>WBZP01004881.1_pt1 | contig 13802 bp, 12 predicted proteins | sample 5204301 | NCBI WGS metagenome assembly WBZP01 (sample SAMN12412401, study PRJNA552823) | activated sludge metagenome | isolation source: activated sludge from nitrification reactor of wastewater treatment plant... | place: USA: Pennsylvania | collected 2017 | reverse complement strand
CAGGGTTAAAGCAGGTGACCTTGAGCTCAGGGAAAAAGTGGTGGCCATCAACCGCGTGGTGAAAACCACCAAAGGCGGCCGCGCTTTCAGTTTCTCCGCCCTCGTGGTGGTTGGAAACGGTAACGGCGTGGTAGGCCAGGGACTTGGCAAAGCCAAAGAAGTACAGGAAGCGATCACCAAGGGCATTGAAGATGCCAAGAAGAACCTGATCAAGGTTCCGGTAATGCACGGCACCATTCCCCACGACCAGTTCAGCAAGGAAGGCGCTGCCAAAGTACTGATTAAGCCCGCCGCACATGGTACCGGTGTAATTGCCGGAGGCAGCATGCGCGCAGTACTGGAAGCAGCCGGTATCACCGACGTACTGGCAAAGAGCCTCGGTTCTGCCAACCCGCACAACGTGGTAAAAGCTACGGTGAAAGCCCTCGCTACACTCCGCGAACCCGTGCAGGTTGCCAAGACCCGCAGCATCGGACTGAAAAAAGTATTCAACGGATAATAAACGTTTAACGTTTAATGGTTTAATGTTTAAAGTTGCTTGCAAACCTTAAACTTTAAACTTCAAACTTTAAACCTTAAACCTTTCAAAGGGTATGAAAAAAATTAAAATCACGCAGATCAAAAGCGTAATCGATCGCCCCGAACGTCAGAAAAAAACCATGGTAGCGCTGGGTCTTAAAAAGCTCAACGCTTCTGTAGAAGTGGAAGCTACTCCGCAGATCCTGGGTATGGTTACCAAGGTGAACCACCTGGTAAAGGTGGAAGAACTTGCATAATGCATAACGGATAATGGTTAAGAACCAGGTTCCTGTTGTAAATTCCATTATCAGTTGTCCATTCAATAATTATCCATTAACAAGCGAGGGGTGATACCCCGTAAGTACAAAATCAATAAACATGCAATTACATTCTCTCAAACCCGCAGCCGGAGCAACCCATAAGGAAAAGCGCCTGGGTCGCGGTGAAGCCAGCGGTAAAGGTGGTACTTCTACCAAGGGTAACAAGGGTGGCCAGAGCCGCGCCGGTTACAAGCGTAAAATGGCACACGAAGGTGGCCAGATGCCTATTCAGCGTCGTGTTCCCAAACGTGGTTTCACCAGCATCAGCCGTGTTGAATATAAAGTGCTGAACCTGGGCCAGGTAGATCAGTACGCCGAGAAATACGGTATCACTGAGTTTACTCCTGAAAACCTGTACATCAACGGAATCATCAGCCAGACTGATCGCGTTAAGTTGCTCGGTAATGGTGAAATGAAAGGAAAGTTCAGCTTTAAGGTACATGCTGCCAGCGCCAAGGCCAAAGCAGCTGTTGAGACCGCCGGCGGAACTTTGGAGATAGTTAAATAATTCCCCGATATTTGCAGACGCCTTCCTGCCTGCCGCTTTTGTGGGCAGGTATGAAAAGCGTCTTTTTTAGTTGAGTGCTGTCATTTAAAAAGTCATTTTGTGAAGAAATTCATACAAACGCTGAAGAATATCTGGAGCATTGAGGAACTGCGTAATAAAATCATGGTTACCCTCCTGCTGGTGTTTGTATACCGTGTAGGTTCTTTCATTGTACTGCCCGGTATCGACCCCAATCAACTGGCGAATCTTGAATCCAGCACCAAGGGAGGCATGCTGGGCCTGCTCGATGCATTCGTGGGTGGCGCCTTTTCTAAAGCCTCCATCCTGGCACTGGGTATCATGCCCTATATCTCTGCTTCTATCTTCATGCAGCTGATGACCATCCTGGTTCCGCAGATGCAGAAAATTCAGAAGGAAGGAGAAAGCGGCCGTAAAAAGATCAACCAGTGGACCCGTTACCTCACTGTACTGGTAACTGCGTTCCAGGCAGCCGCCTATATCGGCTATCTGAAAAGCCAGGGTAATGCGGATGCGCTGATTGAATCTTTCAAACCTTACTTCGCTGTTTCTACCGTTGTTATCCTTACTGTGGGTACGCTCTTTGTAATGTGGCTCGGTGAAAGGATCACGGATAAAGGTCTGGGTAATGGTACCTCCATCATCATCATGATGGGTATCCTCGCCCGCCTTCCTGAAGCATTCATGCAGGAATGGAGCTCCCGCGCTACCCGTGGTGGCGGTGGTCTGCTGATCTTCCTGATTGAGCTGGCTTTCCTCATCGCTATTATCATGGGCCTCGTTATGCTGATCCAGGGTACCCGCCGGGTGCCGGTGAATTATGCAAAGCAGATAGTTGGCAACCGCCAGTTCGGCGGCGCCCGTAACTTCCTGCCGCTGAAAGTGAATGCAGCAGGTGTTATGCCCATCATCTTTGCACAGGCTATTCTCTTCCTGCCCACCATTTTCTCTGGATTTGGTACCAGTGGTGGTGAATGGATCAAGTACTTTACCGATCACACCAATGTGGTTTATATGATCGTGTACTCTGTTTGTGTGATTGCATTCACCTTCCTGTACACGGCGCTGATCTTTAATCCCAAACAGATGGCGGAAGACCTGAAGCGCAACAACGGATTTATTCCGGGTGTGAAGCCGGGTCAGCCTACAGCCGATTATATCGGTACCATCATGGACCGCATCACACTGCCGGGCGCCATCCTGCTCGCTTTTGTGGGTATCCTGCCGGGTATCTTTGAACTGGTATTCAAAACGCAGCAGAGTTTCTCCACTTTCTACGGGGGCACTTCTCTCCTGATTATGGTGGGCGTTATCCTGGATACCCTGCAGCAGATTGAAACGCAACTGCTCATGCGCCAGTATGATGGCCTGATGAGCGGGGGCCGCATCCAGGGACGTCAGACGGTACCCAGCGGTATGTAATAACGGCGGCAGTACGCTAAAATAATTCAGCAACAGCCCTGACGCTCACACGTCGGGGTTTGTTGTAAAAGGCCGGGAGGCTTATTTTGATCAACCATGATTCAGTATAAAACACGCGAAGAGATAGAACTGATGCGCATCAGTGCACAGCTGGTGAGTAAAACACTGGCGCTGGTGGCTGCACATATTAAACCCGGAATCTCTACGCTGGAACTCAATAATCTCGCCGAAGAATTCATCCGTGCCAACGGTGCAGTCCCCTCTTTCAAGGGTTATGGGAACCCGCCATTTCCTTTTGCCTGCTGTATCAGTGTGAATGATGCCGTGGTGCATGGATTTCCGGTTGCCACCCCGTTGAAAGAAGGAGATGTGGTTTCAGTGGATGTGGGTGTTTTCAAAAACGGGTTTCACGGTGATAGCGCATATACGTTTGCGTTAGCACCTGTGGGGCCTGAAGTGCAGCAGCTGATGGCCGACACAAAAGCTTCCCTGTATAAAGGCATTGAAAAGGCGGTACATGGTAACCGCGTGGGTGACATTTCCTTCGCGGTGCAGGATTATACCGAGAAACAGCGGGGATATGGTGTGGTGCGCGAACTGGTGGGGCATGGGCTGGGACGTAAACTGCATGAAGACCCGCAGGTGCCCAACTATGGCAAACGCGGAACAGGCGCCAAGCTGCGCGAGGGAATGGTCATCGCTATTGAACCCATGATCAACCTGGGTACGCGGAATGTGTACCATGATAAAGACGGATGGACGATCCGTACGGAAGATGGTAAGCCGGCAGCCCATTATGAACATACAGTTTGTGTTCAGAAAAACCGGGCTGATATCCTTTCCTCTTTTACTGAAATTGAAGCAGCGGAAAAAGCAAACCCTTTGCTGGTTTCCGGTTACTGAACAGTTAACGTTTCCTTTATATGGCACAGGGCAGATCCAACAACCGGCTCGTGGTAATCGGTGGTGGCGCCGCTGGTTTCTTTTGTGCTGTTAATGCAGCCCGGATGTACCCTGATCTGCAGGTAACGATTCTCGAAAAATCTTCCAAAGTGCTCAGCAAGGTGCGGGTGAGCGGCGGCGGGCGTTGTAATGTAACACACGATTGTGCATCCATTGCTGAGATGACCCGCTGTTATCCCCGCGGCCAGCGCCTGCTGAAAAAGGCCTTTCATCATTTTTTCACCCACGATACAATAGCCTGGTTCCGGGAACGGGGCGTTGACCTGAAAACGGAGGCCGACGGACGGATGTTCCCGGTAACAAACGATTCACAAACCATTATTGATTGCCTCATACGGGAAGCGAACAAGTACAGTGTGCAGTTGCTGCTGAATGCAGACGTACAACAGATGAAAGTTCCTGCTCCGGTTGACGAAACCGGGGCTCATGAATGGACAATCGTTCTGAAGGATGGACGGGTACTGCATGCGGATTTCGTTTGTGTGGCCACCGGCGGCTTCCCAAAACCCGAACAGTTCAGCTGGCTGGCAGCACTGGGCCACCGTATCATTTCCCCGGTACCCTCCTTATTCACCTTTAATATTCCGGGGGATGCTATTACCAGCCTGATGGGCGTAAGCGTAGAAAACGCTTTGGTTAAAATAAACGGGTTGCCCTACACCGCCGAGGGACCGGTACTGATTACGCACTGGGGTTTCAGCGGACCCGCCATGCTGCGCCTGTCTGCTTTTGCCGCCCGCGAACTGGCGGATGCCGGATGGACATGCACCTTGCAGATAAACTGGATACCGGGCGAGCATGAATCAGGTATCCGCACGCTCCTGCATGAGCAGCGCAATGTGCAGGGCGCACGTAAAGTATTCAATACACAACCATTCAGCTTACCCCGGCGCCTGTGGGAATACCTGTTGCAGCAGGCAGGTATCAGCGCAGACCATCGCTGGGCGGATGTACCCGCTGCAGCACAAAACCGGCTGGCGAAATTATTATGTACACATAGCTTTTTGGTTAAAGGGAAAACCACTTTCAAAGAAGAGTTTGTAACGGCCGGCGGTATCGCAACCGAAGAAGTGAATCCGGCTACAATGGAAAGCAGGATTCAGCCGGGTTTGTTTTTCGCCGGGGAGATACTGGATGTGGATGGTATTACAGGCGGCTATAATTTTCAGCATGCCTGGACATCCGGGTGGATTGCTGCGAACGGAATTGCATCGCTGGCAAAGGGGAGAAGGGATCAATGAGGGAAGTAAGTATCAGTAATGGGTAAAGGAAGAAGGAAACACGAAATCACGAAGATTGATAAGACGCACGAAAGAATGTGACAAATGTGATGAATGTGTTTGCACCCTAATGAAAACAGATTTTCCGATATAAATTGATGTGTAACGGAGAGGGATCACTGCTGGCGGTCGAGCCAGCTTTTTTCTTTTGGTTCACTGGTGGCCAGCAGGCCTGCGCTCAGCAGCATTAGCAACAGGTGCCCGGCAAACTGGTATTTTGAAACGGGGTTGTACCATTTAATCAGCACCGTATTTACTTTCAGAAATTCCAGCAAAACGATGATGAGTCCGGCAATACAGAACAGGCTTCCCAGGCTGAGGATGATCCTTGCGCTGGTGGTGCCCGGATGCGGCCGGGCGGAACGGATCCGGGAATGTACCAGGTAGTAAGCGGCAAAAAGGATCAGGTAGGGGGCGGTTACAATAAAAAGGTTGAATATCCAGGCTGATCCGGGTATGTGAAACATCACTACTGAGAATAATTTCAGCAGGTAAAAGATGCCGGCCAGCAGGGCGGCAAAGCCCACCACACTCAGCAGCAGCAACCCCATCAGGGTAAAGTATTTGTTGATTGAATCGTTCATGCCGGTGTTTGGTACTACTTGTGCAAAGGTAACAAGATCCGGCCCCGGATGGTTGACAAACAGGGGCGCGTAGCATAAAAAAATCCCGTAGCGCTGAGCTACGGGATTGAACAGTAGATGGATTGGAAACCTTATTCAGCTTTGGGTTCTTCCGAACGGGCGGCATCACCTGCTGCATCCAGCTTGGCTTTGATATCAGCCAGCGCGCTCAGATCACCAAGGGTTGATTTTTCCACCTTAGACTGGAGGTTTTTCACCGCTTTCTTGGTGCTTTCCGCATCGGCTTTCTTCTCCTTCATTTCAGCCTGCTTCTCATCTTCCTTAGCCTGCTCCCAGAGGCGGGTGTGGCTCAGAACGATGCGCTTGTCGTTGCGGTCGAATTCAATCACCATGAATCTGGCTACTTCATCAGCAACAATGCTCTTGCCGTCTTCCTTGTTCAGGTGACGGTTGGGAGCAAAGCCTTCCAGGCCATAAGGGAGCTGTACCACGGCGCCTTTGTCATCGCGCTTGATAACTGTTCCTTCATGGATGCTGCCCACAGGGAAGGTGCCTTCCAGGGTGTTCCAGGGATCTTCTTCGATCTGTTTGTGTCCCAGCTGGAGTTTACGGTTGTCCTTGTCAATGTGGAGAATCACCACATCAATCTTGTTGCCAACTTTCGTATACTCGTTGGGGTTATTGAAGCGCTTGATCCAGCTCAGGTCGCTGATGTGTACCATACCGCCGATACCGGTGGCCAGTTCCACAAACACGCCGTAGGGAGTAATGTTTTTCACATTACCGGTGTGGCGGCTTCCTTCAGGGAATTTTACTTCGATGTCATTCCAGGGATCAGGCGTCATCTGTTTGATGGACAGGCTCATCTTCCGGGAATCCTTATCAAGGGTAACGATCTTGGCTTCGTATTCGTCGTTCAGTTTGAAGAACTCCTTGGCATTTACCGGGGTGTTGGCCCAGGTGATTTCGCTTACATGCACGAGGCCTTCCACGCCCGGCATGATTTCGAGGAATGCACCGTAGTCTTCAATGTTCACTACTTTACCTTTCACGATTTCACCCTCTTTAATGTGCTCGCCCAGGGTATCCCAGGGGTGCGGAGTGAGTTGTTTCAGGCCGAGGCTGATCCGTTTTTTGTCGTCGTCGAAGTCGAGTACCACCACGTTCAGTTTCTGGTCCAGCTTCAGCACCTCGCTCGGGTGGTTGATGCGGCCCCATGAAATATCGGTGATATAAAGCAGACCGTCGAGGCCACCGAGATCGAGGAACGCACCGAAGTCGGTGATGTTCTTGATGGTGCCTTCGAGTACCTGGCCTTTCTCCAGTTTGCCCATGATTTCGGCACGCTGTGCTTCGATATCGCTTTCGATCAGTGCTTTGTGAGATACTACGGCGTTCTTGATGGTTTCGTTGATCTTCACCACTTTGAACTCCATGGTTTTTCCTACGAACTGATCGTAGTCGGTTACAGGCTTCACATCGATTTGTGAGCCGGGCAGGAAAGTTTCCATACCATGAACGTCCACAATCAGGCCGCCCTTGGTTTTGCTGGTAACCAGACCGGTAACAATGTCGCCGGTTTTGTGCAGGTCCACAATTTTTTCCCAGGCACGGCTGGTGCGGGCTTGTTTGCGGCTGAGGTGCAGGTTGCCATCACGGTCTTCCTTCTCTACCACCATCACTTCCACTTCATCACCCACTTTGATACCGCCGGCGATGTCGCGGAATTCGTTGAGGGAGATCAGGCCATCGCTTTTGAAACCGATGTTCACCACGGCATCCGTTTTAGTGATGGCTTCCACAGTTGCCATTACCATTTCACCGTCGTTGATCTGCTTGAAAGTGTCGTCGTACACTTTATCGTACTTGGCTTTTTCGTCTTTGCTGTAAGCGGTAACGTTGCGCTTGTCAACACTCCAGTCAAAGTCGTCGTGAGCCGTTGCAATGGTCTCCGCAGGGGGAGCTTCCACAGGCACATTTGATACCGCAGCAGGTTCAGCAGCTTCCGGGGCCGCCGCACCTTCCTGTGCTTCTGCGTTTAATTGTTTAAAAAATTGGAATGACATAAAATAACCCCGTTGTTTTATACGGGGCAGCAAAGGTACATCCCAACGGCTGTAATCAGGCAGTTTTCACCCCCTTTTTCGAGGGTGCAGGATAAATTTTTTATTGAAAATCAGTTGGTTAGCTGGTGAGGGGTTTTGTTAAAGGCTTAGCGGGCCAATTCTACCCATTGTACGTATATACCCAGGGCAATATGCCATACGAGATAATGCCCCATCCGCAGTATCCAGGCAGCTCCGAAACCGGCCTTTTGCAGCCGTATTGCCTCTAAGAAATTCATCGACCACCCGGAAATAAATGCGTACAGTGTTAACCACGCGGGCCCGCTTACCCATTGTTCCAGTGGTTCCCTGAGGGAGGTAAGTACTGCCAGCAGCATGAAGGCAACAGGGGTCCATGACTCTTTACGGGTTTTCCTGAGCAAGTATAAAACAAGGGTGATGGGTAATAGCCGGTACCAGATTTCAATTTCCAATGCCCCTGAACTGAACAGGAACAGCGAGTAGGGAAAGGGTTGTAAAAAAGGAGGGAGGCTTTGATAAGGTTCAGGGTGCAGGATAATTTTGATGACCAGTACATCCAGCAGCCCGAAAATTATTCCGGTTATCAGCGGTATCCAGAGCTTCTGCCTGGCCGGCACATTCCCCGGCCAGCAGTCGGGCAATCCGGCCGCGGACTGCCAGTAAATCAACGGTACCGCGGGCAGCAGCCATAAAAGGTTTATCCAGTTCCAAATCCGGAGATTTTGTACACCGGACACTTCCAGTGCCTGTCCGTACAGGATGGTGATGACCGGCACCGTCAGCATCATTATTATGAAAAGCGTATTTCTTCTCTTCTCCACCTGCATAGTTTTGAGGGCAATATATTTCCTGACAGCCAAGTGCCCAACTACATAAGTATGTGATTGGTTGCTTTTGTTGATGTGCTCAGGCTAAAACAGTATCTTTAAACTTATCAGAAAGCGGGAGTTTTACTTTATGGAACCTGAAATGAATTTTCACACGCGTAAATGGGTGAAGCCTGAGGACCTGAATCCCAATCAGAGCCTGTTTGGCGGCAAACTGCTGCAGTGGATTGATGAGGAATCAGCCTTGTATGCGGTGATACAGCTGGAGAATAAACATGTAGTGACCAAGTACATTTCCGAGATCAACTTTATATCGGCGCCCAAACAGGGAGACATTATTGAGATCGGCATACTGGCCACTCATTTTGGAACAACTTCACTCACCATGCGCTGTGAAGTACGGAACAAACTGACGCGGGAAATGATCCTGACCATCGAGAAAATTGTTTTCGTCAACCTGGATGAAAACGGCAGGCCCACCCCGCATGGTAAAACGCATATCACTTATGTAAAAGACCGGTTGGGCTGAGAGTCCGGTTGCCCAGCTGTTATTTGAGCAGTTCATCCATATTGCGGTCGTTGTCCATTTTACCCCTGGCTTCCAGCATCCGCATATCCTTTGCGTCCTGCAGGAATTCGGAGGCGAAGATGAAACTGTTGAGCCGTTCGTTTTTAGAGAAGATAATTTCCTGGTTATTGCCGCTCCATTCGTATTTGCCCTGGTACATGTAGAGAATATTCTCACCGATCTCCATCACGCTGTTCATATCGTGGGTGTTGATCACGGTGGTCATGTTGAATTCCTTGGTGATATCGTAAATAAGTTTATCAATCACCATACTGGTTTGCGGATCTAGGCCGGAGTTGGGCTCATCGCAGAACAGGTATTTCGGGTTCAGTACAATGGCGCGGGCGATGCCGACCCTTTTCTTCATCCCCCCGCTGATTTCTGCCGGGAATTTTTTATGGGCATCCACGAGGTTGACGAGTGAAAGTACTTCGTTTACACGTTTCTGTTTGTCGCTTACGCTGAGGGGTGAAAACATATCCAGCGGGAACATTACATTCTGTTCCACCGTCATACTGTCGAAGAGCGCCGAACCCTGGAACAGCATGCCGATCTGCTGGCGGATGCGCTTGCGTTCCTCCGCATTCATTTTGGTGAAACTCTCATCGTCATAAAAAATTTCACCCTTGTCGGGTTCAATCAGTCCTACCAGGCATTTCTGCAGCACAGTTTTACCGCTGCCGCTGGTGCCGATGATGAGGTTGCATTTGCCGGTTTCCATGCGGTGACTCACATCGCTGAGTACCACTTTTTCACCGAACTGTTTGGATATGTTGTTGAATTCAATCATGCATACAGGGTTGAAGGCTGCGTAAAGCTGTTTATGCTGAAGTGTGCGACGCAACGGCTGCCGATGCCTGCACACTGCCGGTTACCAAAAAATCAATATGCCGGGTTCAGGAGCAATTGCGATAACACATAATCTGCGCAGAGCAGCATGATACAGCTGATCACCACGCTTTTGGTACTGTTACGGCCGATTTCCAGCGCCCCGCCTTTTACATAATAACCAAAGTAGGCGGGGATGCTGCTGATGATGAATGCGAACGTATATGATTTGATCAGCGCGAATGTAACATTGTATGGAAGGAAATTATTAAGGAGGCCTTTATCGAACTGCTCAACCGTAAGGATACCCGATGCGGTTCCTGCGAGCCGGCCGCCCCAGATGCTCAGCACCATGGAAATGACCACCAGCATGGGAATGGTTACCAGGGAGGCCAGGATTTTGGGCATGATTAAATAGGCCTTGGTATTGATGCCCATGATTTCCAGCGCATCGATCTGTTCGCTCACGCGCATATTGCCCAGTTCACTCGCGATTTTGCTGCCGATTACACCGGCCAGCACGATACATACCAGGGTGGGCGCAAATTCGAGGATGACGGTATCCCGTACAATCTGCGCGATGGTTTCTTTGGGTATCAGCGGGCTGATCATCTGGTAGGCTGTTTGTACGGCACTTACCGCCCCGATGAAAACGGAAATGATCGATACAATGCCGAGTGAACGGATACCAATGTCGTTGCACTGGTGCATGAATTCTTTCCAGTACATTTTGTGATTCTCCGGCCTGGAGAACATGCCTTTCAGCATCAGGAGGTACCGGCCGAAATCGGTGAAAAACGTCATGTAACAAAAATATTGAAAAAGGGCGGATAAACTCAGGCCGATTTATGTTCGGACAACAGCAGCTGTTTGAGGTGCTGGTACATGATCTGCGGCATGGTGGCACAGCGTGCAAAATCTGCTTCGTTCTGGTGATGAATGCCCAGTTCATGGGCCAGTTGGCTGATTTTGGCAGGGGTGGAGAGGGGTTCGTCGGATGCCGCTACCCGGAGATCGCGCAGGCGCTGCCGTTGTGCCCGGATGCGGCGGATGATCTGTGAGCGTTCTTCCTGCTGGTACTGGCGGATGACATCGGGATGATGAAACTGCTGCACCAGTTCAACGAAGATGCGGTTTTCTTTAAAAAACTGGGGCAGGTAAATGTTCTTGCTGCCTTCATAGCATTGCTGGTCAAAGTCGATGGCCCGGATGCGGAACTGGATATCATCGAAATCCTGCACAATATCGAAGACGAAATTATAGCTCCTCATATCGCCCAGCAACCGCATAAAGCAGCGCTCGTTAAATTTTACAAATTCCTTGGCTACTTTGCGGAGGTTGTATTCGGGGCGGTTAAGGTGTTCCCTGATGAACATGTCGCCCGGTATGCCCGCAATGTGTTCTTCCGCGAGGGTGTTGTTATCCACGAGGAAATGAATCCAGTAAGGTGACAGCAGGTGTTCGAGCTCCATCCCGAAAATACGGGAGGAGTCGGCTACTTTGATGTAAAAGTAGTCGTACACCTCGTTATAGTTGTTTACAATTTTGATCCGGAACGGTTTGGAGTTTCCGAAGAGGCAGTAGTCGATGCGTTCGATATAAAGGTGTTCTTCTGCCTGCGTATTTCCGCTGGATTTGAGGAGTGAGTACACCCGTTTCAACGCCTGGTGTATTTCACCTGCCAGCACCGGGTTATAGAAAACCGTTTCCCAGTAAGTGTCTTTTCCGTCTTTATCCCTTACGGGTATGCTGTAATCAAAATGCTTGAGGGTATCGTAGGATACGGGCAGGTTGATTTCACGGCCATACCGTTTCAGGTATTTCTTGAATGGTTTGCCAACGGGAAAGGATGGCTTCTTTTTACTGATATGGTCCTGCGGGCGTTGCTCCATCAGATATCATGCGCCGTTTTACGGAACCGGCTCCACCACTTGCTTTTAAGGATGGCCTCTTTGGTATTGGTCTGGTTTTTCATCTGCGCATCCACCACCGCTACCAGTACCATATTAAAAATGGCCCTCGCCGAACTTCCGAGCTGGAGTACATGCACCGGTTTTTTCAGTCCGAGCAGGATGGGCCCGATGGAATCGGAGCCATTGACTTCCTGCAGCAGGTTGTAAGCGATATTACCCGCTGAGAGATTGGGGAAGATGAGCGTATTCACTTCGCCATCGCCCTGCAGCAGTTCCGTGAAGGGATAGTTGTCTTTCAGTATTTCGCGGTTGAATGCAAGGATACCCTGCATTTCACCATCACAGATCAGGCCCGGATCTTTGGCTTTTACTATTTCCCTGGCCCGCCTTACCAGTTTCGCTTCGTCTCCGTCGCTGCTGCCGAAATTACTGTAGCTCAGCATGGCAATGCGGGGAACGATGTTGAACTGCCTCACTTCCTTCGCGGCGAGGAGCGTAATCTCCGCCAGTTCTTCAGCGGTGGGCTGGAAGTTGATGGTGGTATCAGCGAGGAAAAGCGGACCGCGTTTGGTGAACATGATATACATGCCCGCGATTTTGCTTACGCCTTCCTCAGTTCCGATGGTTTCGATGGCTGGGCGGATCGTGTCTGCATATTTTTTAGTGAGACCGCTGATCATACAGTCGGCCTCGCCGGTTTCCACCAGCATACAACCGAAATAGTTACGGTCTTTCATGAGTTTGTAACTCTCATGCTTGTTCACCCCGCGCCGATGCCGTTTGGCATAAAACAGATCCCCGAAGCTGGTCCGCATTTCTTCATGTTCATCCGCTTTCGGATTGATGATGGGCATGTCATCTATGTCAATACCGTTATCGGCGGCGATGCGCTGAATTCTTTTTTCCTCACCAAGCAGGATAGGATAGCCGACGCCTTCTTCCTGCACCATTTGCGCCACTTTCAGGATTTTGGCGTTTTCTGCGTCCGCGAACACTACCCGTTTCGGGTCTTTGCGTGCTTTGTTTCCGATCACCCGGCTGAGCTGGTTATCTATTCCGAGGCGTTTATTCAGTGAAAGCTGGTAGCCTTCCCAGTCAGTAATCGGATATTTCGCCACTCCGCTTTCCATAGCGGCTTTTGCTACTGCCGGCGCTACTGTAGAAAGCAGGCGGGGATCCAGTGGTTTTGGAATAATATAGAGCGGTCCGAAGGAAATATTTTTTTCGTTATACGCCAGGTTCACAATATCGGGTACAGGTTCCCGTGAGAGTTCGGCGAGCGCCTTGACCGCCGCCAGTTTCATGGCCTCGTTGATGGTGGTAGCGCGTACATCCAGGGCACCGCGGAAGATATAAGGGAATCCCAGTACATTGTTTACCTGGTTGGGATAGTCACTGCGGCCGGTAGCCATGATGATGTCCTTACGCGCCGCGGTGGCATCTTCATAACTGATTTCCGGATCAGGATTGGCCATGGCGAATACGATGGGGTTCTTTGCCATGCTTTTCACCATCTCCTGTGATACCACATTGCCCGAGCTGAGGCCAATGAATACATCGGCATCTTTCAGCGCGTCGGCCAGTGAGTAATCTTTGTATTTTTCATCCGCGCAGAATTCTTTTTTCAGTTCATCCAGGTCTGTGCGGTTGTTGGAGATGATCCCTTTACGGTCAAACACCATGAAGTTGGATCGTTTTGCCCCCAGGGATTCATACAATTTCATACAGGCTACAGCTGCAGCACCGGCACCGTTTACTACAAAACGGGCCTTGTCAATTTTTTTATGCTGCAGTTCCAGGGCGTTGAGCAGGGCCGCCGCTGAAATGATCGCGGTGCCATGCTGGTCATCGTGCATGATGGGAATCTGCATGATTTCCTTCAGCCGTTTTTCGATATAAAAACACTCGGGCGCTTTGATATCCTCGAGGTTTACGCCGCCGAAAGTAGGTTCAAGTGATTTAACG
>WBZP01004880.1_pt1 | contig 13804 bp, 15 predicted proteins | sample 5204301 | NCBI WGS metagenome assembly WBZP01 (sample SAMN12412401, study PRJNA552823) | activated sludge metagenome | isolation source: activated sludge from nitrification reactor of wastewater treatment plant... | place: USA: Pennsylvania | collected 2017 | reverse complement strand
AGCGTGGGTCTTGACCGCTCTCGATGGTGGCCGTGCCCGGCTCACCGCCATGGGCGTGCCCTATGGCGGGCCACTGTGAAGCCGTTCCTACTGCTGAGCATTCGACCTGAACAGGTTGCTGCTGAGAACGAGTACGACGCTTTTCGAACCTTCTCTGGCCTAAGTCATGAGCAGTTGCACCGAGTGCAACTGACGGCCGGACACCTTGGCCAGGTCAACTTGGCCGACTGGTCAGGCATCATGTTGGGCGGCGGACCGTTCAATGCCAGTGACCCGGTGAAGTCTCCACTTCAGACCAGGGTCGAAGACGAGATCGCTGAGTTGCTCGACACGATCATCGCTGAGGACTTCCCGTTCTTGGGGGCCTGCTACGGCATTGGCACCTTGGGCACGCACATGGGCGCGGTGATTGATCAGCTCTATGGCGAGGCAGTCGGCGCCATCAATGTGACGCTCACCCCCGAGGGGCGAGGCGACCCACTCTTCGAGGGGCTGCCCGATCAGTTCTGGGCATACGGCGGTCACAAAGAAGCGATCTCCCAATTGCCCCAGGAGGCGGTTGCGCTCGCGACCTCGTCGCGTTGCCCTGTGCAGGCGTTCAAGTACGCCGAGCGCGTCTATGCCACCCAATTTCATCCAGAACTCGATCTGGCTGGCCTCGCCACTCGCATCGAGGTCTATCGCAACGCTGGCTATTTCCCGCCCGAAGATGCCGCCGAACTGATCGAAGTCGCTGGGCAAACGCATGTCGTGCACCCGATGAAGGTGCTGCACAACTTCGTCGCCCTAGCTGCGGGAGGGGTCCGCTAGGCGACTATCGCTCGCTGTGGCCCCTTATACCGCCGATTAACACTTGCTGGCGAACTTCCTCTAAACTGGCGTGTCGGCCCAACGTGGCTTTTGTGGTGTCTTGCGGCTGCCAAGCTGCGAAGTCTGATCAAGAGAGTTCAGACCTCGCTTGCCTGGGAGAAGTTCCACGAAAGTTTGCGAGGTCCACCACCAATTCGTTGGTGGGCGGTTCCCGGGTCGAAACGGTAGATGAAGGCACCAACAGATTGGGAGACATGCCGAAGAAAGAAGGCGTGATCGAAATGGAGGGCTCCGTTGTGGAGGCTCTCCCTAACGCCATGTTCAGGGTCGAATTGACCAACAAGCACAAGGTGTTGGCCCACATCAGCGGAAAGATGCGACAGCACTACATCCGGATCCTCCCCGAGGACCGCGTGGTGGTGGAGCTTTCGCCGTACGACCTCACTCGGGGTCGCATCGTTTACCGATACAAGTAATCAAGCGTCCGAGCCACTTGGGTGGTTCGAGCGCGCAACCAGCCGATTAACAAAGGAGGCCAGACGTGAAGGTCAACCCCAGCGTCAAGCCGATCTGTGATAAGTGCAAGGTGATTCGTCGCCACGGCCGCGTCATGGTGATTTGCGAGAACCCCCGCCACAAGCAACGTCAGGGTTGATCTGCGAGGAGACCGACAGAGGTACGCCGAGCGAAGCGAGGTGTGCCGGAGGAGGTCCCCGGAGCAGATCAACAATTCAAAACCGTGACCAAGTGTTGCTAAGGCATCGCAGGGTCACAACAACTGAAAACCGTGACCAAGTGTTGCCAAAGCATCGCAAGGTCACAACAACTGGAAACCCGTGGAACAACTGCTCCAAGCAGCAGCCCACGGAAAACCAACAACAACTAAATACCTTATCAACGTGATCGCTTAGGTCTCACAGACCGAAACCACCTCCGGAGCGGATGGCCGGAGACGAGGTTCCCACCTCGTACGCATCACGCCGACACCACCGTGAACTACCGAAAGGGAAGCCAACACATGGCACGCCTTGTTGGTGTTGATCTCCCGCGCGAGAAGCGCATCGAGATCGCACTTACCTACATCTACGGCATTGGCCGTACCCGCGCCCACCAGTTGCTGGCGGAGACCGGGGTCAACCCCGACCTTCGTGTGCACGAGTTGGGTGATGAAGAGCTCGTGAAGCTCCGTGACGCGATTGAAGCCAACTTCAAGATCGAAGGTGACTTGCGCCGTGAGGTGCAAGCCGACATTCGTCGCAAGATTGAGATTGGCAGCTATCAGGGTCGCCGCCACCGCATGGGTCTGCCCGTGCGTGGCCAGCGCACCAAGACCAACGCGCGCACCCGCAAGGGCCCCAAGCGCACCGTCGCCGGCAAGAAGAAGGCCAAGTAATCCGCGGATTGCTGACCTTCTATTCACGAGAATTTCTAGGAGATAACTGATGCCTCCCAAGAGCCGCGCAGCGGCTGGCGCCAAAAAGGTGCGTCGGAAGGAAAAGAAGAACGTCGCTCAGGGCGAAGCCCACATCAAGTCGACGTTTAACAACACGATCGTCACGATCACTGACCCCACCGGTGCAGTGATCTCGTGGGCCTCAGCCGGCACCGTCGGCTTCAAGGGTTCCCGCAAGTCCACGCCGTACGCCGCACAGATGGCCGCTGAGGCTGCTGGGCGTCGGGCAATGGAGCACGGCATGAAGAAGATTGACGTATTCGTTAAGGGCCCGGGTTCGGGTCGCGAAACCGCAATCCGCTCGCTGGGTGCAATTGGGCTTGAGGTCGGCACCATCGCCGATGTCACCCCGACTCCGCACAACGGCTGCCGCCCGCCCAAACGTCGCCGGGTCTGACCGGTCGTACTGACAAGACTTAGAGGAGAAATAACCCATGGCCCGCTACACCGGCCCAATGACCAGGAAGTCACGTCGTCTCGGCGTCGACCTGGTTGGCGGCGATGCCGCCTTCGAGAAGCGCCCCTACGCCCCCGGCCAGCACGGCCGCGCTCGGGTGAAGGAGAGCGAGTACCGCAACCAGTTGCAGGAGAAGCAGAAGGCTCGCTTCACCTACGGCGTGATGGAAAAGCAGTTCCACAACTACTACGAAGAGGCAGCTCGTCGTTCCGGCAAGACCGGTGACAACCTGCTGCAGCTTCTTGAGTGCCGCCTCGACAACGTGGTCTACCGCGCAGGCTTTGCCCGCACGCGTCGCCACGCTCGTCAGCTCGTGGTGCACGGTCACTTCCTGGTGAACGGCAAGAAGGTCAACGTGCCTTCGTTCCAGGTGACCCAGCACGACGTGATCGACGTGCGCGAGAAGTCGCTGGAGATGACCCCCTTCATCGTGGCTCGTGAGACCCACGGCGAGCGGATCGTCCCGGGTTGGCTCGAGGTGCTTGCCGGTCGCATGCGCATCTTGGTTCACCAGTTGCCAGTGCGTGAGCAGATTGAACTTCCGGTTCAAGAGCAGCTCATCGTCGAGTACTACTCCAAGAAGTAGTCCTGCTTTGGAGGTGGTGCGTGAGTGCCACCTCCAAACACCAACTTCACATCTAAACCGCCACCAGTAAATTCGAGCCCTTCAAATAGCGGGCGGGTTCGGAAAGGAAACAAGAAGTGCTAATTGCACAGCGTCCTCAGTTGTCCGAGGAATCAATCGATGAGTTCCGTTCGCGGTTCGTGATTGAGCCCTTGGAGCCAGGTTTCGGTTACACCCTTGGCAACTCGCTTCGTCGTACTTTGTTGAGCTCGATCCCCGGCGCGTCGGTCACCTCGATCAAGGTCGACACCGCGTTGCACGAGTTCTCCACGATCGAAGGCGTCAAGGAAGACGTCACCGAGATCATCCTTAACCTCAAGTCGCTGGTCGTCTCTTCGGAGCACGACGAGCCGGTCACCATGTACCTGCGCAAGTCGGGTGCTGGCGACGTGACTGCTGCTGACATCGCGCCCCCGGCCGGTGTCGAGGTGCACAACCCTGACCTGAAGATCGCCACCTTGAACGACAAGGGCAAGTTGGAGATGGAACTGGTTGTCGAGCGTGGCCGTGGCTACGTCTCCTCAGTCCAGAACAAGGGTGCAGACAACGAGATTGGCCGCATGCCGGTTGACTCGATCTACTCGCCCGTTCTCAAGGTGACCTACAAGGTTGAGGCCACTCGTGTCGAGCAGCGGACCGACTTCGACAAGCTCGTGATCGATGTCGAAACCAAGCCTTCAATCCGTCCTCGTGACGCGATCGCTTCGGCTGGTAAGACCTTGGTTGAACTGTTCGGGTTGGCTCGCGAACTCAACGTCGAGGCCGAGGGCATCGACATTGGTCCTTCGCCAGTCGATGAGCAGCTTGCCGCTGACTTGGCGTTGCCGGTCGAAGACCTGCAGCTGACCGTGCGTAGCTACAACTGCCTCAAGCGCGAGGGCATCCACACCGTGGGTGAGCTCATTGGTCGCTCGGAGCAGGACCTGCTCGACATCCGCAACTTTGGCGCCAAGTCGATCGACGAGGTCAAGCTGAAGCTGCACGAGATGGGTCTCTCGCTTAAGGACAGCGCACCTGGCTTCGACCCGTCGATGATCGCGTCGTACGACGACGATTACGACGACGACGCCATCGAAGACGAGCAGTACTAATCCACTAGCAATATCTACTCAAGTACCTAACACGGCTTGGGAGAAACAGAGGGAAATGCAATGCCAACCCCCAAGAAGGGTCCCCGCCTCGGCGGTAGCCCGGCTCACCAGCGTCTGATCCTTTCGAACCTCGCCACGGCGTTGTTCGAGCACGGTCGCATCACCACCACCGAAGCCAAGGCTCGGGTGCTGCGTCCGCTTGCAGAGAAGCTGATCACCAAGGCCAAGAAGGCCGAACTCGGCACCACCGCGTCCATCGCGGCCCGCCGTGAGGTGCTCAAGACTGTGCGCGACAAGTCAGTTGTGCACGTTCTCTTCACTGAGATCGGTCCGAAGTTCGCTGACCGCCCAGGTGGCTACACCCGGATCACCAAGATCGCGCCCCGCAAGGGCGACAACGCCCCCATGGCCGTGATCGAACTGGTGAACGAGGACTACGCCCCTAAGGCACCTGCCAAGAAGAAGGCCGATAAGCCGGCCAAGGTTGAGGCAGCAAAGGTCGAAGAGCCTGCAGTTGAAGAAGCGCCAGTCGAAGAGGCTGCTGCTGAGGCGACTGAAGAAGCCTGATCAAGCATTTGATGCCCGCTTTCCCCTCGGGGGAGGCGGGCATCGTGCTTTTGCGGGTGCCACAAGCCAAGCGGGTTGCCACTGCAGGGGCACCAAGTGCAAGGATCGCCGGGTGCGTTTGCGAATCGACCTTGCCTATGACGGCACCGGGTTTCACGGGTGGGCCCGTCAGCCTGGCTTGCGCACGGTGCAGGGTGAACTCGAAGCGGCGCTCGGCACGATCTTGCGCACCGAGGTTGCCGTTACCTGTGCTGGGCGCACCGACACTGGGGTCCATGCCCGTGGTCAGGTGGTGCACGTCGATGTGGCTGACCTTGCTGAGAGCGTTGAGCGAGTGCAGCGTCGGCTAAACGGGGTGCTTGAGTCCGACGTACGCGTGCGCGCAGTGCAGGTGGCAGCCGATGGATTCGACGCCCGGTTCTCAGCCCTGTGGCGGCGCTACGTCTATCGGCTCAACGACGCTGCGATCGATCCGCTGACTCGTAACCATGTGGTGGCCTGGCCTCGGGTGCTCGACGTCGAGGCCATGAATGTCGCGGCCGGGCATCTGCTCGGCGAGCATGATTTCGCGGCGTTTTGCAAGAAGCGTGAGGGCGCGACCACGATCCGCACGCTCTTGGATCTCACGGTTGAGCGCACCCCGACTGGCGTGAGTACCACGGTGCGAGCCGATGCTTTCTGCCACTCGATGGTGCGCGCGCTCATGGGCGCGCTCGTTGCAGTGGGGGAGGGCCGCCGCGATCCCCAATGGGCGGCTGAGGTGCTCAGTGCCCGGGTTCGCGACTCGGGTGTGACGGTCATGCCCGCCAAGGGACTCACCCTTGAGGAAGTCGGCTATCCAGCCGAAGACGACATGGCTGAGCAGGCAAGTCGGGCTCGAGTGGTCCGCACGCTCCCCGAGTGATAGGGCACCGAGTGATGGGGCACGATACGCCTGTGAGTGAGGACCACTATTTCTCCGCCGACCCGACCGTGGCGTTCACCCGCACCACGGTCAACATCGATGTGTGGGGTCATCACCTGACCCTGGCCACCGGGTCGGGGGTCTTTGCTCAGGGTCGACTCGACATCGGCACCTCGGTTTTGTTGCGCGAATGCGAGCCACCAGGGCCGGGCCGCTACCTCGACCTGGGGTGTGGCTGGGGAGTCATCGGGTTGGCGATTGCCGTTTCCCAACCCGAGGCAGTGGTGGATGCGGTGGACGTGAACGAGCGTGCCGTGCTGTTGGCGAACGAAAATGCTGCCGCCCTTGGCGTGGAAGATCGCTACGTGGCAAGCACGCGCCTCCCGGGGGCGCAGTACGACGAAATCTGGAGCAACCCCCCGATTCGGATCGGCAAGCAAGCCCTGCACGAGTTGTTGCTCACCTGGCTCCCGACACTCAAACCAGGCGGTCGGATGGTCAGTGTCGTCGGCAAGAACCTGGGCGCGGACTCGCTAGCCGGCTGGCTGACCAACCAGGGCTATCCGACCACCAAACTGCACAGCGCCAAGGGGTTCCGGGTACTGGAGACTAGTGCGCCCCTGACACGTTGAGGCCCACCACTCCGACGACGATGAGCGCCAATGAGACGACTTTGATGGTGCTGATTTCCTCGCCGAGCACTGTCATGCCGATGACCGCGACGACCGCGGTGCCGACGCCAGACCAGATGGCGTAGGTGATGCTGAGTGGGATCTTCTCCACGACCACTGCGAGCAGCCAGATCGAGATCGCATAGCCGACGATGACGACTGTGGTCCACCAGGGTTGAGTGAATCCGTGGGTCTTGGGTAGCAGCGCAGTTGAGACGATTTCGACGCCGATAGCGATCGCTAGCACTATCCACGCCCAGAGCATGGCGAGAACTCTAGCTGCGACTCTGGTAGAGATACGCAAGTGAACTACACCGCAGCCAGTGACAGATACACCCACGACAACTTCGCCTTTTGTGGCCGCAGCGGCCTGCAATTGCCGCGCCTGTCGTTGGGGTTGTGGCAAAACTTCGGCACCGACCGTAGTGAAGATGTGCAGCGAGCGATCTTGCGTCGGGCTTTTGACCGCGGTGTCACCCACTTCGATCTGGCCAACAACTACGGCCCGCCCTACGGCCGGGCTGAAGAAAACTACGGGCGCTACCTCAAAGACGACTTCGCGGCCTACCGCGACGAGTTGATCATCTCGACGAAGGCTGGCTGGGACATGTGGCCCGGGCCTTATGGCCAAGGCGGCGGCTCACGCAAATACGTGCTGGCCTCGCTGGATCAGTCTTTGACTCGACTCGGTCTTGATTACGTCGACATCTTCTATAGCCACCGCTTCGACCCGCAGACCCCGATCGAGGAAACCATGATGGCCCTTGATCACGCGGTGCGCTCGGGCAAGGCGCTCTATATCGGCATCTCCTCCTATTCGGCCTCAAAGACCCACGAGGCTGCCACCATTGCTCGTGAGTTGGGCACGCCGTTGTTGATTCACCAGCCGTCGTACTCGATGTTTAACCGGTGGATCGAAGAGGACCTGCTCGACGAACTCGAGTCTCAAGGCATGGGGTGCATCGCGTTCACAGCGCTGGCCCAAGGGGTGCTCACTGACCGCTATCTCAAGGGTGTTCCGGCCGATTCTCGGGCCGCACGTGCGGATTCCACGATCGGGGTGCTCGGCGATGAGGTGCTCGACAAGGTCAGGGCGCTCAACGAAATCGCGGCCCGCCGTGGCCAGTCACTTGCCCAGATGGCGTTGCAGTGGGTGCTGCGCGACCCTCGGGTCACCTCAGCGGTGATCGGGGCATCGAGCGTCGAACAACTCGATGACAACCTTGATGCCCTCGATGGTGCACCGTTCAGCGACGACGAACTGCGCGAGATCGACCAGTTCGCTACCGAGTCCGACGTCAACATGTGGGCCGCCCAAACGCGCGACTAAAAAATTGGTTTCACTTGTGAGTCATCGCAGGCGAGACTTCACCCATGGGTCACGTTGATATCGCTGGGGTGACCTATGTGCTCCCTGATGGCCGGGTGCTTCTTGATGAAGTGTCTTTGCGCATCGGCGAGGGTGCCAAGGTCGCGCTCGTCGGGGCAAACGGCGCTGGCAAGACCACGTTGTTGCGCCTCATCACCGGTGAACTCACCCCGAACCAAGGGGTCATCAGTCGTTCCGGTGGCCTAGGTGTCATGCGCCAGTCAGTCTCGGCCATGGTCGAGGGAGTCGATCCATCTGTGGCCGATCTGCTGTTGGCCATGTCGAGTGAGCGGGTGCGCAAGGCCGCCGCTGAAGTTGATCGCCTTGAGCAGCGCTTGATGGATCACGATGATGAGCGCACCCAAATGAGGTACGCCTCAGCGTTGGCCGAATACAGCGACGCTGGCGGCTATGACCAAGAAGTCGTCTGGGATGTGGTGTGTGTCGCCGCGTTCGGCTTGAGTTTCGATCGGGCGAAGTACCGAACTTTGTCGACGCTCTCCGGTGGAGAACAAAAGCGTCTGGTGCTGGAGTACCTACTCAACGGACCCGATGAAGTGCTGTTGCTCGATGAGCCCGACAACTATCTCGATGTGCCCGGGAAGATCTGGCTCGAGCGACGGCTCAAAGAGAGCACCAAGACGATCTTGTTGATCAGCCACGATCGTGAGTTGCTCAACGAAGTGGCGACCCGGGTGGTCACCGTCGAACTCGGCGCATCTGGCAACACCGCCTGGATGCACCCTGGAGGCTTTGCCTCCTACCACCAGGCCAGAGCTTCGCGCTTTGAACGCCTCGATGAGCTTCGTCGGCGCTGGGATGAGGAGCACGCGAAGTTGCGGGCCCAGATGCTGATGTACAAAGCCAAGGCTGCCTACAACGACTCCATGGCAAGCCGCTATCGAGCCGCCCAAACTCGTCTCCGAAAGTTTGAAGAGGCAGGCCCTCCTGCAGATCAACCGCGTGAGCAGAGTGTCTCGATGCGGCTCAGTGGAGGGCGCACCGCAAAGCGGGCCGTGGTGTGCACCGACCTCGAACTCACCGGCTTGATGAAGCCCTTCGACCTCGAAGTTTGGTACGGCGAACGAGTCGCGGTGCTGGGCTCGAACGGCTCAGGCAAGTCGCACTTCTTGCGACTGCTCGCCCGTGGCGGGTCGCTGCCTGAGCGCGAACCTGAGGTGCCAATTGATCCGGTGCGCCACAGAGGTAACGCCAAACTGGGGTCGCGAGTGCGGCCGGGCTGGTTTGTGCAGACCCACGAGCACCCCGAACTTATTGGTCGCACCTTGCTTGAGGTGCTGCATCGAGGCGAGGGCGAGCGTGAAGGCATGGGCCGCGAACCCGCTAGCCGTGCCCTGGACCGTTACGAACTCGCGCACGCCGCCAACCAGACCTTTGAGTCACTCAGCGGTGGCCAGCAGGCAAGGTTCCAGATTCTGCTGCTCGAACTCAGTGGGGCCACGTTGCTGCTGCTCGACGAGCCGACCGACAACCTCGACGTACAGTCTGCTGAGGCGCTCGAAGAAGGCTTGGCAGCCTTCGAGGGCACGGTGCTCGCAGTGACGCACGATCGGTGGTTCGCACGCTCTTTTGACCGCTACGTGGTGTTTGGCGAGGATGGCTCGGTCTATGAATCTGAAGAACCCGTGTGGGATGAGAAGAGAGTGATACGTGCGCGCTGACAGCCGAGGGGTCACGCTGGTCCTGGGGGCCATCGTCTCGGTGCAGTTTGGCGCCGCAATCGCAGCCACGTTGATCCATCGCATTGGTGCTGGCGGGTCGGTCCTGATGAGACTGCTCTTTGCCACCGCGATCATGCTGATTGTCGCCAGGCCCCACCTTCGGGGGTACGACGCGCAAGCCTGGAAACGAGTGCTCGCCTTCGGGACCGTGCTCGGAGTGATGAACTGGACTTTCTATTCGTCGTTGAGTCACATCCCGATTGGGGTTTCGGTGACTTTGGAAATCCTGGGGCCTTTGGTGCTGGCCACTGTGCTCTCGAGTCGGGCGCGCGACCGGATTGCGGTGGCTGCCGCGCTGGTAGGGATCGTGCTGATTTCTCAAGCCACCCAAGTGCCACTGGCCTCACTCAACTGGCTCGGACTAGGGCTCGCGCTGGCTGCCGGTGCGTGTTGGGCTGGCTACATTTTGGCCAGCGCCAAAGTGGGGGAGTCCTTTCCCAAACTTGATGGCCTGGCCTTGGCGATGGTGGTCTCCACATTGGTGGTGGTGCCCGCAGGTGTGCCGAGCATCAGCAGTTGGACTCACACCGACATGATCAAAGGTCTAGGCATTGCGTTGTTGTCCAGCGTGATCCCTTATTCGTTTGAGTTGGTGGCCCTGCGCCGGATCACGCCCCAGATCTTCGGACTTCTGATCGCCTTAGAGCCGGTGGTGGCGAGCCTGGCTGGCCTGTTGGTGCTCGACCAACGCCTAACTGGCACGCAGTTAGTGGGCATGGCCATCGTCGTGGTGGCTACCGCAGTGGTGATCGGCCTGGGCGCATCTGGAGGCGAGCCCAAGCCCGACCTGCCTGCGTGAGTGCGGCTATTGGGAAATATCCGGGCGCGGTTCCACGTCAGGCGCTCTAGGGTTGGCCGGTGCATCCGCTTCGCCTCGTTCCCTTCAGATGGTTAGTCACCGGTCAAACCATCAACGGACTGGGCAACGCGATCGCCCCCATCGCCTTGGCATTCGCCGTGCTCGACTTGGGTGGCACGGCCACCGAATTGGGTCTGGTCGTCGCGGCCTATGCCGCTGCTGATGTCATCGCAGTGCTGTGGGGCGGGGTCTATGGCGACCGACTGCCCCGCCGCGTGCTCATGGTCGGCGCCAATGCTTGTGCAGCCCTGACCCAAGCCGTGGTGGCGTGGTCACTGATCGCCGGGTGGTCCAGTCTCACGCTGCTAGCCGTTCTTGGCGCTGTCAATGGTGCGCTGGGGGCCTTGGCTGGTCCTGCGACGAGTGCCGTGCTGCCACAAACTGTCCCGGCCCTCTCGTTGGCCAAAGCGATTAGCTGGCGTCGGTTGAGCAGCAATGTTGCCTACGTGATCGGTTTTGGCCTTGCCGGTGTGTTGGTTGCCGCGTTCGGCTCAGGAGGAGCGCTGGTCATCGACAGTGCCACCTTTGCCATCGCAGCCACCTGCTTCTGGTTCGTTCGAGTTGAACACGAGCCAAGCGCTGAGCGCCACTCCTTCCTGGCCGAGGCGCGCGCCGGGCTAAGCGAGACGATGCGCCACACCTGGTTGTGGACCGTGATCTTGATGGCGACCGCCTATCACTTGTTCTTCGGTGGCGCCCAAGGCGTGCTGGGGCCGATCGTTGTCGGTGAGGAGTTTGGTCGAGCGGCCTGGGGCTATGCGATGTCAGCCACCATGGTCGGCTTCGTCGTTGGTGGACTCGTGACCTTGGTGTGGAAGCCACGCAAACTGCTCTTGGTCGGACAGATCATGCTCTGCCTCACGGCCCTCTTCCCGGCCGCGATGGCCGCCGGTGGACATGCCTGGGTGGTCTATCTCGGGTCCGCCCTCTACGGGTTTGGGCTGGAGATATTCAGCGTGCAATGGGACCTGGCGATCATGCAGAACGTGCCGGATCACTTGCTGGCGCGAGTCACTTCCGTCGACATGATTGGGTCGTTCGCCGTACGCCCACTGGGGTTGGTGCTCACCGGACCGATGGCGGCAGTCTTCGGCAACCGCGGCTGGCTCTGGATAGTTGCTGCGGCGTTGTTGGCTATCGAGTTGGCTCCGCTATTCCTCCGTGACGTACGGCGTTTGGAACGCAAATCGCACGACTAGAAAAGATTTCCGACGAAATGCGTAAAAGCCGCGTCACCAACCCCCGTCTCGGCCGTCCTTTCTCTGGCAGAGACTCGGGGGGACCAATAGTCTTTGCATGTTTGTGCAACACCCACTGTGTATTAAACAAAACTGTGTACAACATCAAACGACCCAGGAGGTCACGTGTCAGACCATGACACTTCCGCGTCACACACCGTGACGCACACCGAATACGAGCGGGAGACGGACACCCGCTGGGGCCACCGCAATCCAGGCATGGGTTGGCTGCTGGCTCTTCTCGGCATTCCGCTGCTGCTTGCAGCGCTTGCTGCTTTCACCGGCCACTCCGCCTTGGAATCTGACTTAGGCAAGGCCAGCGTGTCTGCTCTTGCTGACAGCGGCGTTCAAGGTCTTGACGGTGTTGACGTCAACTTCAGCGGTCGTGACGCCACAGTCAACCTGCCTGACGGCGTCTCGCTCTCTGCAGGCGACCGCGCCAAGGTTGAGGCAGCCCTCACCGGTGCTGGCGCGCGTGTGGTCAACTTCGCTGGCCCCGGCGCTGCTGCCGGTGGAACTGGCACCGACGGCGATGGCACTGACGCATCCGCGATCCCTGAGCCCACCGACGCCACTGGCGAGGAGAACGGCGACGACTCATGTGACGCAGCCATCCTGCAGAGCAGCATCGACTCCGCCATCGGCGAAGACAAGGTGCTCTTCGACAAGTTCAGGGACAAGCTCGACCCTCAGGCTCTGGGTGAAGTCAACGCTGCTGCGGTGTACATCAAGAACTGTGCCGATGCCAAGGTTGAAGTCACCGGTCACATCAACCCAGGCGCCAAGGACTCTCTTGCCGTGCGCCGTGCTCAGTCCGTGAGGAAGGCCCTGATCGCAGCCGGTGTTTCTGCCGACGCGATTTCAGCCGTGTCGGCTGGCACCACAGATCCCCAGGGTTCGGAATTCATCAACCGCTACGTCAACATCAAGGTCAAGTGAGGAACTGACATGGGATGGCTATTTGGACAACTGTGGTTCCTGCTCATTATCGCGTTTGCGGTCGGTGCGCTAGTGGCCTGGGCGCTCGTCAAGATGATGACGCCTCACGTGGATGAACTCGAGGCCGAAACTGGCCAAAGCGCGAAGGGAGCTCTTTCGTGAGCACGATCTTGTCCCACAACTGGTTGTGGGTGACCCTCGCTGCGCTGGCTGGTCTCTTGATCACCGCGTGGATGATGTTGCGCAAGGTGCGCACTGAGCAGCTCACTGCTCGCACCGTGAGCACCGGCGTTGCCGCTGCTGGTGCAGCAGGTGTTGCGGGTGCAGCCGGTCTTGGTGCCGCAGCACTCAGTGCAGATGCTGACGCCGATGTGGATGCAGACGTTGACGCGGATGTCGACGCAGGCGTTGACGGCGACGTTGACCTCAGCGCTGACGTTGACGGCTCGGCCGCTCGCTACGAAGGTGTTGACGTAGACGCTGATGCGTCGGCTGACGCTGACGCCTCGGTTGACGCTGACGCTGATGTTTCGGGCTCGGCTATGCCGCTGGCAGCTGCTGGTGCAGCTGCTGTCGCACTCCCGGCCGTTGGTCGTTGGGGTGCTGGCTCGGCTGAGGCTCTTGCAGGCGGTGCGTCGCCGCACGCGTCGTACACCATCAAGGGCAACGCTGACTCGATGCTGTACCACACGACTGAGTCGCCTTACTACGGTCGCACGATCGCAGAAGCATGGTTCAACAGCGAAGGCGCCGCTCAGGCTGCTGGCTTCACTCGTTGGGACCAGCGTGTGCGTGAGCCCAAGGTTGCCAAGCTCGTTGAGCTTCCGGCTGCTGGTGCTTACGGCGAGGGTTCGGCTGAGCCGCTTGCTGGTGGTGCGTCTCCTCACGAGTCGTTCACCATTAAGGGCAATGCTGACTCGATGCTGTACCACACCACTGAGTCGCCCTACTACGGTCGCACCATTGCCGAGGTTTGGTTCAACTCTGAGGACAAGGCATCTGCTGCTGGCTTCACTCGTTGGGACCAGCGCGTGCGTGAGCCCAAGGTCGCCAAGCTGGTTGAGCTGCCGGCTGCGGGT
>WBZP01004879.1_pt1 | contig 13805 bp, 12 predicted proteins | sample 5204301 | NCBI WGS metagenome assembly WBZP01 (sample SAMN12412401, study PRJNA552823) | activated sludge metagenome | isolation source: activated sludge from nitrification reactor of wastewater treatment plant... | place: USA: Pennsylvania | collected 2017 | reverse complement strand
GCAGTCGCTGTCGCAGTCAAGTGCAATGGCGGTGGCCACGTTCTCGCCGTGCGCACGGGCGATCCGTACGTGGAATGCGAGCTTCGCTCCGCCTCGGAGCAGGTCGGCCGGGAGGCCGCACACACGTAGGTGCTCATCCCAGTCGGCGGTTGCCTGGTCGATGGCGATTCGCGGACGCAGAGCGTCCGTGAGGCCCATGCCCATCGCCGTGGTCGAGGAGTCAACGACGTAACCGCGGCGGGTCAGATCGGCTCGTGCCGCCCGCTCGGCCTCGTGGACCCACACCGCGTACCGTGACACTGTGGCGGCCGCGTAGGTGGCTGCGACCTCGTCGAGCGCCGTGGCACGTTCGGTTCGCCCGAGATGCCGGGCGAGCAGCGCGTTGTTGTACACCGACCGTTCAGCGCCCGTCGGGAAGACCGCCACGGCGACGCCGGGCAAGCGGCGAACCGTGGCGCCTTCTGCCGCTCGGGCGTACTCCGCCCACGAGGTGACCAAGGTAGCGGCGCCCCGCTGGTAGAGGTCATCGTCGCTCAGCACGGCCACGTCGGACCTACTCCGTTCATCGTCGCTGGACGTTCAGTAGGGCCAACCCGCGCTCGAGGTACCCATCCATCTGGGCGCGGGCGGAGAGAGCGATCAGCGATCGGGCGGCTGCCTGAGCACCGACCTCGTCACCGCTCGCGAAGGTCAGCTCCGCTTGTGTCGCGAGGATCGCAGCGTGCAGACCCTCGAACACGTCGGTCTCCCGTAGGCAGCGCTGTCTGGACCGTTCGATCCACTTCAGGGCTGCCGGGTTGTCGCCGTCGGCGGCGCACACGAGTGCGGTCGCACGTGCGGTCGCGCCCTCCCAACATGGATCAGCCAGACTGCAGCTCAGCGCGAACGACTCTTCCAAGCCGGCCCGCAGGGACGAGGGAGGCGCTCCGCCGACGAGTTCCAGCTCGGCCCAGACAGCCACGGGGAACGGGCGGAACGCGGTCCACCGGATGTTCGATGTGAGCCGCAGGCACTGGTCGATCCACGCTCGGGCGGCGTCGACTTCACCGGCGACGAGGTGTGCCCAGCCTCCGAGCCCCAGCGCCCACGCTTCCCGCCGGGTGGCGCCGGTTCCCCGAGCCAGTTCGACGGCGCGGGCGTACGTGGTTCGGCCTTGCTCGTAGCGTCCCCAGTCGGTCAGGTTGAAGGCGTCGACCGCAAGCACGCCGGCGAGCAGTCCGTCGTCGCCGCCGGCGAGGCTGCGGGCACGGTCTACGTGGACCTGGGCTGCCTGCCGCCGCCCTGCGAGTGCGTCGACGTAGGCGAGCTCACGTGCCGCGTTGGCCCCGATGTCGGCTGCGCCGAGATGCTCTGCCATGTCCGCACTCCGTTGCAGCAGCAGAGCGCCTTCGTCGTCGTGACTCCGTACCGAGTGGACCAACGCGATTCCGAGGTTCAGCAGGCAGGTTGCTGCCAGGTGCTCGTCGCCGGCATGGTCGGCCTCGTCAGCGGCGCGCCGAAGGCACTCCAGCCCGGCATCCGTTGCGCCGGCGTCGAGCGCAGCCTGACCTGACTCGAGCAGCGCGGCGGCAACCGCCCGTCTGGGCACACCGGGCGGTGAGCCAGCGAGCCGGGGACGCGCCGCGTCACGGAGGGCTGCCGTTGGCTCGGTGCCGAGTTCGGCGCGGAAGAGGGCGGCCGTGTCGTCAACGTGACGAACGGCAGCGGCGTGCGACCCGGCTGCGACCAGGCTCTTGACGAGCACGACATGGGCCCGCTCGTCGAGGATCGCTCGCTGAACACCAATCGTCGCCAAGTGCACCGCTCGATCGGCGTTGCCGGCCGACAAGCACTGCAGCGCCGTGGCGCGCACGTGGGAGTCGATCATGGCGGCGATGCGTTGGCGATGCACCATCAGCCACGTGTCGAGCTCGAAGCTGCTGCGTGGGTCGATCCCATCGAGGAGCTCGCCGGCTCTGTCGACATCGAAGCGGCCCGCTTCAAGCTCGCCGACGTCGACAACGGCGCCATCGGGCAGCGCGGCAACGACGGGGTCCCCGGTGAACGCGGCCGGCGAGCCGATCGCCTTTCGGAGCCCAGCGAGGCACCACCGCAGCGCCCCGAGCGGGTCGGCCGCTGCCGGAAACAGCTCCGAACACAGCATCCGTCGGCTCAGGGGGCGGTCTGACAGCAGCAGTCTGGCAAGCAACGCCCAGGACTGATGACCGCGCACGGGCCGAGCGATCCCGGCATCGTCGAGGATGGCCGGTCGACCAATCAATCTGATCTCCACGCCGACCTCCTTCCAATGCGCATCCAACGAGATTGCCAGTGGCGCCACGGCGGCGTGTGACCCGCCGTGTGACAGCGAGTGGGCCGGACATCCAGTGACACACGCTTGGTCCCACACCGGTGTCGGACGATGCGGTAGTTGCCGACGAACCGGCGACCCTGACCAAGGAGATCTATCATGCCGAAGTTCGTCATCGAGCGCGAGTTGCCCGGCCTCGGAACCATGTCCGCAGGCGAGCTGTACGAGACCTCGTGCACGTCGAACCAGGTCCTTGCCGAGATGGCCCCGACCGTGCAATGGCTCCACAGCTATGTGACCAACGACAAGATGTATTGCGTCTACGTTGCCGTGGACGAGGCTGCTGTGCGCGAACACGCCCGGCGAGGCGGATTCCCTGCGGACGCGGTCAGCCAGGTGATCACGGTCATTGACCCGACGACGGGCGAGGCGAGCTGACCCCGTAGCCCCGGCCACGTGGTCACCGGATCCCTCGCTGGGTGAGAGTTCCGGTGACCACGTGGGCAGGGCGGGGCGTCAGCGGCGGGTCGGGCTGTCGAAGGTGTAGCCGAAGATGCGGATGTCTGCGTCGTACAGGCGAGCGACCCGGGCGGCGTCGTCGTCGGTGTAGTAGGTGCGGAAGTCTTCACGCGTCGCGGTGACGTTCTTGCGGATCTCGTCGTGATACGTGAGACCGGCTCGGGTGAACAGGTCCCGGGCGTCGGCGTCGAAGGTCTCCAGCGTGCCGAGGAAGTCGATGCGGTTCAGGTCGATCAACGCCGCTTGGCGCCGCAGGTGGACGTCGCACCACGTCAGGTCGAGGGTCTCGACGTAGTCGATGAACCGCGGAAACGTCATCTCCGCACGGGTCTCGGTACCGAACCCGAAGTAGTCCCGTTTGCCGACCTTGTCGTGCCAGGCCGACACCAGTCGATCCCACGGGTTGCGGACGAAGGCGAACGCCAGGTGGCGCCGGTATCGCAACGAGGCGTCCACCGCGAAGTACCGGTCCTTGGCAGTGATCCCGTTTGCCTGGAACTGGGCCTTGATCGAGCGAGTCCCCACCTTGGCGACCTGGTACCACAGCATCGGTGGGTGGTCGACCACCGTGACCCGGTGGCGGGCGGCCCGCGGCACGAGCCCGTGGTTGCGCAGCGGCGTGGCCAGCCACCGCCGCGTCGTGATCGTGGTATCCCGCAGGACCCGTCCGGGACCGTCCTCGCGGTACTTCAGGAGGCGTGGTGGCACCGCTCAGACCTTGGTGAGGGAGGCCAGCACCAGCGTGGCCAGCTCATCCGCCGTCGCCGGGTCTCCGGCGATGATGCTGATCACAGCGACGTTCGGGGACGCGTTGACGACGAACTGACGCGCCTCGGCCGCTGCGCCGTTGATCGTCAGCTGGTAGGTGGCGAAGAGCACCTCGCCCACGGGTGACGACTCCGTCGTGATCGTCGCCTGGATGTTCGCCGCTTGCAACTCTGCCGAGAGCTGATCGGCGGTGGGCATGGCGCCGACGCTGGCGATCACGTTGAGGTTGGTGGTCACACCGTTGGCCAGCGGTCCGACGATCAACAGGTCGGACTGCTTGGCGGTCCTGGTCAGCATCTCCTTGGCGGTCATGCCCTGCGTGGCGGCAAGGTCCGTCATCTCCGGAGGGAGCTGGCTCTCGTCGAGTTGGGCCAGGACGGCAGGGTCCTGCGCGTCGTAGCCGGCAGGTACGGCGAACGACAGCCCGGCGCGTGCCGATGACACGGCGAGACAGTCGGCCGACGCCGGCGTGGCGGAGTCGCCGCTGGTCGTGACCGTGCTGACCACGGCGTTCACGAGGGCGTCGGTGGTGGCCCGATCGGAGGTCGTGACGCTGACGAGGGCTGACCCGGTTGGTGTGGTCAGACCGATCTGCCCGCCGAACGCCGTGGTGGTCCCGGCGGTGATGGCGTACGACGTGACGAAGGCGTCACCGACTGCGGTGGTCGTGGGGGTCACGGTGACGTCCGTCGCCCCGAGACCCACCAACTGCGACGTGATCTCCGAGGCGCTGGGCAACGCCGACACGGAGGTGGCGATCACGTTGAGGTTGGGGGCGAAGCCGTTGACCGGCGTGCCGACGATGAGCAGGTCTGTCTGATTGGCGAGCTTGGCGAGATACGCGCCGGCTTCCATGCCTTGATTCGTGGCCATGTCGACGATGGCCGAGGGAAGCTGGCTGGCGTCAACGCCTTGGAGTGCTTCGGGATTGAAGGTCGTGAAGTCGGACGGCACGGCGAAGCGGATGCCGGCCCGCGCCGATTCCGCCATCACGGTGCCTTCCGGCGCCGAACCGGCCGTGGAACCAGCCGCCGAACCGGCCGTGGAACCGGAGGAGGTGACCGGGACCACCGGGCACGGGATCGATGGCGGAGTGGCCGTCGCCGCCGCAGGGGGCGTCGTGGCCATGGCGCTGCCGGTGACGAATGTCGTCCCGGCGGCTACTGCGAGTGAGGCTGTGACGCAGGCGCGGATGCGTCGGGAAACCGTGGGGATCATGCCCCGACGTTAACCGGGCCTCAGCCGAGCAGCGTCGTCAGCGCCTCGGTGAAGTGCCGCCGAAGCGGGACCCCGGCCTGCGCCAGCGAGCGGCCGTCGAGCACGCTGTTGCGCGGCCGGCGTGCCGGGCGTGCCGGCAGGAGATCGGCCGTGGCGATGGGGAGCACCGCCTCCGGGTCACCGCCGAGGCGGCCGACGACTTCCTTGGCGAACCCGTGCCACGTCGTCGCGCCCTGGTTGGTCACGTGGACGATGCCGCCGGCCCCGGCGCCGACGAGGCCAACGACGGCGTCGGCCAGGTCGGGGGTGAACGACGGGCAGCCGAACTGGTCGTCCACGAACCGCAGCGGCGCACCCTGATCCACGAGCCGGCGAATCGTCGCCACCATGTTCCCGCCGTGGCCGCTGAACACCCACGAGGTGCGCACCACCAGGCCGAGCGGACCCAGGGCGGCCAACGCCCGCTCACCGAGCAGCTTCGATGCCCCATAGGCGTTGATCGGGCCTGTCGGGTCGTCGACGTCGTAGGGCCGTTCGAGCGAGCCGTCGAAGACGTAGTCCGTGCTGATCTGCACGAGCCGTGCCGAGGCCTCGGCGCACACCAGCGCAAGGCGCTCCACCGCGTGCCCGTTGATCTCGTCGGCCAGCGCCGGGTCTGCCTCGCAGGCGTCCACCGCCGTCCAGGCGGCGCAGTTCACCACGACGTCGGGGCGCCACGCCGCCAGGGCCTGGCGCACCGCGTCGGTGTCGGCGATGTCCAGCTCCTGGCGGGTCAGGCCATGAGCCTGGTGCCCGCCGGACTCCACGGCACGGACCAGATCACGACCGAGCTGGCCGCCCGAGCCCGTGATCAAGTAGCGCGTCATCCGCGGCCCTTGATCGGTTCCCACCAGTCGCGCCGGGTGCGGTACCACTCCACGGTGTCGGCGAGGCACTGCTCGAACGAACCCGCCGGGCGCCAGCCGAGCGCCTCGAGCTTGTCGGTGGTGATCGAGTACCGCCGATCGTGCCCGAGCCGGTCGGCGACGTGGTCGATCGCCGACTCGTCGCGGCCGCACAGTTCGAGCAGCCGCGTCGTCAGATCGTGGTTGGTGATCTCGGTGTGGGCGGCGATGTTGTACACCTCACCGGCGACTCCACGATCAAGCAGGGTGCGCAGGGCGGCGACGTGATCGTCGACGAACAGCCAGTCGCGCACGTTGCCGCCGTCGCCGTACAACGGGACCTGCTTGCCGTCGAGCAGGTTCGTGGTGAACAGCGGGATCACCTTTTCCGGGTGCTGGTACGGGCCGAAGTTGTTGCTGCAGCGGGTCACCACGACGGGCAGGCCGAAGGTGGTGGCGTACGACAGCGCCAGCAGGTCGCTGCCCGCCTTGGCCGCCGAGTAGGGGCTGCGCGGCGTGAGGATGTCGGTCTCACGGAACGAGCCGTGATCGATGGTGCCGTAGACCTCATCGGTGGACACGTGGACGAATCGGCCGATGCCGTGGCGGCGCGCCGCGTCGAGCAGCACGTTGGTGCCCACCACGTTGGTGCGGGCGAAGGCGTGCGGATCGGCGATGGAGCGGTCCACGTGGGTCTCGGCGGCGAAGTGGACGACGGCGTCGTGGCCGGGCATCGACGCCTCCACCGCCTCGACGTCACAGATGTCGGCGTGGACGAAGGTGAACCCCGGGTGGTCCCACACGTCGGCCAGCGACGATGTATGGCCGGCGTAGGTCAGCGCGTCGTACACCGTCACCTGGTCGTCGGTCTGGGTGAGCACGGTCCGCACGTAGGCCGAGCCGATGAAGCCGGCGCCGCCGGTTACGAACTGACGCATCTCAGGTCCTCACGTCCGCATCGGCCACGCCGGCCGGTGCCGGGGCTCGATCGCCGCCCGGCGCGGGTTGCCCTGATCTCGGCCGGACAGGATCGGATCGTCGATGCCCCAGGCCTCGACCACCGCCGGGTCGTCCCAGGCCAGGCCGAGTTCGTCGGCCACGTTGTAGTACCCGTCCACCAGGTACGTGATCACCATGTCGGTGACGGCGCGAAAGCCGTGGGCAACGCCCGGCGGGATGAACACGCCGCGGTGGTTGTCGCCGCTGAGCTCCACCACCTCGGTGGCCCCATCGGTGGGGCCTCCGGCACGCAGGTCATGGAGCACCACACGCGCCGTGCCGAAGGGGATGTACCAGTAGTCGGCTTGGTGCAGGTGGTAGTGCAGCCCGACGATGGCCCCGGCCTGGCGGTTGGCCCGATTCGACTGGAGCATCTCCCGAGCCCCGGGGATCCACTCCCGCCGGTAGGTCTCGATGAACAGGCCGCGCTGGTCACCGTGGATGGCGGGCTCGACGTGCCACACCCCGGCGATGGCGGTGCTCTCGGTGATGGTTGCCATGACCAGCCCCCGGGTTACTCGACGTCGATCTGGCAGTGGTCGCCCACCATCAGGCGAAGCGCCCGAGGCCGGAGCTTGGAGCGGGTGATCTCGGCCTCCCGGCCGATCAGGCTGTCCTCCAACCGGTCGATGTCAAGGACGACGCTGCCGTCCATCACGACCGAGTGCTCGACCTCGCTGCGTTCGATGCGGCACCCGGCGCCAATGGCCGAATGCGGACCGATGAAACTGTCGATCACCACGGTGTCCCGGCCGACGATGAGCGGGCCGCGCAACCGTGAGCGGACCACCCGGGCGCCGGCCTCGATCACCACCTCGCCGACGACGTCGCACTGGCTGTCCACCTCGCCGTCGATGCGTGAGGACAGGCGGTCGAGGATCAATCGGTTGGCTTCCAGCAGCGGGGTCAGCTTGCCGGTGTCGATCCACCAACCGGTGAGCAGTTCGGCGGTGACGACCTCGCCGTCGTCGATCAGCCGTTGGATGGCGTCGGTGATCTCCAGTTCGCCGCGCTGGGACGGCTGGATGCCGGCGACGGCCTGGTGGATCCGCTGATCGAACAGGTACACCCCGACCAGGGCCAGATTGGACGGCGGATGCTCCGGCTTCTCGACGAGGGCGATCACGTTGCCCGAGCCGTCGAGCTCGGCGATCCCGAAGCGCTGCGGGTCGTCGACCGGCTTCAGCAGGATGCGCGCCGCAGCACGCCGAGAGTCGTCCTGGAAGGAACGGATGAACCCGCCGAGATCCTGCTCCAGCAGGTTGTCGCCGAGGAACATGACGAACTGTTCGTCGCCCAGGAAGTGACGAGCGATCAGGACGCAGTGGGCCAGACCGGCGGGCGAGTCCTGGGGGATGTAGGTGATCGAGCAGCCGAACTGAGCGCCGTCGCCGAGCGCGGCCATCACCTCGCGACGGGTCTCGCCGACGATGACGCCGATGTCGGTGATCCCGGCAGCCACCAGGGCATCGATCCCGTAGAACAGGATCGGGCGGTTGGCCACCGGCACCAGTTGCTTGGCGCTGGTGTAGGTGATCGGGCGAAGGCGCGTACCGGCACCGCCAGCGAGGATGAGCGCCTTCATCGAGGTGCAGTATGCCATCGATCTGCGCCGGTCAGATCATCATGTTCAGCTGGGTGACCACCGCGGTCCCGAGGGCGTCGTCGCCCTGCACCTCGATCGAGCCGCCCAGCGCCGCCACCGAGGCCCGGCCCAGCGCCAGCACGACGAAGGTCTCGGTGTCCAGGGTGATGGTGGCCAGTGGCGCCTGCTCCGAGTGGCCGACGACGCCGGCCCGCCCTCCGTTGACCTCGACGGTGACGTCGCGCTGCGTCGGCCCGGTGATGATCAGCCGCACCGCTCGGCCCTCCGGGCAGCTCGCCCGCTTGCCGACGACGATGGGCAACGTCCGCAGCAGGCGGTCGATGGTGTGCCCGGCGGCAGGGGAGTCGAGGTTCCCCGGACGGTGCAGCGCCCGGCGGATGTCCTGCTCGTGGGACCACACGTCGAGGATGCGCACGTCGAGGAAGTCGGCGACCGTCCCCGGCCCGGTGGGGGTCATCGTCGGTTCGTCGAAGTAGGCGTCGTCGCCGGCGCGCAGCGTGGCCAGGCGGAGGGCGGCGAGGTCGTTCCATTCGGCGAGGACCTCGCCGCCCCGGCGCGCCCGGCGGGCGTCGATCTCGTTCTCGTTGAACTGCCCGATGGCGTTCTTGACGTGCTCGGCGTCGGCAGCCCGATGGGTCGTTGCCGGCAGCTTCTGCAGCAGACGCTCGGTGCCGATCAGGTGGGACACGGTGTCCTTGACATCCCATCCCGGGCAGTCCGTCGGTGTCGCCCACTGCTCGTCGGTCAGGTCACTGCACAGCGTGGAGACGGCGGTGAACAAGGCAGTGAGCTGGTCGATGGTGGTGGTGGGGATCACCCGGTCATCTTCGCGCTGCGGTGGAGGCGCCAGTAGCCTTCGGCCCATGGATCGTCCGTCCCGGTTCGAGCACACCCGGTTCCTCGGTGACAAGCGCACCCAGCTGGTCTACGACCTCGACACCTGGGCGGATCGGGCGGTGATCGACGAGATCGTCGAGGCGGAGACGGGCCTGTGCTTCGGGCCGGATACCCTGGTCGAGGCTCGCAACCGCGGCTACCGGCTGGCTGCCCCCGGCATCCGCCGCCGCCGCCGCACACCCCGCGCCTAGGTGCCGCCGATGGTGATGAACGGGAACGGCGCCTTCGTTTCCGGAGGTCTGCGCCTGTCCCGCTACCTGGCGCGACCGTCCGGGCGGGTCGAGCCGTGCCCGGCGCTGATCCTCGCCCACGGCTTCCCCACGGGCCCGCTCGACGCCCGCCAGAGCGCCGGTACCTTCCCGGAGCTCGTCGACCGGATGTCCCACGAACTGGGCTGGACGGCGATGACCTTCACGTTTCGCGGCTGTGGCCAGAGCGAGGGTGACTTCTCCCTGCAGGGTTGGGTCGACGACCTGCGCCTGGCGGTGGACCATGTCATCGCCGAGGCCTCCCCGTCGGGTGTCTGGCTGGTCGGGACGGGGGCCGGCGGCTCGCTCGGGGTGTGCGTCGGCGCCGACGACCCTCGCGTGCGCGGTGCGGCGCTGCTCAGCTCCCGGTCGGACTTCGACGACTGGGCGGCCCAGCCACGCAAGTTCCTCGATCACGCCAGGGAGATCGGCGCGGTGCGCACCCCCGGGTTTCCCAAGGCCCAGGACGAGTGGGCGCGTGAGCTCCGCCGCTTCCGTCCCGTGGACGCCGCCCGCCGCTTCGCGCCCCGACCGATGCTGGTGCTGCACGGCGAGGACGACGACAGCGTGCCGCCCATCGAAGCTCGCCAACTGGTGGCAGCGCACGGCGCGGCGGAACTGCGCATCATTCCCGGCGCCGGGCACCGGCTGCGCCACGACCCGCGGGCCATCGCGATTCTCCTCGGCTGGCTGGACCGCCAGCGCAGCTGAGCCCGGGCGCGCCCGTCAGGTGGCAAAGCCCTGCGGATGCTCGCTGTGCCAGCGCCAGGCGGAGTCGATGATCTGGTCGAGGGTGCGATACGCCGACCAGCCGAGGGTGGTCCGGGCGAAGGCCGGGTCGGCGAAGGTGGCCACGGGGTCACCGCTGCGCCGCCCTCCCACTCGGTAGGGCACCTCCCGACCGGAGATCCGCTGGGCCGCCGTGATGACCTCCAGCACGCTGGTGCCGGTCCCGGTGCCCACGTTGACGGCCACTGTCGCGCCGCCGCCGTCGAGGTAGGTGAGGGCGGCGAGGTGGGCGTCGGCCAGGTCGTCGACGTGGATGTAGTCACGGATGCACGTCCCGTCGGACGTTGGGTAGTCGTCACCGAAGACGGTGAGCGCCGGGGAGTAGCCGAGGGTGGCCTTCATCACCAGCGGGATGAGGTTCTGCGAATACCGCCAGTCCTCGCCGATCCGGCAGTCGTCGCTGGCGCCTGCCGCGTTGAAGTAGCGCAGGCTGACGCTGCGCAGCCCGTGGGTGACGGCGTACCAGCCGAGGATCCGCTCCACCATTGCCTTGGACTCGGCGTAGACGCTCTCCGGGTGGATCGGCGCGGTCTCGTCCACTGGGTTGCTGAGCGGAGTCCCGTAGACCGAGCACGACGAGGAGAAGACGAGTTGGTCGACTCCGGCGGCGAGGAGCGCCTCCACCAGGCGGGTGGTGCCGGCGACGTTGTTCAGCCAGTACCGTGCCGGATCGGTCATCGACTCGCCAACGGCCTTGTACGCGGCGAAGTGGACCACCTGCGAGATCCCCCGGTCACGGCACAGCGCCGTCACCAACTCCTGGTCGGCGATGTCGCCCACGACCAGTTCGGCCTCGATCACCGCCTCACGGTGGCCGAGTTCGAGGGAGTCGAGCACCACGACCTCCTCGCCAGTTCGGGTGAGCTGGCGGACGGTGTGCGAGCCGATGTAGCCGGCGCCGCCGGTGACGAGGGTGGTCATGGACGGCGAATGTACCCGGGCGTGCGGTCCGTCGCCCGGCGACGCGCCCTCACAGCCGGTGACTCCGGGTAGTAGCATCGCCACGAAATGCGTGAACGATTCCGGCGGAGGGTTCGTCAGCACCTTCGTGGCCGGAACGATCCGTTGTCACGATTGGCGCGACGTACCAGGCACCTCGTCCGCCGTGGCGCGCCTCGGGCCGTTCGGGCGTTGGACGGCGCCATCCACCAGCGTGTTCGGCCCGTGCGCCGGCTGACCGGGCGCGCCGTCCGCTTCGCCCGGCGGATGATCCGTGATCCGCAGCGACGCCGCATGGAGATCGAGACCACCCTGGCGGCGCGCTCCGTCGACGCCCCGCTGACCGGCCCGCTGGTCAGCGTCGTCATCGTCACTCACGACGGACTCCGCTACCTGGAGCGTCTGTTGCCGGCGCTGGAGCGATCGGTGTACTCGGACATCGAGGTGATCGTGGTCGACAACGCCTCGACCGACGGAACCGCCGCCTACCTCGCCCGGCCATGGCGGATGGGCGTCCGGGTCATTGCCAACGACAGCAACGAGAGCTTCTCCCACGCCAACAACCAGGCCGCAGCAGTCGCCGCCGGGACGATGCTGCTGTTTCTCAACAACGATGTCGAACCGATCGTCGACACCTGGCTGGGGTCGATGGTCCAGGCGTTGGAAGAGGACCCGTGCCGCGTCGCGGCCGGGGCCGTGCTCGTCTATTCGGGCGACGGCCGCCGCACGGACTTCACCGTCCAGCATCGGGGCATCGACCTGGTCATCCGCGACGGCGCCCCCTTCGCCGTCAACGTCACCGGCGGCGATCCACTCGATCGATCCCTGGACGCCACGGTCGATGTCGAGGCGGCAACCGCCGCAGCGCTGCTCGTGCGCGCCGACGCGTTCCGCGCGGTCGGGGGATTCGACCCCACGTACGTGTACGGCGCCGAGGACGTGGATCTGTGCCTGCGCCTGTCCGAACTGGGGCGGATCGTGGTGGTGGGACAAGCGAGGATGTTCCACGACGAGTCTGCGACGCTGCGCGATCAGGACCGGACCGAGCGCCGGTACTCGCGCGACGAGAACTGGCAGCACTTCGCTGCGGTGTGGGGCCCATCGATCGTCCGGCGTCTCCACCGCGCCCACCTGGCGGGTCGAGACCTTGCCGGCAAGAGCCGTCGACCCACCGCGGCCATCACCGTGACACGGGACGATCCGTCGGCGGGATGGGGCGATTACTACACCGCCCACGAGTTGGGCGGTGCGCTCGGCGCGCTCGGCTGGGACGTCGTCTACATCGAACGGTTCCGTGACCGGTGGTACCGGCTCGAGGCCGCCGACGTGGTGATCGCCCTGCTGGACTCCTACGACGCCCGGCTGGCGCCGAGCGACGCGATCACGGTGGCCTGGATCCGCAACTGGGTCGACCGGTGGGTGAGCCGACCATGGTTCGACCGATTCGACACCGTGCTGTGCGGCAGCGGCGACGCCGCCGCGGCCGTCGCCCGGCGGACGTGTCACGAGCCGCACGTCGTCCCCCTGGCGACGAACCCGCAGCGCTTCTCTCCCGGCGGCGGTGTGGCCGAGTTCGCCGCCGACTACGCCTTCACCGGCAACAACTGGGGGTCCGGGCGTGACCTGTTGACTCAGCTCGACGTGCGCGATGGTGAGCGCTTCGTCCTGTGCGGCAAGGGGTGGGAAGGCTGTACCGGCGAAGGGGTCACCCAATGCGGGCATGTCGACTATGACCGGTTGGTCGATGTCTACCGGTCGGCGCGAATCGTGCTCGACGACACTGCCGCGCCAACCCGCCAGCACCACTTCCTCAACAGCCGCGTGTTCGACGCGCTTGCTGCGGGCGCCCTGGTGCTCACCGACAACCGCCGAGCCTCCGAAGAGCTGTTCGATGGTCTCCTGCCCTGTTTCGAGTCGGCGGCCGACCTGCGCCGGCAGCTCGATCGTTACCTCGCCGACGACGAGTTGCGAACCGCGACCGCGGCGGAACTGCGCAGGCGCGTCCTCGACCGGTACACGTATCCGGCGGTCGCCCGGCGGCTGATCGACTGCGTCGACGCCGATCTGCAACGACCGTCTGTCGCCCTGCGCATCGGTGTGCCGTCCGAGGAGGTGCTGGAGCATTGGGGCGACACGCACTACGCCCGGTCACTCGCCGCCAGCCTTCGGGACCGCGGCTTCTCGACCCGGACGCAGCTCAGGTCGCAGTGGAACGAGCCGGGATCGCACAACGTCGATGCCGCGATCCACCTACGCGGCCTGGGGCGGTGCACCCCCAATCCCCGTCACGTCAACATCTTGTGGATCATCAGCCATCCCGACGAGGTGACCGTGGACGAGTGCGACGACTACGACGTCGTGTTCGTCGCTTCGGAGCTGTTGGCCGATCGGCTCCGCGGCGCGACCACTGCCGAGGTGGTCTACCTGCCACAGGCCACCGACGCCCGGCGCTTCCGGCCCACCGCACCCGACCCGGCGCTGGCCCATGACGTGCTGTTCGTGGGGAACAGTCGCAACACCCGGCGCCATGGCGTTGCCTGGGCAGCGGCCGTCGAGCTCCCGCTCACGGTGTACGGCAGCGGCTGGGAGGGCAGGATTCCTGCGGCGCTCGTCCGTGACACCTACTACCCGAACGAGGATCTCGGGCG
>WBZP01004878.1_pt1 | contig 13805 bp, 11 predicted proteins | sample 5204301 | NCBI WGS metagenome assembly WBZP01 (sample SAMN12412401, study PRJNA552823) | activated sludge metagenome | isolation source: activated sludge from nitrification reactor of wastewater treatment plant... | place: USA: Pennsylvania | collected 2017 | reverse complement strand
CGTCGTGCTCCGTCCCGGGCCGGCGCGGAGTCGGCAATTTCGCGGCGCGAGCAGGCGCAAGGGTACAAGCGACCATCCCCGGCCAACCTTTCGAGGGCTGCCCGGTAGAGATCGACGCGATCACTCTGCCAGACCGGCGGCGCGTCCCAAACGAAGCCCAGGCGTTCCAGTTCGCGCAGAATGACCCGATCGGCGCCGGCCTGGCTGCGCGGGCCATCGATGTCCTCGATGCGCACCAGCCAGCGTCCACCGCGGCGGCGTGCATCGAGCGCGCTGCCGAGCGCCGCGATCAGTGATCCGAAATGCAGCGGGCCGCTCGGCGACGGGGCAAACCGCCCGACGCAGGCCAGTCCGGGATCGCACGGCGCACCCGCTTGCAGCGGGCTTTCAGGCTGGTCGATGGTCATCGGATTGGCCGGCCGGCAAGCAGCCACGCCGGCCCGCTATTACTTTCGTACAGTTGACGGCGCGAACGCCAAGTTGGACATTGTAGCCACCCGCGACTCGGTCGGCCGAATGCCGGCGCCTCGCTACCGAACGACCGATCTTTTTGGCGACACCGTGTGTCGCGACACCAACGATCAGTATGTCTCCGGCCCTCGCTTCCGCAGACGCGATCCGCAATCGCCAGGAAAAGCTTATCGCCGGCAAGGCGCGGCTGGAATGCATGCGCCTGCTCGCCACGCTCGGCCGAAACGCCCTGCCGATCAGCGGTTGCGTGGTGGTGGTGGTCGCGATCTGGATGTGGAATCTGATCGATCAACGTCTGGTTATCGCCTGGATCGGCCTGATGACTGGATTGATCGTTGCGGGTCTGGCGATGTACGCACGTTTCCGCAGCAATGCGCCGGATATTCGCCATGCCGCTGTCTGGGAACGCCGATTCACGATCAAGAGCCTGATCAATGGCGCGGCATGGGGCGTTCTGGCGCTGCTGGCACTTCCCCAGGGCGCCGAAAATCCGCAGATTTTCCTGGTGCTGACGCTGACAACCGTGGCGCTCGGTGCCACCGGGGTACTTGCGCCGAGCCGGCCGGCCTATTACGGATTCGTCATTCCCGCGCTGGTGCCGCTCGCGCTGGCGCTGATCATCGGCCCGGCCAAATCGGTCGGGCTGGTCGGCTGGGCAATGCTGGCCTATCTGCTCCTGCTGCTGATGCTGCACGACTTGTTCTATCGCAGTCTTAAATCGACGCTGATCAAGCGCCTGGAAAGCGAAGCACTGGCTCAGGAGCAGCAGGTCATCCTCGATACCGCCGCCGAAGCAATCTGCTTCATCAAGCCGCACTTCATGGTGAAATGCAATCGCCGCTTTGCCGATCTGTTCGGTTATACGATAGAGGAGACCATCGGTCGCCCGTCGTGGGCATGGCACGCGAGCAATGATGATTGGCGGCGGATTGCCCGCGAATCCGAGCCGGTGATTCGGGACGGCCGCGCCTACACCACGGTGACCGAGTTCAAGCGTCGCGACGGATCGCGCTTTCACGCCGAGATCACCGGCCGCGCTGTCGACCCGGACAACCTTGCGCTGGGCATGGTCTGGATGGGCGAAGACATCACCGCCCGCCTGAAGACAGAGGCTGCATTGAAGGCTTCCGAGGATCGCTTCCGGCGCCTGGTTTCGCTGTCGTCCGACTGGTACTGGGAGCAGGACGCCGAGTTGCGCTTTACACGCGTATCCGGCTCGGTATTCGAGAAGAACAACATCGATCTGTCGAACACCCTCGGCAAGCGGCGCTGGGAGGACACCTCGGTGCGCGGCGTCAGTCCCGAGCAATGGCGCACGCACCGCAGGCTGCTAGAGCAGCGCAAGCCGTTCCGCGATTTCGTCTTCCAGGTGCTGGGGCCGGCCGGCGATCTGCGCTGGTGTTCTAGCAGCGGCAATCCGGTCTTCGACGAGCAGGGCCGCTTCTGCGGCTACCACGGGGTCGGCACCGACATCACCGAGCGGGTGCGCGGTGCCGAGCGATACCGCCACCTGGCCTATCACGACATGCTCACCGGCCTGCCGAACCGGCGGCTGTTTTCCGACCGGCTGGAGCAGGCAATCGCCCGTGCGCGGCGCAAGGGGCATCGGGTTGCCGTGATGCTGCTCGATCTGGACGACTTCAAGATCATCAACGACAGCCATGGCCATTCGACCGGCGACGAAGTGCTGATCGCGGTCAGCCACCGGCTGCGCCAGGCGGTGCGCGAGTCCGATACCGTTGCGCGTCTGGGCGGCGACGAGTTCGTCGTGCTGCTGCCCGAAACGCTGCATACCGAAGATGCCGCAACCGTGGCGCAGAAGATCATCGAAACCGTGCGCGAGCCGGTGGAAATCGGCAACCGGCAGTATCTACTGGGTGCCTCGATCGGCCTCGCCTTGTTTCCCGACCATGCCGCAACGGCCGAACGCCTGCTCCAGCAGGCCGATATCGCGATGTACATGGCCAAGCGGCGCGGCGGCTCCGCACTGCAGTGCGCAGTGGAGCCGGCAGAGGGCAGCGCGGTGCACCTGAATCCGGCCGACGCGAACATCAATGCCCGCAAGGACAGCTAGCCCGGCAGGTCGTCTGCGAATCGCTAGGTGAGCGGCCGGTTTCACTCAGGGCATGCCCTGGAGGCCGCATGGACTGGCGCTCCTGGCGTTGCATGCCTGGAGAACGCCTATCCATGCGGCCTCCAGGCAGGGTGTCTAGTGGGAGATGCTGCGCGTTTGGGGCGGTCGCACGAGCCGGCCCGGCAAGCCCGGGTTGGGCGGGGCGGCCTACCCTCGCGAGGGCAGGCCGCAGCAAATCAGGCTGCGCCGGCGGCGGCGACCGGGGTGCTCGCCGTCCCCGGGCGACGCAGCCGGGAGGCCGATCGCGCCGACACCAGGGCCACCGCCAGCGAAGCCAGATAGGGCATCGACTGGGCCAGCAGGATCACCGACCACATGATCGCCTCGACCTTGCTTTCGCCGCCGGGGAGCACGTTGCCGGCGGCATTGACCGCCGGCGGTGCGGTCATCACGATCACGGAAACCACCGCGCCGATCAGCAACGCAGCCAGCAGCAGCACTTCTTCCCGTGCCGTCGTCAGCGCGCCGAGCAGGCTGTCGCCGCGGCCGCCCTTGGCGGTGCGGACGAATACGCCGCGCTTGGCCCACAGGCCCTGCAGCACGCCGCGTGCAATCGCATGCGACAACGCCAGGCTGGCGAGCGAGGCGCCGAACACGTCGCGCCAGTCGCAGTCCACCCGCTTCATGTAGAGCAGCGGGCCGTACACCGCCTTGGCCGCCAGAAAACCGAGCACCGGCACCAGATAGACCGGCAGCGGCAGACTGAAATTGGCCGGGCTCACCACCATGCCAACCGTCCATACCAGCGAGGCGAGGGTGAACACCAGATGCAGCGCGTCGGCAAACCAGCCGAACCAGCCGGTCAGGAAGTGGAAGCGCTGTCCGCGGCTGAGCGAGCCGCGACCGGCCAGCCAGTTCCAGCGCCGCTTGAGAATCTGCATGGCGCCGAACGCCCAGCGCGTGCGTTGCGACTTGAAAGCGCCGAAGTCCGTCGGGGTGAGCCCTTCGCCGAGCACGGCGTCGACGTAGCGGGTTTCCCAGCCGCCGTTCATCAGACGCAGGCCGAGTTCTGCGTCTTCGCATATGCACCACTCCGACCACTTGCCGCTGTCGACGAGGGCGGTCTTGCGTACCAGCGTCATGGTGCCGTGCTGGATGATGGCGTCGCGTTCGTTGCGGTGATGCATGCCGATGCGAAAGAAGCCGTCGAATTCCCAGTTGCACATGCGGCGAAATGCATTGTGCTTGAAATCGCGGTGCGCCTGCGGTGCCTGGACGACCGCGACCCTGGGCGCATCGAAATGCCCGACCAGCCGCGACAGCCAGTCCGGGCTGACCACGTAATCGGCATCCACCACGCCGACAACTTCGGTCCGAGGATCGGTCTGCGTCAGCGCGTAGTTCAGCGCACCGGCTTTGAACCCGGGCCAGTCGTCGAGGTGGAAGAAGCGGAACTTCGGTCCGAGGTGCGCGACATAGGCCTGCACCGGCTGCCACACCGACGCGTCCTTGGTGTTGTTGTCGATCACCAGCACCTCGAAATTCTGGTATTCGAGCTTGGCCAAGCTGTCGAGGGTGAGTTTCACCATCTCCGGCGGCTCGTTGTAGCAGGGCAGGTGGATCGACACGAACGGCTGGCTCGTCCCATCCTTGCGCGGCGCCAGCGGGGTGAAACGGCGCAGCCAGTTGCGCGCCCACATCACTTCGACCAGCTCGAAGCCGCCCACCAGGACAGTCGCCATCATGAACAGCAGCGCCGGCATCAGCAGCGCATACATTACCCAGTCGATCGGGCCGAGGTAAAACTCGAAGGGCAGCGCCGCCAGCCAGACGAACAGCGTCACGCAGATCTGGATCAGCACGCAGAAAACCACCCGCCCGGCAACGCGCAGGCGCCGGAAGGCGCCGGCGAAGACGAACATCGGCAATAGCGCGAGGGTTGAAGCCAGTAGCGCCTTGTTCTGCCAATGGCTGTCGGCGACCATCGGTCCCTCGAGCGGGTACTTCATTTCGCGGTAAGCGTCGAACATGCCCCAGTAACCGCCGGCGCGACCTTCCTCGGTGATCTTCCAGGGTTGATCGAACGCTTCCATCAGGTAGTAGCGCACCGGGCGTTCCAGCGTGCGGTCGAGGAATTCGCGCATGAATCGGGCCTGATTCTCCTTCGACGCCTCGGCATCGCCGATGCGATCGCCGTTCGACGGCCAGCCGACTTCGCCGATCACGATGCGTTTGTTCGGAAATGTCCGGCGCAGCTCGTCGTAGCGGCGGAACACGTGATCGACCGCGTTTTCGACCGCCACACCTTCCCAGTAGGGCAGCAAGTGAACGGTGATGTAATCGACCTGGCGCGCCAGGTCGGGATGCTTGAGCCAAACGTGCCAGGGCTCGGCGGTAGTCACCGGCACCCCGAGTTTGCCGCGCACGCGCTTGAGATAGGCAGACAACTGGGCAACCGTCAGGTCGCCGCGAAGCAGCGACTCGTTGCCGACGACCACTGCCTGAACATTGCCGGTGCCGCGCACAGAACGAATCAGTGCGGCCATTTCCTTGTCGTTGGCGGCTGCGTCGGTCGACAACCAGGCACCAGCGGTCACCTTCAGGCCGTATTCCGAAGCGAGTCGCGGCAGGCTCTCGTTGGGCGCCGACGCATAAGTGCGGATGTGCTGCGTGTGCTCTGCGAGCAACTGCAGATCGTTGCGGAAATCGGCCTCGGTCGGATAGTTGCCGTCCCGCGGATCCTGGTGGCGCTGAAACCCGGAATAGGCAAAGCCCTGAACGCCCGATTCTTCCCAATCGACGAAGTCGACAGCAGGATTGAACCACTGCCATCCGACGTAGTTGAGGGTCGCGACGGCCAGCGCGATCAGGACTGCCGCCAAGCCAAATCTGAATCGATCGCCAGTAGCCGGCTTTTCGACCGGGATTGAAACGTCTTCGCGAATCGGTTCCGTTGCAGTATTCACTGAAGAAAACTCCATTTTCTCAATTCGTTATCCGACATACTGTGGCAGCGCCTGGTTCGGGACGGCGGAGTATGGCACTGCAGCATCCCGATTGCCAGATGTCTCTGCACGCAGACGCGATGTTTACGGCACATCTTTGGCAGAATTTCAATTTGATTGCCAAGCTCTTGTGCAAACTGGAAAATCACGTTCCGTTGCGGCTTCGACTCAGGCCACTAACGCGCTTCGCGCCGTTCCGGCATACCGGCCGGCGCATATTTCGTTACATTTGACCGATACCGGATGACCCGAAGCAAGATCCTCACTCGCGCACGCGCGATTCCATGACAGCCGTCCGGCGACTGGTGCTTGGCCTGTTGTTGCTGGCGGCAGGTTCGGCAGTGTTTTGGACCTGGCGACAGGGGCAACCCAATTTGGTGGCCGATCCGGCGGTGTCGCGCATCGCCTGCCTCTCCTATGCGGCGTTCCGCCTGCCTGGCGAAACGCCCCTCGACCCGGCCCAGATCGTGTCGGAAGCGAGGATCGAGACCGACCTGCGCTCACTTGCCAGCCACACCGGTTGCGTTCGGACCTATTCGGTTGGGCAGGGCATGGACGCCCTGCCGCGCGTCGCCCAGCGGATGGGCATGCAGGTTCTGCTGGGAATCTGGATCGGCCGCAACAAGCTTCTGAATGAAAAGGAAATCGCGCTCGGAATCGCCACCGCGCGGGCGTATCCCGACACCGTTCGGGCGGTCGTCGTCGGCAATGAAGTGCTGTTGCGCGGCGAGCAGCCGGAAGCGGCACTTGCCGAGTACATCTCCCGCGTTCGCGCCGAGGTGCCACAACCGGTGACTTACGCCGACGTGTGGGAGTTCTGGTTGCGGCATGCTCGACTGGCGCAAGCGGCCAGCTTCGTCACCGTGCACATCCTGCCGTTCTGGGAAGACAGCCCGGTGCCGATCGACCATGCGGTCGGTCATGTGCTGTCGATTTACGACAAGGTCAAGGCCCGCTTTCCCCGGCAAGATGTCGTGATCGGCGAAACCGGCTGGCCGAGCGTGGGACGCGACCGCCACGGGGCGGTGCCGTCGCGCGCTAACGCGGCCCGTTTCGTCCGCGGCGTGGTCGCGGCGGCCGAGCAACGCGGTATCCGCTACAACGTGGTCGAAGCGTTCGACCAGCCCTGGAAGCGACAGCTCGAAGGCGCGGTCGGCGGCTACTGGGGCATTTTCGCCAGCGACGGCAGCGCCAAGTTTCCGCTCCATGGTCCGGTGGTGGAAGAACCGCGGTGGATCTTGGGCATAGGCTGCGGAGCATCGGTCGGCCTATTGTTCTTGCTGAGCTGCGTCGGCCGCAGACCGCGTCCGACCCGGGCAGGTTGCCTCGCGCTTGGATTGACCGGCATTGCCGCAGGTATCGCGCTTGCCGTCCAGATTCGCACCATCTGGCTAACCGGCCGCACACTGTTAGAGTACGGTGCCGGCGCCTGCTTCTCGGGGATTTCCCTGCTCGCCTGCTGGCTGCTGGGGTGGTCTCTGGCGGATTGGCTGAGCGGTGGCCCGGCGCGGCCAATTCCGGTTGTCGTCCAACTCAGGAACGGTTCATCCGCGGAAGGTCTGCTGTCGGTGACTCGAATCGCCCTTTTGTTTGGCACCGCAGCGACCAACTTGCTGCTCGCGTTCGATTCGCGTTATCGCGACTTTCCGACCGAATGGCTGATCGCGCCGGCAAGCGGGTTTGCGCTGTTGGCAATGGTCGGCTCGCGGGCTGCCGCCGCGGAAGATGCGCGGGAGGAATGGGTGTTGGCAGCAGTGATACTGGCGAGCCTTCCGGTGATCGTCGTTATCGAAGGACTCGCCAATCTGCATGCACTCGCCTGGACTGCACTGTGCGCATTGCTGGTTCTGTCGCTGGGGCTACCTCGGAAAGGCGGTGCGCTGCGCCGGGCGCACGAGCACCAATAGGCCGAGCAGCAGGCCGGTGGCCGAAAAGACGAACTGATAGAGGACCAGTCCGGCCACTCCCGCCACAGCGGCTGCGGCGGCCAGCCAGCGCCAGCGCAACACGGTTGCGGCAATACCGGTGCCGAGCACGAACCAGCCCAGCCAGCCGCGCGCGAAGCTCATGATGATGGCCAGCCGCAACCCGCACCACCAGGGTCCCTGTCCGGAATCGCACAAGTGGCCGATGTCAGCCGGCTCGATCATCCAATGCCGGGCGAACAGGGCGGCGGTAAGTGCAGTTGCCAGCAGCATGGCGAGCGCCAGCCAGGAGCGCGGCTGCGGGATCAGATCGGGCTTCATTTGGTTGCCGGGAAACTCAAGCAAACGCTGAACAAGTAACCGCAATTGGCGACGGCGAACGCCCGTAAATGCCGCGCGACCCGCCAGCCGACGGTCTGCGGAGCGACAACGACAGAATTACTGTCGATTTGCCAACTGACCTTCCAGGTACTTGATTCGCTGTCTAGCATCCAACAGTTTGAACATTAAGCGCTGTTGCGTAATTGCCGCGATCGCAGGCTCCTGCACCGGTATGGCCGTTTCGCTTGCGACTTCCCGTACCACCGACATGAACGGAGACAGCGAGTTGCCGCCCAGAGCAGGCAGCAAACGATCCGTATCAACGAGCGGGGTGCCAACCTTCGTCGCGACCATACTCAGCATGATGGCAACCTGCTCGCCATTGACAAGATACATCCACCCGCGCGATGCGTCCGGGATGTCAGACTCCCAGGTGTCGATATCGGCAAAGCCGAGAACAGTCAGCATTTCACCGAGCGTTTCCCTCGTATACCCGTACTGGTGAGCCTCGAGCGGATGTTGAATGCGACCGGTACCGTAAATCATGCCAATGCAATGCGCCGGATTGACACCCTGCGCCACAAGCGCGCAGAGCATACTCATATCCGGAACCGAGACCTTGAGCACCCCACCCGGTTTGAGAACCCGCGCCCATTCCGAAAGGGCTTTGTAGCCGAGCGGCCAAGCGATGTGCTCAAGAATGGCGCTGGCACAAACCTCGTCAACTGTTCCGCTCGGAATGATTGAAAGGTCTGTTGCGTCCGCGACGAAATCCGGTTTGTGGTCCGGATCGAGATCCACGGTCAAATAGCCTTCCGGGCAAAAATCGTGACTCCCAATATAGAGCTTCAACTGTGACCTCGGGCTGGCAATGATCTCATTTATAGTACCTGACCCTGAACAAGCTGGCGAATGCTCGGTTTCGATCAGACGTTGAACAGAAAATTCAGCACATCCCCGTCCTTGACGACGTATTCCTTGCCCTCGGCGCGCATCTTGCCGGCTTCCTTTGCCCCCTGCTCGCCGCCGTGGGCCATGAAGTCGGCGTAGGAAATGGTTTGCGCCCGGATGAAGCCGCGTTCGAAGTCGGTGTGAATCACTCCCGCGGCTTGCGGCGCGGTATCGCCTGCGTGGATGGTCCATGCGCGAACTTCCTTGACCCCGGCGGTGAAGTAGGTTTGCAAGCCGAGCAGTTTGTAGCCGGCACGAATCAAGCGATTGAGTCCCGGCTCGTCGAGCCCGAGATCCGCGAGAAAGGCATGCTTGTCGGTCTCGTCGAGATCCGCCAGTTCGGCCTCGATCTTGGCGCACAGCACGATCACCGGCGCGCCTTCCGCATCGGCATGGGCTTGCAGCCGCGCGACATGCGGGTTGTTCTGCAAACCGTCTTCCAGCACGTTGGCCACATACATCGCCGGCTTCACCGTGAGCAGGCAAAGCGGTTTGAGCAGCAGCTTGTCTTCTGCCGAAAGATCCAGCGTTCGCGCCGGCTTTCCCTGGTTCAAATGCGGTAGCAGGCGCTCGAGTACCGCGACCAGCTTTTGTGCATCCTTGTCGCCGGCCCGGGCCTTCTTGACGTCGCGATTGAGCGTGCGCTCGGCCACCGCAAGGTCTGCCAGGGCCAGTTCGGTGATGATGGTCTCGATGTCGGCAATCGGATCGACCTGGCCATTGACGTGAACCACGTTCGGGTCGTCGAAACAGCGGACGACATTGATGATGGCATCGGTTTCGCGGATGTTGGCGAGGAACTGGTTGCCGAGACCTTCCCCCTTCGAGGCGCCCGCGACCAGACCGGCAATGTCGACGAATTCCACGATCGCCGGCTGGATCTTTTGCGGTTTGACGATCTTCGCAAGTTCCGCAAGGCGCGGATCGGGCACCTCGACGATGCCGACGTTTGGTTCGATGGTGCAAAACGGATAGTTCTCCGCTGCGATCCCAGCCTTGGTCAGCGCGTTGAACAGGGTGGATTTGCCTACATTCGGCAGGCCGACGATGCCGCACTTGAGACTCATGAATTGCCTTCCTGGGTATCCAAGCCGGGGGGTTTTGCCAGCTTGCCGTTGAGTTTCTGCATCGCAGCGTTCCATTCCCCGCGCGCGATTACCGGCCATGCCATGATCGCGCGGTCGATCGCAGTGTCGATCAAGTCCCGCTCGTCAAGCCTTGGCGGTTTGAGTACGAAGTTGATGACTTCGTTGCGATCGCCCGGGTGGCCGATGCCGATGCGCAGCCGCCAAAAATCCTGCGTGCCGAGGTGGGCGGTGATGTCCTTCAAGCCGTTGTGTCCGCCGAGGCCGCCACCGAACTTGACCCGCAGTTCGCCGGGCGGAATGTCCAGCTCGTCGTGCACAACCACGATTTCGGCCGGCGCGATGCGATAGAACCGCGCCAATGCGCCGACAGCCTGTCCCGAACGGTTCATGAAAGTCTGCGGCAACAGTATGGTTAGCGAATCGGCGCGCGAATGCCCGACCTGACCGTGGAACCGTGATTCGCGATTCAGGCCGACCCCAAGTTTCGCCGCCAGGACTTCACAAAACCAAAACCCGGCGTTGTGCCGGGTTTCGCGGTAATCGGCGCCGGGATTGCCGAGGCCGACCACCAGTCGCGGTGCGAGATGCATGGTTTCAATCGGCATGCACCGCGCACTGCATCATTTCTTGGCCGGTTCGGGCGTAGCGGAAGGTGCCGCTTCGTCGGCAGCCTGCTCGTCGGCCTTGGGTCCGCGCGGCATCGTGATCGATGCAATCACCGGATCTTCGCCCTTGTGCAGCACCGGTTCGACGCCCTTGGGCATCGGGATTTCCGACACATGCATCGAATGGCCGGACGTCAGATGCGCCAGATCGACTTCGATGAATTCCGGCAGGTCGCCCGGCAGGCAGGTCACGTCGAGTTCGTTCAAAACGTGCGAGGCAATACCGCCCTGCAACTTGACGCCCGGCGAGAGATCCGCGTTCTTGAAGTGCAACGGCACTTTGACGTGAATCTTTTGGGCGGCGTCGACGCGCTGGAAATCCAGGTGCAGCACCTGGATCTTGTAGGGGTGAACCTGGACATCGCGCAGGATCGCGGCCTGCGTTGCACCATCGATATCCATCGTCAGCACCGAGGCGTGAAACGATTCCTGCTTTAGCAGGTGATAGACCTCGTTATGGTCGACGGTGATCTGCTCGGCTTCACGGCCACCACCATAGAGGATGCCGGGAACCCTGCCAGTGCGACGCAGGCGGCGGCTCGCTCCGGTGCCCTGCTCAGCGCGTTTGGCTGCTTTAAGAACGATAGACATTGAATGACTCCAAAAGAAACAGCGAAAAATCTGCCGCCCGCGACCAGGCAGCAGGGTGAAATTCCTATTCCATGAACAGTGAACTGACCGACTCGTCGTTGCTGATGCGCAGCATGGTCTCGGCGAGCAGTTCGGCAATCGTGATCTGGCGGATACGCGAACAGGCGCGCGCATCGTCGCGCAACGGAATCGTGTCGGTAACCACCAACTCGTCGAGATCAGATTCGCTGATGCGCTGAATGGCGTTGCCCGACAGTACCGCGTGCGTACAGTAGGCGAGCACCCGCCGCGCACCGTTCTCCTTGAGTGCATGCGCCGCCTTGCAAAGCGTGCCGGCGGTGTCGACCATGTCGTCCATGATGACGCAGGTCCGATCGCCGACTTCGCCGATGATATTCATCACTTCCGAAAGGTTGGCCTTCGGCCGGCGCTTGTCGATGATCGCCAGATCCGATTCAAGACGTTTGGCCAACGCCCGCGCACGAACCACGCCGCCGACATCGGGCGACACCACCAGCAGATCCTCGTAGCGCTGTTTCCAGATATCGCCGAGCAGAATCGGCGCGGCGTAAATGTTATCGACCGCGATGTCGAAAAAGCCCTGAATCTGGTCGGCATGCAGATCTACGGTAAGGAGCCGCTGCACACCTGCGGTCTGCAACATGTTGGCAACCACCTTGGCGGTGATGCCGACGCGCGCCGAGCGCGGGCGCCGGTCTTGCCGTCCGTAGCCGAAATAGGGAATGGCGGCGGTTATGCGTCCGGCCGATGCGCGCTTCAACGCGTCGACCATGATCAGCAATTCCATCAGGTTGTCGTTGGTCGGCGCGCAAGTCGATTGCAGCACGAAACAATCCTTGCCGCGCACGTTCTCGAGGATCTCGAGGTTCACTTCGCCATCGGAGAACCTGCCGACGGTTGCCCGCCCGAGCGGCATGTTCAGGCGGCGGACGACGTCGGCAGCGAGTTTGGGGTTCGCGTTGCCGGTGAAGACCATCAATGTCTCGTACGCCATGATCGCCTCGGATCGCCTGTCTGTTCCGGCCCTGGCGGCCGGTTTCGCGCCTTTGGCGCGCAATCGCAGAAACAATTCGGGCAGGCTGACCGCCTGCCCGCTACCTGCACATCTGGCTGGGGAGGAAGGATTCGAACCTTCGCATGCCGGAATCAAAATCCGGTGCCTTAACCAGCTTGGCGACTCCCCAAGAAACCTGTTCTTTCATCATTCATCTGGACGGATGTCCGCGTAAAGCGGATGTTCATCGAGCCCCCGTGCAGCCCAACCTGTCCACTCAGCGGGAACCGCCGCGGCGACATGCATTGCCGCAGCTTGCGATTCGCACTCCGCAAACACGCATGCGCCCGAACCGCTCATTCGCGCAAACCGGATTCCCGGTCGAGCAGCGAGCCAGTCGATGGCTTGCGCCACGGCCGGGTATCGCGCTCGCGCCACCGGCTGTAGATCGTTGCGCAACGCAGCAAATGTCTGCCAACCCGATGAAAAGTCCGCTATTTTGCGGGGATTCGTATTTCGTGTCAAATCCGGCGAGGCGAAAATTCCGGCCGTCGGCACGCTGCATCCCGGCTCGATTACGACGTACCACGCGGGATCCAGCGGGAGTGTCTGCAGCCGCTCGCCCACCCCTTCGGCAAATGCTGTGCGGCCGAAAATGAACACCGGCACGTCGGCGCCAAGCGTCAAGGCAAGCCCCTGCAAGTGCTCGCGCGATAGATCGAGCGTCCAAAGCCGGTTCAGCGCCAGCAGCACCGTCGCCGCGTCCGAACTGCCGCCCCCCAGCCCGCCACCGATCGGCAACCGCTTGGTCAGTTCGATCGTCACCCCGTTGGCCGCAGCGCATCTTTGCTGCAAGCACCGGGCGGCGCGGACGCACAGATCCTGTTCCGGCGGCACGCCGGGAACCTCGCCCGCGCGCACGACTTGACCGTCGTTCCGAGGCAGCAAGCGAATCTCGTCGCAGCGGTCGACGAACCGGAATACCGTTTGCAAAAGGTGATAGCCGTCGGCCCTACGGCCGACAACGTGAAGGAACAGGTTGATCTTTGCCGGCGCCGGCAAAGGTCGGTCCCACGCAATCTCGACGCTCACTTGATATCCCGCCAAGTGTCGATGCGCAGTCGCACGCGCAGGTCGCCTCGCTCGAATTCAACGGTGCGCGGCAGCGCGGTCGCATCGTCGCTTTCGTATTCGAGGTAGCGGACTACCCATCCGGCCTCCGCCAGGTACGCAAATCGGCCAAGTGCGTCGTTCTCGACGCTCACGGGCTTGCCAGCGGCCCGGCCGAGTACCCAGTCCGCCATGCCGCTCATGGGCAACGATGCACCGAAGATGCGGGCGGAGAGTTCTTCCGCAGTCGCGGCTACGACGCGCTCGTGCTGGGCAGTGTCTAGTTGTGCGCCGCCTGGAGACACTGTGAGCCGGGCGATCTGGCTGCCGACCGGCGAGAACACGTCGATTTCTTCCCTGGGGCCGGCCGAATGCTGCCACGCGATGGCGGCCTGGGCTCGCTCGCCGCCATGTGTCACCGAGATCCTGCCGTCGACTACGAACTCGCGGATCGACGCCCGCGGCGGTCGCGCACTTGTCAGGTCGGTATCGCGGGGCAAAGCCGCGCAGCCAGACAGTACTCCGCAGGCCAGGGCGACCACCAGCGGACCCAGCGCCGAGCGCATCCGAACCGACAATCAGGGAATGA
>WBZP01004876.1_pt1 | contig 13807 bp, 12 predicted proteins | sample 5204301 | NCBI WGS metagenome assembly WBZP01 (sample SAMN12412401, study PRJNA552823) | activated sludge metagenome | isolation source: activated sludge from nitrification reactor of wastewater treatment plant... | place: USA: Pennsylvania | collected 2017 | reverse complement strand
AACTGATGCTGTCGCAGAGAAAGGCAACATGGCGACCGACGGGTTTACGAAAGATGAGGTTGTAGAAGGTGGCAACGCTATCCACATCCTCCGCGCTCATCTCGAGCAATTGCGCAACATCGAGCAACGACTCATCGGAAATCCATCCGCGTCGGCGCTGAAGGATTAACAGCGCATCAATGGTGCCCGATCGTTTATCCGGGTAATGGTGCAGTGCGTCTGCAAGTTCACGATGTTCAGCATCCGTCAACATGTCACGCCCCCGTATCTCTTGAGTCAGACGTTTCGAGTTTCGAGTGTACAGTTTCAAGTAAATCCACCATGCCAACCTCGAAACCTGAAACCCGAATCATGGCTGTTCACCGATCGACATCGGATAGCACATAGTCCACGCTTCCAAGGACAGCTAAGAGATCCGACAACAGTTCGCCACGCGCCATGAGCGGCACCATCTGAATATGGGCGAACGAGGGGGTGCGGATTCTCGTCCGATACGAAAACTGCGATCCATCACTCGTCAAGTAATAACTGGTCTGGCCTTTGGACGATTCTGTCGAGACTTCCGCTTCACCGGGCGGCAAAATCGGCCCCCAACTCACCCCGACAAAATGATTGATGAGTGTTTCAATGTCCTGCATCGTATGGTGTTTCAACGGCGGAGTGGCGAGAGGATCGAGTGACGTATAGGGGCCAGACGGCATGGAGTCGAGACACTGACGAATGATCGCCAGCGACTGTCGCAACTCCAACATATGCACGACCGCTCGGTCATAACAATCACCATTCGACGCGGTTGGAACCTCAAAGTCGAACTGCTCATAGCCGGAATAGGGACGGACTTTACGCAAATCCCACGGCAAACCACAGGCCCGCAACATCGGACCAGTGGCGCCCCATGCAATCGCGTCCTCCAGCGATAAGACACCGATACCGACGGTCCGTTGTTTCAAGATAGGATTGTCCATGACCAGACGTTCATAGTCGTCGAGTCGGCTGGGAAACCACTCGACAAACTGGCGAACCAGCGCGTCCCACCCAACCGGAAGGTCTCGTGCAACCCCACCGATCCGAAGCCAATTCGGATGCATTCGGCCGCCACAGACAGCTTCGACAATCGAGAGAATGCGCTCTCGATCGTTGAACATGTAGAAAACGGGTGACAACGCGCCCACATCTCCGGCAAAGGTCCCATACCAGACGAGATGACTGGCAATCCGATAGAATTCGGACATCATGACACGGATGACTTGAGCCCTCGGCGGAACTGTAATGCCTGCCAATCGTTCGACCGCAAGACAGTACGGCATTTCGTTGAGCACGCCTTGGAGATAATCCACACGATCGGTGTAGGGAATGAAGGAATGCCACGTTTGCCGCTCAGCGATCTTTTCCTGTGACCGATGATGGAAACCGATATCCGGAACGATGTTCACGATTTCTTCGCCCGCAAGCTGCGCCACCAATCGGAGCACGCCATGTGTGCCCGTATGGGCCGGGCCAAGGTTGATGAACATATAATCGAAGTCAGAGTCGCGATCGTGGTAGGTGCGCGCCAAGCCCCAATCCTCAGGCTTGAATTGCAGCGCGTCCTGCGTCATGACCAGCTTTTCCGGCGGCAATTGGAAGAGCCCGACTTCCGTTGCACGCGAAGGATGATCCTTGCGAAGCGGATGCCCCTCCCACCATGACGGCATCAGGAGACGGCGAAGAAATGGATGCCCCTCGAACCGAATCCCGAACATGTCGAAGATTTCTCGTTCATACCAATTGGCGTTGGGCCACAGATCGATGCTCGATGGCACAGAGAGCGACTCGCCACCAAGTGCGACCTTGATACGGAGTGACTGGTTCCTCTCAAAAGAAAAGAGATGATAAAACACGGTAAAGGAACCAATTGGTAGCCCATCATGATGCTGGCGCAACCGTTCATCCATCGCGCTCAAGTCGAAGAGCATGGGAAACGGGCGAGGGATTTCAGACCTGACATAACGGAGCGTCTCACGGAGCTTTTCCCGCTCGACCCATATCGTCGGAATATCGTCCTTGGTAGGCTGGACTGTACTCAGCCATCGGCCTGCGCCGAAGCGGCTTTGGATCTCTGCCACCACGCCAGTCCGTTCACCGGCTTCGACAACTCGAATGGTCGATGCTCCTGGAATCATGACTTCGTTTTCGAGAGCCCGTTTGGTTGGCCGGCAAAATGGGGGGAGAGAATATCCGTCCGAGGAAGCACATCAATGCTGGGATATTCTCGCTGACTCATTCGTTCCGATCGTTTCGCATCTCTCATCGAAGGCATGATGGGCTTCTGAACTTCTTGTGGACCGAACCACCACCCCAATGGTCGACGCTCAGATCCAACCATGTTCTGGAGGAGCAGCAGGCATTCCATAAACGCGTGTGGCGGCGGGGGACATCCCGGCATATACACGTCTACAGGGATGAATTTATCGACGCCTTGTACAACCGAATAGGCGTCGAACATTCCGCCGGAGTTGGAGCAGGACCCCATCGAAATCACCCAACGTGGCTCCAGCATCTGCTCGTAGAGCTGCTTAATCACAGGGGCGACCTTCAAAAACACCGTTCCCGAGACGACCAACACGTCAGCCTGTCGCGGTGAACCACGCGCGACTTCCGCACCAAATCGCGCCACGTCGTACACACTCGTGAAACTCGTCGCCATTTCGACAAAACAACACGACAAGCCGAAATTCAACGGCCAGAGCGAACTTTTCCGCCCCCAAGCCAAGAGATCTTGCAGCTTCGCAAAGAGGACCGACTGTCCGACGACAGCGGTGAGCGGACCATCGCCGCCCTCGGTCACACGCACACCTTCCAGTCGTCCATTACGCCACTCGGTCATTGGAGAGCTCCGTTGTCTTGTTCAATTGCAGTTTCTGCTGGTGCCGGACTCGTGGACGCTGAGCGTGGGCATGCCAATCGAGCGCCCCGGTGAGCCAGAGATAGGCAAGCGACGCCAGGAGAATGGAGACAAAGATCGTCACTTCGATAAAGCCCAACCAGCCAGTTTCAGGCACCGCAACGGCCCAGGCATAGAGGTAAGCCGCTTCCACATCAAAGATGACGAAAAACATGGCGATTAAATAATACTGCACCGGCGGGCGAACCTGAGCATTGCCGGTTGGCCGAATCCCGCATTCATACGGCACGCCGGTCGCGCTTTCAGATCGACGTTCGGGTTTCCTCCAGTGCCGTTCCCCCAGCAGTGGGGGAACTCCCAACATGACGGCAATCACGACGGCAACACAGAGCCCGTATACGCAAATCTGCCAAATAGCATCATCTACCATGGCGACATTTATGTATGTAATTGTGACACACGTGCTTTTCCTCACCTTGGATATCATGTCGGGTGAGGTTTGGCTTTAAAAAATGAAAATGTTGCAATGCTGTCTGAGGGGGAATGACTTGGACCAGCTTGGCGAAAGGCGAGGCTGGATGCTACGTCTGAGAATCCGTCGTCGATACCAGGTTGGTACCGTTGCCGGTTATGAACCAGCTCTTCCAGATTTGTGACGGCTTACCTGGGGCCTTCTTGACGTGTGTTCCAATAGGTCAAGCCGTTCGCTTTGGTGCATGCACTATTCGCTGAACGAACTGTCGTTCTTCGGCATCAGTCCGCACGTCTCCATTCAGGCGTGCATCAAGTAGTTGGGCAAGGATCTGTTTGAACTGCGGACCGGGTTTTAATCCCATGGCTGTAAGATCGGTCCCTGTCAGGTCGAGTTTGACGTGTTGATAGGAAGTGAGAAATGCCGAGACGTGGCGCTTGACGGCGTCCCCTTTGCTTTTCGCCATGAGGATCAACAAGGTCTCGTCGGATAGCCCCGATAACAGATGATACACCTCTGCCGGTTTGAGCGGTCGGTTCGATGCCAATCGGCGAATTGCGTGATGACAGCCAACACGCGCCATTTTCAGCCTAGTGGCTTCCTGCTCGGAAAATGGAAAACGCTTGAGCGTGTCTTTCACACCACTTTCCGGCAACATTTCCAGAAAACCCATCACGTAGACTAACCAGACGTCCATCTTCCGGTCCAGGTACAGCAGCCGGTACCAATCAACCGCTTCATCGATCGCATTCAAGAGCTTCTCCAACCGGTCAGACCACGTCAGCTTGGGATGAATGAATCGCAGCAATCCCATCTCCGCCAACCGTTTGATGGCCAGCCGTGGCCCCCGCTCGGAGAGGAGCAACTTCAGCTCTTCCAGGAGACGATGACCCGACAGTCGATGAAAGAGATTCATCTTGACCGCGCCTACAATCAACGCGGTGGTGTCCTTGCCCAGACGAAAACCGAATCGAGCTTCAAATCGGATCGCTCGGAACACGCGAGTCGGGTCTTCGACGAAACTGAGTCCATGCAGGACTCGGATCACTTTATCGTTCAAGTCTCGCTGCCCGCCGTAGAAGTCCAGCACGTCGCCAAACCCCTTCCCGTTGAGTCGAACGGCCAACGCATTGATCGTGAAGTCACGCCGATAAAGATCCTTCTTGATTGAACTGTGTTCCACCGTCGGCAAGGCCGTGGGATACTCGTAGTACTCCGTTCGCGCAGTGGCCACATCAAGTTTGAAGCCATCCGGCAGCAGCACGATCGCCGTCCCGAATCGCTCATGCACCTTGACTCGAGCTTGCAATACGTCTCCGAGCTTCCGGGCGAACGCAATCCCATCACCTTCGACGACAAGATCTAGATCGAGATTGGGGATACCGAGCAGCAAATCCCTGACACAGCCGCCGACGACGAATACTGATACCTCGCTGCGATCGGCTAACTGTCCGGCTTCCTCAAGCAAGGTCGCGAGACGAGACGGCAAACGGCTCCGCAAGAGTCCCCTCACGTTACGGCGTGGCCCTCCGATCTCGGACTCAGCCTCGTGTGGGCCACGCGTCTTCAATCGGGCCCCCTTCAGCACATCGTCATGTAAGGTTCGCAACAAATCCGTCCGGGTAATGACCCCAACGACTTTCGCCTCTTTGAGGATCGGGACACACCGCTGATTACGCTCGATCATGGCCGTTTCGATCTCATGAAATGACGTCTCCGGCTGTGCCGTATGGGCGTCGGTTTGCATGATGTCACGCACCGCCATCTTGCCGAGCCTATGAAACAACGCTTTCTGAATCGACTCTCGGCTGACGATCCCCCTGTAATGGTCTTTCTCGTCCAGAATCGGAAAGACATTCAGCCCGTAGGTGGTCATCCGCTGTCCTGCTTCTGCGACGGTCGTGTCGACTTCGATCGCTTTCACCGGATGGGTCATGACATCCTGGGCCAGCAACGTCGGACGATAGTGTGTCGTCAGCAGCTGAACGATCTTCTCTTTGACTTCTGAGAGTGTCTGCCCTTTGACTGTGGCCGCTGCGGCGACGGCATGACCTCCCCCTCTGAATTCCCGCGCGATCCAACCGACGTCAATCTCGGGCCGGCGACTTCTTCCGATCACTTCCACACGATCGTCCATCATGACCGCCACGAGAACGGCATCGACCCCTTGTAATTCGGCGAGACGATGCACCACGCCGGCCGCCTCGCCTCGACAGCGATCGATCGTGCTCGTGGACACCAGGACCTTCCGACCTTCCAGGTAGAGCACCTCACCTTGTTCTAAGAAATCATTCAGCAGCGCAACCGCATCTGGATCAAGTGGCGTGTAGAGAGTGGCCGACACCGTGTTCAGATCCGCACCGGCTTCGACAAGGAACGCGCAGGCTTGGAATTCTCGGCTGGTCGTAGAGGCGAATGTAAATGAGCCGGTCTCTTCATAAAGACCGAGAGCCATCACCGTCGCCTCAAACGGAGTCACCGGGATGTGCCGCCGCTGAAGCTGCTCAATGAGCAGCGTCGTCGTGGCTCCCACTGAGTCCACGACAGACTCTTTCGACCGTCCGGCACAGACCGAATCTGATTCGACATGGTGATCGAAGACCACGACCTCCACTGCTGGGTTCTCGAGGCAGGATGTGAGCGTTCCAATCCGGCTCGGTTCCTGGGTATCGACCAGGATCAGTCGCGTGATCTGGGTAAGGTCGAGTTCTTTTAGTTTGCTGAGATCAAGGTCGTGAACGGAGAGAAAATTACGAACCGCTTCCTGTGCTCCGGCCGGCAAGACCAGCTTGGCTCCGGGATAGAGCTTCCGTGCTGCCACCATCGACGCGAGACCATCAAAGTCAGCGTTGCTGTGCGTGGCAATGACATCCATGCAGGCATTGTAGCAGGGACCAGATGTGACACCAAACGGTGAAGCCGGGCTCAGATCGACCGGATCCGAGAGAAAATGACAAGGGCGTTGCGAGTAACATCGTCGGCCCCCATCAATTCAACGGCATCGTTTCCCAATCAACGATGTCGTGCATCCCGGCGATCATGCCGTTCTCGCACGAGAGGCCGGGAGGTGTGCTTCTGCGCCGCACCGATCGGTGCGGCCTTTTTCTTGGTCACTGTTTTTGCGCGACTCTCCGTACGATCGAGAGGAGCTGGTTCACGCTCAGGCCGAGCCTCTTCCCGACGATCGAGTTGTCCTCTATCAAAGCTGCGCTCGATCCATTGCCCATGATTCATGTTGCCTTGATCGATCGCCTGGGTATCAGATTGACCATAGACCAGACTGCTCATGAGGATGATCGTCCCACTGAGTGCGATGAGCATACCTTTCATTTGTCCCCCTTCGAGCGGCCATACCATCGCATAGCGCTTGGACACCCATGATAACGCAGAGTCTCCACGGCCTGGTGTATCAAGCCAGGCGAGAAACGTCTACTCTTTCAGGGTTTCCTGCGAAGAGGATAACACGTAACACTCAATGATCTCGCCCACTGCCGGAACGATCAGAACGCTCAAGTCGATCCGGCCGCTCAATGCGATCGCCTTTCTCAACGCGATCGGGGCGTTCGACTTTATCAGGACGATCGATGCGATCTGATCGATCACCTCCGCCGGACCGATCCTGCCGTTCAGATCGATCACGTGAAGACTCTTCTCGACTGTCTCGCCCTCCGCGATCTCCTCGATCACCACCTGATCCACTCCCAGATCCACTGCGATCGTCATCTTTGAACAGACGATCACTGCGTTCTCCACGTCGGACTTGCTCACGAATCGTCTTGAGGCTTGCACGCCCCTCTTCAAAATCCGACCCACGTCGTTTCACTTCTCGGCTGAGATCCAGAAGCTCAGATGCACGATATCCCTGCTTCATCCCCTCGCCAACCAACGCCGTTCCATCTTTCGAAGGAACTCGTCCCTCTTTCATCACGGCGAGGCCTTTGGCACCGGCAGCCAGCTCTTCCTGCGTCGCCTTATGGCGGCCATCTTGGGACAGTCGGCTCAACTCCCGCACTTCATCCGCCGTGGTTCCGCGCGCGAGCGCTTCCGCCATGGTTTCAATGGCACGCTGGCGATTCCCCTCCTCCATGCCGCGAGAACCTGCCTCTTGCAGGACTTCATGCGCAGATTCAAGTCTGGACGTCATCTGCCGGAGCACCGGATCGATCCGCTTGGGTTCAACCCCCTTTGCCAGACCCTCCCTCACCTTGTTCAGTAACGACTCGGTGGGAAGCCCTCGCTCACCAGCCTTGTTGACGTGATCGAGTAGCGATGCGATCTCGTTCTCTGAACGACCTTGTGCCGAACCAAGTCGAGTGATCGTCTCCCGATCCTGAACCGTGAGCGGTTCGGCCCAGACTGAGGGAGCCGTCATCCCGACGATGATGATCAGCACCCCTATCGCGCTATCGATTCGCGTCCTCATCATTCTCTTACCGTACGATCACGACTCCGTTGGTTTGTCCGAATCCATCGGTAACAAAATCTTCAGCTTGTGGCGGCGTGATCCACTGTTTACCGTCGATCACGTACATGAAGGGATACTCCCCGACCTTCAACGGCACAGTGACCGACCAGAGTGCGCCATCGAGGATCGTCATGGGTGTCGCCTCCTTGGCCCAACCATTGAAAGAGCCGACGAGAAAGACTTGTGTGGCGCCAGGCGCAAGTAAGGTAAATTGTACGGCACCCGCCAATAGCTTGGGCGTACTCGGCTTCATCACCGGCGGCTTGGTACAGGCCCAGAAGCCGGACAGCAGCATGATCGCGATGAGGGTCGTCCGAGATACGCGGCCAAGTCTTTTCAGTTGTCTGCCCATCTGCGGGAGAGTACATACAGCCCAGGCCCGTTGCAAGGGAGGGTCGAGGAAATTTAGATATCGACATCAAGCACCGCATTCTGTGAACCAAATCCGTCGGTGGCCTCCTCAGTGGCCAGTGGATCGGCAATCCATTGTTTCCCGTCGATGACGAACATATATTGGTATCTTCCTGGCTTCAGCGGAATCGTGGCGGTCCACATCCCACCGTCCGACCGTTCTAGAGGGGTATTTGCTGGATTCCATCCATTGAAGTCGCCGGCGACAGAGACCGATCGTGCTCCAGGTTGAAGTAGGATGAGTCGTACAAACACCTGTGGTGCTGCTTGTGGTGTCCCAGCAGTGATCGTCTGGGCTGGCACCGTCGTGACCGGCACCTCCACGACTCGCTCCGGCATCACCCTCACCAGCCCCGCCACTGCCACCAAGACAACACAGGCCGCCGCCATCCCCCCGGCGAGATTCCATTCCAGCGTTCGTGGTGCAGTCACAACCGTCCACACCCGCTCCCACCAACTCGGATCCGGTGGGGCAACTTTAGCCTTCAACTCATTGAGAAACTTCAATGATAGGCTTAACCTTGGGAAGCGGGCTGCTTCAGCGACGACCATTTCCAGATTCAGCCAACGCCGACGTAACGTGGGGTCAAGATCAACAGCTCGCAAAAATACAACCCGTTCCTCGGGCGAGAGATCATCATCCAAGAAACGCTGAATCAGGAGTTCCTGTTCGTTCATCTGCTCACCGTCTCGCCATGTCCTAGCGCGCAGGGTTCAAAGCCGTCAGATCGCGACTGAGTTGAAGACGCCCTTTATACACCCGCATTTTCAACGTGTCACCACTCACCCCCAGAATCTCTTCCATCTCCTCGTAGCTGAGGCCTTCGACGTGCTTGAGCACGAAAGCTTCCCGGTAGAGGGGCGGCAACCGTTGGATCGCTTGTTCCAACTCTTGGCCCACTTGTTGTTGCGACAATAACTGTTCCGGGGTCCGTTCTTCAGCGACATAAAGATCCAACACCTCGTCGGCATCCACATCATATGGTCCCTGCCCTGGCCGCTTGGCCCGCAGCCAATCCTTGCACTTGTTGGCGGCGATTCGATACAGCCAGGTCGAAAACTTTGAGTCCGCACGAAACGTCGAGAGTGCCTTGAAGGCCGTGAGAAACGCTTCTTGGGCCAGATCCTCTGCCTCGGCCCGGTTTCCCACCATCCGATAGGCAAGATTGACGATCGCGGACGCATGTCGATCAATCAGTTGTCCGAAAGCCTCATGATCCTGCTTGAGACTACGGGCGACGAGTTGTGCATCATCGGGAATTGCCTGCTGGTCCGGTGGCATGCTCCGACTCCGGTTAGTCTGGTCCGATGCCACGGGACCGTCTGCTTTGGCCTACATATTTCATTAGACGCGGCGCTCCGAATGGCGTAAACAGCCTCATACGGCGGCAAGATCGGCTAGAACCGATAGCTGGTACCGAGCGAGACAACATAGTCCGGAGCGCCATTTGAGAGACCGACGGCAACCCCACCATTCAGCCGCCAAGCCGGCGATAGTCGATAGTTCGACGAGAAAAATACATCTCTGGCGTTGGGTAGACCGACTCGAAGTGCCCGATACTCCTCAAAGTAGACACTGGCCAGCCAATCTTGTGTCAGGTAATACCCCGTCCCCACATCCCACCAATACTGGTTGCGAAGACCAAGTGTACCGGACCCATCGGCCAAGTCAGGATCACCGATGAAGTTATAACCGCCGTCAAAGAAGACCAGCCATTTCTGGCCGATAAGCTTGGACATCTCGATCCCGTATCCATGATCGAACTTACCGGTTCCTAATCCTTGGCTCGCCGTCGCCGTCGGAAACTTAAACCGGGCCGTCACAGCAATAAGCGGCACGAAATCCTGTTCCTCAATGACGTAATAGCGCCCCCTCAGGATCACGTCGCCTATTCCGGTAGTCGTTACCTTCTGACCAACGGATCGGGTCGTCGTCCCGCAGACCCGATCCTTGCCAGACACATTGGACCCTTTCCCACTACATCCTCCATCGTCAGCCCCTCCGCCACCACCCGATCCGCTGTTGCTTCCGCTGTTATCATCAACACGAAATGCGGTATTGCCCACGATGGTCGTGCGTCCGTCGGTGATCGCCGTCACGGAAGGAATGACCAGTGAAACATCTCCTTTTGAAAATAGTCGTCGAATTGAAAAGGGTGCATAGATGAACTCACTGGTGGTATTCGTTCCGAAGTTCCCGTGGCTGTAGCTTGGCGTGAAGCTAACTTGCCAGTTTCTCTCAGTCGCCTGCTGTGGCCGCTTATCGGATGGATCAGCCGCAAATGTCTGTCCTCCCCAGAGCCCGATAACGACCACGACCATCACCTTCACGATCCGTATCGACGTCATTCTCGCGTCCCTCCTTGGACGAACACATCAATCGTTACACCAACACAAGCGCACACAAGTCTACTACTTACGCGTTTGACGGGTCAGAGTGCAACTGCCTAGAAAATATTTCGTCCCCACAACAGAACGGCGCCAGAAGCGATCCGGCGCCGTCAGTCGAGCCGTTGGCTCATGGATCTCTTAGCCCAGTAACCCTTAGTGTCGGCCACCCCGCTCCGGTCTCTCCGTCCGCTCCATTCTCTCCATTAGCTCCGGTCTGTTCGGGCGATCCATTTGCATCATACGGGCGTTCTCACGCCCATCACTCCCACGGTCACCTGCCACAGAGTCGGCTCGATCCAGTCCGCGAACTTCCCCGCCTGCGTTGGAGCGATGATCCTCACGCCTCTCGAACCGTCGATCTTCCCGTCTGTCTTCCCGTCGATCCAACTGCCGATCCGTGCGCCGATCTTCTCGACGGTCAAGACGCCGGTCTTCTCTCCGGTCCGTCCGTCGATCTTCCTGACGGACGTCAGCCCCGGCTTGCGCCACCGCCATCGCATCTCGACCACCTCTTCCTGTCTGGTCTCCCTCTTCGCGTCCACTCTTCATGGACCCTGGGCCACTGTTGAGTGACTCCTGGCCACTGTTCAGAGAGCTCGGTCCTCGGTCGTCCGTCTGCACGACTGATGCTTCCATGGAGCTGCTCAGCTTTCCCACTGCCTGTGAAGTCAGAATCAACAACCCTGCGATGGTGCCCAACATAATTTCTTTCCAACTGATTCGGTTCATTGTCAATCTCCTTTTCTGTAGCGACGAAGTTGATTTACTTTTAGCCCGCTGTGTTACAGGCTCCTAACTCATCCTCCAACTCTGCCTCGTCCCAGAGGTACAGTCCAAGAACAGCAGCGATGCTGAGACGAGATAGATGCTCAGTTGTGAATGGAATGCTTGCATAGCCTCCTCCTTCTAACCTTGTCTGATGGGTTAGACGGAGGGGGGAGGGAAAGGTAAACGAGGGTACAGGGAGAGGGCCCCGGCGCCGACCTTGATCCGGCGCGGGGGATGTCAGGACGCTCTACTGTGGCGCAAACAGATACACTGCACCGCTGATCGATGCACCGTTACCAGTAGCTGCTTCATTGGGCGAACCGTTGGTGACACCGGTGAGCGCACTGCCTTCTACATTTGCCCCTACGGCTATCTGTCCAGCACTCACAGCCACGCGGTAGCCAAACTGATCACCCGCTTCAGAATTGGATGCCTTTACATAGACCTCTGGGGTCCAGACGCCGGCACTCCTCGTGAACACATAGGCCGCTCCGCTACCGCTGGCACTGTTATCGGCTTGATTCAAATTCGCCCCTATTCCATTGCTGTCTTCATTAAACGCTCCGATGACCACCGTGTCACTGTCCAGCGCAACACTCGCACCAAAGTTATCACCAGCCTCTGAATTGGAGGCCTTCAGATAGGCCTGCTGACTCCAGACTCCCGCACTCCTCGTGAACACATAGGCCGCCCCACTGCCGCTGGCACTGTTGCTTGACTGATCGCCATTGACCCCGGTTGCGTTGCTGTCCTCCAGACTAGCCCCAACTACCAAGGTGTCGCTACTTAGAGCCACGCTGCCACCAAAGTCATCGCCGATTTGTGCATTGGATGCTTTCAGGTAGGCTTGTTGACTCCAGACGCCTGCACTCCTCGTGATCACATAGACCGCCCCACTATTACCTGCCCCGTTGCCAGTCGCCGCCTCATTGGGCGAGTTGGCTGTCACACCTGTCAGAGCGCTGTCTTCACCAGAAGCTCCGACGACCAGGGTTTCACTGCTCAGGGCCACGCTCTTGCCAAATTGGTCACCGGCTTCGGTATTGGAGGCCTTCACGTAGGCCTGTTGGCTCCAGACACCAGCACTCCTCGTAAATACATAGACCGCCCCACTACCGCTGGCACTGTTGTCAGCCTGATTGCCATTCACTCCGGTTGCGTTGCTGGATTCAAAAGGAGACCCGACGACCAACGTGTCCCCATCAAGTGCGACGTTCGTGCCGAAGTTGTCACCGGCCTCGGCATTCGATGCCTTCAGGTAGGCCTGCTGACTCCAGACTCCCGCACTCCTCGTGAATACATAGACCGCCCCACTACCGTTGGCACTGTTGTCAGCTTGATTGCCATTGACTCCGGTTGCGTTGCTGGATTCCAAGGGAGACCCGACGACCAACGTGTCCCCCTCAAGAGCGACACTGGTGCCGAAGTTATCACCGGTCTCAATATTGGAAGCCTTCAGGTAGGCCTGCTGACTCCAGACTCCCGCACTCTTCGTGAACACATAGACTGCACCACTACCGCTGGCAGTATTGTCGGCTGGATTGCCAACCACGTTGCTGTCTTCAAAAGGAGCCCCGGCAACCAATGTGTCCCCATCGAAGGCTATCGCAGTACTAAACAAGTCACCAGGACCCGTATTTGACGCCTTGAGATAGGCCTGCTGTGTCAACAAGATACCTGAGGAGTCCCCTCCGCCCCCTGGGCAACCAGAGAGTGCCACAGCACCGAGAAAGAGTGCGGAGAGGGTAGCAAACCTACCAATCATCGAGAGGAACGTCATAGGAGCCTCCATGTCCGCGGATCCATATTCGAGCTGGATGGGATCGTAGCAGAGGTCCTGACAGAGTCCAGCAAATAGCTGAATTACGTAATTGCAGCTCTACCAGTGAGCGTGACAACAGAACATAGCAGCTAACGCTTTTCAGGACGGGGTTGTTGGGATTGCCACGAAGCTGATCGAATCATATTGCCCCATTCCGCTTTGGTGCCTCGGATCCACCGGATCAGCCCAATCAGCTTCCAGTAGGAATTGAGTTGCCGGTACCCAAAGTTCTCCACGACCGACACCAGAACGAGCTTGAGAAGATCCGAGGGTCGCTGGTACAGATGAAAGGTCATTTCTTCCATCAGCAGGGCACTCAGGGACAGGGTGACCCCGAGCCCAATGGCAACCCCCACACAGAGAAGCCAAACCTGTACGGAGACCAAGCCCAATCCCAGTCCGATCAGCAACAACACATAGCCCAGGATCTCAAAAGCCGGTCCAAACCACTCAAACACCGCCATAAACGGAAAGGCCAGCCAACCGACCGTGCCGCCTTTTGGATGGCAACAGAGTTCGAAGTGCCCTGCGAGGCTGTCGCAGAGTCCGCGTTGCCATCGGATACGCTGATTCCTGAGCGTGCGATAATCTTCT
>WBZP01004873.1_pt1 | contig 13816 bp, 9 predicted proteins | sample 5204301 | NCBI WGS metagenome assembly WBZP01 (sample SAMN12412401, study PRJNA552823) | activated sludge metagenome | isolation source: activated sludge from nitrification reactor of wastewater treatment plant... | place: USA: Pennsylvania | collected 2017 | reverse complement strand
CGCGGCCTCGCGCGCTCGTGCGGCCTCAATAATCTTGCCGGTGATGATGCGGGCGTCGGCCGGTGTTTCCAGCAGAAATTCCGCAAGCTTCTGCCCGACGATCTCCTCGACAACTGGACGCACCTCCGAGGACACCAGTTTTTCCTTGGTCTGAGATGAGAATTTCGGTTCCGGCACCTTGACTGAAAGCACGCAGGCCAGGCCTTCGCGCATGTCGTCGCCCGTGGTTTCCACCTTGGCCTTTTTTGCCAGTTCGTTGTCTTCGATGTACTTGTTGATGACGCGCGTCATCGCTGCGCGCAGGCCGGTCAGGTGCGTGCCGCCGTCTTTCTGCGGAATGTTGTTGGTGAAGCACAGCACCTGCTCCTGGTAGGAGTCATTCCATTGCATTGAGACTTCCACCGTGATGCCATCCTTCTGCCCGACGGCATGGAAGATGTTGCCATGCAGGACTGTTTTTGTGCGGTTGATGTATTCGACGAAGCCCTTCACTCCGCCAGCGTAAGCGAAGCTCTCCTCCTTGGCGCTGCGCTGGTCGATCAGGCATATCTTGACGCCGTTATTGAGAAAGGAGAGTTCGCGCAGACGCTTCGCCAGAATGTCGTAGTGATATTCGATGTTGCTGAACGTATCTAGCGCGGCAAGGAAGTGTACTTCCGTGCCGCGCTTTTCCGTCGCGCCGACGATCTTTAGTGGCTCTACGGCAACGCCGTTGCGGAATTCCATGGCGTGCTTCCTGCCATCGCGCCGAATGGTCAGACGGAGCCATTCAGACAAGGCGTTTACGACGGAGACGCCAACGCCATGCAGGCCACCGGACACCTTGTAGGAGTTCGAGTCGAATTTGCCGCCAGCATGCAGCTCGGTCATGACGATTTCGGCGGCCGAGCGTTTTTCCTCGTCATCCTCCTTGATGTCGGTCGGGATGCCACGGCCATTGTCCGAGACGGAGATCGAATTGTCGGTATGAATCGTGACGACAATGTCATCACAATGTCCGGCGAGCGCCTCATCGATGGCATTGTCCACCACCTCAAACACCATATGATGCAAACCGGTACCGTCCGAGGTATCGCCGATATACATACCCGGACGCTTGCGGACCGCTTCCAGGCCTTTCAGAATCTTGATGCTGGAGGAATCGTAGCCGCCGTTAGTGTCCTGGGCGGAATTGTTCTCGTCTGTCAAAGGGCGCTCCTAGGGTGCTTCAGATGCGCATCGGCATCACGACATACTTGAAATGCTCGTTGCCCGGAAGGGTAATGAGAGCACTCGAGTTGGCGTCCGCCAAGCGTACTTCTACTTCGTCGTTGGAAACATTATTCAGTACATCGAGCAGATAGTTGACGTTGAATCCGATGTCCAGCGCTTCGGCATCGTAATTGATCTCGAGTTCCTCCTGAGCCTCTTCCTGGTCCGCATTGCTGCTGATGATCTTCAGGCTGCCGGGGGCCAGAATGATGCGCACACCGCGAAACTTTTCGTTGGTCAGAATTGCGGCCCTATGCAGCGATTGCAGCAAAACGGTGCGTGACAAGGTAATCACCTTGTTGTGATTCTTCGGAATAACGCGTTCGTAGTCCGGAAACTTGCCGTCGATCAGCTTGGACACCAACTCTACAGTGCCAAAGCGGAAGATTGCCTGATTGGGAGTCAGGCTGATCTCAAGCGCTTCATCGTTATCAGACAAGAGACGCGACAGTTCGAGGATCGTCTTGCGCGGCAGAATGACCTCGGTACGGGGCAGGGACTCCGACAGCTTTTCACTCGCATAGGCCAGACGATGCCCATCCGTCGACACAACGCGTATCTCGTTTCCCGCCACCACCAGAAGCAATCCGTTCAGATAGTAGCGGATATCCTGCTGCGCCATCGCGTACTGAACCAGGCTAATCAGGTGCTTGAACTGCTTTTGCGTCAGCCGCAGCTTGGCCTGCTCTCCATCCGCTTGTGCCATGCGCGGATAGTCTTCTGCCGGGAGAGTTTGAAGATTGAAACGGCTCTTGCCTGCGCGTACCTGCATACGCTTGTCCGTCAGTTCCAGACTGACATCTGCACTGTCAGGCAATGACCTAAGAATATCCTGAAGCTTTCTTGCTCCGACGGTAATGGCCGTCTTGTCCGTTCCGGATGCCCCACCCGTGTTCGTACGAATCTGAATCTCGATGTCCGTAGCCAGCCAGGTGAGCTGGTCGCCGCTTTTCTCGATCAGAACATTCGAAAGTATCGGCAGGGTATGACGTTTCTCGACAATGCCGCATACCGACTGAAGTGGCGTCAGGATGTTGTCGCGCTGGGCTTTAATAAGGAGCATATATAAATCTCCAACTAGTTATTAGTACACCGGCTGAACTTGTGAATAAATACAAAAAAATTATTATTTTCAATAAATTGTGTTGTTTATTACTGCTTGGGTAAATACTGAGAATAGTTGTTGGAAGATTGTTGATTGATTTTATCCACAAGCATTATTTTGATCTTATCCACAAATCATTAACGAGTTGTTCAACCCTTTAATACCTGGGTTAGTACAAGGAGGTCATGGTTCATCGAAGCATCTTTCAGGCGGAGATCCGAGATGGTTCTGCAAGCGTGAAGCACAGTCGTATGGTCTCGGCCACCGAAGGCTTCACCAATGGCTGGCAGGCTGGCAGGCGTAAGTTCCTTGGCCAGCCACATGGCAATCTGGCGCGGGCGGGCGACAATGCGAGTGCGTTTTTTCGAATGCATGTCCGAGATCTTGATTTTGTAGTACTCGGCGACCGTCTTTTGGATGGATTCGAAAGTAATCTGGCGATTGTGGGCACCCAGCAGATCCTTGAGCGCTTCCTTGGCAACTTCCAGATTGATGTCGCGTCCATGAAACCGGGCGAAGGCAAGCACCTTTTTCAGTGCGCCTTCCAGTTCCCGGACATTGGAGCGCAGATGCCTGGCAATGAGAAAGGCGACATCTTCTCCGACCGTAATTTTTTCAGCTTCTGCCTTCTTTTTCAGGATGGCAACGCGCATTTCAAGTTCCGGAGGTTCGATGGCGACGGTCAATCCCCAATCGAATCTTGAGATCAGCCGATCTTCAAGACCGGTGATGTCTTTGGGATACGTGTCACAGGTAATGACGATTTGTTTTTTTGCCTCGATCAGGGCGTTGAATGCGTAAAAGAATTCTTCCTGAGTTCGGTTCTTGTTGTTGAAGAACTGGATGTCGTCGATCAGCAGCAGATCCAGGGATCGATAGTAGCGCTTGAAAACATCAAATGATTTTTGCTGATAGGCGCGCACGACGTCAGCATAGTAATCTTCGGCATGAACGTAACGAATGACTTTTTCCGGATTCTGCCGGTAAACCTCGTTGCCTATCGCATGAATCAGGTGCGTCTTGCCGAGTCCGACGCCACCATAAACGAAGAGGGGGTTGTAGGAAGTGCCAGGATTCAAGGCAACCTGGTTTGCAGCGGCACGGGCCAGATCGTTGGCGCGTCCGGTAACCAGGGTGTCGAATGTAAACGTCGCGTTAAGCCTGGTCTTTTCATAAGTTGAATCATGGTTGCTCGATGATGTCGGCAATGCGGTAACGACGGCGGGAAGCGATGCGGCTCCCCGATCAAGGGTGGTCGGAACCTGTGTCGAGTAACTTTGGTTATCTGCTTCCGTCGTATCCGATAGGTTGATGGTGACCTGTACCGGCTCGGTGAAAAATTGTTTGGCCAGATCCTCGAAGCGGCGCAGGTAGCGCTCGCGCACCCATTGCAGGACAAAGCGATTTGGCGCCACCAGCCTGACATCGCGATTGGCTGTATCGCCACCCTCGAGACGAAGCGTCTTGATCCAGGTGTTGAATTGTTGGGGCGGAAGTTCCTGCTCGAGTTTTTGCAGGCAGGATGACCAAAATGCATTCATTCTTGGAAGTGACCGGACTTACCGGAACCCGTAACCTGTCAGCAGAATTTATAAATATTTAACTTATTGTTTTAATGTTATTTTTTGTTATTATCGCCGTCCAAGCCAAGAGCAGCTGCGAATTTCAGAGAGGCGAATTCTAGCGCCATTTCAGAGAAGTTATCCACAGGCCGGAAAAAATAATGATCTTGACAAATCAATGGCCAAAATATCTAATTCCCTGTTTCACTTTATCGCATAAACGGCCGTCATGAAACGCACTTACCAACCTTCCGTAGTCCGGCGCAAACGTACCCATGGTTTTCTAGTCCGCATGCGTACGCGTGGCGGTCGTGCCGTCATTCGTGCGCGCAGGGCAAAAGGCCGCGCGCGCCTCAGCGTTTGATGTGAGCCTGGCGGACGTCGACCAAGGCTTCCGCGCCAGGCATCGATTACGCAAAACGGATGAGTTCTCATCCGTTTTTGCTTTTCGACGCTCGCTTCGCGGAAAAAATATCGATTTGCTCTATCGTCCAAATACGGTGGGTACGGCCAGGCTGGGCGTGGCGGTGCAAAAAAAAATCATTCGCACGGCCGTAGATCGCAATCAGGTCAAACGCATTGTGCGAGAATCCTTCCGCCTGATGAGAGACAGGTTGCCGCACTACGATGTGGTTGTTCGCGTCTTGCCTGGACTGGATTTGCGGAATCGCGGTGCCTTACGAGAAGAAATGAATGCCTTGTTTGCCCGCTTGGCCAAATGAATAAGCTGCTCATATTTGCTGTGCGTGCCTACCGGCTGGCATTAAGCCCTTTGCTTGGGAGAAATTGCCGGTTCCATCCTAGCTGTTCCGAATATGCAATCGAGGCATTGGAAAAGCATGGCGGATTGAGAGGATCCTGGCTTGCTGCTAGGCGTCTGTCACGTTGCCATCCTTGGCATCCGGGCGGTTACGACCCCGTTCCCTGATTTACCGATAGTACGAGCCGATTGATGGACAATCAACGCCTAATCCTCCTGCTGGTTTTTCTGTTTTCCCTATTCATGCTGTGGGATGGTTGGCAAAGGCAAAATCAGCCCCAGCTGCCAGTGGCAAAGGACCAGGCTTCACCACAACAGGTCCATCCGGCGACGTCATCGAGCACTACGCCGATCCCCTCGACAAGTCTTGCGGGGCAACCGGCGGCTGCCTCTTCTTCCGTTCCCGTGCCGGTGCAAGCGGCCGTTGCTCGTACGGGAGCAAGGGCTCTGGTCAAGACCGATGTTTTTGTGGCAGAGATCACCTCTCTGGGCGGGGATATCGTCCGGCTGGAACTACCTCTGCACAAGGCCACGGAAGATATTTCCAAGCCTTTTGTCCTCATGGAAACGGAAAAGGACCGGATCTATCAGGCACAGAGCGGGCTGATTGGCGAAGGGCTTCCCACGCACAAGACCGAGTTCAAGTTGGAGCCCGGCACGTACGAAATGAAGCCCGGGTCGGACAAACTTGAATTGAGGCTCGAGGCGCCCGAGGCCAATGGCCTCAAGGTGACGAAGATCCTTGCTTTCAATCGCGGCAGCTATCAAATCGACGTCGCCTATGAAATCCACAACCGCGGACAGAACCCGCAGGCTTCGCATGCTTATTTTCAGCTGACCCGCGATGGAAAGGTTCCGGAAGCCAGCATGACGAACATTGCGACGTTTACCGGTCCTGCCATCTACACGGACGAAGGTAAGTTCCAGAAGGTCGAGTTCACCGACGTCGATAAGGGCAAGGCGAAGTACGTGCAGAAGGCCAACAACGGCTGGCTTGCCATGGTGCAGCATTATTTTGTCGCGGGCTGGATACCGCAAGGCAAGGCAGAGCGCGAGTTTTTCGTGCGCAAGGTCGGCGACAACCTGTTCTCAGCGGGGATCATTCTGCCCGTGGCGGCCGTTGCTCCCGGGCAGACCGCCCGGGTAAGCGTACCGCTCTATGCCGGCCCGCAGGAGCAGGCCAAGCTGGAAAAGATCGCTCCCGGCTTCGATCTGGTCGTGGATTACGGCTGGTTGACCGTCATCGCGTCGCCGATCTATTGGCTGCTGGAACTGATCCATCGCCTGGTCGGCAACTGGGGTTGGTCGATCATCCTGCTGACCGTGCTCATCAAAGCCATTTTCTATCCCCTCTCCGCGGCAAGCTACCGCTCCATGGCCAAAATGAAGGTTGTGACGCCCAAGCTCATGAAAATCAAGGAGCAGTTTGCGGCGGATCGCAACCGGATGAATCAGGAAATGATGGAGCTCTACCGCAAGGAGAAAATCAATCCTCTTGGCGGCTGTCTGCCCATCCTGGTCCAGATTCCGGTATTCATTGCGCTTTACTGGGTGCTGCTTGGCAGCGTCGAAATGCGTCACGCTCCCTGGATATTGTGGATCAACGACCTCTCGTCAAAGGATCCTTACTATGTATTGCCGATCATCATGGGCGTATCCATGGTGGTGCAGACCAGACTGAATCCGACGCCGCCCGACCCGATTCAGGCCAAGGTAATGATGGCCATGCCTGTCGTCTTTACTTTCATGTTCCTCTGGTTCCCGTCCGGCCTGGTGCTGTACTGGACAATCAACAATATCCTATCGATCGCCCAGCAGTGGCAGATCACTCGGCTGATCGAGGGTGGCAAAAAGGCCTCAAGCTGATCTGATTGCAGCCATCGCCACCGCGCCCGGCCGCGGCGGCATCGGTGTAATTCGTCTTTCCGGGCCCGATTTGGGCCCACTTGCCCTTCAGGTGATAGGCCGTCCTCCCGAGCCGCGGACTGCCATGCTTGCCCGATTCCTGGATGGAAACGGCGAGGAAATCGATGAAGGGATTGCCCTTTTTTTCCCGGCCCCGCGTTCATATACGGGGGAGGATGTAATGGAATTGCAGGGGCATGGCGGACCGGTGGTGATGCAACTCCTCCTCAGACGTTGCCTGGAACTGGGGGCGAGACTGGCGGAGCCGGGCGAATTCACTCGCCGGGCTTACCTGAACGGCAAGATCGATCTGGCTCAGGCCGAGGCGGTGGCCGACCTGATTGAAGCCTCGACGGCGGCGGCGGCCCGTTCTGCCATACGCTCTCTGGCCGGCGAGTTTTCTAGATCGATTCACGCCCTGGTCGAGGCTCTGATCGGACTACGCCTGTTGATCGAGGCGACTCTCGATTTCCCGGAGGAGGAGATCGACATTCTGCAACGCGATGACGTGGCAGGCCGACTGGACACCTTGTTGCGGGATGTGGATCGCCTGTTGAACAGGGCGCGCCAGGGAAGCCTCCTTCGCAGCGGACTGCATGCTGTGTTGGCCGGACAACCCAATGTCGGAAAATCCAGCCTCCTTAACCATCTGGCGGGCGAGGAGCGGGCTATCGTGACCGCCATTCCGGGGACGACGCGCGATGCCCTGCGCGAGACCATCCATATCAATGGCATCCCCTTGCATGTTGTCGATACCGCCGGATTGCGCGAGGCGGACAACGAAGTCGAGCGAATCGGCATTGCCCGAAGCTGGCAGGAAATCGAACGGGCGGACGTGGTGTTGCACATGCTGGATGCCCGCGTTGGTGCCACCGCCGAAGACCAGGCTATTGCCGAGCGTTTTCCGGCGGGGGTCGAGCAGATCCGTCTCTACAATAAGACGGATCTGGCCGAACGGCCGGCAGGAAGGGAAGCCTCAGCGGGCCGAGTGTCATTGTGGCTCTCGGCGAAGACAGGGGAGGGCATGGAGGCCTTGCGACAGGAGCTGTTGCGTATAGCTGGCTGGCAGGCGGGTGCGGAGGATGCCTTTTTGGCGCGCGAGCGCCATCTTGCGGCCTTGCGCAGGGCGCAGGCGCATATTGAGGAAGCGCGCAATCACTTGCGACAGATGGAGCTCATGGCCGAGGAATTAAGACTGAGTCAGGATGCGCTGAATGAAATCACGGGAGAGTTCACCCCGGATGACCTGCTGGGTGAAATTTTCTCCAGGTTTTGCATCGGGAAATAGCAACGGGATGAATTGTTCCACGTGGAACCAGGCGATCTGATTATATTGTGCACTGCCGCATTCGCGGCGGGGATGGTCGATGCCGTGGTTGGTGGAGGGGGGCTGATACAGATTCCTGCCCTTTTCGGCGCAATGCCGCAAGCTCAACCCGCCACGGTTTTCGGTACCAACAAGCTTGCCAGCATTTTTGGCACTGCCAGTGCCGCAATGCGTTATGCGCGCCGTATCGATATTCCCTGGCGGGCAGCCCTGCCTGCGGCGGCAGCAGCTTTCCTGCTGTCCTATTTCGGCGCCATGACGGTCGCCTGGTTGCCCAAGGACTGGCTGCGTCCGCTGGTTCTTGTCCTGCTGATCATTGTCACTGTCTATACCTATGTCAGGAAGGATCTGGGCGCGGTCGATCAACGTCGCGAACATGGGCCGCGCGACATGATGCTGGCCCTGTTTTTCGGCGGGCTGATAGGCTTCTATGATGGTTTTTTCGGTCCGGGAACGGGCAGCTTTCTGATATTCCTCTTCGTCAGATTGTTCGGAATGGATTTCCTCAGGGCGTCGGTATCGGCAAAAATCGTCAATGCCGCGACCAATCTCTCGGCGCTTGTGTTCTTCGGCGTGCATGGACATGTGCTTGTCGCCACGGGTTTGGCCATGGCGGCATTCAATGTAGGTGGCGCCCAGGTCGGGTCGCATATGGCGATTCGACATGGCGCCGGTTTTGTCCGGCGCGTTTTTCTCTTCGTTGCCGGCGTATTCATCATTAAATTTGCCTGGGATACCTTGCGCTGATTTCCCCACTCAAATAATGATTCACTGTTGGACATGGGAGTCATGTCTCTTGTATCATTGATTCGACGCGCCAATTAGTTGAACGATAAACAAATTCGAAGACCGGGACGCGTAGATATTTTGCTGGTCGAAACAGAACTTGTATGATTGGTGCAAGGCGTCAGCCAGAAAGACGCCACACCCTGACTAAATGAGGAGGAGTCAATGAAGATCAGATCCCTGGTAGTTGCACTGGTGGCCGCCGGCACCGTCACGCTGGCCCATGCGGAAATCAAGGTGGGCGTGCTGGTATCCGCCACGGGCCCGGCCGCCTCGCTCGGCATCCCCGAGAAGAACACGTTTCCCCTGATGCCGACCACCATTGCCGGCGAGAAGGTCAATTACATCGTCCTCGACGACGCGTCCGATACCACGACGGCAGTAAAGAACACGCGCAAGCTGATCACCGAGGACAAGGTTGACGTGATCATCGGCTCGACCATTACGCCGAATTCCCTGGCAATGGTGGATATCGCGGCCGAGGCGGAGATCCCGATGATTTCCATGGCTGCTTCGGCGCGCATCGTCGACCCGGTGGATGCCAAGCGCCGCTGGGTCTTCAAGACGCCGCAGAACGACGTGCAGATGTCGACCGCCATTACCGAGCACATGAGCAACAATAACGTGAAGACGGTGGCCTTCATCGGCTTCTCCGACGCCTATGGCGAGGGCTGGTGGCAGGAGTTCAGCAAGATCGCCGAGGTGCGCAAGCTGAAAATGGTGGCGAGCGAGCGCTTCAACCGCGCCGACACGTCGGTGACCGGCCAGATCCTCAAGATCATGTCGGCCAATCCCGATGCGATTCTGATCGCCGGCTCCGGCACGCCGGCCGCCCTCCCGCAGAAGACGCTCAAGGAAAAGGGCTACAAGGGCAAGATCTACCAGACGCATGGAGTGGCCAACAACGACTTCCTGCGCGTGTGCGGCAAGGATTGCGAGGGCACGCTTCTGCCCGCCGGTCCGGTGCTGGTGGCTGCGCAGCTACCGGATGCGAATCCGGTGAAGAAATCCGCCATGGAATACATAGGCAAGTACGAGAAGGCTCACGGTCCTGGCAGCGTGTCCACCTTCGGTGCACATGCCTGGGATGCCGGCCTGCTCCTGGCCAATGCCGTTCCAGCGGCGCTCAAGAAGGGCAAGCCTGGCAGCAAGGAATTCCGCTCCGCACTGCGTGACGCGATCGAGGGGACGAAAGATCTGTATGCCGCACACGGCGTCTTCAACATGACGCCGAGCGACCATCTTGGCCTTGACCAGCGCTCGCGCGTGATGGTGAAGATCGAGGGCGGCAAGTGGGTGCTGCAGAAGTAATGTAACGATTCGGTCGCCTTAGCAGGCGGCTGCCGGCGGCGAGGGATACGCCGGAAGACAAACGGGAGAGGGCGCCAGGCAGGACGGTGACGTACAATCGCCGTTCGCGCGGCGCCCCTTCTTTTTTCCACCACAAAAAGATAGAACGATGGATCTGCAAATCGCTTTGCTGCTCGGTCAGGATGGCATCGTCAATGGCGCCATCTACGCGCTGCTGGCTCTGGCGCTGGTGCTGGTGTTCGCCGTCACACGGGTGATCTTCATACCGCAAGGGGAGTTCGTCGCATATGGCGCCCTTACGCTGGCGGCCTTCCAGGCGGGCAAGACGCCCGGCACGATCTGGCTGCTGCTCGGGGCCGGTGTGCTGGTGGCGCTGATAGACACGGTGAGCGCGGTGCGCAGCGGTACGCTGGGCAGGCTCAGGCGCATCGTCCTTTGGGATCTGGCCATGCCGGCAGTGGTCGTCGGTCTCGTTCTCTGGCTGGAGCCGGGCAAGCTGCCGCTGCTGGTGCAGGTGGCGCTTTCTCTGGCCATCGTCGTGCCCCTTGGGCCGATGCTCTACCGTCTGGCCTACCAGCCGCTGGCCGAAGCTTCGGTGCTGGTGCTGCTCATCGTTTCCGTGGCCGTGCACCTGGCTCTGGTGGGGCTTGGACTGCTCTTCTTCGGTGCCGAAGGTTCGCGCACCACGCCCTTCAGCGAAGCGCAGTTCGCCCTCGGCACGCTGACCGTGAACGGTCAGACGTTGTGGGTTTTGGGCGCGAGCGCCGTGCTGATCGTAGCGCTCTACCTGTTCTTCGGCCGCACGCTCTATGGCAAGGCGCTGCGCGCCACCGCCATCAACCGCGTCGGCGCGCGCCTGATGGGGATTTCCACCACGATGGCGGGGAAGCTCTCCTTTACGCTAGCCGCCGGCATCGGCGCCTTTTCGGGCATCCTCATCGCGCCGATCACCACGGTGTACTACGACACCGGCTTCCTGGTCGGTCTGAAGGGCTTCGTCGGCGCCATTATTGCCGGGCTGGCGAGCTATCCGCTGGCTGCCGCCGGCGCAATTCTTGTCGGCCTGCTTGAATCCTTCTCCTCCTTCTGGGCCAGCGCCTTCAAGGAAGTCATCGTCTTCACCCTGATCATTCCGGTGCTGCTGTGGCGCTCGCTCACCTCCCACCATGTGGAGGAAGAGGAATGAGAGCGCGATTCCCGCTGATCGTCTTTCTTGCTGCGCTGGCGTTGGGCCCGCTGCTTCTGCCCGAGTTCTACATTACCCTGCTTAACTACATCGGCCTCTACTCGATCGTTGCCGTGGGCCTGGTGCTCCTCACCGGTGTGGGCGGCCTCACGTCGTTTGGCCAGGCCGCCTTCGTGGGACTCGGCGCCTATGCCACGGGCTATTTCACCACCGCATACGCCGTATCGCCGTGGCTGACTTTGTTGATCGGTCTGGCCATCACCGCCAGCATCGCTCTGGTCCTGGGATTTCTCACGCTGCGCTTGTCCGGGCACTACCTGCCGCTCGGTACCATCGCCTGGGGCATCAGCCTGTATTTCCTGTTCGGCAATCTGGAGATGCTCGGCGGTCACACAGGGCTCACCGGCATACCGCCCATTGAACTGTTCGGCATGAAGCTGGACACGGGGAGGGAGTTCTATTACATGATCTGGCTCGTACTGCTGGGTGCCGTGCTGGCCACGCAGAACCTGCTCGATTCGCGCGAAGGGCGCGCCATCCGCGCGCTGAAGGGCGGCGGCCTCATGGCCGAAGCCATGGGTGTTAACACGGCGCGCACCAAGATCGTCATCTTTCTGATTGCCGCCCTGTATGCCAGCGTCTCGGGCTGGCTGTATGCCCACCTGCAGCGCTTCGTGAACCCGACACCCTTCGGCCTGCACATCGGCATCGAGTACCTCTTCATGGCGGTGGTGGGCGGTGCGGCGCATGTCTGGGGCGCGCTGCTCGGCGCCGGCCTGATCACTGTGCTGAAACAATGGCTGCAGGACCTCCTGCCCAAGGTGTTCGGCCAGAGCGGCAACTTCGAAGTGATCTTCTTCGGCATCCTGCTCGTCCTCGTCCTGCAGCGCGCAAGAGAGGGCATCTGGCCCTGGCTCACGCGCCTGGTGCCGACCAAGGCGAATCGGCGCAGCGTGGCCGATGCCGAGCCCCTGCCGCGGCGCGCAATGCCCGCCGCAGGCACTGTGCTGCTCGAAGTGAAGAACGCACGCAAGGAATTCGGCGGCCTCGTCGCCAACAACGACATGAGCCTCACCGTGAAGGCGGGCGAAGTAATGGCGCTGATCGGGCCCAACGGCGCCGGCAAGAGCACCATGTTCAACTGCATTTCCGGCGTCGACCCGGTCACATCGGGCGAGGTCAGTTTCCTGTGCGAGCGCATCGAGCATCTGGCGTCGCGCGACATCGCGAAGCGCGGCATGGGACGCACCTTCCAGCATGTGCGCCTGTTGCCGACCATGAGCGTGCTGGAGAACGTCGCCATCGGCGCTCACCAGCGCGGCCACAAAGGAGTGCTGCCGGCAACTCTCCATCTCGAGCGGGCCGAGGAGGCGCGCCTTCTGGCCGAGGCGAAGCGCCAGCTCGATCGCGTCGGCCTGGGCGAGCACCTTTTCGACGAGGCCGGCAGCCTGCCGCTCGGGCAGCAGCGCATCCTCGAGATCGCACGCGCGCTGTGTTCGGATCCCTGTCTGCTGCTGCTCGACGAGCCGGCCGCCGGCCTGCGCTACATGGAGAAGCAGGCGCTGGCGGAGTTGCTGAGAAAACTGCGGGCAGAAAACATGGGCATCCTGCTGGTGGAGCACGACATGGACTTCGTCATGGGGCTGGCCGATCGGGTTGTCGTGATGGAGTTCGGCGAGAAGATTTCCGAAGGCCTGCCGGAGGAGGTGCAGAAGGATCCCGTCGTGCTCGAAGCCTATCTTGGGGGGGTCGAATAATGGCGGCCCCGATCCTGGAAGTCCGCGACCTGTGCGTCTCCTACGGCAAGGTCGAGGCGCTGCACCATATCAATCTCAAGGTCGAGGCCGGCAAGATCGTCACGGTGATCGGTCCCAACGGCGCCGGAAAGACCACCATGCTCTCCGCCATCATGGGCCTGCTGCCCTCGAAGGGCGAGATCGAGTTCCAGGGCGAAGTGCAACGCGACATCGAGGTCGAGCACCTCGTCGCCATGGGCATGACGCTGGTGCCCGAGAAGCGCGAGCTCTTCGGCGAGATGAGCGTCGAGGACAACCTGCTGCTTGGCGCCTTCCAGCGCTATCGCCACGGCGAGCGCGACGAGGGCAAGACCATGGATCAGGTCTTCGGCACCTTTCCGCGCCTGAAAGAGCGGCGAGCGCAACTCGCCGGCACGCTCTCCGGCGGCGAGCGCCAGATGCTGGCGGTGGGCCGGGCGCTGATGGCCAGGCCGAAGCTCTTGATGCTCGACGAGCCGAGCCTTGGCCTTGCGCCGCTCATCGTGCGCGAGATTTTTCACATCATCGCGGACCTCAGGCAGACCGGCGTGGCAATTCTTCTCGTCGAGCAGAACGCGCGCGCGGCGCTGCAGATCGCCGATTACGGCTACGTGCTGGAGACCGGCAGCATCGCCCTCGAAGGGGAAAGTCGGGCGCTTGCGGACGATCCGCGTGTCGTCGAGACCTATCTCGGATTGGGCGGCAAGAAATAGTAAGCTGCTGTAACTTAAGGATTAAACAGGGAAATGTTTCACGTGAAACATTTCCCTGTTTTTTTCATCGGTCCTCGCGTATGATGGCGCCTCTTCGCAGCGATCAATGAGTCATGCAGTTCCCCACGCGTTATG
>WBZP01004684.1_pt2 | contig 13816 bp, 10 predicted proteins | sample 5204301 | NCBI WGS metagenome assembly WBZP01 (sample SAMN12412401, study PRJNA552823) | activated sludge metagenome | isolation source: activated sludge from nitrification reactor of wastewater treatment plant... | place: USA: Pennsylvania | collected 2017 | reverse complement strand
GGGCCGTACAGGTTGGTGGGCATCGCCGAGATCCAGTGGCGCCCGAACTGGCTGCGATAGGACTCCACCGCCACGATTCCGGAGATCTTCGCGATCGCGTACGCCTTGTTGGTCTCTTCAAGGGGGCCCGTCATCAGAGCTGATTCCGGAATGGGCTGCGGCGCCATTTTTGGATAGATGCACGACGATCCCAGGAACAGGAGGCGGTCGACATCATTGGCGTGGGCTGCTTCGAACAGGTTGGTCTGTATCCGGAGGTTGTCGTTGAGGAAGTCGACGGGGTCTTGCGAGTTGGCCAGGATCCCGCCCACACGGGCCGCCGCCACCACGATGACATCTGGCTTGGCAGTGCCAACGGCGTCCATCACGACGTCGGTATCGCGCAGGTCGACGTCACTGGACCGCCAGCCGACAAGGTCGGTGAAACCCCGGGCGGACAGATCCCGCCAGACTGCCGAGCCCACGAGTCCCGCGTGTCCGGCGATGTAGACCCGGGCGTCGGGAGCCAACATCGGTGCCATCAGATCCTCCGTCGTCCGGGGGCGCATCAGTCTACGACGCTCCGCCGGAGAGCCCGTGTCACCGTGACTCACCGGGATCGCACCTGCGTATAGACATCCAGCAACGCCGCTGTCCACGCCTCCTGCGAAAAGTGGTCACGCACGATCCGGCGCACTTCGGCCGGCGCCACCGTCGCGGCCTCCTCTAGTGCCCGGGGGAGATCCGCTGCGCCGCGGAACACCGTGCCGCCCCCCCATCGCCCGACCATCGTGGCCACAGCGCCGCCCTGGCGGGCGACCAACGAAAGGCCGGCCGACCAGGCCTCGAGCGCGGTCAGGGGGTAGGCGCCTTCGGGATTCACCCCGGAGAAGACGGCGACCCGATAGCGGGGCAGACGCGCGACGAGCTCGGAGTGGGTCAAAGAACCCCGAAGCGTCACGGAGTCCGGGGCGACGGCTGCCAACTGGTCCGCCACCGGACCCGAACCGAACACATCCAGGGGCTCCTCGGCCGGCCACTCCGCTACCAGTGCCATCCAGTTCTTCTCTGGCGTCAGTCGCCCGAACGCGACGCAGCCTCGACCCGTCACAGTCGTCTGCGGACCCACCTCGATGCCGTTCGGCACCAGGGTCATGCGCGAAGCGGGCAACCCGAAGCGCGCGTACAGATCCTGCGCCACGTCGGACAGAACGATGATGCGATCTGCCCGCGCCAGCAGGGGATCGTGGTGGATGCCGCGCCGGCTGCGAATCGCCAGTGGCGCCGTGGCCAACCGCGAATCCCGGTAGCACGCGTGCTTGACGCCCGCCCAGGGGTCGCCGTCCGGGCACAGCGTGCATACGTGTCCGTCTCGCAGCAGCAAGCCGTTGGCGCAGACCGGTCGGTAGTTGTGAAGCGTGGCCACCAGCGGGCCGGGCCAGGTCGCCAGCCAACCGGTGGCGAAGTTCGGGAACAGGTTGTGGACGTGGACGACGTCAGGCGCGAACTCGTGCAGCTGCGCCGAAGGGTCGAACCCGCTGCCCGTCGACACGTCCCACGCCGCCTTGGCAGGTCCGAGAAGGCCGCCGCGCACCTCGTCGCTTCTGCGCGCCACAAGGAGAACCTCGTGCCCCGCGGATCGCAGTGCCGCGACCTGCTCGTCAACAACCGTGTTCTCGCCGCTGGGCGACGCGGCGCGGTAGAAACTGTGGACTACCGCGATCCGCACACCAGCACTCCTTGGGTCTGGCGCCAGCCTAACGCCAGCGCTTGCCTCTATCGGGCTGCCGGGAGCACTAGCGTGGGACGGTGCGCGCGGCTTACGACCAGCAGATCTTCCTGCTCCAGCGCAGGGGCGGCATCACCCGATACTTCGTGGAACTGATCAACGCGTTCACCGAGTCGCCCGGGCTGGGGGTCGAACCCGTGCTCCCCTTCCGCTGGGTCAGCAGCGATTCCGCGGGCGAGCTCCGGGGATTCGATCTGCGCGATGTGGACTCCCGCCTGGCGCGCCGTGTGCTGACAGCGGCCGGCCCCAGCCGCCCCGATCGATTTCCGGCCGGCGGCGTCATGCACCACACCTTCTATCACCCGGCGTTCCTGAACTCGGCCCCTGGCCTGCCCAAGGTTGTGACTGTCTACGACATGATCCCCGAACGGTTCCCCGAATCAGTCACCGCAGGTGACCACTTGGCCAAGAGCGACTACCTGGACCGGGCCGACTTGATCCTGACGATCTCCGAGGCGACCAAGACCGACCTGCTGCGTTTTCACGATGTGGGAAGCACTCCGGTGGTTGTGACCCCGTTGGCCGTTGACCCGGTCTTCGGACGCGGTGGCCCGGACCCGTTGCCTGGCAGCGACTACGTGCTCTATGTGGGCCGTCGTGGCTCGTACAAGGACTTCCCGCTACTGGTGCGCGCTGTGGCTCGACTCCCCGACGATGCGATCAGATTGCTGGCGGTGGGTGGCGGCGCGTTCGATCCCGATGAGCGGGCGCTGCTCCATGATCTCGGCGTCGCCGACCGCGTCATCCATCGGGACCTCCATGACGCCGGGCTCGCAGGCGCGTACGGGCACGCGCGCGCGTTCGTCATGCCATCGCGTTACGAGGGCTTCGGCTTACCCATTCTCGAGGCGATGTCCGCCGGAGCGCCGGTCATCGCGGCCAAGGCCGCTTCGCTGCCCGAGGTGGGCGGCGAAGCGGCCCTGTACTTCGAACCAGGTGACCCGCAGAGCCTGACCGAGGTCTTGACCGGGCTCTTGGGCGATGCGTCTGTGGCACAGCGCCTGGGCAATCAGGGCAGGTCCCGCGCTGCGGCGTTCACGTGGTCCGAGACCGCCCGACTGACGGCCGCCGCTTACGCACTGGTGAGCGAACCCGACCACACATGACGTCCGGGATCCCGCTACAGGTAGTCGGGGCTGTCCATGACGCCGGTCCGGAGCCGAAGTGTGTCCGCGGTGACCATGCGCTGCACAATCTCGCGGAACGTCAGACTTGGCTTCCAGTGCAGTTCGGTCCGGGCCTTGGAGGCGTCGCCCATCGTCTCGGGGACATCGGCCGGACGCAGCAGCGCGGGGTCGCTGGTGACTCGTGACCTGAAGTCGGCGACACCGGCCGCTTCGAAAGCCTCGCTCAAGAAGTCGTCCAGCGAGTGGGATTCGCCGGTGGCGACGTTGAAGGTGTCCGGCACGTCGTGCTGCATCATGGCGTGCAGAGCCTGCACGTAGTCACCGGCAGCCCCCCAGTCGCGGCGCACGTCCAATCGGCCCAGTGCCAGTTCGTCCTGCTTGCCGGCAGCAATGGCCGCAGCCCCCGAAGTGATCTTGCGGGTCACGAAACTGGCGGGTCGCAACGGACTCTCATGGTTGAACAGGATCGGGGTTGCGATGAACATCCCGTACGACTCCCGGTAGTTCACCGCCGTGTGGTGGGCGAAACTCTTGGACACCGCATACGGACTGCGTGGGTGATGCGGTGATTCCTCGGTCTGCGGGAGTTCCTTGACCAGCCCGAACATCTCGGAGCTCGAAGCCTGGCAGAACCGGGGGTCATAGCCGGTGGTGTCGCGCAGTCGCTTGATCTGTTCGAGTAGTCCCAGGACGGCCAGCCCATTGACGGCGGTGACCTGCTCCGGGTCGCTCCATGAGCGTCCGACCGAACTCCACGAGGCCAGGTTGTAGATCTCGTCGGGCCGTTCGTAGTCCAGCAGCACACCCAGTGCCGCGCTGTTGCGAACGTCCACCTCGAACACCGTGACGCCGGGCAGATACGTCTCCAGTACCGGTCGCGCCTCTTGCTTCGAGGTCACGGTGCCCATGACCCGGTATCCCAACCGGCCCAGATGGCGGCCCAGGTACACGCCGTCCTGCCCCGCGAGCCCCGTGATGAACGCGGTCTTCATCGCGGCTCGCGGATCAGGTCCAGGTCGGCGTCCACCATGAGGCGGGCCAAGTCCGGAGTCAGCGTCTGCGGTTTCCACCCCAGCACCCGGGCTGCCCGGTCAGCGTCGCCGATCAGGTCGTCGACTTCGGTCGGGCGCAGGTAGCGGTCGTCGAACTTGACGTGCTCCTGCCAGTCCAAGCCGACGTGCTCAAAAGCGAATGCCAAGAAGTCACGCACCGTGTAACTGGTGCCGGTGGCGATCACGAAATCTTCTGGCCGCTCAGTTTGGAGCATCAGCCACATGGCCTCGACGTACTCCTTGGCGTATCCCCAGTCCCGGGCGGCGTCCAGATTGCCCATCCACAGGCTCTTCTGCTGCCCCATCGAGATCCGGGCGGCGGCGCGCGTGATCTTGCGGGTCACGAAGGTCTCACCACGGCGCGGCGACTCGTGATTGAACAGGATGCCGTTGACTGCGTAGATGCCGTAGGCGTCGCGGTAGTTGCGAGTCATCCAGTACGAATACAGCTTGGCTGCCCCATAGGGGCTGCGGGGATGGAACGGGGTCTGCTCGGACTGCGGTGGCGGCGTGGCTCCGAACATCTCCGAACTGGACGCTTGGTAGAAACGGATCGTGGAGTCGACCTGACGAACGGCCTCGAGCAGGCGGGTCGTTCCCAGGCCGGTGACGTCTCCGGTGAACTCCGGCTCGTCGAACGAGACCCTGACGTGGCTCTGGGCAGCCAGGTTGTAGACCTCCTGAGGACGTACTTTGTCGATCAAGGTGACCAAGCGCGAGCCGTCGGTCAGGTCGCCGTAGTGCAGGAAGAACCTGGTTCCGGCGTCGTGCGGATCCTGGTACAGGTGGTCGATCCGATGGGTGTTGAACGTGGAGGCTCGGCGGATGATGCCGTGGACCTCGTACCCCTTGTCGAGCAGCAGCTCGGCCAGATACGAACCGTCCTGTCCGGTCACCCCGGTGATCAGGGCGCGCTTCTCGGTCATCTGACACCTCCGTCGTGCCGCTCGATCGACTTCCGGCGCCCGGTGCGGCTGCACCATAGGCTAAGGCATCGGTGACTGCGGATCGGTGCACACCGATCACCGAGCAGAAGGGGCGCGGCATGGTGCTAGCGGATGTCGACGCCGCGCATCCAGTCGCAGCCCCGTCACCGTCACGACTGGCTCCAGTGGTGACGGCCGGTGTGCTCACGCTGGCAGCCGTCGGCCTGTCGATCTGGGCGGGGTCCTTCGCTCCTGCTCTGCTGCTGCAGATCCTGGCCCTGGGGTTGGCGCTGCGCCCGTCGCGCATCGCCGTAGGAATCGCGGCATCGGTATTGATCACCTGCGCGGTGGCGCTGGTGCTGATCACGGTGCCGATCAGGCTCGGGATGCCTCTGCCCTGGTGGATCACTCCGGCCCTGATGCTGGTCACCATCGCCGCCTCGGTGTGGCGGGCAACCTCGGTATGGCCCGTGGTGCGCACCGGCTTCCGGGGGGTTCCTGCTGCGGCAGTCGTCGGGCCGCTCGGGCTGCTCGCCACGGTGCTCATCTACGCGATGCGCTGGGGACCGATCCCGGCGTGGGCCATGAGCGGGGACGCGCGCAACCATCTGCTCACCACGGACGCGATACTGCAGGCCGGCGGCTGGACGTTCCTGACCGCCTACCCGGCGTTGGAGAACTCACTGGTCGCGCTGGTGACGATCCCGCACGCAACTGATCCGCTGGGAACTGCGCTTGTGCTGGACATCCAGACCATGGCTCAGACGATGCTGGTCCTCTTCGTCCTGGTCGGTGGGCTCGGGGGCATGATCGCTGCGGGCGGCGGAGCCACTCTCACCGCGGCCGCGCAACTGCGTGCGGCGGTGGCCTCGTGCCTGGTCCTGTCGCCGCTGCTGCTGGGCGGTGTACTGATCGGGGGTTTCCATGCCGCGCCGCTGGCTGTTCTGTTGCTCATCGCGCTGACGGGTTGGCTGGCACTCGACGAGCACTCCTGGTGGTCGGCGCTGGGGGTCTCGGCTGTGACCGGTGTGCTTCTGGTGACCTGCTACCCCTTGATCGCGCCGATGGCGATGGGGGTCCTGCTCGGTTGGTGGATCACACGTGGCCCGGGGTGGACACGCGCCGCCACGTTCGTGGCGGCGGCTGCACTGCTGCTCCTGGGCCTCCTGATCCTGGCCCTGTGGGTGATCGGATCGCGCCCCGATCTGGCCGCGATCCTGGTGGCTTCGGGCGGAATCGCCCGGCGCAACCCCGCGCTGATCGTCGCGCCCGTGTTGCTGGCACTTGTCAGTTGGTGGGCCAACCGGACCTGGAGCCAAGCCCGCGGGGTAGCGATTGTGGTTGCGGGAACCCTGTTTCTGGCCGTGGTCATCGCGTGGCTCGCGTGGCTGTCCGGCGAGTACTCCTATTACGCCCAGAAGTCCCTGTGGTTGGGAGTTGTCGGCCTGCTTCCGGTGGCAGCAGCGCGACTCGGCCCGGTTGTGGACGACTCACTGCCTCGCGGCCTGGCTCCCGTGGTTGTGCTCGGCGGCCTGAGCTTCGTCCCGCTGCTCTTCGGGGCCAGTGGCGCCCCGCTGCCGTCCGCCAACATCGTCCAGGGATGGGCGGAGCCCTCTGCCGAGCAGGTCGAGTTGGTCGAAGACCTGCCGAACATGACTCCGCACAACTACTTGTGGCGGGTGTTCGGCGGACTCTATGACCGGCCGGTCAACAACTGGCTGTCGTCTTGGAACGCACCCGTCGGCGACATCAACTTCTCGCAGTTGGCGATGTCGTGGACGTACTCGCCCGCGGCCGAGTTGAAGCGCACGTACTGCCGCTGGCTCGCAGCCCAGCCCGGCAGTGTCGTGTGGACAGCCAGTGCCGGCGACGCGGCGTCGCTGCTGCGCACGTGCCGGGCGGCATCGCCCGACCGGGTGCGAGTGGTCCAACCCGCCGGATGACCATCAGTGCGGCGGAGGTTCCTTGGGGAACACCTTGCGAACGGCCAGTTTGGCTGTTTGTTGCACGCCGTGCTCACGGACGCTCGAACGGGTGCGGCGCGCTGTGACCCTCAGCCGGGAACCCATCCGGGGACGAGTGGGAGGTTCTCCCGGGTCCGCGCTGCGGATCAGTTCAGCCAGTTGCTGGGCCGCACGGCCCCAGGACATCCGGCTGCGGACGAATCGGTACGAGGCAGTGCCATGCGAGCGCAACAGATCCGCTCGGCGTTTGTCATAAGCCATGATCTGGCGGGCCATCAGGTTCACCGACGGAAACACCAGTGGTGTGAACTCTGGATGCGCGCCCGTGTCGAACGCAAGCGCTGGGGTTCCCAGGGCCTGAGCCTCGACCAGGGGGAGATTGCATCCCTCCCACTGGCTGGGCGACACGAACACGTCGATGGATCGCAGGAAGTCCAGTCTCTCCTCGTCCGACGCGTTGAGGTGGACCTGGAACCCCTCAGCCCGAAGCTGTGCAGCATCGTCCTCGGAGCCGCGACCCATGATCTCGAACTCGGTGTCGGGGAACAGTCGCCATACCTCGTCGCGCAGGGCCGGCAGAAGGTGGTTGCCCTTGTAGTGCGATTCGCCGGCCCCCAATCGCATCAGGGTGCCCACTCGCAGAGGTAGATCGCGATGGGGCGGGGGAATCAGCGGTTTCGGCCCCAGATCGGGGATGTGCTCGATGCCCAACGTGATCACGGTGGCTTGGGGCCACTCGATGTCGTGTCGGATGAACTCGCTGATGCAGGCGACCGCGTTGACCTCTGGGTACACGTCCGTGCGTTTCGCCTGGGCGATACGGCGGCGCTCGGGCGCGTCCGCGCCGAACATCTCCGGGGTCGGGTCTCCGTACTCGTAGGCGATCGTTCCCATCGGCAGCATCGGCAGGATCTCGAAGAATGGGGACCCGTGCGCCACCGCCACCGTCGCTCCCACCCGAGCGGCCAGGTCAGTTACCTGGGTGGCATCAGGTGAGATCACCCGGACGTCGACGTCGGCGAAGCTTCCGTCCTCGCCCAGGGTGGCGACCACTGTCGGGATGCCCGAGTCGGTCAGTGAGCGGCTCAGGGCGGCGACCGCTTCGGCGACTCCGTAGCCCATCTTCATCCAGGGCGTCAGCATCAGGACCGTCGGAGAACTCATGGGCGCAACGCCTCGAGGAACGACCCCCAGCGCCGCACAAAAAGGCGTCGGTCGGCCAACGATCCGTCGTCCTTGTCGCGGGTGGCGTTCTCGTAGTGCACGACGCGTCCGGCATCCACCACGTGGACCCCCCAACCCAGGCGTCGCACCGCCAGGCACAGGTCGACGTCCTGGCACTCGGTGGTGTACTGCTCATCCAGGCCGCCCACTGCGTCCCACACGCTTCGACGGATCATCAAGCAGGCCCCGGTGACCGCCAGTGCCGGATACCGGGCAGGTCCCGGGCGGTACACAGAACCAGCCAGGGGGTGCCACGGCAAGCCGCGGCGAAAGCCCTGCCCGACGATGTCCACACCGGCGTGTTGCACCGTTCCGTCGGGGAACTGAAGACACAGTCCCGCCACGGCTGCAGCCGGGTCCTCGTCGAGCACTCGCATGAGTTCAACCACCGGAGCCGCCGACGGCAGGACCACGTCGTTGTTGAGCAGCATCAGGTGGTCGAACCCCACTGGGGCCGCGGTTACCGACTCGTTGTTGCTGCGCGAGAACTGGTAGTCCAACTCGGCAACGACGGTCAGCCAGTCGGGTGCGTCGCTGTAGCGGGCGAGCACTTCGGGGTCGGCGCTGCCGGTGTCGCCGATGACCAGTTCGAAGCCCAGGTTGTGGGCCACCAGGTGATCATGAACCTCGGCCATCCGGTCGATCGCCGGAAGGATCAGGTCCGGTCGGTCGAGGTTCAGGATGACTGCAGTCAGCCCCCGCGGGCGGGTGACGTCCTGGGCGCCTGGTGTCAGACCGATGGAGCGTGACCGCTCGAGGTTGCTGGTGCCGGCGTACGGGTCGAGGGGATAGGGCCCCCGGTTCGTCCTCAGCACCCGCTCACTGTATCTACACTGGCGCGAGCGACGGAGCGATCGGAGGTCCAGGTGGCGGACGGGATCGCACCACCGTTGCAGGTGCTCCTGGTCGGGGGAGCGGACCCGGAACGATGGCGCGACGTCACCGATTCCGTCCACATGGTGTCTGATGCCGGACTCGTCCAACGCGACCCCACCCGATGGGTACTTGTCGTCGACGGACCCGCGACCCCCCGGCCGGGTCTTGTCAGCCGACTGACCCAGGCCGTGGCTGGGGGTGCGGTGGCGGCGTACAGCGACTTCTCCGGCGGCGCTCGGCGCCGTCGGGTGGCGCCCGGTGGCTGGTCGGTCGAGCGGGCCAGATGGTCGGACTACACCGGTCCCGTGGCGCTCGTGCGGGCGGATCTGATCGACACGACCCCGGGCGACATCCGAACTCGGGCGCTGTGGGCGGCGTCGGCGGCGGGCCAGATCGTCTATGTGCCCGAGCCCCTCTATACGGCTCGATGGACTGCAACGCCCGTCCCTGCCGGGGTCCGGTCGGAGTTGCTGGCAGCCGCTGGGGCTCCCTACGTACTCGCGCCGGACGGTGCTACCCGGACGATGCCGGAACCGCCCACGATCAGCGTCGTGATCCCGACCAGGGGTACGTCGGGTGCCGTCCGTGGCAGCCGGATCCGCTACATCGATCACGCGATCGAGTCGATCGAGGCCACACATGGGGGGGATGCAGCACCGTTGCAGTACGTGCTCGTGGTGGACTCGGACGCGCCGCACGGCTTCGCCGACGAGTGGACGCGGCGCCTGCCGGGCCGGGTGACGGTGGTGGTGACCGAGCCGCCGTTCAACTTCTCCGCCAAAGTCAACGCGGGCGTGGCAGCAGCGTCGGGCGTCGTGGTGGCGATCGTGAACGACGACATCGAGGTCATCTCGTCCCAGGCGCTGCGGACGATGGCGGTGGTCGCGATGGAGCCTGACGTCGGCGCGGTCGGGGCGCTACTGCGATACGAGGACGGTGGCATCCAGCACGCGGGCCAGGCTTTCGCAGCAGACGGCGTGCACCATGTCGGTGCCGGCCGTCCCGGCTCGTGGCTCCGCGAGCACGCCGACCTGATCGGCGACCGCGATGTCACCGGGGTGACGGCAGCCTGTCTGGTGCAGCGCCGACACGTGTGGCTATCGGTAGGTGGTCTCGATGAGTCGCTGCCCATCAACTTCAACGACGTGGAGTACTGCTGGCGGCTGCGCCAGAACCGGCTGCGGATCGTGCAGTGCGGCAGTGTCGAACTGTTCCACTTCGAGTCGCGAACCCGGGCTGCGGGTGCCGAGGCGTGGGAGGTCGAGCTCCTGCGTGAACGGATGGGGGCCGACTCGATGATGCGGGACCCACTGACGCCTGAACCAGCCGTGCGCCCGGCGCGGAGGGTTCGGGCGCGCACGGCAGTGGGTCAGGTCAAGGGTCGGGTGGCGAGCCGGGTGCGGGGCCGCGAAGCCGGTGGGAGTGGCGCGGAGGGTGAATAGACTCCCCGACATGTCCCCCGAACAGTCGCCGGACCCGGCGCAAATCGACGAGCTGCGGGCCTTGCTGGCGGCCGCGCGTGCCGAGCGGGATCGACTTCAACAGGAGTCCGACCGCGCCTGGGGCCGGTTGCAGCAGATCACGTCGCGCCGCTCGTATCGCGTCGCCTCGAAGGTCAAGAGCGCCGGTGGCAGATTCATCCCCACCCGAACTGACGCGCCACAGGCGGGTCCTGCGCCTGTGGTCGAACTCGGACCCTGCCCCCGCGGAATGCTCATGGATGTCGGCACTTTGGATGAGTCGGCACGGTCCGGAATTGCCCGGGTGACAGTCGAGTTGGCTCGCGCGCTGGACCCCTTGGTCGGCGGGATCACCTTGGTGCGCGCTTCGGACTCGGGCCTCGTGGTCGACCAGGATCACGTCGGCGAGGTCCTGGCATCCGTGGCCTCGCACGGTTCGCCCGACCGGCCTGATCCGCAGGAGCCACCCCTTCTGGTTTCGGCGGCGGTTCAACCGGGTCACTCGATGGTGGCATGGAGTCGATCGGTCGATCAGGTGCATCGGGCCGGGGGGACGTATGTGCAGATCGTGCACGACCTGATCCCCATCACGCATCCGGACTTCTTCCCCGCCGGTATGCGGCGTCACTTTCCCCTGTGGCTCGAACAGGTGGTCGGCGATGCCGACATCGTCCTGTGCGACTCCGAGGCAACCCGGCGCGACCTGCAGCGGTGGGTCGCGGAGCAGGGCATCGCGACCCGGGCGCGGTCTTTCGGCGTGATCACCCTGGCTCCCTTCCTGGAGCCGGCCGACGTGGCAGCAGTCACGTCGAACCCGATTCGGAGCGTTGCTCGGCAGGTCCTGACCGTGGGCACGGTGGAGCCTCGCAAGGGTGTCGAGTGTGTGCTTTCTGCTGCCCAGCAACTGCGAGATCACCAGCCGCCTGTGGAGTTCACTCTGGTCGGAGCCCCGGGATGGGGAAGCGAGGCCCTGATCGACAGGCTCCGGGTCGCCCACGCTGACCCGACTATCCCGCTGACGTGGGTGGAGCGGGTCGACGACGGCGCCTTGGCCGACTTGTACCGGTCGGCGGATCTGGTGCTTCAACCCAGCCGCACCGAAGGGTTCGGGCTGCCGCTGGCGGAAGCACTGGTCATGGGGACACCCGTGCTCGCGCGGGACATCCCGGTGTTCCGCGAGATCGTCACCGACGATGCTTCCTTCTTCGCCACCGACGCCGATCTGGTGCCGGCGTTACTGCGGCGGCTGGACACGCTGGGCACGTCGGTCGCAGCGCGCCCGGACTGGACCTGGGGTGATTCGGCCACGCAACTGCTCGATGTCGTAAGCGATCTGACACCACGGAAAGCTCAGGACGGGTCGGCTACGCTGAATGGGTCTTGAGCCGATAGTCAGGGGGAGGTTGCGTGCGTCGTAGCAAGCGGATCGCTCTGTTCACGATCGACTTCAGCATCTGGGTCTTATCGTTCCTCCTGTCCGCGTTCCTGCGGTACAGCAACACCGACCAATCCACTCCGTGGTCGACGGCGTTCCTGGTCGGGGCTGTGGCTGCGGGGCTCTTCGTCGCACTGTGCGCAGCCTTACGCATGTACTCGGGTCGGCATCGTCCCGGTTCGCTGGACGAGGCCTTTCTAGTCGCACTATGCGGCGCGGCGGTCGGAGTCGTGATCACGGTCGTTCTGGCGCTACCGACTGATTCGCGCGCTCTGGGCCTCTCAGTCCCACTGGCTGCGTCGGCGGTGGCTGTGCTCGGGTGCCTGTCGGTCAGAGCCGCCTACCGTATGCACCGGGAACGATCCATCCGGAGCGAGGGCGGAATCCGCGCGGTCGTGGTGGGTGCCGGTGAGGCTGGCACCCGATTGGTGCGCGACCTGCAGCTTGAGCCGGATCGGCCCTATGATCCGGTGGCTTTCGTCGATGACGACCCTCGCAAGTGCCACTACCGGGTCGGTTCCACAAAGGTTCAAGGCACTGTTGCCGATCTGGGGCGGATCATCGCGACCGAGAACATCGAGCGAGTGCTCATCGCAGCACCGAGCGCCGGCCCCGATCTTGTGCGGCGGGTAGGTGCCATCGCCAGCGAATGCGGCGTCAAGACCAAAGCATTGCCTACGCTGTCCGAGCTAGCCAGCGGTGATGTCGGGTTCAGAGATCTTCGCGACCTCGAACTCTCGGATTTCTTGGGCCGGCGTCAGGTCCAGACGGACCTGTCCACGGTGTCGCACTATCTGACCGGTCGACGAGTGTTGGTCACCGGCGCCGGTGGTTCGATCGGGTCTGAGCTTTGCCGTCAGATCCGCGCATTCGGTCCGGCGTCTCTGATGATGCTGGATCGCGACGAGTCGGCACTTCATGCGCTTCAGCTGAGTCTCGACGGGCGCGGCCAACTGAACACCAAAGACTTGATCCTGGCCGATATCAGGGATGCCGAGGTGCTCAACGGCCTGTTCGATGAGCGCAGACCCGATGTCGTTTTCCATGCTGCCGCGCTGAAGCATCTGTCGATGCTGCAGATGTACCCCGAAGAGGGGCTGAAGACGAACGTCCGAGGCACCTTGAACGTGTTGCGAGCAGCTGCGTCCGCGGGCGTCGGCGTGTTCATCAACATCTCCACCGACAAGGCGGCCGATCCCAGCAGCGTTCTGGGCGAGTCGAAGCGGGCAGCGGAGCGACTGACCGCCGGATTCCGCGATAACGGACGCTACGTCTCGGTGCGGTTCGGCAACGTTCTCGGCAGTCGAGGGTCTGTTCTGACAGCTTTCGCCGAGCAGATCCAATCCGGCGGTCCAATAACGGTCACGGATCCCGCAGTCACGCGGTTCTTCATGACGATCGGCGAGGCCGTGCAACTCGTTCTCCAGGCTGGTGCGATCGGGAACAGCGGCGATGTCTTGGTGCTCGATATGGGCGAGCCGGTTCGGATTCTGGACGTGGCACACCAGTTGATGGATCTCGCCGACCACCGCGTTGAGGTGGTGATCACAGGTCTTCGTCCTGGTGAGAAGTTGCATGAGGTTCTCCAAGGTCAGGGCGAGGTGCTTCTTCCAACCGGCCACCCGACCATCTCGCGCTGCCACGTCGCACCACTGGCACCCGACACCGTGGATCACATCTCGTTCGATGGCGATGGTCGGCTTGCCTGGGATCCCCAGGCCGAACCGGCGCCGACCCCCCGCCTGATGGGCATCAGAGGTGGCCTCGAGGGATGAGAATCCTCCTGATCAACCAGTATGCGGGTGGTCCCAACCTCGGTATGGAATACCGACCTCACTGGATGGCCCTTGAATGGCAAGAAATGGGACACGAAGTCCTGGTGGTCACCGCTGACCGATCGCACTTGCGATCGGATCTGCGCCCGGGCCTCGTAGACGTTGAGGGAGTTCAGTACCTAGTCCTGCCCACGACGCCGTACAACCGG
>WBZP01004872.1_pt1 | contig 13817 bp, 8 predicted proteins | sample 5204301 | NCBI WGS metagenome assembly WBZP01 (sample SAMN12412401, study PRJNA552823) | activated sludge metagenome | isolation source: activated sludge from nitrification reactor of wastewater treatment plant... | place: USA: Pennsylvania | collected 2017 | reverse complement strand
CGCGCCGATCTGGAAGAAGGTGAAGCAGTTCGCCGTGAGCGCGAAGATGTGATACAGCGGCAAGGCCGTGATGATGCATTCCTCGCCTTCACGAATCCCCGGCTTGATCCAGGCATAGGCCTGCAGTACGTTGCCGACGATGTTGCGATGGATCAGCATCGCCCCCTTGGAAACACCCGTGGTACCGCCGGTGTACTGGAGGAAGGCGAGGTCATCGTGACCGATTTCCACCTTCTTCAGGTCGGCGCCGGCCCCCTTGCCGAGTACGGAATTCAGGGATACGGCCTTGGGCAGGCTGTAGTGCGGCACCAGCTTCTTGACGTACTTGACGACGAAGTTGACGATCGCCCCCTTGAGGCCACCGAGCATGTCGCCCATCTTCGTAAGCACGACGTGTTTAACCGGGGTCTTCGCCAGCACTTCTTCCAGCGTTGCCGCGAAGTTCTCCATGATGACGATCACGTCGGCACCGGAATCCTTGAGCTGATGCTCGAGTTCGCGCGGCGTGTACAGCGGATTGACGTTGACGACCACGTAGCCGGCGCGCAATGCGCCGAACATGCAGACCGGGTACTGCAGCGTATTCGGCATCATCAGGGCAACGCGGGCGCCCTTCGGCAGCTTGACCACTGACTGCAACCAGGCCGCAAAATCGCGCGACAAGCGGTCCACATCGCCGTAGGTCAGTTCGACGCCCATGCTGACGTAGGCGACCTTGTCGCGGTATTTCGCGATGCCCTGCTCAAAAAGATCGGCTATCGACTTGTAGGTGTTCAGGTCGATTTCGGCGGGAACGCCTTCGGGATAGCTTTTCAGCCAAACTTTGTCCATCTGTCCTCCTAAGGATTGGTGTTATTTGGGTTTGTAGTTTTCTGGCGCCCGGATTATCACTCCGCTTTGCGCCGGTCCGATGCCTGCTCAGCCTTTGGCGGGCTCGCCATCCGGCCAGTTGCGGATATAGTTCTTCAGCATCTTGTTCTCGAAGCTCTGCTCCTCGAGAACTGCCTTGGCGACGTCGAGGAAGGAAATGACACCCTGCAGGACGCCCCCTTCCATCACCGGGAGGTAGCGGGAATGCTTTTCGATCATCAGGCGGCGCAGGTCGTCGACCAGCATGGCCGGCTCCACCGTCACCGGGTCACGCACCATGACTTCTTCGACAGTCACGCTGTCGATCTTGCCCTTGCGTGCATTGGTCGCCTTGATGACCTCGCGGAAGGTGAGCATTCCGACCATCTTGCCGCCACCCATGACCACCAGGGAACCGACATCATGCTCGGCCATTGCCGCGATGGCATCCGCCAGCGGCTGCCCGGGCATCGCCGTGAAGAGCGTCGATCCCTTGACGCGAAGAATTTCCCGCACTTGCATGTCTTTCCCCTGAAACGCACGATTATTGGTATTTGCCTGCCGTTGCAACGGCAACACTGCAGTTGGATGCTATCCGATAAGGGGAAGTTCGGGAAGGGTAGCTTCCATGTCATGCAACCACAAGCGTCAGGGGCTGCAGGAAAGTACCTGCAGCCCCTGGTGCCCAACTAAAATTAGCTCAATGTTTACTGGCCAGTTATTAATTCCCGCCACGAAATTCTTCGCGTGGAGAACAAGGTCGGAGCGGTGGGGACCTCCTTGACAAGGGTACTTGGAGAATCTGTCCGGACCAACTCCTTGATCGTTCCGTCCTCGAGGCGAATGATGCTCGGAGCAGCGGCGAGGTAACTACCCAGACGAACTCCGATTAGCCCATTGGATCCCTCCACATATCCGCCAGTACGGTAATCGAGGAAGTAGGCATAGCTGACCCCCACCGGCACACAGGCACCCGACTGAGGAGTATTGGTATTGAATGCCAACGTCCCTTGTACCAATCTTAGGTCTGTGTTGACGCGCTCACCTGCCACAGGAAAGTCCATGTACCAACCATCCTTTGTATTGAAGTCGACCGTGTCTGCCGTCGACTTGACGATACCTTCCCCAGAAACGCAATAGCCGCCATCACCGTCGGTGGCATCCGCGTCATCAGTACTGCACACGAGCGGAGCCCCAAGCAGCGTTGTGTTTGTCGGCGTCTGATTGACGAACTGACCCGGTGTTGGCGCTACTTGGGCAGGAATCAGCGGACGCGGACTGCCATAGTCATCATTCGTCAGCCGATCCTTGATCGCATAGACAGACTGCCGCTGCGTGGACGACAAGTCACCGCTGCCAAGCAGTTGGCCTGTCGCAACAAACACTACCGGATAGTCCTTTACCTTACCCAGCTCTGGGCGTGCCGTGATCGGCTGAGCGACACCATTGGTGTCCTTAAGTGTTGCGAGACGCTGGGCATCATAAACCGGAGGATCAACCTCTGTCGGTATATCCCCGTTTACATCGAAGCGCCACAGGTTCCCCAGAAGGTCACCCCCATACACGCGTTTCGCAAAGTTGTTGTAATTCGGATAATTGGCCCACGCGGTAATCCGACCAAGGCCACTTGGCGTCGTCGTGTCGCCTACACCAGTCGAAATCGACCTTATCAGCGCACCGGTGTTGGCATTTACGATAAACAACCGCCCTACGCCATCTCCCGGTCCATAGTTGTTGTAACCCGAGCTGAAAATAACGACCCATTTCTCCTTGTCCGTCGAGGACGAGGGGTAATCCGGGTTGTCGATCTTGGTGATGACAGGGTTGCCATAAGAGTATCCAAGATTGTCATCTGAAAACTCCCAAAGAGCTTTCGGAGCGGCCGGGTCGGTGATATCCAGTGCATAGTAGCCGCGTCCACCCTTGTTGAACCCACCGACGAGTATCGTCTTCCAGACAGGCGACCCCGTACCGCTCTCCGGTGTCGTGCAAGCGCTCGTACAGACATCCCCCATCACCGGCGTACCGTCCACAAAGAAGCGATGGAAGCCTGGTCCGGCGTACGCTTTGTCCGCGAGTTGATATAGATTCGGCATCACGATCTTCGGCACATATGACCAGACCTCCTGACCTGTCGTCGAGTTGAAGGCATGCAGCATTCCGTCATTGGCGCCAACATAGACCATACCCGTGCGCGACGCATTCGACGTCTTGAAGTCGAAGTACTTGTAGTCCGCGTACTGCCATGGCGACTGCTGAACATAGACAGCTTCAGAGCCCACAATGTCGCCCAGTGCATGCACGCGCTGCCGATAGAACTTCGCCAGATCAGCCTGCGGCCCCTCATTTGCTTTGTCACCGCGCAGGAAATTGAGGAGATTTTCGCCGCTCGCATTCGTCTGATTTGCAGCCGACAGGCAGGTCGTACCGATCGTGCAGAACTGACTCAAGGAGTTGATCGCCGGCTTCACGAAGTAGTCCTGTTCTGCCGTCGTCAGGTTGGCCCAAAGGAAGGGCTTTAGGTTATCTCCCAGACCAGAGGCAGATTCACCACCGGGGTTATACGTATAAATCTTGCGCGACGTATGACCGGTGCCGGAAATCTTGGCATCAAGAAGGGTCTTGGCCGACCAGGCCGCGGTCGCCGACAAAGCGCCTGTCGTACCATCGATAGTGCGCTTCACCAGGTCACCCGACCATTCGCCCGCCTTGAACGAAAGCTCGAATACACCGTTGTCACCGGCCACAAGGTTAGGGCTGGTAACCGTCACCGCGGTCAAAGCCCCTTCCTTGACTGTGATCGAGGCAAGCGCACTACTGATACCCGCAGCGACAGCCGAAGGATCGGCCGCACTGAAATACGAGCCACGACCGTTGACCGCCGCATGCCACAAGTCATCGATATTGGCCTGACTATCCGCCGCAGGCATCGGCCAGTTGCAAACACCATTCTTCTGCCAGGAGCAGATGCCTGTCGCAGAATCGGCTGTTGCTCCGGTCTTGACGCTGTAAAAATCACCACTGCCCGCAGTCTGATAGTCCGACTGGTACTGCATGAGGCCGGATGCTCCGAGACCCAAAGTATAGGTCGTCATGTACTGGCGATCATAGGTCGCATCGTTCGTGCAGACATTGTTGTTTGTAGTGATACCTCCGCTCGTTACCGGGCCGCCGGTACAGTTGCTCAGCCCCGAATCGCGCAGATCGGTCTTCCAGTAATACTGGGCAACGTCAGCCAAGGTATCCGGCGTCTGGCCGCGAGCGCGAACGGTACAGATTTTCTGGATGTAGGGCGAGCTCGTGCCGGGATCCTCCGAGCACGTCGCCACGTCGACTGGCGCAGCACCATCGTTATCGGGCACACCGTTCGTCCAGATCTTGCACGTTCTGTCAATCGTGTTGCCGTTTGCATCGACATACGATCCGGCCGCACAGTCTGCGGTTGCCAGCCAACCCGTCGGCGGTGGAACCTCGTCCCGGCAAGACGTGATGACGTCCCCGGTTGTCCCAGCGCTACAGGCGATACCAGAGGAGGTCAGCGGCGGATCGTTGGTGGTGTTGTTCGGAAGCGACGGGCTCCAGTCGCTCGTCACCGCAGTGCGACACTGCCTCGTAGAGGTTGGCGTACATGTGTCGGAACCATTGCCCACCCACGGATTGGGCCATGTGGTTCGGCATTCGGTAGTGCCCGCAACCGTCGTACAACTAGCAACGGTTGACCAACTGCTCCAGTTGGTCTGGCATTCGCGTGCGGTCAGGACGCTGAATGATGTCGGGCCAGCGCTTTGCGCCTGCCCAGAGCAGGAACCCACAGGGCTCCAACCCGTCCAGCTTGTGTACTGACAGTCCTTGTCTGTCGCCTTTACACACGTTGAGGTTGCATTCACCCATCCAGTCGGCCAAGTCACCTGGCAATAATGAGCGACGTTTACCGTGTAATTTGGATGCGTCGACTCCGGCAACTCCGGGAGACAAGAAGCAACGTTGTACCAGTTGGCCAAAACTCTATACCGACATTCAACCGTGCCCGCACCACCTGCCCCACCGGTCGAAGTTGCCGTACAGCCACCGGGCGCAACCACATCGGCCCAAGCCGTCCAGGTCGAAGTACAGTTAGTAGTTGCATTCGGCACACAGGGTCCCACGTTCGCAGGAGTAGTCCAAACCGTCTGGCAGTTGCGTGCCCATCCGGAATAACTCGGGCCACTGCCTGGAGGGTTTGCTGTACAGGAGGCGACATTGCTCCATCCACTCCATGTACCTGAATAGCGGCAATCGGTTTGATTTGCCCCGGTCAAATTGGTGGTGCACGTTCCGTTCGTAGCGGTATTCGCCCAGCTACTCCAGTTAACCTGACACTCCTTGGGCGTGATCACCGAGTAAGGATTACCCGTGGAGGCGGGAGTCGCAGAGCAGGTACCGTCATTCGACCAGCCTGTCCATGTATATTGGCAACCCACGGTGGTTGAGGAATTACAGGTACTCGTCGTATTGGCCCACGGCGTCCATTGCCCCGTCTGACACTGACGTGCCGTAAGCACCGTGTAGGGGGAACTCGTCGATTGTGCCTGTGCAGAACACGAAGCCACGTTAGTCCACGAGCCGGGCCAGGCGGTATATTGACACTGCATGGCTTCGCCGGTGGTGCAGGTGGATGTGGCGTTGACCCAAGTCCCGGACCAGACAGTCTGGCAATCCACCGCGGTGCCCACGGTGTACGGTGAGGAAGTCGACTTCGCTACAGCGGTACACGACGCCGTATTAACCCAGGAGGGACTCGTGTACTGGCACTCATAGCCTGTCGTATAGGTCGTCGAACCGCCATCGGAGCCCCCGGAAGTTACTGATCCATAGGTCACGACCGTGCAACTCGAAACGTCGCTCCACGATCCAGGCCCGGATACCGTCTGGCACTGCACCCGGTTGGTCCCGCTGCTTACCGTCGTGCAGGAATCCACGTTCGACCACCCGGACCACGATGCTCCGCCATTGCTTGATGTGCGCTGCTGCACCTGCGTGGTATAACGACGCTGCAGTTGATAGGTCTTGCTCTGGCGCTGACCACTCTGATATTGCAACTGAGAAACTTTCTCCTGGACCTGCGTTTTGGTGCGCGTCTGAAGTTGCCCGGTTCGCGATTGCAAAGGGCCGGTCCGAATTTGCAACGGCTGTGTCTGCTCCTGCAACTGTGTAAGGGTGCTCGTCAAAGGAACAGTGTTCGACCGCGTCTGTAGCTTTTGCTCACGTTTCTGCCACTGCGCGTTCTTTTCCTGCAGCGTTGAGGTACGAGTCTCGGTGACGTTGAAATCTCTTCTTTCGACAAGAGCATCTTGTTTTTGCACCTGCTCGGTCTTCTTCTGGCGCCAGGTTGCCGTCGTCGGCGTCAGCATCTTGCGGTCCTGCAACGTCAGCAGCTGGTCCTGCGGACCACCGGCATCCAGTTGCGGCCGGATAACTGCAGGAACGACCTCGGGGCCGTCCTGATTGCCTACCGGATTCCCCGGTCCTGCTACGGTATAGCCAGCACCTTGGTTCCAGTAGCCATCCGTTGACAGCATCGATACATTTTGCTGGCAATAGTGCTGAACGGGATCAACAATGGAAATCCCGCGGAACGTGCTTCCAAGCTTATTTGCATAAAGCCTGCCGGCATCCGAGAGTGCGACGCGGAGTGGTGTCTGAGCGATAACGCCGGCAGAAGGCTCAATCTTTGCAGCGAACAATTTGTCATACCAAGCCTTTTTCTGCGTAGCGTCAAAGTTGGTCACGTTAAGAAAGTCGCTGCCGGTATTGTTGTTGATTGACATCAAGCCAACACGGAAACTGGATCCGATCGGCTCAAATGCAGTACTACTCGCCGTCTTCATCATCTGCATCCGGGTACGGTAATAGGCGTACCAGTTTGCGTAATTAGTCATTTCCTCGGCGTAGGTACAGGTCGTTGCACCCGCACAATCAGACCGATTCGCATCCTTAGCGTAGGTCGATGACGGGTCGGTAATCACGGTCATCACGATCTCACCGGGGGCCTGATTGGATGCAGGCTTGGCAAATGCCGTTGGAGAAACCGTCATCGTCCCGGATTTGGTTACGATGGGGGTATGGGTGATTGCAGTAGGTGCAAAGATAGTGACGGTCGCGCCGCTCGTCTCCGCCCGAAAACCCACCACCTGGCAGGCACCCGAAAGGCCAAGGGTACAGGCGTTGATCTGGTCACTGATACCTGCCGCCAATGTGGTCGCGCTGGTCGTCGCAGCAACACCAGTCGCGAGAATCTGCTGACCATTCACCGTAACCCCTGACACGGAGGTACTGCTGGAACCAGAAACTGTGAACGTGCTAATTCTGGGATGAGGAAGGCGCGGATACTCAAAAGGAATATTTGTACCTGTGCTCTGAATCTGTGTCGCCTGGCAAGCTCCGGCACTTGGCGTCGCCGCACCGGCTTCGGCTGCGCTGCTACACCAGCGCAACGGCGCAGGTTCGGGATAGGTGGCAGAAGGCGCTGTGGCAGCAATACAGGTTTTCAAACTCTTGTTGGTGCAGTATTCGCCCACCACCGTCGCGTAATAGTGGGCAAAGCCAGCAAGACCTACCAATGCTGTGCTTTGCACCCCGTAGCCATCGTCCTTGACCTGAGTCCAGCCGGATGTCGCTGCCGATGTCTGACTTGGGTAGGTGGTCGTATCTGCCACACCACCGGCAGTGAAGTATTTCGGCGCGGTATACGTGATTGTCGGGTTGTAATAGATGCCATTGAACTTCGGGTTCTTCTCCTGCCACAACGGCCTGTTCTTGGCCCAGTCCGGCATCTGCTCTTCCTTCATGCTGGTCGAGTCATCCAGGATGAACAGTACGTTGGGGTTAATTTCGACCGACGAGGCCCCTGAAAGTGGCGAATTGGTGAGGTCTGTCGGCGCAGCCTGTACCCAAGTCGCGACAAACAAGGTGGCAATCAGCAATAGGCGAGATTTGGGGAGGGTAAAGGCATTCATGGCGAACTCCTTGCTGTGGCTGTTGCCTACAGCGCTACGATTGTCTGAACGTAAGCGACGGTACTCCGCGGCCCGGCAATTCTCGCCGTGATGCGGTAGTACACCTGACTGGATGTGATGGTCGAAACAGCTCCAGCGCTGAAGCTCCCGCCTGAATTAGCATTGCTGGGAGGCTTGGAGCAACTCACGGTGTGCGGAGCGCCGGCTCCATCACACAAACGATGAATGACATACGAAACAGTATTGTTTGCTGCGTCGGGTGCGGCAGTGATGGCTTGCGCAGCGAGCGTGGTGTTCCAGAACGTATCCCACGCCGTACCGGCTGGCGGATCCTGCCGTACGGCCCGATAGCCATTCGCGGCACTATCAGCATGAAGTGATGGGTCCTTGGCGATCGTCATCGGCTGAAGCCAGCCAATTACCGCCTGCTCGGTCGCCCTCTCTCCGGCCAGAACTGCAGATTCACGGAAAGACAGATTGCCGGCGACCAAGTTGGCGGTATCAACCGACCGGACAAGTGCGACCCCACCCAAGGTCATCGCGATGAGAATGATGAGAGCGATGAGAAGGACAACACCGCGCTGCCGCCGATGGCCTGGAGAATGATCTGTAGCGCGCATCAGCAGGACTCCATCCAGGGAACATTACGGACTGGCACAATAGTCTCCAGCACGCGATATCGATAGTTCTGCCAATCAGCTCTCGTTCCGCTGATGCTGACTGGTGCCGCTGCATTGCCCTCCCATGCAGGTTCAGCTGCCGTGACAACATCTCGTTCAGGCTGGTTGTTGCGGGTCACAATCGCCAGACGAATCGCAGATGTTCTTGCCCAGAGACAGGAGTGCGCGTCCTTCGTAGGCGTCGACAACGGTGGGGTGTCCTGATCCCAGGTATCTACCCCGCTCAAAGCCGTTGAAGCATGACCATATTGGGCGCGGAAACTGACAACGTTGTTGGCAATCGGAACCCAGCTGGTACTGCAGGTGCCATCGGTAGCAGTACATCCCGCACCACAATTGGCGGCCATGTAATCGCAGACGGTTAGACTTCCCCTGCGAACAGCATAGGCCAGTATGCGGGGCGTTGGCCCCAGATTGAACAGACTGCCGCCTTCTATTGCGCCGCTTGAAACAACCTGGACATTTGGCGTCGCCACCGACGCTACGGACGCCAACGTAAGGGAACAGCCGTTCAAGGGGGCATTCGGGGCAGCGACGACGAAATCGCCCACGCGATAATGCACCGATCCCTGAACCCCGATCTGCGCACCATTAAGAGCGATGATGGCATCGCCCTCCGGTGCACCAGCGCCACTGCCATAGACGATGAGCAGCGTATCGGTATTCGCATCTCCTGCCGGGACATCCGCTGCCGGAGGATTAATGACGACGGGCGCCAACTGTGATAACGCTCGATTCGCCGGTGCCGGCAACGCCAGCGGGCAGCCGAGCATATTGCGGGCGCTGACACCATACCCAGCCTGTCGAATATCACGCTGGAGCATGTAAAGTGCCATGGCGCCACTGCTTTGTGCATCGCTCGAACCAGTAGTCGAACGCTTCTGGCCCTCTGAAAGCGAAAAGACCTGCATCATCACGAGGATACCAATCATGCCGATGACCAAGGCAACAAGTACCTCAACCAGGGAGAAACCTCGCTCCTCAGCCCGAGCCCAAGCAATTTGTAGATTGACAGCCATGATCAGTTGTTACGCGTAATTTGCGAAGAAACGATGTGGCGATGCCCCGGCTTGTCCGATGCCATTTCTGGTGTTCGCCAAAACAGAGTGATCGTCACCTGACCGAGAGTAGCGCCGGCGGTATCATCCACCGTCACGGTTGGAAGAGTCGATTCAACCCCCGAACCGGCCGCCACGACCCCCGGCAAGCCATCTCGCGACTGGACATCGGCAAGCCAGGTCGTGTAGGCAGCCCCTCCCGTCTCGAAATTGGCCTTCAGTGCCGCCACGTCGCCGGAACTGACCCACATTTGACCGACCAGTCGATTTGCCAGTAAGGTCGCGCGGGTACGGTAATTTGCATCACCGGTCTGCTTGATCGCCACCGCTTGCAAGGCAACCATCGCAAGAATGCCGATGGAAAAAATAAGAATGGCAACCAACGCCTCCAGCAGCATGACGCCCGATTGCTCATTGCGAGGAGGAATGGGATAGGGTCGCTGATTCATGGCCGCACTCAACATGCTTGAGCGTTCCCCGCAGGAAGCGCCGGATCGCACATTCGAATCTGCCCGCCCGCAGTAACAACGATCCGCAGGCAGCGATTCTTGAATCTGCCACCTGTTTCGCCAGCGCTTAAACAGGAAAAACCCGGCGTATCGTTAGAAACGTTCACCTGAATATCTGCCGACGGCAGAGGCGTCACGCGACCAAGCCCGTCAAACGCTATGCTCGACTGAGCCGCCCCCCCTCCCGCCAGCGCTGCAGCGAGAACGGTGTTGCTATTTCCTCCCTCAGCATGACTCTTCAACTGCACAATGCGCGGATCGGCAGTCTCGGAGGCTGCCGCAGCGCACTTGCCAGCGACGTTGTCGAGACTTACCACCCAGTGTGGACCGGTGGTGCTCAGCGCGCAGGTATTATCTGCCGCATCCACCAGTTGAAATCGGACCATCGTATTACGGCGAACGGCTTCGGCGCGAGCCAACTGAAGCCCATTCTGGATGGAATCGGTAACCGTACGGATTTTTGCATTGCGCATCCACTCCGAAAAACTTGGAAGCGCCAGACTCAACAATACGCCCATGATCGCCATGGCAATAATCATCTCCACTAAAGTAACGCCACGACTTTTCTTCAACACTTGCCGCCCTTCCCTACCACCCAGCAATTGTCAGGAGAAGCTGCAGACCACCCTTTGGGGTTGCCCACAAACGGGCTCGTCTTTGCATTGGCCTGATTTACCGTGAAAACGAAGCCGGTCATCTCATCCTTGCCTGTCGCAGTAATCGTGTAGGCATTTGCAACCGCATTGCAGGTGTAATTGAAGTATTTCTGCGTATTATCAGTCGCGCAGGCCGGCGAACTGATCTCTGGCGCCGACCCGGCAGCCGCTTGGTAATACGTATGGTTGTCCTGGAAAAACTGCTCCATCTGCACACGCTTGGTCGAAAGCATCGAATGGGCATGAGCAATCTTCGACTTGATGACGTATTCGTTATATGAAGGGATCGCTATAGCTGCCAAGATGCCAATGATGGCGACAACGATCATCAGCTCGATAAGGGTAAATCCCGCTTGTCCACGCCTGTTGTACATTGCCATCTCACCTCACTGAATGCCCCACACCCCATGGTGCGCGGAGAGCCTGTCACGCATTTCACTTTTCTGCACTTACTTTCTATCACCCCTCGCCAACAACCAGAACCTCCAGGCGACAATCGGTATGCTGTCGCGGACAAGTGGCAATTTCCCAAACCGAAAGCCGCCTAAAATGGCTTCAGCACCACCGTAGTTCTTTATGTTGCGTAGCTATCTCCTGAACAGGCCGGGGCATACTCAATGTCCAATGCTATTTCACATTTCCATCCTCCCTCTATTGTTTTTGCAGCCGCTGTGTCGCTGGCAGTGCATCTGTTGCTGCTGGCAGTTCCAGTTGGCGGCGTCAGTTATCAAAAAAAGACTTCCGACGCGCTAAGTGTATTCCTGAGCGCTCCGTCAAGTACTCAAATGTCTGACGCGACTACTGTGGCCGAGCGCACCCCTAATCATGATTTACCCACGCCTTCCCCATCCCAGGCATCGACATCACCGCCATCCACAGGGCCGTTACCAAATACCGACAAATCCAAGAACCCGGAACAAAACGCCAGTTTGGACGTTGCCGCGATGCAGCATTCCGGCAAGAGCGGAAACGAACAGACATCCGGGATATCAGCGCCAACTGCCTATTTTCGGCTCGATGAGCTTACTGTAGCCCCCAGAATGAGGGGTGCTCCTGAAATCGACACTGATGTTGTTACACGAAGCGCAAATAAACGGGGTGGAATCATCGCACTGCGATTTTTCGTGGATTCAAACGGCAGTATCGACGACATTCATGTCCTGGAAAATTCACTCCCCATTGAAGCAAAGATTTCCATCATTCAGGCGTTTCGGGCCGTCAATTTTTCTCCAGGGATCCTAAAAACCAACCCTGTACCAAGCCAGTTGGATTATGAAATTGATATTGGCAATCTGAACGTCGCGAGAAGTCGATCCAGCGAGGGAACCCTCTGGTCGAGTGGTATAAAAGCCACGGAGGAGCGCGGCAACACAAGCCAATAAATCAAACCTCTCAATTTCTCAACATCGAATCTGAGGCTCCTTCAACTGCGGAGGAATATTTGCTCCACAAGCCGCCCTATATCAACGACTAAATCCGGACCAACTCGCAGGAAGCATCACCAAATACCAATAGCCCTCGGACCGGTTTTGAACAAAAAACTTTCTCAAGGCTATGACAATACCCACGAATCTGAACCCGATATTCTTCGATTCTCAGCGAGCTACTGGCACCACTCTTGTAGTCCAGCACCCAGACCCCCTCGTCATCCTCGACCAGACGGTCGATCCGGAACAGGTTACCGGCAGAATCGGCGAATTCGACCTCGTTCCATGCCCGACGGTAGCATTCGGGAGCGAAGTAGCGCCGCAGCGCCGGTGCAGCAAGCAGGCGCTCTGCGACGGGCATCGCATTGGCCAGGTCGCCGTCACTGTAGCCCATGGTCCGCCACCACGGAGATTCACCCTCCCCCTGCTCGACGAGAGAAGCGCTCCCCTGCCCCGGCACCTGACGCTCGAGAATTGCATGCAGCAGGATGCCGAAACGGGCAGCAGGATCGAGGGGAGAACGGCGCTCACCGACAACCGGGACAGACGGCAGCCCACCTTCTGCCTGCAACGGCGCCACAGGCGTCCCGGCACCGGCGAGCGCGGCGGACGTTTCGGAATGCAACACCGAGGGAAGTTCAGGCAGCGACTCGCCATAGCGGCCGAGTTTCCCGACGCCGAGGCGCACCAGCGCAGCCGTCAGCCGGGCATAGGGGCTGGTGTCCGACGCGCGTGAATTTTCGCTGCCGCTGGCGATGAACACCTGCTGCGCCCGGGTGATGGCGACGTAGAGCAGGTTCAGTTCTTCGCGCTCGGCAGCCGCAGCCTCGGCCGCGAGCAAGTCGGCACGGGCGAGTCCGGCTTCGGCGCGCCGCCCGATGAAGGAAAAATGGCGCGGGGCCGGCGCACAGGGCGGCCAATCGACGAGCGGCGCCCAGCCGCGTTCCGGTCGTGGTACCGGATTGGAGTCAAGCAGCCAGACGAGCGGCGCCTCCAGGCCCTTGGCGCCGTGGATCGTGAGGATCCGGACGCGGCCAGCGGCCTCCGCCGAATCATTGGCGGCAAGCTCGCCTTCATCCGGCGAATCGTCATCGTCGGCCCGTCGCAACGCGCGCAGCTCATCGATGAAGCGCGGCAGGCTCGGATAACGGCCACCGTCAACATCCAGGGCCAGCAGCAGCAAGGCTTCGAGGTTGGCAAGCGCTGCCGCACGCCGCGCCTCCGGTACCGCCAGCCGGTAACGAGCCTTAACCTCGCCACTGTCGTAAATATGGTCGAGCAGGTCATGCGCCGGCAGGGTCGGCGCCAGCGACAGCCATTCGGCCAGCAGCCGCGCCGCTCGCTGCAGCGCCGGGCTGCTTCCAGGACGCCCCCGTTCTCCTCGCGCGTCACCTTCCCGATGGTCAGCACAATCATCACCTGCCGCGAGCGCCTCGAGCCGCAGCCACCAGGTCGCCTCGGGACGCGCGGCGATCCGCTGCAGGTCGCCGTCGCTGCAGGCGAAGAGCGGCGACTTGAGGGCGTGCGCCAACGCCAGATCGGCAGCCGGCGTGACGAGGAACTCAAGCAATGCCGCGACATCGCGGACTTCCAGAGAATCGAGCAGTCCGCCGCGCGACGCTGCCATATAGGGGATGCCGGCG
>WBZP01004252.1_pt1 | contig 13817 bp, 12 predicted proteins | sample 5204301 | NCBI WGS metagenome assembly WBZP01 (sample SAMN12412401, study PRJNA552823) | activated sludge metagenome | isolation source: activated sludge from nitrification reactor of wastewater treatment plant... | place: USA: Pennsylvania | collected 2017 | reverse complement strand
CGCTCGGCTAAGTCAGCGTCGCTGGAGTTGAGGTAGAGGTTGTAGGCGATGAGGAACGGCCGCGCGCCGATGACCGTGGCCCCCCACGGCCGCGGCTCGGCCGGGCCGAAGTCGGGCTGCCGTCGCGGATCGCTGGCCACTTCCTGTTTCCACAGTTCGTACTGCCCCTTGCGAATGTCGGATAGGCTCTCGCGCTCGGGCCGGGTGGCCGCCGCGCCATAGAGGTAGACGGCCACGCCTAACTCCTCGCCCACCCGCTTGCCCAGCCGCCGCGCCAGGGCGACACACGCCTCCGTGGTGATGCCCCGAATGGGCACGAACGGGCAGACGTCGGTCGCGCCGATGCGTGGGTGCTCGCCGCGATGGTGGTCAAGGTCAATCAGGTCGCGGGCGACGCGAATGCCCTGGAAGGCGGCCTCGACCACGTCATCCGGCCCGCCGACGAAGGTGACGACGGTACGGTTGTGGTCGGGGTCGGCGCTGACGTCGAGCACCTGGACGCCGGGCACAGCGCGGATGGCGTCGGCGATGGCGTTGTAGACCTCTGGGTCGCGGCCGTTGCTGAAGTTGGGGACACACTCTACGAGCGGTTGCATACGTTCTCCTGGTGGGGAAGTTATCCTTAGATTACGCAGGTTGAAGAGAAATCATCCGCAGATTGGGCAGATTGGGTAGATTTTAAGAGAAGAGAATTTAGGTTCTGATAATCTGCTAAATCTGCCCAATCTGCGGATCATACCTCTTAAATCTGCGTAATCTGTGGACTCTTTTTCTTGTTAATCGAGCAATTTGTAGCAGGGTTGGCGCGGATGGGCTAGGGGCGGCGGGTGCTCCTACGCAAGCGTTCACGGACGCGCTTCCACTCCTCTTTGACGCGGGCCACGGCTGGCTTGTCAATCGGCTGCGGACTATAGCGTGCCTCCACAAAGGCCCGCGTTAGCTCATCCAGTTCCGACTCCGCCTCCGGCCACTGCTGTTTGAGGTCGTGGATGTACTCCAGCGGCGTCTCACTGTCGGCGCGGGGCACGCCGCGCTCGGCGGCGCGGCGGACGATGGAGAGGTAGTAGTAGCGGATCTGTTCGCGGGGGGACATGGCCCGCGGCCGGCGCAGGCCACGGGTGGGGTTGTCCGGTGTGGCGCTGGCCGCTTGTTCCGGGCCGCGCAGACGCTGGCGCAACTGGTGGCCGGCCACGCGGGCGCGCCGGCGCAGGCGCAGCCACAGCGCCCGCACTTGCCCGCCAATCGTGCCCATTGTGCGTTGGACTTGCTGCCACTCCAGCCGGTAGCCGCGCTCGCGCAGGAAGAAGAGCAGCGCGCCGATGGCCAGGGCGATGAGCAGCGCCCAGAAAGCGGAACTGACGACGAAGGCAAACGTCGGGTTGGGCGGTGCCGTGGGCGTGGCCACCGGCGGCGGGACTATTGTCGGCATCGGCTGCGGTGTGGGCACGGGCGTCGTCTCCGCCGCATTGCCCATGAACAGACTCAGGATGGCGGCGAACAGAAAGCCGATGGCGGCATAGAGCAGGCCGGCCACGTAGAGGACGGCATCGAGGGCCAGGCGCAGAATGTGACTGATGCCCAGCGTCGAGCCGATGGGCAGGAAGGCGGCTAGCAGGCCGATGACTAGCAACAGCGTTAGCGCGCCGCGCTGCCAGGCGCGCTCCAGCCCGGCCTCCTTGCCCACGCCGTCGGCCAGCCATTGGAAGTTCATACGCAGCAGGCGGGCGTGGCTGAGCAGCCACAGGCCGGCCAGGAAGTAGAGCAGCAGGGCGAAGAGCATGGCCGGGGCCAAACCCAGCCGGGCGATCTCCAACACATTGGGCTGGGTGAGGAACTGCCCCACTTCAAAGGTGCTCAGGGCGGCCAGGATGACCATCAGCGTGCCCACAGTCACCCACAGGCTCATATATTGGTCTTGCAGCTTGGCGCGGCTGGTGGTGATGGGGCGGTCGTCGGCCTTGGCCTTCTGCTCGGCCAGAGACAGGGTGTAGTACTCCACTTCCTCGACGCCGACATTCAACTGGGCGAAGATGCGGCCAATGGTCACGGCCAGATACCAGGCGACGAGCACGACCATCGTCGTGGTGAAGAAGCCGCCGGTCAGAAAAAAGCTGACCGGCGCGGCCAGATAGAGGCGCATCTCCTCCGGCGAGGGCAGGCCGTCGCCGAACAAGGCCCAACTGACGATGCGCGCCAGCACGAGCAGCAAGAAGACCTCGGCCGCGCGGTAGGCCAGGCGGTCTACGCCGCGGCTGCCGGGGTTGTTGAGCCAGGCCGCTGTATAAGCCCCCTCCAGGGCGACGAAAAAGCACAGCCAGGCCAGGGCCAGCCACGGCTCCCCCGGCGTTAGGATGTCCACCAGCACCAGCAGGGCGATGGCCGGGGCCGTGGCCAGGGCGGCGATGAGCACCGGCCGCACCAGGCGGCGCGTCCAGGGGTCGGTCTGGAACAGCCGCCGCGGGCCGGCTGTCGGCGCACGTTGGGCGCGGGCGGCGGCGATGACGCCCTTGTTGCGGATGGGTCGGGGGCGGCGCTGCCTCATGGCGCGGCTCCGGCCGGCCGCGTCGCCGACTGTTCCCAGCGCTCCAACTCGGCCCGGCTCGACAGGTTATAGGCGCGGAAGCCCAGCCGTCGCGCCCGCTCGCGCACGCGGCCGAAGTTGGCGTCCGGCTCCACGGCGACGAGGATGGGGTTGAAGCCGGCGCGGGCCAACTGGTGCAGCGCCTTGCAGCGCGGCTCGTCCCCCTGGCCGGTGATGGCCACAATGGTGACGCCCCAACTGAGATGGACGCCGGCCGTCGTCGCCCATTCGTGTAGCGGGAGCGTCTCGCGTACGTCGAGGCGGGCCAGTTGCTCCAGAATCTTCATCAAGTGCGGCCGGCCGGCGCGCGGCGCGAGGGGCGTCGGCAGATAAGCGCGCAGATTCGCGCCGCTGCCGGGCTGGAAGAGCAGTCGCCCCGTCACCTCGTCGAACTGGCGCGCCTCTTCCTGAAGGCGCAGCGGGTCTACGCCGTTGGACATCAGCCCCACCGCCTGGCGCTGGTTGGCCAGATGGGTGGCCAGCGAGGCAGCGGCGACGATGGCCCACTCAGTCCAGTAGAGGCGGTCGCGCCGCTCGTAGTCCTCGGCGTGGAGGTCGAGCAGGATCAGAGTCTCCAGCGAGATGGCTGGCTCGAAGGTGCGGACGAGCAGCTTTTGGGTGTGGGCGCTGGCCTTCCAGTTGATCTGGCGCTGCGAGTCGCCGGAGCGAAAGTCGCGCGCGCCCATCGGCCGGGCCGGGTCCTCGAACAAGCGCTGGTGGCTACCGATGGTGCCGAACGGCAGGCGCGACGGCAGCCCCAGCCGCGCCAGAGGGACGATGCGCGGGTAGACGGTCAGATAGTCGGGGGCCAGGTAGCCCACGCGCGACTTGGCCAGGCCAAAGAGATCGCCGCCGGTCAGCCGCAGCGGGCCGAGGCGGTAGTAGCCGCGTTGCAGCCCTTTGACGTGGTAGGTGTGGCTCAACGTCTGGCGGCCGCCCAGGCTGACGACGCGCTGGGTGGATTCTTCCAGACGCAGTTCCGGCGGCACGCTCTCGTGGAACTGGAGCCAGGGCAGGGCCAGCCGGCTTTTGTTGGTCAGCGTTAGCGTCACCTCCACCGTCTCGCCCAGAAAGGCGCGGCGGCGGTAGGTGCGGCCGGCGATCAGGTTGCGCATGGCCCGCGGCGTGAACCAGCGGCTCCACAGAAAGACGCCGACGAGAACGTAGAGGATGTAGAAGATGAAGTCAACGCGCAGCAGGAAGGCGATGAAGAGCAGCAGCAGCGCCAACCACAGGTAGGGGGGCATTACTCCAAATCCCCAATTTCCAACGGCGTCTTGGCCAGAATGTCGCTGAGGATGTCGGCCACGGCGACGCCGCGCAGGGCGCTCTCCGGGTGGACGAGGCAGCGGTGGGCCAGCACCGGCGCAACTAGCCGCTTGACGTCGTCGGGCAACACGTAGTCGCGCCCTTGCAGCGCGGCGTAGGTCTGCGCGGCGCGGTAGAGGGTGTGGCTGCCGCGCGGGCTGGCCCCCAGGATGAGGTCGTTGTGGGCGCGGGTGGCGAAGACGAGGGCGACGATGTAGTCGCGCACGGTGTCGTCCACGTGAACGTCCCACACCTGGCGCGACAGGTCGAGGATGCGGCGGCCGTCCACCACTGCTTCCAGCGACTCGATGGGGTGCGCCCGGCCCAGGTTGAGCAACATCTGGCTTTCGGTGCGCTCATCCAGATAGCCCAGCGTCAGCTTCAGGAAGAAGCGGTCGAGTTGGGCCTCCGGCAGCGGGAAGGTGCCCTCGTATTCGATGGGGTTCTGCGTGGCGAGGACGAAGAAGGGGCGCTCCAGCGGACGGGTGACGCCGTCCACCGTCACCTGCCGTTCGCCCATCGCCTCCAGCAGGGCCGACTGGGTGCGCGGCGTGGCGCGGTTGATCTCGTCGGCCAGCAAAATGTTGGTGAAGGCCGGGCCAGGGATGAAGGCGAAGGTCTGTGTCTGCGGCTGATAGACCGATACGCCGGTCACGTCGTTGGGCAGCAGGTCGGGCGTGCATTGCAGGCGCTTGAAGTCAATGCCCAGGCTCATGGCCAGCGCCCGGGCCAGCATCGTCTTGCCCGTGCCGGGCACGTCTTCCAGCAGCACGTGCCCTTCGCACAGGATGGCCACCATGACCAGCTCCAGCGCGTCACGCTTGCCGATGATGACGCGCTCGACGTTGTCCAGGATGCGCTGCGAGAACTCTTGGATTTCGTTCATAGCTGTGGTTGTTTAGTTGCTTCCCAAGTCGTGACGGCTGAGCGAACTTATTATACTGCGAAGAAGAGTGGCACGCAGATTACGCTGATTTAACGCTGATGGAGAAAACATCCACAGATGACACCGATTTCACGGATTGATACTTTTGGAAATCTGCGTAATCTGTGAAATCTGTGGATGCTTTCTGTTACAATACGCCCGATGTCTGTCCCCCAACCGCAGTTGCCCATTGACACGTCGTTTGACGTGGGCTTTGCTGATCGTCTGGCCCGCTTCGAGACGTACAACAAACACCATTATCGGCCCAATACCTATCTGCACAAGTGGTGGGGGCGGCGCTGCGGCAGCACCTTTCGCCTCATCCTCAAGGGGTTGGTGGACGAACCGGCGCGGGCCGGCTACTACGCCCCCGGCGGGCTGGAGGGCAAGGTCATCCTCGACCCGATGATGGGCGGCGGCACGACGCTACACGAGGCCATCCGCCTGGGCGCCAGCGTCATTGGACTGGACATTGATCCCATCCCGGTATTGCAGGCGCGGGCGACGCTGACCGACTACCCCCTGAGCGCGTTGCAGGCCGGCTTCGACTGCTTCTACGACGCTCTGGAGCAGGAGATCGGCGGCTATCACGTCACCCACTGCCCGACATGTGACGAGCCAACGCCGGCCTGGTACACGCTGCATGGCGCGCGCCGGTGTTGCGACTGTAGCGAGGTGTTGGTGGTGGATTCGCTGCTGCTGCGCCACCAGCCCGACGGCGGCACGCTGCGCCTTTGCCCGCGCTGCGCCCAATTGGATGACGGGCGCGGCCACGACTGCCCGGCAGCGACGGCGCGGCTGGTCGAGAAAGGGCAAGATCGGTGTGGCGATTGCGGCGCGGCTTACGCCGACGACAACGACCGGCCCTTCTATGCCCGTTACGAGCCGCTCGTCGTCGCCGGCCACTGCCGCGAACATGGCCTGTTCCACCGCGCGCCCGACTGGCGCGACCGGGAGCGGCAGGCGGCGGCCGAAGCACGCCGGGCGGCGCTGCCCTTCGCCGCCGAAGCGTTCTGCGTCGAGGCCGGCGACAAATCCATCCAGCTTCTGCGGCGCGGCGTCCGCTGCTACCTCGATCTCTTCTCCAGCCGCCAACTGCTGTTCCTCGATGCCGTCAACCGCCACCTGCCCCAGGAACCGATCCTGCGCCTCAATCTGGCCCTGCTGGTGTCCACGGCGCTGGAGTTCAACTCGATGCTGTGCGGCTACAAGGGTGTGCCGCGCCGCCGGGCGGGGGCCGTGCGCCACACCTTTGCCCACCACGGCTACGCCTTCCCCTACACGGCGCTGGAAACCAACCCGCTCTACCCACGGCGCGCCTCGGGCACGCTGCAAAAGCTGTTCCACAACCGTATCCGGCGGGCGCGCCAGTGGGCCGCCGCGCCGTTGGAGCGCGACCTGGATGCCGCCGTGGCGCGCTTCGTCGCCATTCCCGGCGAGCACGACGGCGGGCGCGAGGTGGCCGGCGCGGCCGAACTGGCCGGCGCGCCGCAACGCTTTGTGCTGCGACAGGGGTCGTCCGTGGCCCTGCCGGTCGCGCCGGGCAGCGTAGACGCAGTGGTGACCGACCCGCCATATTACGACAGCATTCAATATGGCGATCTGGCGGCCTTCTTTCGCGTCTGGCTGCGGCAGTTCCTGCCCGCCGACGCCGATTGGGGCTACGACGGCGCGGGCGCGGCGGTCAACTCCGAACGCGATACGGCCGACGGCCACTACGTGCAGATGATGAGCGCCATCTTCAGCGAGTGTCACCGCGCGCTGCGGCCGGGCAGCGGGCGGCTGATCTTCACCTTCCACCACTGGCAGCCGCGGGCCTGGGCAGCGCTGACCAAGGCGCTCTATGAGGCGGGCTTCGTCCTGCTCAACCGCTACGTCGTCCACGCCGAGCACCTTATCTCCGTCCACATCAACAACTCCCGCGCCCTGACCGACGACGCCATCCTGGTGCTGGCTCCCGGCGCGCCGGGCGAGGGGCCGCCGTGGTCGCGGCCGGCGGCGGCGCGGGCGGCGGGCGAAGAGTTCACCGCCGACTGCGCCACGCTACTGGGCTGGGTGTTGGGGCAGCCGGGGCTGTCGGGCGACGACATCGCGGCGGCCTGGGCAGCGTTGGAAAGCTTGTAGCGCGATTCGCCAGAATCGCGCTACGGCCTAGAGGAACTCCAGTTGCAGGCGCATCTGTCGCCCCTCGGTCGGCGGCGGCTTGTCGGCGCGGGCGCAGTAGATGAGACCGCGCAGGCTGTCTTCGCGCTGGATGTGGAAGCCGGCTTTCTTGAGCATGGCCGGCCACGTCTCGGCCGGCGGCCACGACGAGGTGACCAGGCCGGTCAGCCACAGGTCGCGGCGGCTGCGGTGGCGCTCGGCCAGCAGCAGCCGCCCGTCCGGCACCAGGATGCGGCGCGCTTCGTTGAGCAGTTGTTGGCGCTCCTCCGGCAGCCAGAACTCAGAGAGGATCTGGTTCATGAACACCAGGCGCACGCTGCGGTCGGGCAGGGGGAGCAACTGGATGTTGGCGTCAACCCACTCCAGGCGTGGGTCGGGGCCGGGGCGGCGGGCGGCGGCGCGGGCGCGACGCAGCGGGCCGCCGGTATTGGATTGGGGATTGTAAACGTCAATGACCTTTACCTGCCCGGTGGTGAGGCGGGCCGCGACGCGCACGGCGGTCTGGCAAAGGCCCAGGTCAAGGCAAACGATCTTGTCATCGGGGCGAAGCTGCGCATAGTCAATAAGCTGATCGATCACTTTTGGCCCTGGCCCGTCGTGGAGTTGGTAAACGGTCCACAGCGCGGCCACGAGCAGATAGCCGACGACGAGCAGGATGGCCAGGGCGAACGGGACGAAAGCGTACCAGCCGCTAGCCAGCCCGACGCCCAGCAGCCCCATCGCTGCCACCAGCCCGGCGTAGAGGCCCAGGTAGGTGGGCCAATGGGTCTTGATGTGGCGGCGGGTGTCGTTGAACTTGACGGAGCGTGTCATGGCTTCTCGGCCCGGCGCGGCGCTTCGCGGCGGCGGGGGATGGTGCTATTGTAGGCGAAGAACGCCGCTGGGGACAACGTGTACCTGTCCGGTGTTTATAGTCACAGAGGTAACACGATGAATGAACTGACCGAACCTGCGCGCCGCTTTGCCGAACGGTATGAAGAGGGGCGCGTGCCCTGGGACGAGCCACTGCCGCCGCCGGAGGTCGTCGTCCTGGCCGAGGCGACGCCGCCGGGGCGGGCGCTGGACGTAGGCTGCGGCTACGGGCGGACGGTCATCTATCTGGCCGGGCGCGGCTGGTCGGCCGTCGGCGTGGACTTCGTGCCGCAGGCCATCGCCGAGGCGCAACGGCGGGCGGCGGCGGCCGGCGTGAGCGAAAGGGCGACTTTCTACACTGCCTCGGCCACCGACCTGGGCTTCCTTGCGCCGCCGTTCAACCTGGTGCTCGACGTTGGCTGTATGCACTCCTTCACGGAGGAGATGCTGACGGCCTACGCCGACGAGGTCGCCCGCTTACTGCGGCCGGGCGGCCGCTACCTGCTCTTCGCCCACCTGCGGGACGCGGACGAACCGGAGCGCGAAGACGGGCCGCGCGGCATCGCCGAAAGCACGATCCACGAGCTGTTGCGGTCGTCGTTTCGGCTGGAGCGTGTTGAGCGGGGGGTGACGCAGGTGGAAGATCGGCCGCCGTGGAACTCGGCCTGGTTCTGGTTCACACGGAAATGAAGAAGATCGAACCACAGATTACGCAGATTTCACAGATTAAAGAGCATCCTCGCAATGCCTCTCTTTAATCTGTGAAATCTGCGTAATCTGTGGTTTCAACTCTTGCCTAACAAGGTTTGGTCGTACGTGGGAGCCATGTGTTGCCAGTCGTAGACGGCGACGGCGGCGGCCAGGGAGCGGGCGGTGGCGCGGGCGGCGGCGGGGTTGGCCAGGGCGCTACGCAGGCGGGCCTGCAGGTCGGCCCGGCCGCGGTAGAGGCAGTCGGCGTGGAAGGGCGCGGGGATGATCTCCGGGTAGCTGAGGCGGGTCGGCAGCAGCGGCAGCGTGTGGGCATAGGCCGCCTCCAGGATGCTGATGCCGAAGTACTCGTGATCGGCGGTGGAGAAGGTGAGCGTGGCTTCCCAAAGCAGGCGGCGGTACTGTTCGTTATTCGCATAGCCATCATGTATCACCCACTCGCCGAGGGCGGCGACGCCGGCCAGCCACTCCGCGCTGGGCTGTCCGAAGCGTTCGCCGCACAGAGCGACGCGAAATGGCAGCCCCTCGCTGGCCAATTCCAGCAGCACCGCTATGAAGCGCGCCGGGTTCTTGTCGAATTCCAGGCGCTGGTTCCAGAGGATGAGGGGCGGCAGCGCTTCGTCGGCCGCCGCCGGCGGGTCCAGACGGCGCAGATCAACGCCCACCGGCAGGACGGCGCTCTTGTCGCGCAGCGCGGGCACGCTGTCCAGTTCGTTGTACTCCGGGTAGTGGCGCAGGAAGGGAGGCAGAGCGGTGAAGAATGTCTCCAGATGGTAGCGCGAGTTGAAGAAGACGCGGTCGGCGGCCAGCATCGAGGCGTAGTTGACGAAGGCGTAGTGCCGATCCCGTTCCCCCAGTTGGCGACGCATGGGGCCGGTGGTGGGGTCGTCGGGCAGGGGGTAGGTCAACTGGTTCTCGTGCATGTAGAGCGCGGTGGGGATGGCCGCCGTCCGAGCGCGGGTCAGGGCCAGGAAGGTCGTCAAATCGAGCAGGTCGGTGGCCAGGATGAGGTCGGGCAGGGGACGGCCGCCGGCCTCGGCCAGCCAACGGCGGGCCAGCGTGACCGCCCCGCCGTGCATGCGCCACTTCCAGAAGTGGGCCGGCAGCGTCAGTAGCTCGACCGTGTGGGCGCTGTGGCGGGCGTACCCTTCGGCCCAGGCCCGGTGGCTGCCGCCGTGGTAAGGAGAAAGGAGAAGAACGCGCATCGGCTTTCGGTTTTGGCGCGCACCATCGGCCAGAAAAGTCACCCGATGGTTGCGCTACAATTCGACACCTTTTTTCAAATCGCCTATACTTGCTTCTGAGCACTACGCCGAGCCACAGTCAGGCCGAGAGGCTCCGTTGACAGAGCACGCACCTGAACTATTCTGGGATTCAACCTACGCCATTGTGGTCGCCCTCATGGAGCATCATCCCCAACGCCGGCCCGAAACGGTCGGGCTGGAAGAGCTGGCCGCCCTGGTTGAGTCCTTGCCCGGCTTCCAGGACGACCCCGCCCTGCTGACCGAGCGGCTCTTACTTGATATTTTAACGGTTTGGTATGAGGAGGCGACATAGCGATGACCGTAGCCAATACGGGCGCACTCACCGGTGACGTGGCTGTCCCGGATGAACTGGCCAACAACGTCTTTATCGGCAATATCGCCAAGCTGCTGGACCCGCTCTACAACTGGTCGCGGCGCAACTCCGTCTGGCCGATGGCCTTTGGCCTGGCCTGCTGCGCCATCGAGATGATCTGCACGGCTTCCAGCCGCTACGACCTGGCCCGCTTCGGCATGGAGGTCTTCCGCGCCACGCCGCGCCAGGCCGACCTGATGATCATCTCCGGCACGGTGACCAAGAAGATGGTGCCGACCATCGTCCGGCTCTACAACCAGATGCCGGAGCCGCGCTACGTGATCAGCATGGGCGCGTGCGCCAGCGGCGGCGGCCCCTTCAAAGAGGGCTACAACGTCGTGGACGGCATTGACAAGTTCCTGCCGGTGGACGTCTACATCCCCGGCTGCCCGCCCACCCCCCAGGCGCTCATCAACGGCCTGATCGCCCTGCAAGAGAAGATCGATCATCAATCCATCGCCACAGCCCCGTGGTATAACAAGAAAGACCCCACCGCCGGCATCTATCCCGTGCCTGTGCTAGGCCCGGACCTGGTTGACCTGCGCCAATTGGACCTCATTCGCCAGGAAGCGGCCAAGCACCCGGTGGAAGACCCGGTGGCCGCGGCCGAGGCCCAACCGACACAGCCGCCTGACGTGGAAGCCGCGCCCAAGACGGTGGAACCGCAGTAATCGGAGAGAATGTCCATGAGCGATGTAATCCTCGAACCCCCGGCGACCGCGGCGCCCGAACCCGGCCCGGCCCTGACGCCCGCTCAGGAGGCGATTGCCCGCCTGAAGGAGCTTTACCCCGACGTCGTCAGCGACGAGACGCGCGAAGGGTATGAAGGCGTGGCTGTCTATGCCGATTCGTTGCCCGAAATCGCCAAGTCGTTGCGCGATGACCTGGGCTTCAACTACCTGTCGAGCGTGACCGGCGTTGATAACTTCGACGAAGGCAAGCTCGAAGCCGTCTACCACCTCTACAGCATCAACCGCGGCGGCGGGCCGGTGGTGCTCCACGTCCAGGTTGACCGGAATGAGCCGTTGATCCCGTCGCTGGTTCCGGTCTTCCGTGGCGCGGAGTTCCAGGAACGCGAAGCCTACGACATGATGGGCATCCGCTTCCTGGGCCACCCCGACCTGCGTCGCATCCTTACCTGGGACGGCTTCCAGGGCCATCCGTTGCGTAAGGACTGGCGCGAGCCGTTCTTCGAGGATGAGCACAAGCCCTTCGGCAGCCGTTGGCCCGAAGGCGTGGTCTTCCGCGCCGAGGAGAAGACGCCTTACGGCAAGAACGTGCAGTACCCGGCCGGCTGGCTGCCCACCGGCGACGAGTACGACTCGGAGACCGACGTCTACCTGGGCCTGTCCTACAGCCGCGACGCCACGCCCGGCCTGAAGACGGACAAGGTGACGGTCAACCTGGGGCCGCAACACCCCTCCACCCACGGCGTCTTCCGCATGGTCGTGACCCTCGACGGCGAGACGGTGATTGACCTGAAGCCGGTGATGGGCTACCTGCATCGCAACCACGAGCAGATCGGTGAGCGCAATACGTTCATCATGAACATGCCCTTCACTGACCGGCTGGACTATCTGAGCGGCGTGTCCAACAACCTCGGTTATGCCCTGACCATCGAGAAGCTGTTCGGCCTGTCGGTGACGGAGCGGGCCGAATGGCTGCGGATTCTAACCGTCGAGCTGGTGCGCATCGCCAACCACCTGTGGGCCTTGGGCTTCCTGCTCAACGACCTGGGCGCGTTCCAGACGCCGATGCTCTACAACTACATCGAGCGCGAATTGATCGTGGACTTCTTCGAGGCGCTGACCGGCTCGCGGATGATGCACAACTACGTGCGCTTTGGCGGCGTGGCCTATGACCTGCCGGACGAAGTGCGCGGCACGCCCACGCTCAAGTATCTGGAAGACCTGATCTTTACGCGCCTGCCGCGCGTCTTGGACCAGGGCGACGACCTCATGACCAACAACGAGATCGTCCGCGCTCGCGGTATCGGCGCCGGCTATCTATCGGCGGCCGACGCCATCAATCTGAGCACCGCCGGGCCGTTGCTGCGCGCCAGTGGCGTGCCCTACGACATCCGCCGCGCCGAGCCGTACTCCTACTACGACCACTTGGATTTCGACGTGGCCGTGCGCTACAACGGTGACATCTACGACCGCTACCTGATCCGCATGGACGAGATGCGCCAGAGCTTGCGCATCCTGGAGCAGTTGCTACCGCACCTGCGCCGGACGGCGGGCGCGCCGATCATCGGCGACAAGCCGCAATACGCCCTGCGCGCGCCGCGCGGCGGCGAGGCCTACGGTCGGGTGGAGAACCCCAAGGGCGAGCTGGGCTACTACGTGACGGCGCGACGCCGCGACGGCAACCCGCAGCGTTACCACGTCCGCGCCCCATCGTTCATCAACCTGACCGCTCTCGGCCCCATGTGCCGCGGATATAAGGTGGCCGACGCCGTCGCCATCCTGGGCAGCATTGACATCGTTCTGGGCGAGGTAGACCGCTAGGGCGCTGGCGTGCGCGAACAAGCAGGAGACACAATGTACGGAACAGGGATCATCAAGGGCTTGGGCGTCACGTTGCGCCACTTCATCCAGACCTACGTGGACGACTTGCGCTGGGCTGGCAAGGGCGGCCGCTACTACAACGACGAAGCGTTTGCCGTCCGCCAGAGCACCAAGGGCGAAGGCGTCATGACCGTCTTCTACCCCGAAGAGAAGCTGCCCGTGCCGGAGCGCTTCCGCTTTGTGCCCTTTCTGGTGACGGACGACCCGCCGCCGGGGCAGCGTTGGGGCCACGACTGGTGTACGTCGTGCGGCATCTGCGCCAAGGTCTGTCCGCCGCAGTGCATCTGGATCGAACGCGGCAAGCTGCCCAACGGCCGGCCGAAACCTGAGCCGGTCAACTTCTACATTGACATTGACATCTGCATGAACTGTGGCTACTGCGCCGAGTTCTGCCCGTTCGACGCGATCAAGATGGATCACGACTACGAACTGGCCGGCTACGACCGCACGTCGGCCCACATCCACGACAAGGCGCGGCTGAGCAAGCCGTTGAGCTATTGGCAGGAGATCGCCCCCAAGCGGGCCGAGGCCGAGGAGATCGGCCGCCAGTTGGCCGAGTCGGCCAAGACGAAGAAGCGGGGCGAGGAAGACGCCGGCCCACGCATGGCCGACGAAGTCGCCCGGCAACTGCCCTATCGTGGCGCGCAGTACTAGCGCCGGCCGCTCCTGTGTGGTTGCAGAATTGGAACCACAGATTACACCGATTACACAGATTTCAGAAACTGTTCTGAAATCTGTGTAATCGGTGTAATCTGTGGTTACTGTTTCTTAATGAGTCACACTATGTTTAGACGAAAAGCAGAACAACCTGGCCTGACTGAAGAGGCCGTGCTTACGGCGCTGGGAACGGTCATTGAGCCGGAACTCCACCGCGATCTCGTGTCGCTCAACATGATCCGCAACTTGAAGCTTGACGGCAACGACGTCATCTTCACCATCATGCTGACGACGCCGGCCTGCCCGCTGCGGGGCAAGATGGAGAACGACGCGCGGGCGGCGTTGGCCGGCGTGCCTGGCGTCGGTCGCGTCACCATTAACTGGGACGCCAACGTGCCCAGCGACCGGCGCATCGGCGACCAGATCGGCCAGAACT
>WBZP01004869.1_pt1 | contig 13823 bp, 12 predicted proteins | sample 5204301 | NCBI WGS metagenome assembly WBZP01 (sample SAMN12412401, study PRJNA552823) | activated sludge metagenome | isolation source: activated sludge from nitrification reactor of wastewater treatment plant... | place: USA: Pennsylvania | collected 2017 | reverse complement strand
GAGCCGAACGCTCAGCCCGACGCACCGGACAGACCCAACAGCGCGCGGCCACCGCGCTGCGCGCAGCGCCCTCCCTGCTCCTTGCCTGCATACATGGCCGCGTCGGCCCGCTTCAGCAGTTCGTCTGCCGTGGCGCCGTCCAGAGGCGCCAGCGCATAGCCTATGGTCAGGCCGACCTCGCAGCGCTGGCCCAGCACGTCAAAGGGCAGGGCAAAAACCGCCAGCAGCTTGTGCGCCAGGGCCTGCGCGGCGGCTTCGTCAGCCAGACCGGCGGCCAGCACGACGAACTCGTCGCCGCCCAGCCGGGCCACCACATCCTGCCCGCGCAGCTGGGCCTGGATGCGCTGGCCCACCACCACCAGCAGGGCATCGCCGACGTCGTGGCCGAAGCGGTCGTTGACCCGCTTGAAGCCGTCCAGGTCCATCAGGAAGACCGCCAGCATGCGGTCGTGGGCGGCATGGCGCAGCGCGATGGCCAGGCGGCCCTGCAGGCCGCGCCGGTTGGGCAGCCCGGTCAGCGCGTCGGTGTGCGCCATCGAACGCAGCGTTTCGCCTTCGACGCGGGCGCGGTTGGCTTCCAGGTGGATGGCCTTGACCCGTGCGCCCAGCACGGCCATCCAGGCCGTCATCTCGATCACCCTCGAGAAGGGGTACAGGTGCTGGGTCCAGAAGTCCGGCTCCACCAGCCCGCGCAGGATGCCGGCCATCGTCAGCGCACCGGCGGTGTAGAAGGTCCAGCCGACGAGCATGCAGGTGGCGACGCGGTCGCCACGGCTGGCACGCAGCGCGGCCACCGGGAGCACCAGGACGGTCACGGCGACACCCAGCCCGGTGACCAGCGACTGCGCAGCGCGATAGCCCAGCAGCCCGGTCAAGGTGGCCACCAGGCCCAGCAGGGCCGCCGATCCGCCCAGGCGCAGGATCAGGTCAATGACGGGACTGATGTCGCGCACCGCCAGGGCGGCACGCGTGAAGCGCGTACCCCCCAACACGGCCAGCATGATGCCCATCGGGGCGATCTGCATGCTCAGGCCGGGGGCGTCGGGCCACAGGTGCTGCGCCCCGATGCCGAAGTAGGCCAGGGTGAACACCGAATTGCCCAGCAGCAGCAGCGCGTAGTCTACGAAGATCGGGTCGCGCAGGCCCAACCAGTGCGCCAGGCTGTACAGCAGCATGCACAGGGCCAGGCCAAGCGTCACGCCCTGTACCAGCTGCACCTGCGACTCGTAGTGGGTGAAGTCCTGCGGCGTGCGGATGGTGATCGGCAGGACCACCGAGCTGAGTGTCTGCACACGCAGAAACAGGTCGTGACCCCCAGGTTGCAGAACCAGCGGCGCCGCCTGCGTGCGTGTGGGCAGCGCGCGTTCGGCCAGTTTCAGGCTGTTGCCCATCCGTTGGTGCGAGCGGACTTCGCCGTGCCGCACGACATACAGGTCGACCCGGTTGAGCGAGGGGTAGTCGATCTCCAGCACCCGCCGCACCTCCTGCGGGCCGGGCACGACAACCGGCAGGCGCAGCCAGACGGTGCCGTCCCGGCGGCCGAGGTTTCCGGTCGTCCCCTTGGGCAACTCGAAGCGCTGGGGCTGGGCGGCCAGCTGCTCGACGGTCAGGACACCGTCCGGATCGGCCAGCACCGTAATGGCCGGCCATGCCGCCACGGCTGCCCGCTCGTCCAGGCGCAGCGGCTCGGCCCGGGCGCCCAGGGCCAGCGCGAACAGGCACAGCAGCAGCCACGGGCCGCGCAGCGGCCCGCTCGTGGAGCGACGCAGGCAGACCATCTTTCCGGCTCTTCGTCACCTGGGCTTGCGACTTGAGCCCCAAGACGAGCAGGGCACAGCCTGGAGCGCACGCGCTGGAGGGCGCGCGCGCGGACTGCAGCGCTTGCCGCGGCGCCTCAGTTCGGCACCGCCAGCACGTTGGTCCCGGTGAAGCCGATGCGGTCCCCTGCGGCGGGGCTGGCGCTGAAGCCCGGCAGGTGGGCCGGCGTGATGGCCGGCGCCGCGCCGGGGGTGCCGCCGCGTGGCGTGGTGCGCACCACCTGGCTGGGTGGCAGTGCGGTGCCGCTCTTCAGTCTGGCGTACATCGCGTCCATTGCCCGGTTGAAGTAGCCGTGCAACGGCACGAAGCGCGTGTCGAAGCCGGAAAACGGCAAGAAGGTGTCGAAGTGCTGGGCGTTGGTGACTTCGATGTAGCTCAGCTGGCTGGCTGCGCCTTCGACGCTGCGGTTGTAGGCGGTATAGGCCCGTGCCGAGTGGTTGACCGGCACCAGCGCGTCGCTGCGCCCGGCGACGATGAGCGTCGGCTTGGCGCGCAGGTTGCCGTTGAGCAGAACCTCGGTGATGCCGGCGCGCACGGCCTGGCTCTGTGCCGCAGTGGGTGTGGTGGTGGCGCTCAGGTCGGCGCCGGTCACGGCATCCTTGCCGGTGACCAGTGCGCGCTGGCACAGCGCAGAATCCAACCCGAAATCGGCCGTGTTGCTGGTGGGCGAGACGGCAAAGGCCCAGGACCGCGCCCCACCGACCGAAGTGTTGACCACCACGCTGGCGGGCGAGCCATTGGCCGTGCCGTTGCCCACCGCAAAACTGGCCGCCTTGGTGGCTGCGGCCACCGGCACCACGGCCCCGCTGGCATCCACCTGCGCCAGGCTGGTGCCGCAGACGTTGTCGGCCACCGAGAAGCGGCCGAAGGCGTTGGTGTACATCATCGCGATGATGGGCGCATTGCCCAGCCCGTAGTGGGCGTTGTGCATGGTGTCGTTCTCGGGCCCGTAACCATAGGCGCGCAGCTTGGCCAGCGCGTCGGCGGCCTGCTCGGCCAACGTGGCGCCGCTGAGCAGGCCGCGCGCGGCCAGCGCGGCGCAACGGTTGCCGGCGCGCGCATTCATCGCGGTCAGCGTCATGTAGTTGTAGACGGTGGTTTCGGCCATCGTGACGGCCGGGGCCTGTGCGGCACAGGGCTGGTAGATGTTGGCCAGCGTGAAGTAGTCGATCAGTGGTTTGCCCACCACGGCCACCGCCGCGCCACCCACCTGCACACCGTAGCCGCTGCTGGCCTGGGGCTGGGCGCTGGGCTCGGTGGTCACCACGCCATCGATCAGGCCTTCGCCGTCCTGCTCGGCGGCACGCAGCACGGCGGCGCCACCGTTGGACACCGAGCCGGCGATGACCAGCGTGTTGGCCGCCGTGAAGCGCTGGACCTTCTGCGTGCCACCGAACCAGGTGCCGGCGTATTCCTGGTTCAACGCGTATAGCGCGTACCGGATCGAGGCCAGGGTGTCGGTGCCCCAGTCCTTCTCGGGGTTGATCTGCGAGTGCGCGTGCTTGAGCGCCAGGCGGTTGGGCGTGGTGCTGTTGAAGGCGGCACGGGCGGCATCGCTCAGCTCGGCCGCAAAAAAAGACAGCGCACCGGCCGCGCTGCGGCTGGCGCGCGTGCCGTCGATCTTGTTGACGCTGTCGTCGCTCGGGTCGTACAGGCCCATGCCCTTGCCGGCATCGGTGAGGGCCACCGCGCAGGCGCGCTTGAGTCCCCATTCTGCCGCACTGCCCATCGAACCATAGACGCCGCGCGAGCCCGAGGAGGGTCCGGCCACGATGCAGGGGTTGTCGACATCGAAGCTGGACGGGATCTGCACCACGATCACCACGTTCTTGCGGCCACTGCCGTCATCCAGCCTGGCCAGGTATTCCTTGCCCGGGATCAGGCCTTCACCGCGCGTGTCGCTACCGTTGTTGTCGATGTTGGGGCCGTACAGGCGGCCGTAACCCCCATTGGCGCTGGGGTCGAGGATGGCGCGGTAGTTGGCGTGGATGGCATTGCGGCGCAGCTCCAGCGCCGTCGGGCTCAGCGGGTTGGCATAAGCCGGCGCCGCGGCAGCGCCGAGGCCGGTCTTGCCCAGCCCCGCGCTCAGCAGGTCCTGCGTGGCCGCCGTGGTGCCCGTGCCCGGCGTGGTGGCGGTGTAGGCGGTGACACCCAGTTCGGTGATGCCGGCCGGCAGGACGGCCAGTGGCTCGGGGTCGTCTTCGCCCAGGCAGCCCGCCAGCAGCAGCAGCGGCAGTGCGGCCACGGCGGCGGCCATGCGTGACGGCTGCCAGAGGCGACGGGCCTTGGTCTGCGGGGCAATCGGGTGCTTCATCACAGTGTCTCCTGGTGTAAGGGTCGGGTTGGGGCGCAGCGGAGGATAGGGGCTCTTGCCACCGGTCAGCATCGGGCTTCGCCGGCGTCGAGCCGGGCACGCAAGGCGGTCTTGAGCACCTTGCCGTAGTTGTTCTTGGGCAGCGTGGGCAGGAAGTGGTAGTGCCGGGGCCGCTTGAAGCGTGCGATGCGCTGCAGGCACAACGCATCCAGCGCTGCGGCATCCACGCCGGCATCGGCCACCACGAAGGCCACCACCACCTCACCCCATTCCGCATCCTGCTGGCCCACCACCGACACCTCGCGCACGCCGGGGTGCTCCAGCAGCACTTCTTCCACCTCGCGTGGATAGATGTTGCTGCCGCCGCTGATGATCAGGTCCTTGGAGCGGTCGCGCAGGGTCAGGAAGCCATCCTCGTCCAGCGCACCCAGGTCGCCGGTCCACAGCCAGCCGCCACGCAACGCATCGGCGCTGGCTGCGGGGTCGCGCCAGTAGCCGGTCATCACCGTGTCGCCCCGCACCAGCACTTCGCCGGTCTGGCCCGCTGGCAAGGCCTGGCCCTCCTCACCGGCCACCATCACCTCCACCAGCGTCTGCGCCACACCCACCGAAGCGATGCGCTCGGCCCAGCGGCGGTGGCCGCGGTCGACCAGGTGGTCGCGGCCCAGCGCGGTGATGGTCATCGGCGACTCGCCCTGGCCGTAGATCTGCACGAAGCGCGGCCCCATCACCGCAAGTGCACGCTGGATGTCGGCGCTGTACATCGGCCCGCCGCCGTAGACGATGGTCTTGAATCCGTCAACGGGCGCGCCGCTGGCGGCCAGGTGGTCCACCAGACGCTTGACCATCGTGGGCGCGGCGAAAAAGCACAGCCGCCCGACACTGCGCGACAAGGCCACGAGTTCGACCGGGTCGAAGCCGCCCGAAGCCGGCACCATGTGGCGCGCCGCGCGGGCCACGAAGGCAAAGCTGTACAGGCCGGCGCCGTGCGACATCGGCGCGGCGTAGACGATGCAGTCCTCGGCCCCCACCTCGTCCACGTCGATGAAATAACAGGCGGTCATCGCCAGCAGGTTGCGGTGGGTGAGCATCACGCCCTTGGGCCGGCCGGTGGTGCCCGAGGTGTAGAACAGCCAGGCCAGATCGTCGGGCGCGCGCGCTTGGGCGGGCATCGGCGGCTGCGCCACGGCCGCCTGCCAGGTGGCGTCAGCCGGCGTGAGCACCACGCGCAACGCGCTCAGCGCGGCCAGCTCCGGGTGCAGCTCGCCCGCCAGTTCCGGGTCCACGACCAGGGCTGCTGCTTCGGCATGGCCCAGGATCCACCCCGCCTCGCGCGGGTGCAGCTTGGCGTTGATCGGCACCACCACCAGGCCGGCCCACCAGGCGGTGTACAAGGCCTCCAGGTAAGCGGGCTGGTTGCCCATCAGCAACGCCACCCGGTCGCCGGGGGCCAGGCCCAGAGTGTCTCGCCAGTGGGCGGCGCGACGCGCCACGCGATCGGCCAGGCCGCGGTAGTCCAGCAGCAGCTCGCTGCCGCGCAGCAGCGCGGGCCGTTCGGGGTAGGTGCGCGCAGCACGCACCAGAAGCTGGGCCAGGTTCATCGGCAGGGCGATCGGGTTGGTCGGCACTGCGGCCAGGCAAGGCGCACCTCGGCGCAGGAGCGCGACTGTAGGAAACTGGCGGCCATGCCGTAAGACGTAGGACTACCTGATGGGGGAATCCCGGATACCCGGCGTCCGGCGTCGCGCTGGCGCGGCCGACACCGACCTGACACTGGCCTTTGACCTGGCGCCGGTCGGGCTGTGCGTTTCGCGCGAGCGCATGATCCAGCGCTGCAACGCCGCATTCGGCACGATGTTCGGCTGGGCTGCGGAAGACCTGGTGGGGCAATCGCTGGCCTGCCTGTACCCGTCGGCAGCCGAATTCGAACAGATCGGCGCCATGGGTCTGCCGGTGATGCGGCGCACTGGCCAGTACAGCGACGAACGCATCATGCGGCACCGCAGCGGCCGGCTCTTCTGGTGCCATGTGGCCGGCCGGTCGCTGCAGCGCGACGACCCCTTTGCCTGCGCGGTGTGGATGTTCGAGGACATCTCGTCCCGTCGCCCGGTGACGGTGGCGCTGACCCCCCGCGAGCGCGAGATCGCTCGCCAGCTGACCGCCGGGCACAGCACCAAGCAGATCGCGCGCGCCCTGGGCCTGAGCCCGCGCACCATCGACGGCCACCGGGCCCGCCTGATGAAGAAGCTGGGCGCCGCCAGCGCCAGCGAGATGCTCGCCCGGCTGCTCGGTCTGGGCTGAGACGGTGAAAGACCCTCTGCGGAATTGACCCAGGTCAGCGCCAGCCGAACGTCCCCTGGCCGATGATCGACCTGCATCGGCCGCGTCGCGACCCGCGGCCGGCAGCACCGATCCCCTGATCGCCAAGGAGCGCAGCATGTCAACAGGCAAGACAAACGCGCTGGGCTGGCTCGTGCTGGCCACGGCCCTTGCCGGGAGCGCCCAGGCCCAGAACAAGTCGGATCTGGGCAGGCGCGAGTTCGACGCCAAGTGCGCCGTCTGCCACGGACTGGACGCCCGGGGTACCGGCCCCTATGCCGGCCAGCTCAAGGCAGCCGTGCCCGACCTGACGACGCTGGCTCAGCGCAACGGCGGGGTCTTTCCGGTGAGCAGGACCTACGAGACGATCGAAGGCGCCGGCAAGGGCCACGGCCCACGCGACATGCCGGTCTGGGGTCTGGACTACACCACCAAGGCCACTGAAATGCTGCCCGAGTTGCCCTACAACCAGGCCGTCTACGTGCGCACCCGCATCATGGCGCTGCTGGAGCACCTGAACCAGCTGCAGGTCAAGTAGAGGCGGCCGGCGCCGGCTTCAGCGGCCCAGCCGCTGCAGGCCCAACACCAGCACGCCGGCCACCACGCCCCAGAAGGCCGCGCCGACGCCCCACAGCGTGAGCCCGCTGGCGGTGACGACGAAGGTGATCAGCGCCGCCTCGCGTTGCGCTTCGTCCTTCATCGCCGTGGCCAGGCCCGATCCGATGGTGCCCAGCAAGGCCAGCCCGGCCACGGCCAGCACCAGCTCCTGGGGAAAGGCGGCGATCAGGGCCACCACCGCACCGGCCATCAAGCCGACCAGGATATAGAACAGGCCCGCTGCCGCGCTGGCTGTCCAGCGGCGTGCCGGGTCCTCGTGCGCTTCGCGCCCCATGCAGATGGCCGCCGTGATGGCCGCCAGGTTCAACGCATAGCCGCCAAACGGCGCCAGCACCAGCGTGGCCAGCCCGGTCGTCGTGAGCACGGGCGAAACCGGGGTGTCGTAACCCGCCGCGCGCTGCGCGGCCACGCCGGGCAGGTTCTGCGACGCCATCGTGACCACAAACAGCGGCAGCGCAATGCCCACCGCCGCGGCCAAGCTGAACTGCGGCGGCGTGAACTCCGGCCGCGCCAGCTGCCAGCTCACGGCGCCCCAGCGCAACTGCCCCTGCCAGGCGGCCACCACGATGCCGACGGCCAGCACGCCAGGCACCGCGTAACGCGGCCAGACGCGCCGACCCAGCAGATAGGCCAGCAGCATGGCGCCGACCAGCAGCTTCTCGCGCTGCAGCGCGGCAAAGCCGTCGAAGGCGAAGCGCGCCAGCACGCCGGCCAGCAGGGCCGAAGCCAGCGACACCGGGATGCGGTCCATCACGCGTGCGAACCAGCCGGTGGCACCGGCCGCAGTGATCAGCACCGCGCACAGCATGAACGCACCCACACCCTCGGCCATCGGAAAGCCCACCCCGGCAGTGGCCAGCAGGGCCGCACCCGGGGTGGACCAGGCGGTGAGAACCGGCTGCCGGTAGCGCAGGCTCAGGCCCAGGCTGGTCAGCCCCATGCCCAGGCCCAGCGCCCAGATCCACGACGCCGTCTGTGCCGGCGTGGCCCCGAAGGCTGCGGCGGCCTGGAACACGATCACCACCGAACTGGTGAAGCCCACCAGCACGGCCACGAAACCAGCCACCAGGGCCGAGACAGAGAGCAAGCCACCCATCGAGGCGAGCATAAGCGCCGCCGGGGATCTGCGAAGATGCCGACCCGATGATCGGATGCAAAGAACGTCGCCATGTCCTGCAACATGCCGTGCCTGACCCCGGCGCCTGAGCCGCGCCCGTGCCGCCACCATGTCGCGAGCGTCAGCTTGGCGATGCTGCTGACCGCCTGCGGTGGAGGGGGTTCCGACGAGCCGACAGCAACGTCACCACCTGCTGCGCGCGCCGGCGTCACCGTCAGCGGCGCCACGCTGGTGGCACCGGGCTGCGACGGAGGCAAGGCCAGCGGCACCATCTTCGTGGATGCCGAGTCCGAGCCCTTCGTGGCGGTATCGCCCGCCAATCCCGAAGCGATGGTCGGCATCTGGCAGCAGGACCGCAGCAGCAATGGCGGCGCGCGCGCGCTGGTCAGCGCCTGGTCGGCCGATGGCGGGCGCAGCTGGAGCCGCGTGCTGCACCCGTTTTCGCGCTGTGGCGGCGCCGCGCCGGGCAGCGCCGGCGACTTCGAGCGCGCCAGCGATCCCTGGGTGGACGTCGCGCCGGACGGCACGGTACACGCGATGGCGCTGGCCTTCAGCGGCGCGGCGCTGGCCGACGGCTCCAGCAGCGCCATGCTGGCCTCACGATCCAGCGACGGCGGTCGCAACTGGAGCGCACCGCAGGTGATGCAGCGCGACGGCGACACGCACTTCAACGACAAGAACACGCTCACGGCCGACCGCACCGACGCGCGCTTGGTCTATGGCGTGTGGGATCGGCTGGACCGCAGCAACCACGGCCCGACGCTGCTGGCCCGCTCCGGCGACGGCGGGCTGAACTGGGAGCCGGCCCGGACCATCCACGCACCGACCGTCAGCGGAGGCACCAGCCAGACCATCGGCAACCGCATCGTCGTGATCGGCGACGGTCCGCAGCGTGGCACGCTGGTCAACGTCTTCAACCAGATCGACACCGTCGGCGGCGTTTCCACTGGCCAAGTGCGGGTGATGCGGTCGGCCGACAAGGGTCTGAACTGGAGCGAACCTGTCACCGTGTCCGAACTGCGTGCGATCGGTGCACGCGATCCGGACACCGGCGCCACCATCCGCGACGGCGCGATCATCCCGGCCATCGCTGCCGGGCCCGGCAGCCGGCTGTGGGTGGCCTGGCAGGACGCGCGCTTCTCGGGCGGCGTGCGCGATGCCATCGCGCTGTCGCGCTCTGACGATGGCGGCCTGACCTGGAGCGCCCCGGTGGCGGTGAACCGCGATCCGGCGGTGCCCGCCTTCACCCCCACGCTGCACGTGCACGGGGACGGTCGCCTGGCGATCACCCATTACGACCTGCGCAGCAACACCCCGGACACCACCTCGCTGCTGGCCGACCTGTGGCTGCTGACCACCCGCGACGGCATCACCTTCACCGAGCAGGCACTGGCCCGCGCACAGCCGCTGCACTTCGCGCCGCTGGTCAGCGGTGGGCTGTTCCTGGGCGACTACCACGGCCTGGCCTCGGCCGGTTCCGCCCTGCTGCCCTTCGCGGTGCTGCCCAACGCCGGCAGCACCAACCGGACCGACGTGGTGGCCTTGCGCACCGAGTTGCCGGCCTCGGGCGCCGCGGCGACGCGCCTGCACGCGGCGCGGTCGGTACCCCTGCAGCCGCCGCCCGGCGCCGTGGATGCAGCCGGTTTTGCGCGGCAGCGCAGCCTGGCCATCCAGCGCGCCCTGCGGGCCCGGCCGGGCCGTTGGGGACAAGCCAGCCCGTAGCAGGCTGTCGGGCTTTGGGCTGGGCCGCTCCCTACAATCGCGCCCATGTCGCAAGCGCATCAGTTCGTCCTCACCCTGGCCTGCCCCGACACCAAGGGCATCGTGCACGCCGTCTCCGGCCTGCTGTACCAGGCCGGCTGCAACATCATCGATTCGCAGCAGTTCGGCGACCTGGAAGGTGACGACGCCACCGGCCTGTTCTTCATGCGCGTGCACTTCCAGGCGCCACCGCAGCTGGCCGATGCCACGACCCTGGCCACGCTGTTCGAACACACCCGACAGCAGTTCGGCATGCAGGTGCACTTCCACGCGCTGGCCGTGCGGCCACGCGTGTTGCTGATGGTTAGCCAGCACGGGCACTGCCTGAACGACCTGCTGTTCCGCTGGAAGAGCGGCTCGCTGCCGGTGGACATCCCGGCCATTGTGTCCAACCACCGAAGCTACGAAGACCTGGCCGCGAGTTACGGCATCCCCTTCCATCACCTGCCGCTGGCCGGCGGCAGCAGCGAGCAGACCAAGCGCGCCCAGGAACGGCAGGTGGAGGCCCTGGTCAGCGCCGAGCGCGTCCACCTCGTTGTGCTGGCGCGCTACATGCAGATCCTGAGCGCCGATTTCTGCCATGCGCTGGCCGGACGCGCCATCAACATCCACCACAGCTTCCTGCCCAGTTTCAAAGGCGCTCGGCCCTACTTCCAGGCCCACGCGCGTGGCGTCAAGCTGATTGGCGCCACCGCGCACTATGTGACGGCCGACCTGGACGAAGGCCCGATCATCGAACAGGACGTGCAGCGCGTGGACCACACGCTGTCGGCCGAGGACTTCACCGCGGTGGGTCGCGACATCGAGTGCATGGTGCTGGCCCGCGCCGTGCGCTGGCATGTGGAGCACCGTGTGCTGCTCAACGGCCACAAGTGCGTGGTGTTTCGCTAGCCCCATGGCGCGCCGACCCGTTGCCGCTGGCGCGACTGGCGCCGCCACCAGCCCCGACGACACGGAGGCCGAGTTCTACCAGGCTTTGCGCCACGGCGACATCGAACGCCTGATGGCCGTCTGGGCCGACGACGACGAGATCGTCTGCGTGCACCCCGGCAGTGGGCGCGTCGTTGGTGCCGCGGCCATTCGCGCCAGCTTCGAAGCCATCTTCGCCGGCGGGGGCGGCATCCCGGTCCAGATCGAGCAGGTGCGCCGGCAGCAGCATCTGGGTTGCGAGCTGCACCACCTGATCGAACGCATCGAGCTGCCCGCCCCCAGCGCTGGGCAACAGGCTTGCTTGGTGAGCACCAACCTGTACGTGAAGACCCTGCAAGGCTGGCGGCTGGCTTCGCACCATGCCAGCCCCGGCGCATTGGCCGAGACGCCCACCGAAGACGGTGGCGCACCGTCCACGCTGCACTGAACGTGGCTTTCGGCTACACGGCGCCGGCCTGGCTGCCGGGTGGCAACCTGCAGACCATCTGGGCGGCCACCCGCGCACGCCGGCATGCCGACGAGCCGCCCCGATTCGTGCGCGAACGCTGGAGCACACCGGACGGCGACTTCATCGACGTGGACCAACTGGCCAGCGTCATCGCGAGCCCGGCCCGGCACCTGGTGCTGTTTCACGGTCTGGAAGGCAGTTCGCAAAGCCAGTACGCACAGGCCTTTGCCGCCGTGGCGCGCGCCAGGGGCTGGGCCTACAGCGTGCCGCACTTCCGCGGCTGCTCGGGTGAGCTGAACCGGGCGCCACGCGCTTACCACTCGGGCGACTTCGAGGAGATCGGCTGGATCCTGCAGCGCCTGCGCCAGCGCAGCGTGGCGCCGCTGCGCGTGGTGGGCATTTCGCTGGGCGGCAACGCGCTGCTGCGCTGGGCCCAGGAAGCGGGCACCACAGCCGCCGCCACGGCAGCCGCGGTGGCGGCCGTGTGCTCGCCGATCGATCTGGCCGCAGCGGGCGCGGCCATCGACCGCGGCTTCAACTGGCTGGTCTACTCACGCATGTTCCTGGCCAGCATGAAGCCCAAGGCGCTGGCCAAGTGGCGGCAGCACCCGGGCCTGTTCGACCGCGACAAACTGGCCGCGGCGCGCACGCTCTACGAGTTCGACAACGTGTTCACCGCGCCGCTGCATGGATTCAGGGACACACCGGACTATTGGGCCCGCGCATCGGCCCGGCCGCACCTGGCGCGCATCCGCATCCCGGCCCTGGTGCTCAACGCCCGCAACGACCCCTTCGTGCCCGCCAGCTGCCTGCCGGAGCCTGGAACCGCGGCCGGACCCGTCACGCTGTGGCAGCCGGCACAAGGCGGCCATGTCGGTTTCCCGTTCGGCCCTTACCCGGGCCATGTGTTGGCCATGCCGCAGGCAGTGTCCGACTGGCTGGCTGAGGCCGGCTGATGCGTTAAGGTTGCACGATGGACGAGATCGTCGAAGCGGCGCTGCGGAAGTGGCCCCATGTGCCGCACTGTTACGGCTGGCTGGCGCTGGACGCGCGTGGCGACTGGTACCTGCGCGACGACCCGGCCCGCGCAGCCGGGCCGTTTCCGCAGGTCAAGGGCAGCCGCATCGAACACGAAAAGCTGCGCCAGTTCATCCACCGCAACTACGACCACGACACGCGGGGCGCATGGTTCTTCCAGAACGGCCCGCAACGTGTTTACGTGGAGCTGGAAGCCGCACCCTGGATCTGGCGCGTGCTGCCCGAGCCGGGCTGGCCGATGCGCACCCATACCGGGCTGCCGGCTGCCGCGTCGGCCGCCTGGCTGGATGAACGCGGCCGGCTGTTCCTGAACAGCGAGATCGGCCTGGGGCTGGTGCACAGCATGGACATGGGCGAAGCCGCCCAGGCCGTGGAAGCCGGTCACTGGCAGCCGGGCGAAATGCCCTTTGCTGAAATGCCGGCGCGTTTTGGCTTCCAGTTGACGCCGCAACCGCCGGCGGTCTGAGCTTACTTGCCGGCGCTGGCCGCAGCCGCCGGGGCCCGGGGCTCGTCGAACTTGGCCCCGCCCTGGTTGGCCAGATAGGCCACCCCCCGCGCGATCTCGAAGTCGGAGAAAGCACCGCCGGCCTGAGGCGCCATCGCGCCCTTGCCCTTGAGCGCCGAGTTCAGCAGCGCATCAAAACCGGTCTTGATGCGCGGCGCCCAGGCAGCAGCGTCGCCGGTCTTGGGCGCGCCGGCCGCGGCGGTGGCGTGGCATGCCGCGCACTGACCCTTGTAGACCTCTTCGCCGTTGCGCAGCGCCACCGGCGCCGACGCATCACGCCAGACCACCGAGCCCACGCGCTGCAGGCGCAGCGCGACCGCCTCTTCGTCCAGTGCGGCCGTGCCGGCAGCTGGCCGGGCACCGAAGTTCACGAACTTGACCAGCAGGATGATGATCACGACCGGCACCACGAACGATGCGACGATGGTGATCACGAGCTGCTTGGGCGTGCGGATGGGCCCCTCGTGGTGGTCGTCCGGATGGGCATCACCAGGTGCGGCGTGGGCGTGCGAATCGCTCATGGAATCCTCAAAGGTCTGGCGTGCAAAAGGCGCGCGCAGTATACGGGCCTGCCGGGCGTTTGCCGATCCGCCAACGCCCCGGGCTAGAATGCGCGGCTGTCCACGTGCGACCGTGGTGAAGTGGATATCATGCGGCCCTCCGAAGGCCACGTCGCAAGTTCGATTCTTGCCGGTCGCGCCACACGTTTGATGTCCGGATCAAGGCGCAGCCAAGTGCGCACTCCCGCATCCTTGGGTGTAGCAGCCATTGGTGCAGCGTCGGCCCCTGGGGTGGTGGGCGCCGGCAAACCCGGCCCGGACCCGGTCTGCCCCCCACTCGCTCAGCCCCCTGCGGCCTCCAGCAATCGAACCATCTCGGCGTAGCCGCGCCGGCGCGCCAATTGCAGCGGCGTGCGCCCGCTGCCGTCGGCCAACCGGGCTTTGGCACCGGCCTG
>WBZP01004868.1_pt1 | contig 13824 bp, 14 predicted proteins | sample 5204301 | NCBI WGS metagenome assembly WBZP01 (sample SAMN12412401, study PRJNA552823) | activated sludge metagenome | isolation source: activated sludge from nitrification reactor of wastewater treatment plant... | place: USA: Pennsylvania | collected 2017 | reverse complement strand
CCTCGGCACCTCCGCCGGCCCGCTCTGCCCGCGTGCGCAGGCCGTCAGCGGCAGCGTCGGCGATCACACGGGTCAGCAGGGCGACCGCGCGTATCGCGTCATCGTTGCCGGGCACGGGGTAGTCGACCTCGTCGGGGTCGCAGTTGGTGTCCAGGATCGCGATGACAGGGATGCCCAGCTTGCGGGCCTCCTTGACGGCGATGTGCTCCTTCTTGGTGTCCACGATCCAGACCGCGCTGGGAACCTTCTCCATGTTGCGGATGCCGCCCAGCGTGCGCTCGAGCTTGTCCTTCTCGCGCTTCAGAGTCAGCAACTCCTTCTTGGTGAGGGAGGAACCGGCGACATCGTCGAAGTCCATCTCCTCGAGCTCCTTGAGACGCTCCAGACGCTGGTGCACGGTGCTGAAGTTGGTCAGCATGCCGCCCAGCCAGCGGTTGTTGACGTAGGGCATCCCGACGCGGGTCGCCTGCTGCGCGACGGCCTCCTGGGCCTGCTTCTTGGTGCCGATGAACAGGATCGTCCCGCCGTGGGCCACGGTCTGGCTCACGAACTCGTAGGCGTTGTCGATGTAGGCGAGCGAACTCTGCAGGTCGATGATGTAGATGCCGTTGCGCTCGGTCAGGATGTAGCGCTTCATCTTGGGGTTCCAGCGACGGGTCTGATGACCGAAGTGGACGCCCGATTCGAGCAGTTGGCGCATGGTGACGACAGCCACGAGCGTTCCTTTCGGCGCCCGAGGGCGCGGTCGGTTTCTGCGCCGGCCACCATGGCCGACACCCTGGCACTCCGCAGTTGTGGGCTCCCCGAAGGGACCGACCCCACAACTGCGATCCGATGCGGATCCATGGAGTGCGCGAATTCCGGTCTGAGGACCGGTGGAGCGAGTGTAACGCGCCCACGCCCGCCGTCGTTAATCCGCCAATGGGGTCAGCACGACGCTCGCGTGACCCAACAGCAGGCGGGGATCCACATACCGCTCGTGGGCCCGGGCCCCCCAGTGCAGACAAGCCCGCGGGCAATGGGTGCCGTCGTCAGCCACCTCGGCAATGGCCTGACCCGCCGACACAGCGTGTCCCGCCTCGAGCGGCGACAGCGGCGTGGCCGGCAGGTAGGTGGCACGCAGAACCCCGTGAGCCACGACCACGACTGGGGTCCCGCCCACGGATCCTGCGAACTCGATGGTCCCGCTGCGAGGACTGCGGATCTGTTCGCCGGGGGCCGCGACCAAGTCGATGCCACGGTGCCCCGGCAGCCAGTCAGGGTCTGGCGGGTCGAACTCAGCGATGAGGGCGCCGGGGAGCGGCCACAGCACAGCCGCGCGCGCCCGCGAGGTCGCCCCGACCCCCCAGCAGGCCAGTGACACGAGCACGCAGAGGGCAGCGGACAGGATTCCCAGACACCGGGTCATGGGACAAGGCTGGCCGTCTCATGCCGCCCCCGACGGGCGAGTTACGGTTCTGTGGACGGGCCCGGGTTCTGGGCCCTGGGGACCAATCAGGTGTCTTCGGAGCCCAGTTGGCCTCGAAGTTGCATGACGGCCTTGGTGTGCAACTGGCAGGCACGGGACTCGGTGACACCCAGGACCTGGCCGATCTCGTTGAGGGTCATGCCCTCGTAGTAGTACAGCGAGATCACGATCTTCTCGCGTTCAGGAAGCCCCGAGACGGCCATACCAAGGATCTCCTTGGTCTCCTCTGCCTCGAACATGCCGACGGGATCGTCGGCCCTGTCGTCGGCGATCGTGTCTCCGAGGCTGACCCGATCCGACTTGTCGCCCCCGATCGACAGCAACTCGTCCAGCGCGGCAACGTGTACGTAGGACACCTGCCGGAATATCTGGCGCAACGCCTTGACCGTGATGCCCAACTCATCGGCGACCTCTTCGTCGGTGGGAGTGCGTCCCAACCCGATCTGCAGGGTCTGGTAAGCGTGTTCCACATTGCGGGCCTTCTGACGGACCGACCGCGGTACCCAGTCGTAGCTGCGCAGCTCGTCGATGATCGCCCCGCGGATCCGGGACACCGCGTAGGTCTCGAACTTGATGGCACGATCCGGTTGGTATTTCTCGATCGCATCGATCAGCCCGAACATGCCGTTGCTGACCAGATCAGCCGGGTCAACGCTCGACGGCAACCCCACCCCAACCCGACCGGCCACGTACTTGACCAGCGGCGCGTAGTGCAGGATCAATCGCTCGCGCGTGTGACGGTCGCCGGACTCCTTGTACCCCACCCACAGTGCGCGCAACTGCTCTTCGTTGTCCGGGAACTCCGCAGGTTCCGCGAACTCAGTCGGATCATCCGCTCCGGAGTCATGCTCGACCGCGATCATGTCGTCATCCGCAATGACCACGGCCGCCTCTGAGTCGTGCGACACCTGGGGCCCGGCTGTCTCTGCGACCGGGTCCTCGGGAGCATCCGCCTGGGCGTCGACAACGCCCAGGCTGTCATGCCCTGGGGTGCGCCTGCTCATAGGTGGTCCTCAACCGTTCGACGGACACATGTGTGTAGATCTGCGTGGTTGCGAGAGTAGCGTGCCCGAGCATCTCTTGTACCGTGCGCAGATCGGCGCCACCTTCCAGCATGTGGGTGGCGGCGGAGTGACGAAGGCCATGGGGCCCGATATCCGGCACATCGGGCAGGACGTCCAGCAATCGATGCAGACGCGCTCGCACCCGGCGTTGCCCGATCCGGCCACCGCGGGGCCCCACGAAGACCGCGTTGCCCGATGCCGGACCCGCCCACACCGGGCGGCCGTCGGCGATCCACTCCTGTACCGCCCATGCCGCAGCAGGCCCAAAAGGCACCGTGCGCTGCTTGTCGCCCTTCCCGACGACCCGCATGGTCCGGTCGGGGAACGAGATGTCGCCCAGATCTATCCCGCACAGTTCCGACACCCGGACACCGGAGGCGTAAAGAAGCTCGAACATCGCACGATCCGCAATCACCGCCACGGGATCATCGTCGGCCGAGGCTGCGGCCGAGAGCAGTTGTGTGGCCTGGTCGGCAGTCAGAACTCCGGGCAGGGCCGACCCGCTCTTGGGCGCCTGCAGTCGCACACCGGGATCGGCGGCAAGCAAGCCCTCGTCGTGCGCCCACGCGGTGAACGATCGGGCAGCAGACACACGCCGTTGCAGGCTGCTGCCCGCCGCGCCACCTGCGCTCATATGGGACAGCCACGAGCGCAGGGCACGGATATCCAGATCGGCCAGCGGTGTGCCGCGGTCGTCCAGGAACCGCATCAGTGACTCCACGTCGGAGCGGTAAGCACGGCAGGAGGCGGGCCGCATCCCGCGGCGCAGCCTCAGATGGCGCTCGAATGCAGCGGCTCGGTTCCCGTCGGTCACATCTCCATAGTGCCGCTGCCACCCGGCCTGTGTCTCAGGGCAGGGGAACTGAGGGTTCAGCCAGGGCGGTCAAGACGTCGTCTGCGTCCTGCACCAACGTGGCCGACCGGTCACGGATCAGGCGATGGGTCCCCCGGCTCATCGGTGACGTGACAGGCCCGGGCACCGCGAGCACGGGGCGTCCCAAGGTCGCTGCCCAGTCAGCTGTATTCAACGACCCGCTGCGGCTGCCCGCCTCGACCACGATCGTGGCCCGGCTGAGGGCTGCGATGAGTCGGTTGCGCTCCAAGAACGAGTGCTTGCGAGGCCGGGTGCCCGGCGGGTACTCCGACATCAGCAGTCCCTGGTCGTTGATTCGGGCAAGAAGCGGCGCATGCGACCGGGGAACCGGAACGTCCACCCCACCCGCCATGACCGCGATCGTCGAACCACCGGCCGCCAGCGCGCCGCGATGCGCCGCGGAGTCGATCCCGAAAGCGGCTCCGGACACCACGAGCCACCCGGCCGCAGTCAGTTCGGCGGCGATCGCTCCGGCCACGGTCATCCCGTAAGGCGTCGCATTGCGGGCGCCCACGATCGCCACCGACCTGAGCGCCAGCAACCTCAGATCTCCGGCGCCACTCGTCCACAATCGGCTGGGCGCGCTGGAGTCGAGGTCCACCAACTGCTGCGGCCACTGCGCCGTCGCCGGCCGGATCAGCATCACCTGCGCACCGCCGACGCGCGGTTACGCAACAGAACGGCCTCGTCGATCTCGTCCAGGTCGGGCCGCTCGCATCCGGCCAGATCAGCCAGGGTCCAGGCGACCCGCGCCATGCGGTCGGTGGCGCGCCGGCTCCACCCCGCCTCGGCCGCGTATCGCTCCAATGCGGCGACAGCGCGCGGCGTGGGGGCCAGTTGCCCGCGCAAGAGACCCGACGGCACCCGGGCATTCACCCACTGACCGTGATCAGCGAGCCGACTGCGGGCCCGCCTGCGAGCCGCGGCGACGCGCGCCCGGACGACCAGACTCGGCTCACCGGGATCGATGCCCTTGGCCCTGTGCAGACTGATCCTGAGATCCACCCTGTCCAGCAGCGGTCCGGACAGCCTGCCGCTGTAGCGTCGGATGTCGACCGCGCTGCATCGGCACGTCCGTTCCTCTCCGCAGGGACACGGATTGGCGGCGAGGACAAGTTGGAAAGCCGCCGGCAACCGCTCGGTGACCGCGGCCCGGGCAATGCTGACGGTTCCGTCCTCGAGTGGCTGTCTCAGACACTCCAGAGTCATCCGCGCGAATTCCGGAGCTTCGTCCAGGAACAGGACCCCGTGATGGGCCAATGTGATCTGGCCGGGTCGGGTGGCGGCTCCGCTGGCACCGCCCACCATGGCCACATGACTCGCCGAATGATGTGGGGCGCAGAACGGGGGCACCCGGGTCACCTCGCTCCCCGAGCCGTCGAGCGCGTCCCTGATGGCGGCGACCTCGAGCACCTGCTCGTCGGTCAGGGGTGGTAGCAGACCCGGCAACCTCTGAGCCAGCATGGATTTTCCAACGCCGGGCGGTCCGCTCATCAGAATGTGATGTCCTCCGGCCGCGGCAACCTCGAGCGCCCGACAGGCCAGGGGTTGTCCCAGCACCTCGGACAGCTCGGGAAACACGCCCATCTGGATGTCGTCGGTGGTCTCGGGGACTGCGGGGATGGCGATGTCACCCCTCATGACATCGACCGCCTCGCGCAGCGTGGCCACCGGGATGACCTGGAGCCCCGGCACACGTGCGATCTGGGCGGCGGTGGCTTGTCCCGCGAACACGCGTCGGGGACCGGCACCGCGGACCACCCCGAGCGCCATGGCCACTGCTCCGGGGATGGCGCGCACGGAGCCGTCGAGGCCGAGTTCTCCCATGAACACCGATCCGGCGAGTTGACTGTCCGTGACGGCACCATTGCTGGCCAGCACCGCCACGGCGACGGCGAGGTCGAGCCCGGAACCTCGCTTGTGCTCGAATGCCGGGGACAACCCCACGGTGATACGCCCGGTGGGCCAATCGAAGCCGCTGTTGACCACGGCGGACCGCACCCTGTCGCGCGACTCGCTGATTGATGTGTCCGGCAGTCCGACGATCGTCATGCCGGGCAACCCGTTGGACAGGTGCACCTGGACTTCGACCACCTGTCCGGTCATGCCGACGCACACCGCGCCATGGGACTCGGCCAGCGTCATCACTCAACCCCGCGCACATGCGTGATGTTGTGGCGGCCCTGCTGGTCGACCTGGATCCCGATGACGTCGATGCGCACAGACCGGGGACGGGCCCCGCGGGCCTGGATCCACTGCCAAGCGAGCAGCCGCAGGCGGCGGACCTTGCGATGGGTGACCGACTCCAGCGGTGTCCCCGCCCGTTCGCCTTGGCGAGTGCGGACCTCGCAGATGACCAGTTCGGAGCCGTCGAGTCCGACCAGGTCGATCTCGCCGTGCCGACACCGCCAGTTGCGATCGAGGATCAACCAGCCGGATTGTTTGAGGTACGAGTGAGCCAGGTTCTCACCGAGCATGCCGAGTCGTTGTCGTGTGGACGTCATGTCCACACTCTGTGTCCGCTGCTGCCGTGGCCCCCGGTGGATCCGTCAGGTGGGGACAACCTGGGGGTCGGGCAACCTGTGTGTCGTCAGGTCGACGCATTGTTCATCGCTCTGCGCCGCCGCTACGCGCCACGAGCGCCGGTGCTGCTCGCACAGACCCAACCGACGCACCGCGTCCGCATGCGCAGGGGTCGTGTACCCCTTGTTGACCGCCCAGCCGTACGGATCGGCCTCACCCGCCAGCTGCACCATCTCGGCGTCGCGGGTCACCTTGGCCAGGACGCTCGCCGCCGCCACCGACGAACACCGCAGATCCGCCTTGACCATCACGTGGACCCTGGGCACGACGACGGCGGGCCAGGGCACCGGACCAGGAGTTGGGTCTGGGTCGTCGACACCCCGGGTTAGGTCGAGATCCAGTGCGAGTTCGGGCTCCGCTGGTGTTGCCGCAGTTCGCACCGCCGGCGCCGAGAGCCAGTCGTGTGACCCGTCCAGGATCACCGCATCGACGGGGCCGACCTGTGACAGGGCGCGGAGAGCGGCGAGTCGTAGCGCCGTGGTCAGACCCCAGCGGTCGATCTCGTCGGGTCCCGATCGCCCGACCGCTCGGGCGGCAACCCAGCGGTCGAGTCGGGGGAACAGTGCCACCCGCTGGGCTGGTGACAGCAGCTTGGAGTCTCGCAGGCCCCTGGGCGCGGTGCGGGTGCCGGCTGTGACGACTGCCACGCCCACCGACACCGGACCCGCGATAGCCCCTCGTCCGACCTCGTCGATGCCGGCGACTGTGGTGCAGCCATCGCGCAGGAGTTCTCGCTCAAGCCGCAGGGAGCATGGTGGCACGCGCCAAGGCTATCCGCCCTGCGGCGATTCCTGGTTGAGCTTCTGCGCCCACTCGGGCTCGCTGAGCGTCTGCCACTGCGACTTCGGCCAGATCACCGCGAAGGCACGCCCAAGCGCTCGGTCCACGGGAACAAATCCCCCGCCCGGGTCGCCCATGTGAGCCCGGGAATCCGCGGACGCGGCTCGATGGTCACCCATCACCCACATCTTGCCCGGTGGGACCTCGACACTGAACGGGGTGTCGCTGGGCTCGTTGCCCCGATACAGATAGGGCTCGTTGATGGGGATTCCGTTGACCGTCACGCGACCCTTGGGATCGCAGCAGGCAACTTCGTCGCCACCCACACCGATGACTCGTTTGACGAAGACCGTGTCTGGCGGCGGCACGATCCCGACGGTCCGGCCCAGTTCGGTGAACAGTTCGGCGATCGGGCCCTCGGAGGGCGGCGCCTCCGATGCCGGCACGAAGGAGTCGATGCCGTCGAAGACGATCACATCGCCGCGTTGCGGCTCCCCCAGCCGGTAGGCCAGTCGGTTGACCGCCACGCGATCACCGACAAGGAGCGTGTTCTCCATCGAGCCGGACGGGATGTAGAAGATCTGGACGAGAAAGGTCTTGACCAGAAAGGCCAGTAGGATCGCGACGACGATGACCAGAGGCATCTCGATCCACAGCGGCAGCGATCTGGATTTCTGACCGCTCACCGTGGACTCCTGTGTCGCTGTCACAGCGCTGACCCTACCCGGGGCTCAGTCAGGAGTTCTCGCGCTTCTCGCGGATCTTGGCTGCCTTGCCCTTGCGATCACGCAAGTAGTAGAGCTTGGCGCGACGCACGTCGCCACGGGTGACGACCTCGATCTTGTCGATGATCGGCGAATGCACCGGAAAGCGCCGTTCGACGCCTGTTCCGAACGAGACCTTGCGGACGGTGAAGGTCTCGCGCAATCCGTCGCCGGCGCGTCCGAGGACAACGCCCTGGAATACCTGGATACGAGACCGGGTGCCCTCGATCACCTTGACGTGGACCTTGACCGTGTCACCGGGTCGGAAGTCAGGATGGTCGCTACGGAGCGACGACTCGTCGACGAAGTCGAGCTTGCGCATGATGCACTCTCTCTGCAGGCGCCACAGGTCGCCCACGGATGTGGGTGATGAATCCGCGGAGAGGGAAATCCGGCTCCCCTGTGGCGGGGCCGGAACGAAACCACGTACAGCGAGTATGCCCGATGCCACGCCCCCCGGCCAAACCGCTGCGTCGACTGGCACAGGACCCCCGCGGACATCACGGTGCGGATGGAGCCCGTATGCGCATCGGCCGCGATCATGTAGCGGTTACTGCAGATCGGGCCGCTGTTCCTGAGTTCGCAGTTGCGATTGCTCGCCGCGCCATGCGGCGATCCGGCCGTGATCACCACTGAGCAACACCTCCGGCACACCCAGCCCGCGCCATTGCCTGGGTTTCGTGAACACCGGCCCTTCGAGTGGGGACGGGCGCCCCGCCGAGAATGAGTCGTCGGCGGCGGACTCCTCATTGCCCAATACACCGGGCAGCAGCCGAACAATGGCCTCGATCATGACCAGGGCGGCCACCTCTCCCCCGGCGAGAACGAAATCACCGATGGACAGTTCCTGCACGTCCACACCGGCCGATCGGTAATGCTGCCACACCCGCGCATCAATGCCCTCGTAGCGACCGCAGGCGATGATGAGTCGCGGCAGTGCAGCGAGTTCTTCCGCCGTGCGCTGCGAGAAGACGCGTCCCGACGGGGTGGGCACGATGATGACTGCGGGCGGGTGACCGCCCACCAGGGGATCCAGGGTCCGGCCCCACGGCTCGGCCATCATCACCATTCCCGGTCCACCACCGTAAGGGGTGTCATCCACGCTCCGGTGACGGTCGTCGGCGGCGTTCCTGAGGTCGTGGACCCGAAGCTCCACCAGCCCGTCGGCGATGGCCTTGCCCACAAGCGACAGCCGCGCAGGTGCCAGGTAGTCGGGGAAGATGCTGACGACGTCGATGCTGAGAGGCATCAGGCCTGGCCGTCTCCGGCGGCATCGAACAGGCCGCCCGGCGGATCCAGCGTGACCACGTCGGTTGAGACCTCGGGCACAAGCGCGGCCACAAAAGGCACACGGATCAGCTCCCCGTTCGCCGCGCGCACCACGATGAGGTCCTGGGCGGGTGGATGCTCGACTGCCACGATCTCGCCGAGGGGGTCGCCGGCGACACTCCGGCAGGGCAGTCCGATGAGCTGCCAGTCGAACCACTCGTCGGACCCGGGAGTGACATCGCCTGACTCGGCGAACAACTCCTGGCCGCGCATCCGCTCTGCGGCGTCCCGATCATCCACCCCGGCCAGACCGAGAACCCAGCGATTGCCCATGCGTTGGACCGTGTCGATACCCACCGGGCGGTTGCCGTCATCGGCCAGCGACAGCGACGCCCCCGCAGCAAGACGCTGTTCGGGGGCATCGGTGACAACCTGCACGGTGACGAGACCTTTGACGCCGAACGGTTTGCCGATCCGGGCCACTCGCACCCACATGGTCAGCGTTCGGACGTATCCACGAAATCGACGCGGATGCCCGCGCCCTTGCCGGCAAGGGCGCCCACAACCGTACGCAGCGCAGTCGCCGTGCGACCTGCCTTGCCGATCACCCTGCCCATGTCACTGGGGTTGACCCGTACCCGCAAGGTGGTGCCCCGACGGTGTGTCCGCTCGTTGACCGTGACGTCATCGGGGTTGTCCACGATGCCGCGGACCAGATGGTCCAGCGCGTCAGCGAGCATGTCACTCCGCCTTGTCGGCGGCGGGCGCGGCCTCGTCCGCAGCGGGGGCAACCTCGCCGGCAGCAGTCACGTCAGCGGCACTCGGCTCGTCGGCCGCAGCCTCCGCAGTTGCTGCCGGTTCAGCTGGAGCCTCGGCGGTGGCTGCTTCTTCCGCGGGGGCCTTGGCGGCCTCGCGGTCCGCGGCGGCCTTGGCGGCAGCCTTGGCCTTGACTTCTTCCAGTCGGCCCTTTTCGCCCACTGCCTCTTCGGCTGCGGCGGCGAAGATCGCCTTGCGGTCGGACTTGGGCTCGGCGACCCTCAAAGTCCCCTCTGAGCCCGGCTCGCCCTTGAACTTCTGCCAGTCGCCGGTCACCTTGAGGATGGCGAGCACAGGCTCGGTCGGCTGAGCGCCGACCGACAGCCAGTACTGCACACGCTCGGAGTCGACCCGGATCAGGCTCGGCTCCTGCTTGGGCTGGTAGATGCCGATCTCTTCGATCGCGCGGCCGTTGCGGGCCGTGCGCGCGTCGGCGATGACGATGCGGTACTGGGGGACGCGGATCTTGCCGATCCGCTTCAACTTGATCTTTACAGCCACGGCTGTGTGTACTCCTGTCGATGGGTGGGATACGGAACACCGGCGCCGAGCGGGGAGCCGACACGGGGATCCGTCGTGCCCGGCCGTCCGGTTGAGAGGGTCCGGGCGGCCAACCGGTCCAGTGTGCCAGATGTGTCGGGTCCGGCCCAATTCACTGTTTGCCGAGCAGGTCCTTGAACTGCGCCGGCAGTTCCAATGACGTCGGATCAACCAAGGGTTGCCCCGATGCGGCAGCGGCCTCCTGTTGGGCGCGCTTGGCCGGATTGCCCGACCGACCCTTCTTGGCCTTCGGTTTGGCCGAGCGGCCCTTGGGCTTCTTCCCGCCGCCGATCCCCGGCATCCCCGGCATCCCCGGCATCCCCGCGGGCATGCCCTTGCCGCTGCGCATCTGCTTCATCATCTTCTGCGCCTCGCCGAACCTGTCGACAAGTGCGTTGATGTTCTGGACTTCGACTCCGGCGCCCCGGGCGATGCGGGCGCGACGTGACGCGTTGAGAATCTTGGAGTTCTCGCGCTCTTCGGGCGTCATCGATTGAATGATCGCGGCCACTCGGTCGATCTCACGGTCGTCCAAGGACTCCAGTTGCTGCTTGACATCGCCCATCCCGGGCAGCATGCCCAGCAACTTGGACAGCGAGCCCATCTTCTTGACGGCCTGCATCTGTTCCAGGAAGTCATTCAGGGTGAAGTCCTCGCCACGCTCGACCTTTCCGGCCATGCGCTGGGCCTGGTCGGCGTCGAATGCCTTTTCGGCCTGCTCGATCAGGCTCAGAACGTCGCCCATGTCCAGGATGCGCCCGGCCATGCGGTCGGGGTGGAACGTCTCGAAGTCCTCGACCTTCTCGCCGGTCGAGGCGAACAGGATGGGCCGGCCGGTCACACCCACGATGGACAGGGCGGCACCACCGCGGGCGTCGCCGTCGAGTTTGGTGAGCACGACTCCGTCGAAACCGACCTGCTCGTTGAACAGGACGGCCGTGTTGACGGCGTCCTGACCGATCATGGCGTCGACGACAAGAAGGGTCTCGTCCGGAGACACGGCATCGCGGACGTCACGCAACTGCGACATCAGATCGGCGTCGATTGCCAACCGCCCTGCCGTGTCGATGATGACGATGTCGTGCAGCTTCAGTTCGGCTTCCCGGATCGACCGCCGGGCCACATCGACGGGATCGCCCACCCCATTACCCGGCTCCGGGGCGAACACGACCACACCGGCCCGCTCTCCCACGATCTGCAACTGGTCGACGGCGTTGGGTCGCTGCAGGTCGGCCGCCACAAGCATCGGCTGGTGCCCTTGGCTCTTCAACTGGTGACCGAGCTTGCCGGCCAGAGTGGTCTTGCCCGCCCCCTGAAGCCCGGCGAGCATGATGACGGTGGGTGCGGTCTTGGCGAACCGAAGCCGCCGGGTCTCGCCTCCGAGGATGCCGATGAGTTCCTCGTTGACGATCTTGACGACCTGCTGGCCCGGATTGAGCGCCTTGGAAACCTCGACATCCAGCGCCCGCTCCTTGATCCGGGCGCAGAAGGCCCGGACCACTGGCAGCGCGACGTCAGCGTCCAGCAGCGCCAGGCGGATCTCGCGAACGGTGGTGTCGATGTCCTCTTCGGACAGACGGCCCTTGCCGCGCAGGTTCTTGAACGTGGCGGTCAGGCGATCGGACAGTGACGCGAACAAATCGGGTCCCTACGGCTGCGGATGCGGATACGGATACTGAGGTCTCAGGGTACCCCTCGCGCTCCCCCACCCGAGGATCGCGCGGGGTGGGATCACAGCGACGCCGCGGCGTCCCCCAGGCCTTCGTGGGCGGAACCCGGGGCGTGACCGCGGGCGACATCGGTGAGACGCTTGACGACGTCCATCACCTGCGCGTCATCCAGCAGGTCACCTGACACGGTTCGCAGGTAGAAGACGTCGATCACATTGGAGCCCAGGCTGTCAGCCCTGGCGCTGGCGATGTCGAAGCCGGCCTCGGCGATCGAACTGGCCAGGCGGAACAGGGCTCCGGGACGGTCATAGGTCCGGATCTCGATCACAGTCGCGACTTCCGATGCCTCCGGGACCACCTCGACCCGCGGGTCGAGCGCCATGCTGGCCGACAAATCGCGGTAACTCTCCTCACGCTTGTCCAGGCGAGCCGCCAGGTCAAGCGTCCCTTCCAGCGCGAGACGCAGGTCCTCGCGCAGCCGGACGGTGGCCGGCTTCCCGCTGAACCCGGGGTCCACCGTCCACTGCGACACTGCCATCCCGTCTTGGCCCGCCGCTCGGGCGGCGCGGACGTTGAGACGGTTGCTGGCCAACACGCCGGCCACAGTCGCCAGCAGGCCCAGTCGGTCAGGGGCCGTGACGGTCACCACAAGCATGTCCCCGGGCGCGTTCTCGGCCACGAACACATCCGTGGTCCGAGTGAGCATCCGCTGCTCCTGCTCAGGTGTCAGCATGACCGCGCCACCCAGGTGCTCGGGTAGTTCGCGGTCGCCCCGCAAGGCCAACCGGACCCGGTCGACCAACTCGGCGATCAGGGCCGAGCGCCACTCGCTCCACGCGGCTGGGCCGGTCGCCTGCGCGTCCGCCCGGGTCAGGGCGTACAACAGGTCGAGCGTCTCGCGGTCGCCCACGGCCTCGATCACCCGCTGGATGGTGGCCGGATCGTCCAGGTCGCGCCGCGTGGCGGTCTCGGGCAGGAGCAGATGATGCCTGACCAGCGACACCAAGGTCCGGGAATCATCGTCGTCGAATCCCAGATGCGGCGCGATATCGGCAACCAGTTCGACGCCGACATCGGTGTGATCGGTGCCGGGACGGCCCTTGCCGATGTCGTGCAGGAACGCGGCCACCACGAGCAGGTCCGGACGTGTCACGTCCCGCTGGTATTTGGCGGCCTGGATCGCGGTCTCGACCAAGTGCCGGTCGACGGTGAACCGGTGGACCGGGTTGCGCTGAGGAGCGCTGCGCACGACATCCCATCCGGGGATCAGGCCCGCGATGATCCCCGCCTGGTCCAGCGATTCCCATACCGGCAGGGTCGAACGTCCGGCGCCCAGCAGCGAGACGAGCGCATCCCGCGCGGCCGCCGGCCACGGAACAGGCATCGGGGCGCTGTGCTCGGCCAGGCGTTGCACGGCGTGGGGCGCCAGGTGCAGACCCGCCTGTGCAGATGCTGCCGCGGCACGCAGCACCAAGGCCGGGTCGCGTTCGGGTCGCGCGTCTGCCGCGAGCACCACCTCGTCCTCCTGCACGACCACACCCTCGGCCAGGGGAGCACGATCCCCGCGGCCGCGAAGTCGCCGGAAGGGCCTGCGAGACGACCTCCGGGTGACCCGGGCGACCCGGTACCAGGTCGTGTCGGCGGCGTGAGCCACCAGGCGACCGGTGGACGAGATCGTGCGCATGAAGTCGTCGGCGTCGGGGTACCCGAGTGCCGCAGCGACGCTGTCCTGCTCCTGCATCAGCAACCGGTCCCCCGGCTTGCCAGTGCGCAGATGCAGGGCGTCGCGGGCATCAAGAAGCAGGGTCGCGGCGGGCTCCAACTCACTGTGGGGAATGTCGGTGAGCCAGGCGGCGGCAATGGCCCGCAGGATCGTGAGTTCCCGAAGACCACCGAAGGATTCCTTCAGGTCCGGCTCCAGCAGATGGGCCACTTCGCCCTGCCGTTCGCGGCGTTCATCGGCTGAGGCCCGCAGTTCATCCATCCGCTTGGGAGC
>WBZP01002723.1_pt1 | contig 13826 bp, 14 predicted proteins | sample 5204301 | NCBI WGS metagenome assembly WBZP01 (sample SAMN12412401, study PRJNA552823) | activated sludge metagenome | isolation source: activated sludge from nitrification reactor of wastewater treatment plant... | place: USA: Pennsylvania | collected 2017 | reverse complement strand
GGGACCACGCCGAGGGCCAGGTGGAAGTCGCCAGCGCGGGCCTGGGTCAGGTGCGGCGCAAGAAGTAGGCCGTGCTGCCCCGCCGACCGCGGGCTAAGCCAAGCGGTCGGCGGCCTGCGCGAGGATGGCCTCGGCCACGACGCGCTTGGATGCCGGGCCGACCTGAACCACGTCGGCGTGATGTCGACGCAGGATCTGCACGGTGTTGTCATCCTGCCCGAAGGTCTTGTCCGGCCCTACCTCGTTGACCACCAACAGATCGCAGCCCTTGCGGGCGAGTTTGGCGCGCCCGTGGTCAAGGACGCTGCCGTGGTCGTCGCCCGTTTCGGCAGCAAAACCGACGATCACCGGCCGGCTGGCCTCCCCGCGGGCCTGCACGAGTTCAGCAAGGATGTCCGGATTGCGCACCAAACCAATCGTCGGCGCCGACTGGTCAGCCGCACCATGGTGGGACTTCTTGATCTTGTGTTCCGCGTACTCGGCTGGACGGAAGTCGGCAACCGCGGCGGCCATGATGACCAGGTCCGCCTCCTGAGCGAGACGCACCATGACATCGCGCATCTCCATTGCCGTTTCGACCTGACGCAGGGATACCCCGTGGGGCGTCGGCAGGGCCGCACTGGACACCAAGGTGACTTGGGCGCCCATCGCGACCGCTGCGGCGGCCAAGGCGTACCCCTGCTTGCCTGAGGACCGATTCCCCAGATAGCGCACCGGGTCCAAGGGCTCCCGGGTTCCCCCTGCAGAGATCACCACGTGCCGGCCCGCAAGCACCTCGGACTCCCCCACCACGGCCCGGCAGGCGGCATAGATCTCGTCGGGCTCAGGCAATCGCCCAGGGCCGGTGTCTCGCCCGGTCAACCGTCCTGAGGCGGGCGGAATGATGTGCACGCCGCGAGAACGCAGGGTCTCCACATTGGCGACCGTCGCCGGGTGCTCCCACATTTCGGTGTGCATAGCCGGGGCCATCACGATGGGGCAACGAGCCGTCAGCAAGACATTGGTGAGCAGGTCGTCGGCCTGGCCGGTCGCGGCCCGAGCGATCAGATCGGCGGTGGCGGGGGCAACGACCACGAGGTCGGCCTCCTGCCCGAGGCGCACATGGGGCACCTGGGTGATCTCGCTCCACACGTCGGTATGGACCGGCTTGCCCGACAGCGCGGCCCAGGTGGCCGCACCCACGAAATTCAGCGCCGCCGCCGTCGGGACAACCGTCACATCATGTCCGGCCTCGGTGAAGAGACGCAGCAGCGAGCAGGACTTGTATGCCGCGATGCCGCCCGCGACCCCCAGGACGACGCGCATCGGCGGAGGTCAGGCCTCGGTGGGCGTGGAAACGAGCAGGCCTTGGTTGATCTCGCGCAGGGCGATCGACAGCGGCTTCTCGTGCACCTCGGAGTCGACCAACGGACCAACGAACTCGAGCAGGCCCTCCTGGAGCTGCGCGTAGTACGCATTGATCTGGCGGGCCCGCTTGGCCGAGTAGAGCACCAGGGCGTACTTGGAGTCAGCGCGCTCGAGGAGCTCGTCGATCGGCGGGTTGGTGATGCCGATGGGGTTGGCGAGGGTTCGGGACATGGGTGACTCGTCTCGTCTCAGGGATCTCGGGAAATCAGGTCAACTCATCAATGATACGAGTTCATCGGCTGCCCGGCGGACATCATCGTTGACGATGACGGCATCGAACTCGCTCGCGGCCGCCAATTCGATCTCCGCGGTATGCAATCGGGCCCGCTGCTCCTGCGCCGACTCGGTTCCACGGCCGATGAGGCGGGAGATCAACTCATCCCAACTGGGCGGTGCCAGGAAGACGAATCGCGCCTGCGGCATCGACGTCCGCACCTGGCGGGCGCCTTGAAGGTCGATCTCCAGCAAGGCCAGTCGGCCTTCGTCCAAAGCCTGTTCGACGGCTTTGCGCGGCGTGCCGTACTTGGCTCGGCCATGAACCACCGCCCATTCGAGCAGTTCGCCGGCAGCAGCCATGGCCTCGAATTCGGCATCACTGACGAAGTAGTAGTGCTCGCCGTGAACTTCACCCGGCCGCGGTCGACGAGTCGTCGCCGACACCGACAGCCACACCTGGGGGTAGTTCGCCTTGATGTATGCCGCCACCGTCCCCTTCCCGACCGCGGTCGGTCCAGCCAGGACGGTCAGCCGCGCGGGCGTGGACATTACCGCCCGAAGTGCTCGAGCAGGGCGCTGACCTGGTTCTGGCCCAGGCCGCGCACTCGGCGGGTGGCCGAGATACCGATGTCCTCCATGAGCTGCCGGGCACGTACCCGACCCACGCCAGGCATGGACTCCAAGAGCGCCGAGACCCGCATCTTGCCGACCACGTCATTGGTCTTGCCGTCCGCGATCACCGCGGCCAGGGAGCCTCCCCCGTGCTTCAGCCGATTCTTGACCTCGGCCCGCTCACGGCGGGAGGCGGCGGCCTTGTCCAATGCGGCGGCGCGCTGTTCGGGGGTCAGGGGCGGAAGTGCCACGAGTGTTGGTCCCTCTCAGGTCTGGCGACCGTGCTCTGATCCGCGGCCGACTCTAGGTGGGGACTATATCCGCGTCGATGGGCGCCTAGCGCGCGGGGTCCCTTGTTAGCCCGCGGAGCGGACGATCTCGGCCATCCGCGCAGACTCGTCGCGGACCGCGGTGGCCAGTCGAGCAACCTGGGGGCCCGCGGCCAGGACCGCACGGGAACTACTCGGCAACACCTGAGTGAGCGCACCGGCGAACACGCGCCGGACATCGGCGGCTGTACCGCCTTGAGCGCCGATTCCGGGGGCCAGCAATGGCCCATTCATCGTCGCGAGATCCAGCTCGAGATCCTGCACCGCCGTGCCGACCGTGGCGCCGATGACCAGCCCCACCGATCCCCATACGGACCGGTGCGCAGCCGCAGCATTGTCGGTCGTGGCGCCCTGGACCATGGTCGCGGCGACGCTGCGGCCTTCGCGCACGGCATGTTGGACGGTGGGCCCCTCGGGGTTGGAGGTGAGACCCAAGACGAAGACTCCCCGGCCAGTCTGCTCGGCAAGGTCGATCGCGGGCCGCAGGGACTCATAGCCGAGGTACGGGCTCAGCGTGATGGCATCGGCCGCGGAGGGCGCATCCTTGCCCAGGAAGGCCTCGGCATAGGCGGCCATCGTCGTGCCGATGTCGCCGCGCTTAGCATCAAGAATCGTCAGGGTGCCCGCCTCGCGCAGTGCATCGATGACGCGCTCCAGGATCGCCACGCCGGCGGATCCGAAGACTTCAAAGAAGGCGGACTGCGGCTTGACGGCGGCCACCGTTCCGCCGAAGGCCTCGACGCAGGTGAAGGCGAATCGCTCCAGTCCGTCCAGGTCGAAGTCCAGACCCCACTCGTGGAGCAACTCTCGGTGCGGGTCGATCCCGGCGCACAGCGGACCGTGCACCTGCATGGCGGCCTGCAGCCGCTCGCCGAAGCCGATCATGAACTCCTCCTGCGGTGGGCTGCCAACTGGCGGTTGACGGCGGCGACCCAGAGGGGCCCGCCATGGATCAGACCGGTGTAGGCCTGGACAAGCTGTGCGCCCGCTTCCAGGCGCGCCAGCACATCGGCCGCCCCGCTGACCCCGCCGACCGAAATGACCGCCGACTCCCGAGGCAGCAGCTGGCGCAGAAGGGCGAGCACCTCCATGGATCGGGCCCGCAGGATCGGCCCGGACAGGCCACCTGCCCCGATCCTCGACACCACCTCGGCGGGGGTCCGCAGCCCCTCGCGGGAAATCGTGGTATTCGTCGCGACCACTCCTGCCAGGCCCAGCTCCGGCACCAGGGCGGCGATCGCCGCGATGTCGTCATCGGCCAGATCGGGCGCGATCTTGACCAGCAACGGCAGATCTCGAGAGGCCGCCCGGTCGGCGGCCTCTTTGACCGCGGCGAGCAGCGGGCGCAGCGACTCGACCGCCTGCAGATCACGCAGACCCGGGGTGTTCGGGGAGCTGACATTGACCACGAGGTAGTCGGCATAGGCCGCCAACCTGCTGGCGGACAGGACGTAATCCTGCGTGGCGTCCGGCACGGCAACGGCCTTGGTCTTGCCGATATTGACGCCCAGGAGCGCGTCGTTGTGTTTGCCCTCGGCGCGGGCGCGCAAGCGCTGCTCGACGGCCTGCGAGCCGTCATTATTGAAGCCCATCCGATTGATGATTGCGTTGTCCTGCGGCAGCCGAAAAAGCCGCGGCCGCTCATTGCCCGGCTGCGCCTGCCCGGTCACGGTCCCAATCTCGATCGCGCCGAAGCCCAGCGCCGCCAGCGCGTCAATGCCCTCGGCATTCTTGTCGAAGCCAGCGGCGAGGCCCAGTGGGCTTCGCAGCGGGCGCCCAAAGAGCTCACCGGCAAGGATCGGGTCCGGTGCGGGAACGCCGGGAACTCGGCCCGTAGCGGCATAGATCGCCCGCAGCCCTGCGAAGGCAGCCCGATGGGCGTTCTCGGCATCCGTGCGGGCGAGCAGGTGCCGGTAGCCCACCGAGTACAGGCGCCCCACGGACTAGCCCTGTCCGCCGGCGCTGACTCCGAAGAGATCCAGGGCAGCAGCATGCTCCTGCAAGGAGGTCACGCTGAGACCGCCTTCCTGAATCGCTTCGATGGCCTGCACGGCTGCGCCGAGTTGCTGCACGGTGGTGATGATCGGCCGGTCCATGGCCGTCGTCGCCGCTCGAATGGCATACCCGTCGGCCCGTCCGCCGGCACCGCTCGGAGTGTTGACCACCATGTCGATGTCACCAGCTTCGATCCAGTCGACGATCGAGCGTTCGTCGGCCACTCGCTCGGCGTGCTTGCGGACCACCTCGGCAGCAATGCCATTGCGGCGCAACACTTCCGCGGTCCCCGAGGTGGACACGATCCGGAAACCGAGATCCATGAGCCGCTTCACCGGGAAGATGATGGCCCGCTTGTCCCGGTTGGCCACCGAGACAAAGACCGTGCCCTTGGTGGGCAGGTTGGCAATCGCGCCGATCTGGGCTTTGGCGAAGGCGCGACCGAAGTCGGCGTCGATCCCCATCACCTCACCCGTCGAGCGCATCTCGGGTCCCAGCAGGGAGTCCACGATGCGGCCCTGCGCGGTCCGGAAGCGACGGAAGGGCAGCACGACCTCCTTGACCGACATGGGTGCATGGGCCGGCATATGCGCGCCATCGGTGTCCGCAGGCAGCACTCCCTCGGCACGCAATTCCTTGATGGTCGCGCCGAGCATGATCCGTGAGGCGGCATTGGCCAGCGCCACCCCCGTCGCCTTGGCGACGAAGGGCACGGTGCGCGATGCCCGCGGGTTCGCCTCGAGGACGTAGAGAATGTCCTGAGCCAGGGCGTACTGGACATTCATCAGGCCACGAACCCCGATGCCCTCGGCCAGCTTGCGGGAGTACTCGACGACCCGGTCGATGTCGGCCTTGCCCAGGGTCACGGGCGGCAGCGTGCACGAGGAGTCGCCGGAGTGGATACCGGCCTCCTCGATGTGCTCCATGATCCCGCCGACATACATATCGGTCCCGTCAAAGAGCACGTCCACGTCGATCTCGATGGCGTCATCGAGGAAGCGGTCGATGAGGATCGGGTGCTCGGGACTGGCCACCGTGGCCCGGTCAACATAGGTGGTGAGGGTGTCGTCGTCATAGACGATCTCCATGCCCCGGCCACCCAGGACGTACGACGGACGAACCAGGACGGGGTAGCCAATCTCGCGGGCAATCTCCCGCGCTTCGCTCGAGCTGTATGCCGTTCCGTGCTTGGGCGCAGGCAGCCCGGCCTCCGCGAGGACCCGCCCGAAGGCACCGCGATCCTCAGCGAGGTCAATGGCCTCCGGGCTCGTGCCGACCACCGGGACGCCCTCGGCCTTCAGCGCCTTGGCTAGCCCCAGCGGGGTCTGGCCACCGAGTTGCACGACGACGCCGGCCACCGGGCCCGCGGCGACCTCGGCGGCATACACCTCGAGAACGTCCTCAAGGGTGAGGGGTTCGAAGTACAGCCGGCTTGAGGTGTCGTAGTCCGTGGACACGGTCTCGGGGTTGCAGTTGACCATGACCGTGTCGAAGCCGGCATCGCGCAGGGCAAAGCTGGCGTGGACACAGGAGTAGTCGAACTCGACGCCCTGGCCGATCCGGTTAGGTCCGGAACCCAGGATGATCACGGCCGGACGCTCACGCGGCGCGACCTCACTCTCCTCGTCGTAAGCGCTGTAGTGATAGGGCGTGTACGCCGCGAACTCGGCTGCGCAGGTGTCCACGGTCTTGTACACCGGGCGCACGCCAAGTGCGTGCCGGACTCCGCGGACGACCGCCTCAGGCATCCCCCGCAGCGCGGCGAGCTGGGCATCGGAGAAGCCGTGACGCTTGGCGTGACGCAGCAATTCGGGCGTGAGTTGAGCGGCCTGGCGAACCTGCACGGCTAGGTCGTTGATCACCTGGATTTGGTCGAGGAACCACGGATCGATGCCGGTGACCGCGTGGACCTCCTCGACTGTGCACCCACCGCGCAGCGCCTGCTGAACCAGGACGATGCGACCGTCCGTGGGGCGGCGGGCCTCATCGAGCACGGCCAGCGCCTGGTCGTGGGTCAGTTCCTCGCCATCCCAATGGAAGGAACTGCCCTTGCGTTCGATCGAGCGCAGGGCCTTTTGGAGGGCCTCGGTGAAGCAGCGGCCAATCGACATGGCCTCGCCCACGGACTTCATGGTCGTCGTCAGGGTCGAATCCGCGGCCGGGAACTTCTCGAACGCGAAGCGCGGCACCTTGACCACGATGTAGTCCAACGTCGGCTCGAAACTGGCTGGCGTCTCCCGGGTGATGTCATTGCGGACCTCATCCAAGGTGTAGCCAATGGCCATCTTGGCCGCGATCTTGGCGATCGGGAAGCCGGTGGCCTTGCTCGCAAGGGCGCTGGAACGCGACACCCGAGGGTTCATCTCGATGACGATGATGCGGCCATCGGTGGGGTTCACGGCGAACTGGATATTGCACCCACCGGTGTCCACGCCGACCTCACGGATGACGGCAATGCCGATATCCCGCAGCCGCTGGTACTCACGGTCGGTCAGAGTGAGCGCCGGCGCCACGGTGATCGAGTCGCCCGTGTGGACACCCATGGGGTCAAAGTTCTCGATCGAGCAGACGACCACGACATTGTCGGCGTGATCGCGCATGACCTCCAGCTCGTATTCCTTCCAACCCAAAATGGACTCCTCCAGGAGCACCTCGGTGGTCGGTGAGTACTGCAGTCCGGCGCCGGCGATGCGCCGCAAGTCGGCCTCGTCATAGGCAAAGCCAGACCCCAGGCCACCCATGGTGAACGAGGGGCGGACGACCACGGGATACCCGAGATCTCCTGCAGCAGAGAGGCATTCATCCATCGAGTGGCAAATGATGCTGCGGGCCGACTCGGCGCCACAGCGCTCCACGACGCCTTTGAAGAGCTCCCGGTCCTCACCCAACTGAATGGCTTCGACGTTGGCGCCGATGAGGGGGGCGTTGTAGCGCTCGAGGACGCCGCGCTCGTGCAACTCCATCGCACAGTTGAGCGCGGTCTGACCACCCAAGGTCGCCAGGACGGCGTCGGGCCGCTCCTTTGCGATGATCGCCTCGACGATGTCAGGGGTGATCGGCTCGACGTAGGTCGCGTCCGCGAACTCAGGGTCGGTCATGATCGTGGCGGGGTTGGAGTTCACCAGGACGACACGAATGCCTTCCTCCCGCAGGACTCGGCACGCCTGCGTGCCCGAGTAGTCGAACTCGCAGGCTTGCCCGATGACAATGGGGCCGGAACCGATGACGAGAACCGAGCGGATATCGGCGCGCTTAGGCACCAGCTCGCCCTCCTTCCATGAGAGTGGCGAATCGATCGAAGAGGTAGGCCGCATCATGCGGGCCGGCCGCTGCCTCGGGGTGGTACTGGACGGAGAAGGCCACCAGTCGCCCATCACGATGAACTTCGAGACCTTCAACGACATCGTCATTGAGGCAGATATGGCTCACGCGAACCGCGCCGAACTCACTGGCGGTTTCAGAGTCGAGCGGTGCGTCCACGGCGAACCCATGGTTGTGCGCGGTGACCTCGACCTTGCCGGTCGTGCGGTCCATCACCGGTTGGTTGATCCCCCGATGTCCGTAGCGGAGTTTGTAGGTGCCAAAGCCCAATGCTCGCCCGAGGATCTGGTTGCCGAAACAGATGCCGAAGTACGGAATTCCTTGGCGCAGAACCTCTTTGAGCAGATCCCGCTCATGATCAGCGGTCCCCGGGTCTCCCGGCCCATTGCTGAAGAAGACCCCATCCGGTGCCACCGCCCGCACATCGTCGATGGTTGCGGTAGCCGGCAAGACATGAACCTCCATGCCGCGCTCGGCCATCATAGCGGGCGTCATTGATTTGATCCCGAGGTCCAGGGCCGCGACGCGGAATCGCCGCTCTCCCACGGCCGGAACGACATAGGCAGCCTGCGTGGAGACTTCACCGGCCAAGGCCGAGCCAGCCATCTGCGGGCTATCGAGAACCCGCTCGATGAGGTGAGCCCGCGGCATACCGGCGGCCTCGCCCGAGAAGATGCCAGCGCGCATCGCGCCACGCTCGCGCAAGTGCCGCGTCAAGGCCCTAGTGTCGATCTCACAGATGCCCACGACACCCTGAGCGGCTAGCTCGGCATCCAGCGAGCGACGCGAGCGCCAGTTTGACGGCCTGATGGCGGGGTCCCGCACGACATAGCCTGCGACCCATATGCGACCGGACTCATCGTCCTCGTCATTCCACCCGGTGTTGCCCACGTGAGGGGAGGTCATCACCACGACCTGACGGTGATACGACGGATCTGTGAGGGTCTCCTGGTAGCCGGACATGCCCGTCGAGAAGACTGCCTCGCCGACGGTCTCCCCCACGTGGCCAAAAGCCCGTCCGTGGAAGGTTCGGCCGTCCTCGAGGACAAGGACCGCGCTCGCGCGATCGTTCACTGCATACCTCCGTAGGTCTGCACACCGCGCAAGAACGTGGCCATGACGCCACCCCGGAAGTCACGGCCATGCCAAGGGTTGTTGCGGGACAACGACTTCGACGACGCGCGGTCCACCGTGGTCCGGGCGTCAGGGTCGACGAGCACGAGATTCGCGGGCGCCCCGATGATCGCTCCGTGTCCGTGCTCCGCAAGCCCAGCGATCTGTGCTGGTGCACTGGACATCCGGGTAGCCAGGTCGGCCAGGCTCATCTGACCAGACACCACCATGAGGTCGTGCACCACGGCAAAGGCCGTCTCCAGACCCAGCATCCCGAAGGCCGCATCCACGAAGGCATGCTCCTTGTCCTGGCGGGCATGGGGCGCATGGTCGGTGGCGACTGCGTCGATGGTGCCGTCCGCCAGGGCCGCACGCAGCGCCTCTTGGTCTTCGCTGGGCCGCAGGGGCGGATTCACCTTGAAGACCGGGTCATAGCCGGCCAGCAGTTCGGTGCCCAAGGCCAGGTGATGGGGTGTGACTTCAGCGGTCATGGCCAGACCACGGGCCTTGGCCCAGCGGATCACCTCCACGCCTTCCGCGGTCGACACGTGCGCCACATGCACGCGCGCCCCGGTGTGGGCGGCCAAGGTCGCATCGCGGGCGATGATGCTGGACTCCGCTGGCGTCGGCCATCCGGGAAGGCCGAGGCGTCCGGACAGTTCGCCTTCGTGGCAGCAAGCTGCCGGCCCGGCCAAGGTGGGATCCTGGCTGTGCTGCGAGATAACCCCACCAAAGGCCTTGATGTAATCCAAGGCCCGACGCATGACGCGAGCGTCGTGGACGCAGCGCCCGTCGTCGGAGAAGACCGTCACCCGCGCACGAGATCGGTGCATGAGCCCAAGCTCGGCTAGCTCCTCACCCGCAAGCGCCTTGGTGACCGCGCCGACCGGCTGAACGTCGACCAGGCCGCACTGTCGACCGAGGTCGAGCACTCGTTCGGCGGCCTCCGCAGTGTCGGTGACCGGATCCGTATTGGCCATCGCCAACACCGCCGCGAAACCACCAGCCGCCGCGGCAGCAGAGCCCGTGGCAATGGTCTCGGCATCCTCGCGACCCGGCTCACGCAGGTGCGTGTGCAGGTCAACGAAGCCAGGCAGGAGAGCCAACCCGGCCGCATCAATGACGTGCGCTCCTGCCGGGCGGTCAACCGCTCCGACCCCGACCACGAGGCCGTCCTGGATCAGCACGTCCCCCGCGGCGCCACTGACCGACGCCTGGGCGGCATACTCGCGACCATGCCACAGCGTGGCTCCGGCAATGACCATGCTCGACCCGCTCATGCGAGGGCCTCCTCTCCGGCAAGCAGGTGGTAAAGGACGGCCATCCGCACCGCCACCCCCGCACTGACCTGATCCAGGATCAGGCTTTGCGCTCCGTCGGCCGCCTCGGGGCTGATCTCGAGGCCGCGGTTCATCGGCCCGGGGTGACAGATCACGGCTTCGGCATTGGCGTCGACCAGAGCGCGCAGGCGCTGGCGGGTGAGCCCGTAACCCACGGTGTACTCACGGGCCGTGGGGAAGAAGCCACCGCTCATGCGTTCCTTTTGGACGCGCAGCATCATCAACGCATCAGGTCCCGACGCGATCACTGCATCGAGGTCATTGCTGGTGGCGAATCCGTCCGCCTGCGACCACGGCCCAATACCGCTCGGCATCAGCGTCGGCGGTGCCACCACAGTGACCTTCGCGCCCAGGGTCCGCAGAGTGATCGCATTGGAGCGGAAGACTCGCGAGTGCGCCAGGTCGCCCACGATGGCGATCCGACGGCCCGCCAGCGGGCCCAGCCGCTGCGACATCGTGTAGGCGTCGAGGAGTGCCTGGGTGGGGTGCTCGTGGGTTCCGTCACCGGCATTGATCACGTGCGCATCAACCCAGCCGGCCACCTGATGGCATGCCCCGCTGGCCATATGCCGGATCACTAGGGCGTCCACGCTCATCGCGTCGATGGTCATCACGGTGTCGCGTAGGGACTCGCCCTTGCTCGTGGACGAGCCTTTGCCCGTGATATTGATCGTGTCGGCGCTCATCCACTTGCCGGCGATTTCGAAGCTGCTGCGCGTCCTGGTGGAGTCCTCAAAGAACAAGTTGATAACCGTGCGACCACGCAGGGTGGGCAATTTCTTGACGTCGCGGCGCTGAACCTCGTGCATCTCGGCGGCGGTCGCTAGCAGCATCTCGACGTCATCACGGGTGAGATCTGCGCTGGAGAGCAGGTGCTTCATCATCGCTGCCCCGCTCGGGTCTGGCCGGGGGCAATGGTGACGGCTTCGGCCTCACCATCCACCCCGGCAAGGCGGACCATGACACGTTCGGTATGGCTGGTGGGCAGGTTCTTGCCCACGTGGTCGGCCCGAATCGGCAACTCGCGGTGGCCCCGGTCGACCAGCACCGCCAGTCGCACGGCGCGCGGGCGCCCCAGGTCGGAGAGTGCATCCAGCGCAGCCCGAATGGTGCGCCCGCTGTACAGCACGTCGTCGACCAAGACGACAACGCGATCGTCGATGCCGCCGGCCGGGATACGCGTGGGCAATGGTGCTCGCGTGGGTTGGTGGCGCAGGTCATCGCGGTGCATGGTGATGTCAAGGCTTCCCACGGGAACCGCCACGCCCTCGACCTCTTCAAGGAGGCGAGCCAGCCGAGAGGCCAGTTCCACGCCGCGCGTCGGGATGCCCAGGACGACAAGGCCGCTGGCTCCCTTGTTGTGTTCGACAATCTCGTGGGAAATGCGCCGTAGCGCCCGGGAGATGTCAACCTCGGTCATGACGGTGCGGGCAGCACCGGAGGCGGTGGCCTCTAAGGGCATGTCGGCGCGCGGCATACGCGTGCGACCTCCTTCCCTGCCTCACCGGACAGGTCGTTAAAGGATGTCTAGCGGGCGCCACTCTAGCCGGTTCTCGGCCGTCCTTGCGCCAGCGTCACCATGGTGATCAGACCAGGGTGGACTTGACCTCAGCGAGCCGCCCGAGCAGCCCGTTGATGAACTTGGGGCTGTCGTCGGTGGACAGCTCAGTCGCCAGCGCGACCCACTCGCTGATGGCCACGACATCGGGCACATCGTCCAGGTGCAGGACTTCAAAGGCACCCAACCGCAGGATCGCCCGATCCACCGACGGCATACGCTCCAGAGTCCAGCCCTGGGAGTAGGTCGAGATGGCCTCATCCAGATCGGCGCCGTGAGTAGCCACCCCGCTGACCAACTCCACGGTGTGCTCGGCGAGGGGCGCCTCGGTCACGGGTGCAGCCACCCGCTCGCGCAGCAAGGCGCCCAGATCGTGCCCCCGCGCCTCCGCCTCAAAGACGAGGTCAAGGGCGCGTTTGCGGGCCTTGGTTCGGGCTCCCACGAAAGGTCAGTTCACCCGGCCGAGGTAGGACCCGTCGCGGGTGTCCACCTTGACTTTGGTACCGGTCTCGAGGAAGAGCGGCACCTGAATCTGGGCGCCGGTCTCGAGGGTCGCGGGCTTGGTGCCACCGGTCGAGCGATCCCCCTGCAGGCCCGGCTCCGTGTAGGTGATCTCCAGCACGACCGAGGCCGGCAACTCGATGAAGAGCACGCTGCCATCGTGGCGGGCAACGATCGCGTCTTGGTTCTCGAGCATGTACTGAGCCGCGTCACCCACGACGTCCGGGGTGACCTGGATCTGGTCGTAGGTGTCCGGGTCCATGAAGACGTAGTCCGAACCGTCGTTGTAGAGGTACTGCATGGTCCGCTTGTCGACATTGGCGGTGTCGACCTTGACGCCAGCGTTGAAGGTCTTGTCGACGACCTTGCCGCTCATGACGTTCTTAAGCTTGGTCCGCACGAAGGCCGGCCCCTTGCCAGGCTTGACGTGCTGGAACTCGACGACGGTCCACAACTGGCCCTCGATGTTGAGGACGATGCCGTTCTTGAGATCGTTGGTGGTGGCCACGGTAAAGACTTCGCTTTCTGAGCGTTTCGGGGATCGGAGCGAGTCTACCGGGAGGTGGGCTCGCGTCCCGCCACCCCCACTGCGGTGGCCGCGGCGCGGAGTTGCCCGTCGGGTGGCCCTTCGAGCCGGACCGGACGAGCGATGCCCTCCAGCACCACAAAACGCAGCTGATCTCCACGAGACTTCTTGTCCCGGCGCATGGCGGCAAGCAGGGCGTCCCAGTCCCCGCCCGCGTATGCCGTGGGCAGACCCACGCTGGTCAGCAGCTCACGATGACGGGTGACCGTCCCGGCATCCAGCACGTCAGCCGCACGGGCCAACTCGGCGGCATAGACCATGCCGATGGCGACGGCCTCACCGTGCCGACGGCGATACCTCTCGACCTGCTCGATGGCGTGGCCGAAGGTGTGTCCGTAATTGAGAATCTCACGCAGGAGCGACTCCTTGAGGTCCGCCTCCACCACCTGCGCCTTGACCCGGATCTTGCGCTCGACGAGTTCCTCGACGTGCGGGCCATCCCAGCGGGCCGCTCCCGCCGGGTCGGCCTCGATGAGCTCGAGGATCGCCGGGTCCGCAATGAAGCCCCCCTTGATGACCTCGGCCAGGCCAGCCACAAAGTCGGCCGTCGGTAGCGTCGCCAGCAGGTCGAGGTCACAGATGACGGCTACGGGTTCGTGGAACGCACCCACGAGGTTCTTACCCTCGGCGGTGTTGATGCCGGTCTTGCCACCGACCGCGGCGTCCACCATCGCCAGCAGGGTGGTCGGCACCTGCACGACCGGCACACCACGCAGCCAGCTGGCCGCGACGAAGCCACCCAAATCGGTGACGGTGCCGCCGCCGACGGCCACCACCGCGTCGGTGCGAGTGAAGCCTTCGCGCCCAAGCCGTCCCCAGAGGTCAGCGAGGACGCCGACCGTCTTGGC
>WBZP01004864.1_pt1 | contig 13830 bp, 5 predicted proteins | sample 5204301 | NCBI WGS metagenome assembly WBZP01 (sample SAMN12412401, study PRJNA552823) | activated sludge metagenome | isolation source: activated sludge from nitrification reactor of wastewater treatment plant... | place: USA: Pennsylvania | collected 2017 | reverse complement strand
GGTTTTTGAAGAATCGGCTCAAATCGTATTTCACACGGTAAACTATGTCGCTGAAAGTCGGAATTGTAGGCTTACCCAATGTCGGCAAATCAACCTTGTTCAAGGCACTCACGCGGAAGCCGGTGGATATCAATAATTACCCGTTTTGCACCATCGAGCCCAATATCGGTATCGTCGAAGTGCCCGATGAACGGCTAGCCAAGCTCGCGGTGTTTTCGGCGAGTGCCAAGACGGTGCCGGCCGTGATCGAATTTGTCGATATCGCGGGGCTGGTGAAGGGTGCGTCGGAGGGGGAGGGGCTGGGCAATCAGTTTCTGGCGAATATCCGGGAGGTGGATGCGATCGTCGAAGTCGTGCGGGTATTCCAGAATGACGATATCATCCATGTCCACAATGCGATCGACCCGGTGGGGGATATCGAGGTCATCAATACCGAGCTCATGCTCGCCGACCTAGAGACCGTGACGAAGCGGAAGCAAAAGACGGTCAAGGAAACGCGGACCGGGGACAAAGCCGCGATCGCGGAACTCGCGCTCCTGGAACGTCTCGAAGTCGAACTGGCCGCGGGACGGCTGGCACATGGACTGATCATGACTTTGACCGATGAGGCTGATATCCGGGTAGCACGAGGACTGCAGCTCCTCACGGCCAAACCCTTTCTCTATGTGTACAATGTGTCAGATATCGAAGCCGCCTTGCCGCCAGTATTGGAGGAGCGACCGCATGTCAAACTCGACATCAAGATCGAGGAGGAACTGATCGCGATGAGTGAAGCTGAGCTGCGCGAACTCGGCATGGTGTCGCACTTGAGCGACCTGATTCGGCGGGCGTACGCCTTGCTCGGGCTGATGACGTATTTCACAACCGGCGAGACGGAGTCGCGGGCCTGGACGATACACCAGGGGTCGACGGCACCGCAGGCGGGTGCGGCGATCCATGGTGACTTCGAGGAGAAATTCATCCGGGCCGAAGTCATCCACTGGGAGAAATTGCTCGAGGCGGGGAGTTATGCCGCAGCGCGCGAGAAAGGCTGGGTGCGGCTCTAGGGCAAGGAGTACATCGTCTCAGACGGCGATGTGATCGTGTTCAAGATTTGACAGGGACTTTTTCTTGTTGTGGCATCCGTGATATACTTTTTGCATGCAGCTGCTCCGCGTGGTAGGGCTTTCCTCATACTCCGCGTTGTCGGTTTTTTCAATACCATATTTCAAACCGTTTACCTCGACCATTTGTGGGGTGGCGGAATAAAGAAAAAATAAACAGAAACCAATATGTTGTCGAGATTTTTCTTGGGGGCGGCGTTTCTCCTCGTGCTTCCATCGACGGGAGTGCTGGCAGCTGAGCCTGCGGCCGAAGTCATGGCGAGCGAGGCTGCTGATGTGAAGATGGCCGATACCGAAATCACAGTGACCGCTTTCGATATCCTGGAGAATGATACCGTCGAGATTGGTTTCGAGATCGAAAATCGTACGAGTGCCACGGCTGACCTGCGCTATCGGCTCGAAGTAGTGTCGTCGGAAGGGACTGAGTCTCGTGGTGCGGCTGATCTGACAGAGTACAAAACGCTTCGTGTCGATCCGCATGCCGTCACACGCGAGCGTTTCAGCTACACGGCTCCAGTCTACGTCGGTGGTACCTATGCACTCCACCTGACTGTGAAGTCGGCGGCCGGATTCCCGCTTACCGGCACGCTTGTCGGGACGGCGACCTTTGCTGGTGCCCCGATCGCAGCCAGACTGAAGTCATGTGAGACCGTGAATGGCAAGAGTCCAGGACTCAAGCCCGGAGACGCACCTGTCTTGATGTGCACGCTCGAGAGTACGGCCGAGACCGAACAAACCATGTTCCTCACGGGGGACTTGGCTCTGTGGGGCGAACAGACCGAGGATCGACCAGTTGTGACGACCGACGTAGCCCTCGAGCCGGGCAAAGAAGCATCTGTCATGCTCTTGTTTCCCGCGCTCACTCAAGCCGGCCAGTATGTAGGACGTGCCTATCTCGGAAATGAAACATCGAGACTCTCTCCGATTACGGACTTTGTGGTCCAGGTCGCGGGAGCAAACGCTCATATCACGCAAGTCGAACTCGATCGCGACATCTATGCAGCGGGCGACACGGCGACCGTAACAGCCACGGTCCTGACGACGGCCTCTTCGGATCGTGAACAGATGAAGGTGACAGCGACACTGACTGATGGTTCGGGATCGGTATGTGCGCCACCCGTGACTCAAGGGTTTACGAGCGGCATCGAGACGCTCTCTGTCTCGGTCCAAACCGAGTGCATCGATCCCAAAGTGACGGTTACGGTCGCTGCTTCGGACGGTACCTCGCTCGACTCAGCGAGTCAGACCCTCGTAAGTCAAGATCACTCGGGTGCGAGATCTCTCTCGAACCTCGCTCTTGGCATGCTCGTGATCGGTATCGGATTCCTCATCGCACTCGCGGTGTATCTCGTCTCTCGGCAGAGGAAGCAGTCGTACTCGCGCGGTTCCGCCCTGGGGCTCGCGTTCATGATCGCCTTGGGTGGTTTTCTGTCGGCCCCTTCGGTTTCAGCGTCGACATTCAGCGGCTCCGTGAACATGGACAGCGATCCATGGAACTGGTCTAGCGCAGGTGTCCGCTTTACCTTTTCTGCACCGACCGGCTTCATGGTCGGTGTCCTGGCTGACATCTCCGGACCGATTCGGATCAATGGTAGTGTTACGATCCCGAGGAATTTTTCGATAACGGGAAGTGGAAATCGGATCAATGTGTATGGAAGCGGAGCTAACCTGGTTGGATTTTTTTCGGTAACAGGAGGTACGGTTGGGGGATCAGTTAATTGTACGATTGGTACAGGCTGGCAAATCGCTGGAGTCGCAAATACACTCATCTTCAATTGTCCTTCAGGAGGCGGGACACTCACCTTCACCGATACTTCGCCGCCTGTCTGTGTGAATGGTGTGGGGCCGTATACTGCGCCGCAGCCGTATACGAATGCCTGGTGCCAGGCGCGGGGCTATGATGTCGTAACTGATACTTGTCTTGGGCATTGTGCTTGCACCGCGCCGCGAGTGTGGAATGGTACGGCCTGTGCTCCGCCGGTCGGTGTGGTGAACGGTGTATGTGGTGCGAGTTCAGCTGTTCCGCCCCAGGATCCGAATCGGACGATGGCCACAGCACCGTCAGTCAATCTCTGTACGAGTGGCACTCCGTCGGCGGTCCCGGTGCTCCCCAATCTCATAACAGTGTATCCGGCAACGGGAATACTTTCTCCTGCGTGGTTATGGATGTGCAACGGTTCGGGTGGTGGAACGAATGCGCCCTGCTGGGTCTTTCAATCAGGTCCTCCTCCGAGTCCAGTCACGACCTTTACGGCGACCTATCCTACACCTCCGCAGAATGCTGTCCCGATTGTCTACCTCCCAAATGGTGGGGGGGTACTCAGACTTGACTGGTCTGTGACAAATGCGGCGGGCGGTAGCTGTACAGCGAGTGCTGTCCCAGCCAATGCGGGCTGGAGCGGGGCGAAACCTATTTCAGGAACGACAACGGTCACGGTGAATACGCCAACAACATTCACACTCAACTGTCAGAATAGTTCCGGGACAGCAGCAGTGCCGAAAAATGTCATCGCCTACATTTACTCGGATGCGATTTGCCCGGCAAGCCAAACCCTCACCGTGGGGGATCCAGTCCTTCAATTGGAGTATTGGTCCCGAATTGATGGGGTGGCGATTGTATGTGCCAATCCTGGTCTGCCAGGAGCGACTCGCCTGACGGCCGATAGTGCGACGCTGTGGTCCAGCACGGTTGGAACGGTCGCAACGGTAACCAACACAGCCCCCAAGGGACAAGTGGCGGCCATAAGTAACGGGACAACCTCGGTCCAGGTGACGCGGGGTTCGGGTCTGGCTTCACGTGGCGTCGTCGCCTCATCTACCATCACGGTGAATGCAGCTGCGGTTCCGACGTATGCGATGTGTCCCGCAGGGAGTCTCGCGCTCCATAAGACGACTAACCCGACAATACAGATCTGGCTCTATCGGCGAGTGGGAGGTGTGCCAATCACCTGTGGCAATTATGCTCCAGGAGTCGACGCAAATATCACGTCGACTACAGCCATCTGGAATAGTGGCACACCGAGTGTCGCAAGTATTAACAGCAATGGGTTGGTCTCGGCGCTTGCGGCTGGCACAACTACCATCACAGCGACTGACAATGGTACCCCGACCGGTCAATCGGTTGATATTGGAGTGACAGACTGCTTACCCTATACCTGTAACACGTTGCCTGCGGCCGTAACAGATCCGTATTGCCCGGGCGAAGCCTTTAATGCGAGTGACAATTGTAGCGGTACACTCACTGGTTGCACGAGCGGAACTCGATCTTGTGACTTCAATTGGAAGGAAGTCCGGCAGTAATCCGTGTCCACCGACACATGTTCGGTGTGATTTCCAGTCGATAGTAACCCTATGCGGTCCAAACTTCTCCTAGGTGCGATGGTCTGCTGTATGCTCGTGGGTGGCCTGTCAGCTGAGACGGCGGATGCATCGACACTCTCGGGTGGCCCTTTGGTCATGGGGACGGACAATTTCCGTATTGATGGAGTGGGAAATGGTCTCAATATTTACACTGGGAACTCGAACGTGTATGTTGGGACCATCGCGGTATCGGGTGTGATGCAGATCATGGGCTCAGTCGCTCTGCCGACGGACAATTTCTCGATTGTCGGAGCTGGGTCGGTCATCAACTTTTACACGGGGAACTCGAGTGATTTCGCGGGTGCGCTCGTCGTGACCGGTGGTACTTTGTCGGGCAGCGCGTCGTGCAATACTGACCAGTGGTATGTGTCGGGAGCGGGGACACACCTCTTTATCTCCTGTGACAGTGGTCCTGGCGGATCGATCACCTTCACAGATACGCCACCAATCTGCACCGACCCGCCGGGTGGTCCGTATGGTGATGCGTGGTGCCAGGGACTTGGCTATGATTACTCGACGGATTCCTGTCTCGGCTACTGTGCCTGTACGGCACCGAATGTCTGGGACGGGGTGGACTGTGTCGCCTCGGCTGGTCCCGTCCCGCCGGTAGTTGATCTGAAAATAAATGGATCCAATGGCCCGCTCGCTCTGGTGAGTGGTGCGATTCGGAATTTCACGTGGACTGCCGCGAATGCGACGACGTGTACGGCCGCGTCTGGAGATGGCTGGTCGGGCAGCAAGGCGACAACAGGTGCGGAATCCTTGGTCGCGAATCTCACGACCAACCATACCCTGACCTGTACTGGTCCAGGCGGAACGATGTCGGACAGCGTTCAAGTGACTATTATGTGCACGCCGAGTATGGGGGTGTATGGTGCCTGCAACTGCACGACGGAGCGAAAGTCTCGGACCAATATCAATGCAGCTTGTCTCCCGTGGACCGAGACGACCGCCTGTAGTGCTACCGAGAAAGATGCTTGTCGCAATATCAACTGGCGCGAAGTGGGACAGTAAGTATCGCATCGAGTGGTGAACACAGAACATTGCCTCTTTTCTTTTTTACATTTTCTGTTGCGGGAAGTGATACATCTCTTGGTATAGTTGCTCGATCAATCGTGTGATAAAATAAAGACAAAGATCCGGTGATGCGAAGACCGGGATTGTTTTGTGAACGGCTTTGTCATGATGCGGGCGAAAAGAAAAATAAATCGACGGCGATCTTTGATGGCTGCGTTGTGGCGCAAACGTATTGTCGTCGCCAAGTGGCAATTCAATGCTGTCAGCCTGTTCTTCCTCGGGCTCGGGGCATTGGTCGGATTCTATCTGACGCTCTCGGGCGTGATTCCGAAGATCCTTGCGGCGGATACGACCGATACCTGGAACTTCGCAGTCAGCGGGGACTATACGCCTTCTGACGCGGCGCTGGTCGAGGTCGCATCCTCGACGGGTCGATTGAAAGTGCAGAATTATGTCGCGGATGGCGATACGGCCGCACTCTATCACCTCGATGAATCGAGTGGTAATGCGACGGATAGTTCGAGCAATGGCAACACCGGTACGGTGGCCAACGCATCGTACTCGGCTGGGAGTTTGAACAACGCGCTTGGGTTCAATGGATCGACCTCGTCTTTTACCGCGGCTGATTCTGCTTCACTCTCGCTCACCGGAGATTTCACCGTCGAGGCATGGACAAAATTCAATTCAGCTTTCAATTCGACATCGAATCGCAATCGGCAGGGTGTCCTTGATAAGGGTCCGTATCGGTTGTACTACGACAATGAAAGTGGGAAGGCGGTGTTTGAGATGGCTCCGTCGTCGGCGAATGACTGGGCGCAGGTCGCCGGCCCCGATATGCTCAATACCAACGGTGTCTCGATCAACACGGAGATCAATCGGAGCTGGGACGCTAATAGCAAGAACTTCATCTGGAATCAGGTCGTGGTCGGCAGTGACATTTACGTGGCACTTGGGAGTGCGACGACGGGGACGACAGTGACAGGCGACGCTGAAGTCTGGAAGTGTACCAGCTGTGCGACGAGCCCGGTCTGGTCAAAAATCGGTGGCGACGGTCTCAACTCGGGATGGGCTGACGGGACGTATGAAGACGCTTCATCGATCGTCTCGGATGGCACGAATATTTATACTGGCATCGGAAACAGCTCGGGTGAAGCTGAAGTGTGGCGCTACAATGGTTCGACGTGGACTAAGGTCGGTGGCGATACGGTCAACTCGAGCTGGCTCATCTCTTCGCCCGGACCCTATGAACGGGTGACGACGATGGTTGCCGACGGGACGACCATTTACGCTGGACTCGGGACGGGAGCAGGTGATGCTGAGGTCTGGAAGTGTACCAACTGTGATAGTAGCCCAGCCTGGACGAAGGTTGGTGGTGACGGGACGGGGACGAGTGGCCAATCATGGCCGGCCGGCTATGAGGAAGTTTCCGCGCTCACGATCGTCAATGGGACAACGCTCGCGGTCGGCCTCGGGACGAGCGCCGGCGATGCAGAGCTCTGGACCTGTGCGACGTCATCTTGTACGACGACTACCGGTTGGACCAAGCGTGGTGGTGACGCAACTGGATCGGGTGGGCAAAGCTGGACCAATGCGATGGAAGAGATTCGCTCGCTCACCTCGAGTGGAACAGTGGTCTATGTCGGTATCGGTGTGACGGCCGGGGACGCGGATGTGTGGCGTTGCGATCTCGGCGGGACTTGTACGACGACCTCGGGCTGGACCCAGGTCGGCGGTGATGGACTCAATTCGGGCTGGGCAGCGAGCACGTATGAGCGAGTCTGGTCCCTCGTGGCGAGTGGGACGACCGTCTATGCCGGACTCGGTGATACCGCCGGCGATGGCGAGGTCTGGAGCTGTGCCAGCTGTGCGACAAGTCCGGTCTGGACTAAGCTCGGCGGCGACGGGACGGGTATCAGCGGCCAGTCTTGGGGAAATACGACCGGCGCATCTTTCTTGTACGCTTCGAGTTTGGCGCTCATCGGGACGAACCTCTTTGTCGGTGCGAGTTCCGGTGCGGGTACCTCCGGCGCGGAGATTTGGCGCTGCGATACGGGTGCAACTTGCAACAATACGGCTGGCTGGACCAGAATCGCGGGACAATACTTGAATAAGAGTTGGGGCGTTTTCAACGTGAACAGCGTTGAAAGTATGACTACCATTGGTGGCAAGCTCTATGCCGGTACGGGTTATGATACCGGCGCAGCGACGGCCAATAGCAATGCGACGGTTTGGGAATTCGATGGTACCAATTGGACGATGATCGGCGGTCAAGGGATCAATAATTCCTGGACGTATGGTCATCCGACACTCACCACCGTCACCTATCGTTCGATCACGTCGATGACGGGGTACAATGGCACGCTCATCGTCGGTCTCGGTGGTGGAACGGCGGGGGATGCCGAAGTGTGGAGCTGGAATGGGACGACGTGGACCAAAATCGGCGGTGATGGTACAGGAACCGGTGGCCAAAGTTGGGCGGCAGGCACGAAACGCTCGGTACCAGCAATGATGGTTGTCGGATCGGTCCTGTACGCCGGATTGCAGGGGACGGCAGCGGGCGACGGAGAAATGTGGACGTGCGATCTCGCAGCGACGTGTACGACGACTGCTGGCTGGACGCTCCGCGGTGGTGACGCGACTGGATCGGGTGGGCAGAGCTGGAACAATACGACGTTTGAAGCGGTCTGGAGCATGGCTGCCCGAGGGACAAATCTTTACATCGGACTCGGATCAAGTGCGGGTGATGCGGAAGTCTGGACGTGTGATTCGGGTTCGAGCTGTACGCAGACGGCCGGCTGGACCAAGCTCGGTGGCGATACGGTGAACTCGAGCTGGGCCAATAGTACGTATGAGGAAGTGACAGCTCTCTCATGGTATCGGGGCGAACTGTATGCGGGACTGGGAGCGAGTACCGGGGACGCCGAGCTCTGGAAATGGAATGGAACCAATTGGGGGAGTGCGGCGGTTGCCGGAGATGGACTGAATGGTTCGTGGACGGATGTCCTCTACGAACGGGTAAAGGGGATCGTCAGTTATAACGGAGACCTCATTGTGGCACTCGGTGATAATGCCGCTGGTGAAGGAGAGGTCTGGAAATTTGATTCAGCTACATGGTCTCGTATCGGCGGTGATGGATCAAATTCCGGCTGGACAAATATCGTAGAGCGGATCAATGCCCTGCAGGTTTACAAGGGAAGGTTGTATGCAGGAACCGGTTTGACAGCCAATAGCGATGCGACGATTTGGGCGTACGGTAGTAACATCCGACTTGAGTCGACAGCGACCAGTCAAGATACGAGTTGGCATCATCTCGCTGTAGCCTATGACGGTAGTTCGCTTGAACTCTATGTCGATGGTGTTCTTGATACTTCGGTATCGACGAGCGCGACTATGCTAGATACAGTGCATCCTCTGTTACTCGGTTCTTTGTCGGGGAATTCCGGAGCAGAAAGAATCGCTTCCGGATTCAATGGGATGATTGATGAAGTGCGGATCAGCAACGTGGCTCGGACATCTTTCAACACGACGCCATACACGAATACTCGGGTCACACTCCAACCCAATGCCGCGGTCCGACTCTCGGGTATCCATACCTGGGATACCTTCACGACGACAGAGACACCGAATGGTGGATCAATCACGTATCGTCTGTCAGATGATGGTGGGACGACGTGGAAGTATTGGGATGGTGCCGCTTGGACGGCCTCGAGCGGACTGACTGAGGCGAACAACGCGGCGACGGTGCAGGCGCATATCGCTACCTTTCCGGTGACTGAGGATGGTTTTTTGTGGCAAGCCGTTCTCCTTGGCGATGGTAATCAGCGAGTGACTTTGAATGAGGTGATCTTGGAGTCGACTTCCGACCTCGTTGCTCCAGGTGAACCGAATGCGCTCACAGCACTCGATCAATTCGGCGGGGCCGTGAATCTGACGACGAATACCTGGTATGCCTACTCGGCACCATATTTCAGTTGGTCCGGGGCGAGTGATGCTGGATCAGGTATCGGCGGTTACTATGTCTATTTCGGTACGGACAATACGGCTGATCCGCAAACGGCAGGGACATTTCAGACAGGGAGTACGTTCACACCATCTGGTCTCACGAGCGGCACGACCTATTCACTCCGCATCCGGGCTCGGGACAATGCACAAAATGTCAGTCCGATCTATGCCGCTTTTGTCTATCGGCTCGACACAACCGGGCCACAGAACCCAACTGGTGTGACCGTTGCCCCGACGGGATACTCATCGACCAATGACTTCACATTCTTTTGGACGAATACGGCGAGTGATCCGGCGTCTGGGGTCGCTGGCTATCAGTACCAGGTCGGGGCGAGTGTGAACCCCGGGAGTTGGTCGTCGACTATCGGCGCAACGAGTGTCAATCTGCCGGGCGCAGCGTATCAGACGGGTGAAAACCTGTTCCATCTCCGTACCCTCGATGTCGCCGGTAATGTCTCGAGTGCCAATGTCCAAGTCGCCTTCTATTATTCCGGGACGGGTCCGACTGCGCCTGAGAACGCGGCCGTGTCACCGGCTTCGAACAGTGTCAATTCATTCGCTTTTTCCTGGGATCCGCCGACGAACTACTCGGGTGACGTGGACGATTTGACCTATTGTTATACCGTCAATACGCTGCCGTCCGAAATCACGTGTAGCTTCACCTCGGCGGGGGCGACAGCGATCTCGGCGGGCGCCTTTGCGACCCAGGTGGGTACGAACACTTTCTATGTGGTCGCCAAGAATGCTGATGTCGTCGGTGGAGCAATCAATTATGGAGCGTATGACAGTGTTACCTTTACGGCAAATACGAGTGCCCCGGGTATCCCGCTCAATATCGAGATAGCTGATGTTTCGGTAAAGAGTACGAGTTCCTGGAAGATCGCTCTTTCCTGGGAGCCGCCGTCATCTGGGGCGTCGTCGGTTCAGGATTATGAGATATTCCGTTCCACTGACGGAACGACATTTGCGAAAGCAGCCTCCACGACGGGTATCGCGTTCGTCGATACAGGGTTGTCACAGCAGACCTACTTCTATAAAGTCAGAGCTTGCGATGATGTCCACAATTGCGGCTCGTTCAGTACTGCAGTTGAGCTCTTGCCATCTGGGCGATTCACGTCGCCCGCAACACTGTCTACCGAACCCAAGGTATCACTCATCACGACACGCTCCGCGACCATTAGTTGGGGTACTGATCGGACATCTGATAGCAAGATCCAGTATGGCAAGAGTGCTCGCTCTTACTTCAGCGAAGAGCCGAGTAATTCACTCCAGTTGACTGATCATGAAATCAAGCTGTCCAATCTGTCCCCTGGAACGCGGTACTATTTCAAAGCGAAGTGGACCGATGAGGACGGAAATACCGGCATGTCAACCGAAGACTCATTCGAGACGCTGCCTGCGCCGACTGTAACGGATCCTCAAGCCAAGACAGTTGGGCTCACGAGTGTCGTACTAGAATTCACAGCCGAGGACGCAAATTCCGTGAAGATATACTATGGTACGACTGCAGCATTCGGGAGCGTGAAGGAGATCGCGACATCTACGACCAAGACGACCTACAATGTCACACTCGACAACTTGCTCGACGGGACAAAGTACTATTATAAGATCAATACGCTCGACGGTGAAGAGGAGGAGTATGATGGGAGCACGCTCTCCTTCGAGACATTGCCTCGACCGAAGATTTCCAATGTCCGGGTTCAGCAGGTCCGAGGATCGGCTCAGACGGTGATGCTCGTCTCATGGTCAACCAATACCGAGACCTCGTCGATCGTCACCTTTTATCCCGAGGGCAAGCCCGAGGAGAGCCGGGATGAAGTAAGCGTCAAGCTCCTCAAGGGAGAACACAAGATTGTCATGCGAAACTTGAGTCCGCAAACACCCTATGTCCTGGTTGTCCGGGGACGTGACAAGGCGGGGAATGAAGCCGAGTCTGATCCACAGCGATTCACGACAGCGACCGATACACGTCCGCCGCAGGTGATTGACGTGAATATCGAGGGAACGGTCGCGACACAAACGGGGGGGAATAATACCGAAACCCAGGCCGAAGCGCAGCTCGTCGTATCCTGGACCACCGACGAACAATCGACTTCTCAGGTAGAATATGGAGAGGGGACGGGTTCGAGTTACGCTCAGAAAACCCAGGAGGATGGAAATCTCGTCACAAATCATACGGTGGTCATTTCCGGCCTGGCTCCGTCGAAGGTCTATCACTTGCGGGTAGTGACACGTGATCAAGCCGGCAATATCGGGAACTCGGTCGATACCGCAGCCATCACACCCAAGGCGACCGCGAACGCACTCGATCTCGTGATCACGAGTCTCCGATCGATTTTCGGGCAATAATCTCTCTCTGATGCCGAAAACAATACAAAAAAAAATCAAAATTGAACCACCGCGAAGACAGGCGGCGCGTATTGTAGCAGTGGCGACATCTGTATCGATGCCCGAGAAGACGCTCGTCGGATCGAAAAAGCGAGTCGCTGCGAGTACTCGTCGAAAAGTGGTCCGACCGGCGGCAGTGGTTGAGACGACTGATACCCTCGCGTCAGCCAGCACCCTCAAATTAGCACCCCGACGGGTGCTCCGCCGAATAGCATCTCCGGCTGCCTCCGTGACAGATGCTCTGCCCGAGGAAACACTCGCTCAAAAGCAACCACAGCAGCAGATAACCGAAACCGAACCTATCACGCCGGCACCAGCTTCACGTCCGGTTTCAAATACGAAAACACTGAATCGTCCCGCAAAAAAGCGAGCGGATCAGTCTACTCCAGCAGCCCCATCACCCATGGCTCCAGTGACTGTTTCGGCAAGGGTGTCGGATCAGTCGCGGACGGATGAGACCAAAGCTCCGGCCGTTTCTGCTACATCTCCGACGTCTGCACTCGGAGAGGAAGTCATCCGAGCGGAGGAGGTCTTCAAGGCATTTGACATCGGTACGCAGATGGTTTTGGTGCTGAAGGGCGTGACATTTTCTGTAACTCGAGGAGACTTTATGGTACTCTTCGGTGCTTCCGGTTGCGGAAAGTCGACGCTCCTCCATATCCTCCTCGGTCTCGAGCCACCCACGAAAGGACTGATTCGTTTCTTGGGCGAAGACATGTATCTCGGCCGCTCCGAAGATGATCGAGCCCAGTTCCGCAAACACCATATCGGCATGGTGTACCAACAATCGAATTGGGTGAAGTCGCTGACCGTACTGGAGAATGTTGCTTTTCCGATGATGCTCCTTGGCGAGGACAAAACCAAAAGTCTCGAGAAAGCGTATGATACGCTCAAGGTGATGAAGATGGAAAATTGGGCGAATTATCATCCGATGGAGTTGTCGGGTGGGCAGCAGCAGCGTGTGGCAGTAGCGCGAGCAATCATCACTGATCCCGAAGTCCTTGTCGCCGATGAGCCGACGGGGAATCTCGACTACGAGGCGGGACAAAACCTCATGTACCTCCTGAACGATCTGAACCATATGGGCAAAACGATCATCATGGTGACACATGACCTCGAGTATATCCAGTATTCGAAGACCGCTTTGAATATGAAAGACGGCCGTATCGAGGGTATCTACCGCGATAAGGACAAAGCGACACTGGAGTCCAAATTGACGTATAAGAAAGCCGATTTCAGCGCGCTTGAAAAACAACCCTAGCGTATGTGGACCTGGAAGAAAAAAACGGCCTCGACCCAAGCTCAGGCACCTGCCTCAGGGACATCGGTGGCACCGAACAGTACGACGATTCCGAAACACTGGGGATTTATTGGTTGGATTCGTTCGATTGGCTGGTTCTTCCGTCACAGTTTCATGCGAATCTTCGTTTTCATCTTGCTCATTCTGACCTATGTTCTTGTCAAGATATCTTTCCATATCTGGTACTGGCGTGTGCTATGGCGGGAGCGACGCAATCCAGGAGATGGGGCGGGGAATGGGACGCCTTCGGAGATTCTCTTCTCGCGTTATTCAGAGCGACTCTTTCGGGTATTTCGTACGACTACCGGCGAGAGCATCGACAAGGTCAGTCTCATCGAGATCGCGATCCGAAACATGAAAGGCAAGAAGACTCGGACGGCCGTGACGATTGGTGGCATGGCAATCGGCATCGGCTCGATCGTCTTTCTCGTCTCAATCGGTTATGGTTTGCAACGCCTCGTTATCTCCCAAGTGGCCAAACTCGAAGAGATGCAGCAGGCCGATGTGGCCGGGTCGTCGACTTCGCCCGCCGTGCTGTGGCGCGACGAGACCGCCTGGCGACTGTACCGCGATTCCGCGCTGTACGACCTGGGCTATCCCTGCCAGGTCGAGATCCTGGACGCCGACGAGCGGCGGGTCAGCCTGTTCGCGACCGGCTTC
>WBZP01004862.1_pt1 | contig 13833 bp, 7 predicted proteins | sample 5204301 | NCBI WGS metagenome assembly WBZP01 (sample SAMN12412401, study PRJNA552823) | activated sludge metagenome | isolation source: activated sludge from nitrification reactor of wastewater treatment plant... | place: USA: Pennsylvania | collected 2017 | reverse complement strand
TACGGCTCGGCCACGACCGACAGGTCGGGCTGATCGGTGAGGTGACGCCACAGGACCTCCTGCGCCGTCTTGCGGAACCACGCCCAGTCCCGCTTCTCGCCGTGCAGGAGGGAGAGCTTCGCGACTGCGACCGCGTCGGCGATCTCGGCCGAGAGGAGCTTCCCGTGCTGGTAGCCGATCTGGGCGGGCGGGCCGGCGAGGCGCACGGTGATCCACCCGCCGCTCGCGCCGCGCGCGGCGCCGGCGAGGCGCGGATCGTCGGCGGCGCGGGACGGGGCGGCGGCCGAGAGCACGGCGAGGAGCGCCGGGGAGAGACCGGCCGCAAAGATCAGTCGACGCATCCGAGAGCCTCCGGGGACGGCCGATCTTCTCATTCAGGCGGGCCCGCGCGCGCGCCGCGGGGAGCGGTCAGCCGCCGAGGAGGGCGGGCCCTCCGGCCTCGAGGAACGCCCGGCCCGTCTCGCGGCGGGCCGCCTCCGCGCGCTCGACGACGGCGGCCATGACCGGATCTCCCCGGACGGACGAGAGCCAGGGGTGTTCCCGAAGCCCCTGGGGGACGGTGAAGCCTCCGTCGACGCTGGCCCCGAGGATCGCGAGCGCCCGCGGGTCGCCGAGCCTGGCCAGCCCGGCGCCGTACATGAACAGGGCCTCCGGATCGCTGTGGCCCGTGGCGAGGGAGGCGAACGCCTCGAAGGCGTCCGGCGCCCCGTCGAGCATGCCCTCGAGCGCCCGGACGATCGCGACGAAGACGGGCGGAGTCGTCGAGTCGAGCGGCCGGTCGAGGGTGCGGCGCGCCTCGTCGAGCCGACCCAGAGTCAGGAGAGCCATCGTGCGCAGCTCGAAGTCACCGGCGTCCGACGTCTCGGCGACCACGCGCTCCATCTCGCCGCGCACCCACCACGTGTAAACGACGCTGGTCGACGCGTGGGGGTCGAGGCGGCGCGCCTCGCGGTGGGCGGCCTCGGACGCCTCGAGCAGGCCGCAGTAGCGGCAGGCGTGCACGAGCCCGGCGAAGGCCTCGGGGTCGTTGCGGCTGTCGCGGGCGAGGCCGATGAGGCGGACCATCGCGTCGCGCGCGCGGCCCATCTCCGCCTCGCGGTGGGCGAAGAGCTTGTTCGCGAGGGGCAGGCCGGGCTCGGCGGCGAGCGCGCGGCGGAAGGCCTCGTCGGCGAGGGCGAGGTTCTCGTCGGGCCGGTCGTGGAAGTACTTCGCGAGGAGCCGGTGGCAGCGGCCGAGACGGGCCCAGGCCGGGGCGAAGGCGGGATCCTCCTCGACGCACCGGCGATAGAGGTCGCGGGCCGCGCCGATCTGGGACCAGTCGCGGACGGCCTCGTTGGCGCGCAGGTAGAGCTCGTAGGCGTGGGCGCTCGCCGGGGTGGCGCGTCGCGGACGGCCGTCCGACGTCGCGAGCGACGGAGACAGCGACTCGACGAGGCGGCGGGCGAGCTCGTCCTGGAGGCCGAAGACGTCGCCGAGGGGCGCCTGCACGGCCTGCGAGGAGAGGAGGGTGCCGCCCGGGGCCTCGACGAGCTGCGCCGTGGCGCGGAGCTGGTCGCCGGCCCGCAGGAGGGTTCCCACGAGCACGCGGTCGACGTCGACCTGCGCGGCGATCGCCTTGAGGTCGGGGGCGTCGGAGGCGAAGCGGGCGCCGGCCGCGCTCGACCGGATGACGACGGACGGCAGTCCGGACAGCGAGGCGGAGATCGCGTCGGCGAGCGCGAACGGGAGGAAGTCGACGTCGGGATCGGGCCGCAGCAGGCGGAAGGGCAGGACGACGAGGCGCGAGAGCGGGCGGGCCACCGAGGCGCCGACCGCTTCGCCGACCGCGCCGATCGCGTCGATCTCGGCCCGCATGGCGGAGGCCGACGGCGGCCGGTCGGCCCGGCGCTTCGCGAGGGCGCGCCGGAGCACGCGGTCGAGCGCGACGATCGCCGGGTCGCCCGCCAGCGCGGGCGGCTCCTCGTGCAGTGTCGCGCTCAGCACCTCGACGACGGTCGCCCCGACGAAGGCCGGGCGCCCGGCGAGCGCTTCGTAGAGGATCGCCCCCGCCGCGAAGAGGTCGGTGCGGCCGTCCACCTCGCCGCCCGTGACCTGCTCCGGCGCCATGTAGCGGGGCGTGCCGACGAGGAGGCCGGGCCGGGTGAGCTCGCGGCCGGCCTCGAGCGAGAGGGTGAGCTCGCGCGCGAGGGGGCGGGCGAGGCCGAAGTCGAGGAGCTTGACGCCGTGCGGGGTGAGGAAGACGTTCGAGGGCTTGAGGTCCCGGTGGACGACGCCGCTCGCGTGGAGAGCCTCGAGCGCGGCGAGGACGTCGCGCGCCATCGCGAGGGCCTCGTCCGCCGGCAGCGCACCGCGCGCGAGCCGGGCCGCGAGCGACTCCCCGGCGAGCAGCTCCATCGCGATGAAGAGGCGCCCGGAGTCCTCGCCGATCTCGTAGACCTGGCAGACGTTCGGGTGGTTGACCGCGGCCGCCGCGCGGGCCTCGCGGCGGAAGCGCCGCCGCGCCGACTCGTCGGGCTCGGCGATCGTCTTCACCGCGACCCGCCGGCCGAGGCTCTCGTCTTCGGCGGAGAAGACGATGCCCATGCCGCCCTGGCCGATGCGCTCGAGCAGGCGGTAGCGGCCGAGGGTCGACACCTCGCCGACGGCCGCGCCTCTCGAGGAGGGCGGGCGCAGCCCGTCCATGATGCGCCTCAGCAGCCCCCTCCGGGAGGGCTGCGAGTGCGTCGGCGTCCGGCCGTCCGCGCCGTCGTCCTGGGCCATCGGAGAGGGGTCCCGGGGAGTATAGCCGGGCCCGGCCTCCGTCCGGCCGCGGGCGCGGCCCGCGCCGTGTGGCGGCGGTCTGCGCCGCGCGTGTAGTATCCGTCCCGTGACCGGTCGCGAATCCTCGAACGAGAGCGGCTCGGCTGCGCCGTCTGCGACGACCCTGCTCGCCGTCGGGCTGGTGACCTTCGCCATGCTCGTCTCGGAGACCCTCCAGGCGATCACACTGTCGCTCCAGGTCTTCTCCCACAACGCGTTCCTCGTCGTCTCGATCGCGATGCTCGGCCTCGGCGCCGGCGGAACCCTCGCCTCGGTCATGGGCCGCCGGGGCGCAGCGGGCCGGGCGCCGGCCGTGCTCTACTGGGCGGCGCTCTCCTTCGGTGTCGGCCTCGGCGCGACCGGCATGCTCGCGAGCCGCACGCAATCGATCGAGGCGCTGATCCTGCTCGGACTCGTGCCCTACGTGCCGGCCGGCCTCCTGCTCGCCGTGCTCTTCGCGAGGTGGCCGCACTCGGTCGGACGCAGCTACAGCGCCGACCTCCTCGGCTCGGCCGCGGGCTGTGTCGGTCTCGTCGTCCTCCTCCAGCTCACCGGGAGCGCCGGCCGGGTGGTTCTTCTGGCTTCGGCCGCCGCTCTCGGCGCGGCCGCGCTGCTGGGCTTCCCGCTGTCGCGTCGCCACGGCCTCGGGGCGTCGGCGCTGGCCCTCGGCGCGATCGCCCTGCTGCCCCTCGAAGGCGCGCTGTTCGCCTATCGTCCGTCCGAGTCCAAGCACTACGGCCGGATGCTGGCCGATCGGTCGGTGGACAGCACCCGCGAGTGGTCCCGCTGGGGGTACCTCGGCCGCCTCGACGTCGTCCGCCCGGGCCGCGGGCTTGAGCGGCTGGACTTCGCGGCGTGGGCGCAGGCGGTGATCGATCGCGGAGACGACGTCCGCTTCCTCTTCGCGAGCGGCGACAACTGGTCCTACGCGCTGCGCTTCCGAACCCCGGAGCACGCCGTCGACTTCGTGCGGGAGGCGGTCGTCTCCGCCCCCTACGTGGCGGTCGGCGGCCGTCCGCGCGTGCTCGTCATCGGGATGGGCGGTGGCGTCGACGTCTTCGCCGCGATCGCGCACGACGCGCTTTCGGTGACTGCGGTCGACGTGAATCCGACGATGATGAGCGCGGCTCGCGGCCTCGGCCCGGCCTGGTGGAACGGCGCGCTGTTCGACCCCCGCGTCTCCTTCGTCGAGATGGACGGCCGGACCTTCACGGACACGACGCGAGCGCGGTTCGACGTCATCACGCTGACCGCGGTCGACACCGGAGCGGCCGTGGCCCACGGCGCATTCGTCCTTTCGGAAAACTACCTCTATACCGCGGAGGCGTTCGACCGATACCTCTCGGTCCTCGAGCCGGGCGGAGTCGTCTTCGTGATGAGACCCGAGCCGGACCTCGCCAAGCTCGCGGTCACCGCGGCCGGTGCGCTGCGCCGAAGGGGCGAGGAAGCCGTCGAGCGTCACTTCGTCGCGCTCGGCGGCGAGGAGTGGCGGGGCCTGCTCGTGTTCCGCGACCCGCTCCCGGCCGGCGCGGCCGCCCGGGTGCAGGACGCCGTGCGGGCGGGGATGGCGCGTGGAGTGGTGACCTACCTGCCCGACGCCTCCGGCCTGCCGTCGCGGCTGGCTTCCGTCATCGAGGTGATGAAGGCCGGCGGCCCGGAGCTGGCGGTGCGCCTGGACCCCGGCCTTCGGCCCACGACGGACGACTGGCCGTTCTTCTACCACCGGGCGAGGGCGCTGAACGGCTCGCCGGCGGGCCTCGTCCTCGGGCGCGTGCTGGGCATCGTGTCGGTCGCCGGGGTGCTGCTCATCCTGGCTCCGCTCGCCGCCTGGGCGCGGCCGTCGCAGGGAGCCGCCGCCCCCGGGGCGTCACTCCGCCGGCTCGCCGTCGTCGCGTACTTCGGAGCGATCGGGCTGGGCTTCATGTTCGTGGAGATGGCGCTCATCCAGAAGCTCGCGCTCCTCCTCGGCCATCCCGTCTACTCGCTGACGGTGACGCTGTGCGTGCTGCTGCTCGCGACCGGCGTCGGCAGCTACCTGACGGGGGTCGTCTCACGGCGGGCTCCGCGCTCGCTCCGGCTCGCGCCGCTGGCGGTCGCCGCCGTCGTCGCCCTGCTCGCCGCGTCCCTCCCGTGGCTGATGAGACTGGCCGTCACGCCCTCGGGGGCGGCGCGCGTGGCGTGCGTGACGCTGGTGCTCGCGCCGCTCGGCGTCCTGCTCGGCGTCTCGTTCCCGCTCGGCATGGGGCGCCTGGCGGGCGCTGACCAGGCGCTCGTGCCGTGGGCCTGGGCGGTCAACGCCGTGGCCTCGGTGGTGGGCGCGGCACTCGCGGTGGCGCTGGCCCTCAGTGCCGGATTCACGCTCGTCCTCTCGCTGGGCGGCGCGGCCTACGTCGTCGCCCACCTGTCGCTCGGGGCGCTGCCGCCGGGGAGGACCGACGCGCGGCAGGGCTAGGATCCGCGGCGTCACGGCCGGCCGGCTGGCCAGCGCGGCGCGCGATCAGGCGGCCGTCGGGTCGGCCCCGGGGCCGGGGGCGGCGAGCAGCTGGGCGATCGGCGCGAGCGCGCGCCACCACTGCTCCTTGGGCCGCTGGTTCTCGAGGTCCATGAGCCGCGAGAGGTCCTCGAACGGCGTGATCGTCAGCTTGCCCTCGCGCATGCCGATGAACGCGGCCGCGGCGCTGCCCGGGCCCTTCGCTGCCTCGTCGATCAGGAAGTCGACGCTCTGCGAGGCCATGCGCGTGGCGAGGATGCGGTCGAACGGGCTCGGGTCGCCGCCCTGCTGGAGGTGGCCGAGGATCGCCTGGCGCACGTCGAAGAGGTCTCCGCCCTCCTGCTCGAAGAGGGCGCACATGAACGGCGTCGTGTAGAAGGGGTTCGCGTCCTCGTTGCGGATGAGCAGGCCCAGCCGCTTCCCGCGGCGGAAGCCGTCGGTCAGCATCGTGAGGTCGCGCTGGAGGTCGGCGAGGGTGACCCCGTCCTCGTTCATGTAGACCCTCTCCGCGCCCGTCGCGAGGCCGCTCATGAGGGCGAGGTAGCCGCAGCGGCGGCCCATCACCTCGACCACGAAGCAGCGCTGCGAGGCGACGGCCGAGGTCTTGATCTTGTCGACCGCGCTCACGATGTTGTTGAGCGCGGTGTCGCTGCCGATCGAGAGCTCCGAGCCCGGCAGGTTGTTGTTGATCGAGGCGGGCAGGCAGATGATCGGCAGGTTGAACGCGGGGAAGCGCTCGCGCTCGGCGTGGAGCTTCGCGACCGCGGCGTAGCCCGACCAGCCGCCGATCATGAGGATGCCGTCGATCTCGTGCTTCTCGACCTGGCGGGCGATCGTGTAGAGCTCGCGGTCGCCGGGGATCCGGCGGTTCGTGCCGAGCTCGGCCCCGCCGCGGCTCGCCCAGCCGTTGACGCTCATCCAGCCCATCTCGAAGAAGTCGCCGTCGACGAGGCCGCGGAACGCGTTGCGCACGCCCAGGACGTGGTGGCCGCGGTCGAGCGTGAGGCGCAGCGCGGCGCGCACGGCCGTGTTCATCCCGGGGGCGGGGCCCCCGCCGTGCATGATCGCGAAGCGGTAGCGCTTCTGGCCATCGGCGGGCGGGTGGGGGAGGGCGCGCACGATCGTTCGCAGGGTCGCCATCGCCGAGCCGAAGCCGCGCCCGCGCAGCGCCATGGCCCCCTTGTAGTCGCCCGTCCTCACGCACTCGGCGACCTTGCGCGTCTCGTCGACGCACGCCATCAGCGGCTGGCGGGTGACGCGGTTGTCCTTCCAGCCGATGAGCTGCGGCTCGGAGCCGGGGGGCGCCGAGAGGAGCTCCTCGACGGCGGCGTACCCGAGGAGCGTGCTCATGTAGCGGTCGTAGGCCGAGGGCGCGCCCCCGCGCTGCACGTGGCCGAGGATGGTGACCCGCACGTCCTCGTTGAGCCTCTCCTGGAGCACGCGGCGGACGTGCTCGGCGGTGATCGCGCTGCCGCGGCGGTCGATCGCTCCCTCGGCCACGATGACGATGCTGTCGCGCCGGCCGGCCTCGCGCCCGGTGCGCAGCCTTTCGCACATCGTCGACTCCCAGTCGTCGACGTCCGGCGGGTCCTCGGGGACGAGCACGAAGCTCGCCCCGGTGGCGATCGCGCCCATGAGGGCGAGGTAGCCGCAGTGCCGGCCCATCACCTCGATGACGAAGGTCCGCTGGTGGCTGGCCGCGGTCGAGGCGATCGCGTCGATCGCCTCGGTGATGCGGTGGAGGGCGGTGTCGGCCCCGATCGTGATGTCGGTGCCCACCATGTCGTTGTCGATCGAGCCGACGAGGCCGACGATGCTGAAGGTCGTCGCCTTCGAGGCGGTGGCCGCGTCGATCCGGCCCTCGCCGGCGAGCTCGTCCACGAGCGAGCGCCACTCGCTCCGGAGGGCGTCGGCGCCGCTGAGGCTGCCGTCGCCCCCGATCACCACCAGGCTGTCGATGCCGGCCTTGAGGAAGTTCTCCGCCGCCTGCCTCCGGCCCTCGCGGGTCCGGAAGCGATCGGACCGCGCCGTGCCGATCGAGGTGCCGCCCATGTGGAGGATCCCGCCGACCGAGGACCAGGTCATGGGGGTGATGCGGTCTCCGCCGGCGACCGCGCCCTCGTAGCCCTCGCGGATCGCGAACACGCGGACCCCGCGCGAGAGGGCGGTGCGGACCACCGCGCGCACCGCCGCGTTCATGCCGGGAGCGTCGCCGCCGCTCGTCAGGACGGCGATCGTGCGCTCGCCGGGAGACGATGGTCCGTCAGACATTAGATTCCCTCACTTCCGAGCTTCGCATGATAAGCCCTTTCGAACGCTGGGGAAACGGCGCCTCCGCGGGCGCTGCGCAGATGAAAGCGGTTTTCATCTTCCATTTCCCTCGGAAGCCTCTAGAATCCCCGCATCGACTCAGGAGACAGCCGACCACTCGTCCGGTGGCCCTCGAATCGGGCGGATCGGGAGGAGAGAGAATGTCGCGAAGGACGGCGGTGCTGGCGTTCGTTCTCGTCGCGTGGCCGGGCCCGGGCCAGGCGCAGACGCCGAAGCTGGCGCTCCTGATACCGGACCTCTACGGGGCGAAGGGCCTCACCGTCGGGAGCGAGGCCCGGCTGCCCGACGGCTCCACGCACTCGGCGCACTTCAACAGCGCCTTCCAGTCGCGCTTCACGCAGTTCAACGTCGCGCTGGCGAGCCAGCTCGCCGCGATCCCGCTGCCGTCGCCGGCGTCGGGCTTCACCTACACGTTCGACGAGACGCTGGGCACCTACCAGCGCACGACCCAGAGCTTCGGGCCGATCCTCGCCGAGCGGCCCGAGACCCTCGGCCGCAACAAGTTCAGCTTCGGCGTGAGCTACCAGCGCTTCGCCTTCGACAGCATCGAGGGGGTCGCCCTCGACGCCGTCCCGGCCGTCTTCACCCACGACGACGCGCAGCTCGGCGGCGGCCGCGCCGACGTGGTGACGACCGAGACCGCTCTCGACGCGAGCGTCGACCAGTCGGTCGTCTCGCTCACCTACGGCGTCGCGAACTGGCTCGATGCCTCGCTCGCCGTCCCGTTCGTGCGGGTCGACCTCGGGGCCAGCTCCGTCGCGACGATCCAGCGCATCGGCACGACGAACCCCGCGATCCACTTCTACGGCAACGGGAGCGGCGACTACGGGGCCGAGGCGGACTACGGGCTGCACGGATCGGCCAGCGGGATCGGCGACCTCGTGCTGCGGCTGAAGGCGCGCGCGGTGGGCGGCCACCGGGCGGGCCTCGCCCTCGGCCTCGACGTCCGCCTGCCCACCGGCGACGAGGAGAACCTGCTCGGCCTCGGCACGACCGGCGTCAGGCCGTTCGCCGCCCTGGCCGTCGGCTTCGGCCATGCCGCGCTGCACCTGAACGCGGGCTACCTGTGGAACGGCGACAGCGTGCTCGCCGGCGACGTCGTGAGCGGGAGGAAGGCGGACATGCCCGACCAGTTCACGTGGGCCGCCGGCATCGACTGGGGCGTGACGAACCGCGTCACTTTCGCCGTCGACGTGGTCGGCAACCACGTGACCTCGTCGCCCCGGCTCGTCACGCAGACCTTCACCGCCTCGAACGGCGCCACGTTCCCGCAGATCGACTTCGTCAGCGAGGCCTACTCGATCGTCAACGGCGCGGCCGGCGTGAAGATCAACCTCGGCGGCCGCCTGCTCCTCGACGCCAACGTGCTCTTCAAGCTGAACGACGCGGGGCTGCGTGACAAGGTCACGCCGCTCGTCGGCGTCGAGTACGCCTTCTAGCCGCGCCGCGCCGCGCCGCGCGTCCGGCCGGGGAAGCGGCCCTTCTCCAGGAACCCGAGCACCAGCTCTTCGACCCGCGGGTGGTTCATGATCCAGGCGTGGCTGGCCGCGACGCAGGCGAAGTCCGCCATCCCGTCGAGCCGCGTCTCCGCGACGGCGACGGTGCCGTCGCTCGGCTCGTCCGGTGGCATCAGCCGGAGCGCGCGCGTCAGCCAGCCGGGCGGCGCCGCGGCCGAGAGGCTCGTCGTGCCCGCGACGACGCCGAACGGCGAAGGCGGAGCGGGCCACCCCTCCGCGCGGCCGACCTGCTGGCCGGCGGGACCCAGGTACCAGCGGAAGACCGGGTTGTCCCTGAGAGCGGCCGCCACCCGGCTGCCCTGATTCGGAGGGGCGAGCATCACCGCGCCGCGCCACGGAAGCCGGTCGGCCAGGTGGCGCACCACGATGCCGCCGAGCGAGTGCGTGACCGCGAACACCGGCCGGTCGCCGAGGTCCTCGCGGATCCGCTCGGCCAGCCAGTCGGCGAGCCCCGCGATCCCGAGCCGCCGCGACGGATAGCTTCTGGCCCAGGTGGGGTGGCCCGCCCGCTCGACCTTCCGCTGCAGCGTCGCCAGCGACCGGTGCGAGCGGGCGAGCCCGTGGAGGAAGACGACCGTGGGCTTCACTCGGCGCCGGCGAGCGGAGTCGGCCGCGGGAAGAGCAGCTCGAGCCCCTCGGGCTTGAAGCGCTGGACCGTGGCCACCACGTCGTCGACGAGCGCGTCGCGTTCCCGCCGCAGCGACGCGACCTCGCGGCCGAGGAAGAGCAGGCGCAGCGCTGTCGTGGACAGGCGGCGCAGGGCGACGACCCGCTCGAGGACGCGCAGCGTGGCGTAGCCGGACAGCGGCAGGAGGACGAGGGCCGCCGCCGCGGCGCGCCCGCCGAAGCGCAGGCCGACGAGAGCGGGCAGGCCCAGGTACGACAGGGCCAGCAGCAGGAAGCCGGCCGCGAACTTCGTCGTGCCGATCACGTCCTTGCGCGGCGAGAGGCGCTCGCCGGTGATGCCGAGCAGCAGCCCGACCGGCAGGTGCACGGGCGCGCCGGCCAGGGCGGCCGGGAACCACACCAGCACGAGCACGAGATGGCGCAGCAGGCGGAGCAGGCGTTCGCCCGGCCGCAGCTCCCGCGCGAGGTCTCGGTCGCTCAGGCCCAGGCTCGCCAGGCGGTCGAGATAGGACGCGACGCGCCCGTAGAGCCGCCGGACCTCGGGCTCGTTCCGCAAGGTCGGGTAGTGCGTCGCGAAGCGCCGCGCCAGCTCGACCCGCTCTTCGAAGCGGATCCGCGGCGGCTGGTAGAGCCGGCGCACGCCGTCGAGCACCCGGAGCGTGTCCCAGTCCTCGGCGTTGACGGTGAGCGCGCGGAGGCTCGCCTCCATCCGCCCGGTGAGCTCCTGGGCCGCCGCGCGCGGGTCCGCCTGGAAGACCGCGTCGGCCGCCGCGTCGACCTCGAGCGGGGGGCCGAACTGGACGAGGACGCTGCTGCGGAAGCGCTGAGGCGTGATGTAGGTGAGGCCGCACGGCACCAGGCGCACCGGGAGGCCCCGGTGGCGCGCCCGCGCGCCGAGTGCGATCCGCGAAGCGCCCGTCTTGAACCGGGCGAGCTGGCTCGCGTCGTGGCTGAGCCCCTCGGGGAAGATGCCGATCACCTCGCCCGCGCCGAGCGCGGCGAAGAGCTTCTCGAACGCCAGCTCGTTCGCGAGCGGGCCCTCGCCGTGGTCCGCGCGGCGCTGGACCGGCACCGCCCCCATCGCTCGCAGCACGGGCCGCAGCAGCGGGCTGCGGAAGAGCACGTCCTTGGCCACGAAGCGGACGACGCGCCGGCCGCAGCAGGAGATGAGCGCCGGGTCGAGGAGGGAGTTCGGGTGGTTGCCGAAGAAGACGACGGCGCCCGTCTCCGGCACGTGCTCGAGGCCGACCACCTCGATGCGGCGGAAGAACGCGCGGACCGACAGTCGGAGCAGGCCGCGCAGCATGCGGTAGAGCACCATGGACTCTGGCCTCGGTCGAGTGGCGGGAGACTACACGATGAGGGGACGCGATTCCAACCGACGCTCCGGTCGCCCCGGCCGAGATCCGCTCGGCCGGCGGGCCCCCACGCCGGTCGAAGGCCGGAGACTCCGGAGACACGGGACCCGGTCATTCGGTACACTGCCGCTGTGAGCGACGGGGAGTTCTTCTGTCAACCACGCCACTTCCGGGACCAACGGGAGTTCCGCCGCTGGTTCGAGATCCGCTCGGCCGGCTTCGGAGACTGGTACGTGTCCTCCAAGGCCCCGAGGTGGAGGCTGCTCGACAACCGACACGTGGTCAACTGCAAGACGGCGCTCTTCCCCGAGTTCCTCCACGAGCTGCGCGACGGCGCCGGGGAGGCGATCGGGTACCTCTCCACCGTGCCCGGGTACTGGTGCGGCGACCCCAACGCCCTCCAGACGTTCTCCTACATCGACGAGACTCTGCGGTTCGGTCCGGTGAAGACCGCGGCCCTGACCGGCTGGTACCTCCTCACCCGGGAGTGGCTGAGGTCGAGCGGGCTGTTCGACAGGGTGGCGCGGAAGGTCCGCGCGTCCCGGATGACCGGCGCCAACGCGGTGTACCTGATCTCGATCGTCGTGGCGCCGGAGCGGCGCGGTCAGCATCTGCCGCAGAGGCTGGTCGAGCGCGCGAAGAGCGCCGCCCGGGGTCTCGGCTACGACTACGTCGTCGCGCCGTTCCGGCCGAGCGCCTACGGGCAGTTCAAGAGCGACCGGCGCGCCGAGCACAGTCCCGCCCTGTTCCAGCAGTACTGCGCCATGACGCGGGCGGACGGACTGCCAACCGACCCCTGGCTCCGGGCGGTGGTCCGGCTCGGCGCCCGGCTGCTCGCACCGGTGGAGCGCTCCTTTTGCGTCGAGCGTTCTCTCCCTCGGTTCGAGCGGCTGCGCCGGGAGTTCAAGCCGACCGAGTGGTACTCCCCGTCCCCGGACGTCTGGGAGTGCGGCGAGACTTGCACCTGGTACGTCGATCGGGCCCGCCGGCAGGTGGTCTCGGCCGAACCGAACTTCTGGGGCGCCTTCTATCTTCGACCGGACGGTGATCGGCCGACGCCGGGATCCGAGGCGTGACGGGCGGGCCCAAGGGGCGGTGAGCGCCCCGCGGCCGATTCGCCGCTCCGACCCCCGGAGCCGCTTCGCCGCCGTCAGTCGAGCAGGTCGAACGTGTGGCTGTACTTGACCGTGAAGCTGCGGTCGCGGACGCCGAGGCCGAGGGGGTCGCGGGCGGTGTCGCGGTTCTCGTTGTAGACGACGAACAGGCCCGTGTTCGCCGCGTGCAGCCAGCCGAAGCGCAGGTTGGTCGACCAGTTGTCGATCACGTCGTTGTACTGGAGGAGGGCCTGGAGGTAGATGCGCGGCGTGAAGGAGTACGACACCCGCATCCGCACCAGGTTCGTGACGAAGCGGCCCTGCGGCAGGCTCACGTCGTTGCGCGAGTAGTCGACGCTCGAGGCGAAGGCCTCGCCCACGCGGGCCCGCAGAGTCGTCACCGAGCTCGCCCGGCTGCCGCCGAAGAACCCGCCGAGCGTCACGCGGGTCTCGAGGCTCGCCTTCGCCCCCTGGTTCGTGATGAGGACGAGCATCGTCTCGGCGTTGTCGTACGTGCCGGGGGGCACCACGATCCCGGGGTAGATCTCGAACGGCGTGAGGACGCCCTCGCGCGTGAAGTTGACGCCGGTGTGGACCTCGTAGCCCGACTTCCACTCGAGGTGGTTGTCGACGTGGAGGAAGCCCGATTCCTGGAATCCGCCCGGCTTCCAGTAGCCGCGGTAGGAGACGTGAGGCCGCACCTCGAGGAGCCCGAGGAAGCTCTTCGGCCGGTGCCGGTAGAGCACGACGCCCTCGGGCTTCCTGAAGTCGGTGCGCGCGAGGAAGCCGACCTCGGGGTTGAAGTTCCCCTGGACCTCGGTGTACTCGGCGTTGAGCTCCCACGCGGGCGAGCTGAGGCTCGCGCCGAGGTTGTAGGCGAGGTCGCGGCCCGCGAGCCCCGGCGTGTCCGTCTTCGCCGCGTAGCCCTCGACCGCGCCGTAGCGGCCGACGCCCCACTTGCCGTCGACGCCGTACGTGCGGTTGTGGTCGCCGGCCGGCGAGAGGCCGCCCGTTCCTTCGCGGTTCACGAAGGTCGCCCCCGCCCGCGATCGGTTCGGCAGCTCCCGCGACAGGCGCAGCACGGCGTAGTTGCTCGCCGCGACCCCGGTGTCGCCCGTCCGCGTCTGCATGTCGAGGAGGCCGACGTTGAAGCCGCCCAGCTTGCCCGACAGCCGCGCGCCGCCGGCGATCGGCACGACCTGGCCGTCGGGGCCGATGCCGATGCGGCGAGAGAAGAAGAGGTCCACCTCGCCCGGCGAGCCGGCGGTGAAGAGGCCGGCGTTCTCGAGGAAGAACGGCCGCTTCTCCGGGTAGAAGAGGCTGAAGCGGTCGAGGTTCACCTGCTGCTCGTCCACCTCGACCTGGGCGAAGTCGGTGTTCACCGTCGCGTCGAGGGCGAGGCTCGGGGTGACGCTCCACTTGAGGTCGCCGCCGGCGTCGGCGCTGGTGTCGCTCCCCGTGCCGGCCGCGGCGTCGCGCCTCGCCTCGCCGAGCGCGTAGGGCAGGAGCTTGAGGTTGCGCGGCGGCGGAGGCTTCAGCCCCTCGAGCGTCCCGGCCCGCGACACGCGGAAGAGGTCGTACTGGCGCGGGAGCGGCGCCCAGTAGGCGCTCTCGTT
>WBZP01004861.1_pt1 | contig 13835 bp, 13 predicted proteins | sample 5204301 | NCBI WGS metagenome assembly WBZP01 (sample SAMN12412401, study PRJNA552823) | activated sludge metagenome | isolation source: activated sludge from nitrification reactor of wastewater treatment plant... | place: USA: Pennsylvania | collected 2017 | reverse complement strand
AGGAGCGTCTCCATCACCCCCGTCGCCGTCCGCGCCTCGAAAAACCAGAACTTCTTCAGGCGGTTACTGAAGGGCTTGAGCGTGACTGGTCGCCTGAGATCATCAGTGCCCAGTTACGCCAACAGCATCCCGATGACCCCAGCTGGCACCTGAGAAGCTGTTTGGAAATTATCGGCTCAGGCCAACCGTCGCAACATAATCCGGGTCATAGCGATGTAAATCCAGGTTTCATCGGTTCGAGTGAGTCGCTCGTAGCTCTTGCTCAGGCGGCGTGAATGATTCAACCAGCCAAAGGTCCGTTCCACCACCCAGCGGCGAGGTAATAACACAAATTTTCGAGTTTCTTGGGGCCGGAGGACGACCGCCAGACAGAATTTGAAACGCGCCACCACCCACTCTACCAGGCGCCCCGTGTATCCCCCATCGACCCAGATCTTGCGGAGCTTTTTGCAACTCCCTGGTAAGCGACTCAGAAGCTCACGAGCCCCATCACGGTCTTGCACGCTGGCCACCGTGACCATCACCATCAGCACCAGTCCCAGGGTATCGACTAACACATGGCGTTTCCGTCCAGTGACCTTTTTCCCCGCATCGTAGCCTCGCTCCCCGGAAACAGCCGTACATTTAACGCTTTGGCTGTCCAGACAGCCGGCGGTGGGATGCTTGTGACGCCCCAATTTTTCCCGTAACCGCGCCCGCAAGAGGTGGTGAAGACGTTCCCAGGTGCCGTCACCTGACCATCTGTAAAAGTAGTAGTAGACCGCGCTCCAGGCGGGAAACTCGCGGGGGAGTTGGCGCCATGGGCAGCCCGTTGCCAGGACATACAGAATGGCATTGATCACCTGACGCAAGCTCACCTCTCGGGGTCTGCCAACGGCTGCGGTTGGCAAATGGGGCTTCAGGTAACGCCACGCGCCGTCGCTCAGATTACTCGGATAACGCTTTTGCCGTTTTTTGGACCATAACTCAGCCTACAGCTCGTGAAATCGTCGAACCCTAACACCAAGGTTCAGAATTTCCAAACAGCTTCTGAATTGTTGGAACTCCGGGGTTGTATCGTGACCCTCGATGCGATGGGAGGCCAACGCGACATCGCCCAGAGGATTCAGGACAGGGGGGCGGGTAGGTGCTCGCCGTGAAAGACAATCAACCCAGTCTCCATGAAGCCATGTGGACTACTTTGAAACCGCCGATCGGGCGGGCCATCCGTGAAAGCTATCAGAACGGAAAAACGACGGTCGAAACACGCTATTACATCGTCTCTTTCGACCAGGATGTGGCGCGCTTCGCCCGGGCGGTGCGTGGGCATTGGGGGATTGAGAACTCTCTGCACTGGGTTCTGGATGTGACCTTCGGCGAGGACGACGGCCGCATACGCGCAGGCTTCGGCGCCGAGAACTTCGCCGCCATCCGGCAGATCGCCCTCAATCTCCTGAAAGGCGACCCCTCCAAGGGGAGCGTGAATAAGAAACTCTTACGGGCGGCCTGGAACGATGACTTCCGCGCTAAAGTGTTGTCTCGACTCTGAGGATGGCGCGTTTGCCCGGATATTCGGGGTAGCAGAGTTGGTTGGCGTCGCCAAAGGCTTTAGTATTCCGGTCGAAGACATCCCGCCCGCGGTGGACGGGATACGCGGCTCAGCAGTAATCAGCCCATGAAACATCGACCCCAGATCCGCAAGACCAAGATCGTCGCCACCATCGGTCCGGCCTCGGACCCACCCGAGGTCCTTCGCGAGATGATCCGCGCCGGCATGAACGTCGCCCGCCTCAACCTTTCCCACGGCAACTATACCCAGCATGCCGAGCGGGTGCTGCGCGTGCGCCGGATTGCCGAGGAAGAAGGCACCCATGTCGCCGTCATGCTCGATACCCGGGGGATCGAGATCCGCACCGGCCCGCTCCGCGAAAGCACGGTCGAATTGTTGCCGGGCAATCTTTTCACCCTCTATGGCACTCCCCTGGTCGGGGATGCGGCCCGGGTCTCCGTGTCCTACCGTCATCTGCCCGAGGAGGTGGAACCCGGCACCCCGATCCTGCTCGACGATGGCGCCATCGAACTGGAGGTGGTACGCACCACGGCGGAGGCGGTGGTGTGTCGGGTGATCCACGGCGGCCAACTCAAGGCCAATAAGAGCCTGAATCTGCCCGAGACCCAGTTGGCGATAAGTGCGGTCAGTCCGGAGAACCGGGAGGATATCGTTAAGGAACTGAGTTTCGCCGCCGAGCATCAGGTCGACTATATCGCCGCCTCCTTCGTCCAGACCGGCTACGAAGTGCTGCGCATGCGCGACATTCTGTTCGAGCGGGGCGTCAGCATCCCCATCATCGCCAAGATCGAAAACAAGGCCGGGGTGAAAAACCTCGAAGAAATCGTCGACGCCGCCGATGGCATCATGGTGGCGCGGGGTGATCTGGGGGTGGAACTCCCCCTGGCGGATGTCCCCAGCATGCAGAAAAAGATCATCCGCACCACGGTGACCAACGGCAAGCCGGTAATCACCGCCACCCAGATGCTGGCCTCCATGGAGGTGAATCCCAAGCCCACCCGCGCCGAGGCCAGCGATGTCGCTAACGCCATCTTGGACGGCTCCTCGGCGGTGATGCTCTCGGGCGAGACCGCCGCCGGAAAATACCCGGTGGAGGCGGTGCGCACCATGGCCGGACTGGCCCTGCGCACCGAGTTGTCGCTACGGGAGTACGGCTATCTGCAGAAGATCCGCGCCAATCCCTCCAACGTGGTGACCGAGGCGGTCAATCACGCCGCCGTGACCATGGCCACCGAACTTCAGGCCGCCGCCATCTTCAGTCTCACCGAGACCGGCTTCAGCGCCCGTCTGGCCTCCAAACATCGGCCGGATTGCCCCATCCTGGCGGTGACCGCCTCGCGTTCGGTGGCCCGCCGGCTGTCGATGAACTGGGGCGTCCTGCCTCTGCTCTACGAAGGCGAACGGAGCGACGAGGCCAAACTGGAGTTCGCCCTGCAAGAGGCCATTTCTCACGACTATATCGGGCCGGGGGACATCATCGTCGCCACCGCCGGCTACAAGCAGCAGGCCGGTGGCACCGATCTGATCCGAGTCATCACCCTGGCCTAGCGATTCCAACCATGTCAAACGAATCAAGTCTGCTCATTACCGGCACCAATCGCGGCATCGGCCTGGAGCTGGCGCGCCAATATCTGGCCGCCGGTTGGCGCGTTTATGCCTGTTGTCGTCAACCCGAAAACGCCCACGAACTCAATCGCCTCGCCCAGCATTCCAGTGGGCGCCTGAGTCTCCATCTCCTGGACGTCACCCAGGAGCGCCAGCGCGCCGCCCTGGCGGCGGAGTTGGCTGGACAGCCGCTCGACATCCTCATCAATAACGCCGGGGTCTATGGCCATGGCGCCTCGGTGTTCGGGCGACTGGACGAGGGAATCTGGCTCGACACCCTGCGGATCAATGCCATAGCGCCGCTCAAGCTCATGGAGGCGCTGCTGGGGAATCTGCTGCTCGGCAGGCGTCGGATCATGGCGGCAATCACCAGCAAGATGGGCAGCATCGCGGACAACACCTCCGGCGGCAGCTACGCCTATCGCTCCTCCAAAGCGGCCCTCAATGCGGCCCTGGCAAGCGCCGCCTTAGACCTCGAATCCAAGGGGATCTGCGTAGTCATGTTCAACCCTGGCTGGGTCAAGACGGATATGGGCGGGCCCAGGGCCGAACTTCCGGTGGAGACCTGCGTGCAGCAACTCCGCCGCCTTATCGAGGGGCTACGCCCCCAGGACAGCGGGCGCTTCATCGATATCGACGGCCTCGATGTCCCCTGGTGAGCCTTGGTTCGTCCGGGTTTTCAGGCGATATTGCCGCCCTTTTCTTGTTTGGCGATAAAATTCGGGTAACCTAGGGAACCTCGCCGAGATACCGAGGTCTCCCCTCTCAATCCACAACAATTCAAAGAGATAGGAACACATGCGCAGCAAGAGGTTATTGAGCATCCTGGGACTCATCGGGCTCCTGGCCACTGCGGTTCCACTACCGGCCGCTACGCCGACCGAAGGCTTCGAGTACCAGCGGATCGATGTCCCGGTGCCCACCGAGACCGGTTCCAAGGTCGAGGTCCTGGAGCTGTTCTGGTACGGCTGTCCCCATTGCTACCACCTCGAACCCACATTGGACAAATGGCTCAAGACCAAGCCTGACAACGCCGAATTCCGTCGTCTGCCGGCGGTGCTCAATGATAACTGGGCCATCCACGCCAAAGTTTTCTATACCGCCGAGACCTTGGGTGTCCTGGAGAAACTCCATACCCCCCTGTTCCAGGCCTATCATGAGCAGAACAATAAATTGAAAGACGAAGCCACCATCCGACAGGTCTTCGTCGCCAACGGCGTCAAGGCGGAAGACTTCGATCGCGCCTTCAATTCCTTCGCTGTCGACGCCAAGGTCAGGCGCGCCCGGGATCTCAGTCAGCGCTTCGGCATCGACGGTGTCCCCGCCATCATCGTCAATGGCAAGTACCGCACCAGCGCCACCCTCACCGGCGGTCATCAACAGACCATGGATGTGGTCAATTTCCTGATCGCCAAGGAGAGCGGGGCCGCCCCGGCGAGATAGGCATGGCCCGTCTCTTCTCGCCACAACCGGCGGCGGAGAGGCACCACAAAGACTAGGCTTCAAAGCAGAATGAAGAGGGGTTCTCCATGGACAAAGGCTTGATGCTGCTACCAAGCAAGGATTTCCAGCGGATACGCCTGATCCGTATCCCGGATGACTTCGAATCCCACGAGGCGTACCGTCTTGCCACCGGGATCATCGCCGGTGTCAATCCTGCCTCTTCCTGGGAAGAGATCGCCGACGCCTTGGAATCCCGGGGTTTGCAGATGGTCGACTTCATCTTGGGTCCCAGTCTGGATCCCTGATCGATCCAAACCCGGGCCGGTTCTGGCCGGCTCGGGACCTCGCTAGCGGCGATCTTGGCCCGGTCCCGAAGGGACGGTCTGGTTGATCATGTCCATCGGGTTCCAGCGCTGGAATTGCTCGCTGCCCCGATAGATCGCCTGATCCATGCGCGCCATGCTGGACTGCAACTGCAACAGCGTGGCTTGCATGCGGGACACCTCGTTGGACATGGATTCCACCGCCGTCGCCATGGAGCGGACATCCCGGCTCAGGGTGCCGACGTGTGACGTAATCTCACCCATCAGCCCGACCATATCCCACATCAACTTGGCGAAGAAGCCACCGCCGGCCAGGGCGGCGATGAGGATTCCGCTTTGCATCCACTTGTTCATCCCTTCCCCCCGGTACCCAGGATATCCGGCCGGGCTCCAGTCATGACCACCTCTCCTCTGACTGCCGCCTCCTGGAAGCCCCCCTGGGCCAGCGGCTGTAAAGACTGGATACCGAGCAGGACGGCCCGGTGATCCAGATCCGGATGCAACAGGGAAAGTATGTAGCCTATCCCCGGTTGTACCGCCTCGGCGCCTGGATCGAAATCGAGTAGCGCCCGCAGCAGGTGTTCGGGTTGGATGGGGTTACCCTGCCTCTCGGCCAGTTGCAGGATCGAAAGGATGTAGCCGGTGATGGTCTCGCGTGTCCCTGATTCGCTCCGACGGCCCGGCTGGTCGCAGGAATGTTCGTACCAGCCATAATAAGCCGCTTGGATGCCCCGATAGGCCTCGGGTTGGGAGCCCAGGGTATAGCGCCATACCGACCTCAGAACGCTCGGCGTCTCATTCCGTTCACCGAATTCCACCATGGCGAACAACAGCAGGCTGGTCGTCAAGCGACAACAGCCCCGTTCCCTGGCCAGGGCGGTGGCCCGGGCAAAGAGCCCTTCGCAGGTGGGACTGAGGGGATAGCCATGAAGGACCTGAGATGGCGCCAGCAGAAAAGGACTCGATTTGCCAAACTTCATTTTCATCCCCATCGCAGCCGCCTCCACTCAACCGCTTTCTAAAATTGTAAAGACTAGAGAGGCGCAAAATGTAACTAAAGTCCATATTCCGAGGACATTTTTCGCCATTACCCCAGTCCATCGAGAGAGGTCCACTATTGTACTCCACTATCACTAATGTCCATTCCCTGTTGGGCGAATTTCACATCGAGGGCATGATGCTCCGTTACAGCAGTTTCGTCCCCCGTTTGTATAACCTCGCCAGATCCCTGGGATTCGAAGCGGGCAAGATCGTTCCCTCGCGCGCCTTCTGCTCCGACGAAAGTCAGGGTTACCCCATCATCCTCATCACCAAGCACTTCGGCACCTTTCCCTTCAACCACGGGCGGGTGGGCGGTATCGTCGCCACCGATCGTCATGCCCCTCATGCCGAGCACGGCAAGGACATGGTCATCATCCACGCCAGCCATGTCGGTTATGACCCCGACCAGGGGTGCTTCGGTACCTATCGCCGCTTGCAGACCGAGCACGCCGGAGTGACTCCGAACTGTGGCAAGATCTCGGGTGTGCTGGACTGGTACCTGCAAGAGTTCGACTTCGCTCGGGAGAGCATCTCCCTGGAGCGGGACGGTTCCCGGCGGCTGGTCAATATCGACAACCAACTGCTGCGGGCGAACAAGGCCGAGGGACTTCTGCTCCATCTAGAACAACTGGCTCAGGCCGATGCCAACGGCAAATTCCTGCCCTTGCGCTCCTTCAGCACCGGCAAGACCTTCATCGCCGCCCCCAGCCTGATCGCTGCCCTATCGGATTCGGCCTGGCCCGGCCAGGGTCGTAGCCCCCTCGGCAAGGGCTTGCGGGCGGAGATGTTCAGCTTCAAGCGCAACATCCCCGAAGATCCCGAGGTCCATGGTCACCTCGAACTCAATCTGCTTCCCCCCATGCCCTGGATTCTGACCTCGGAGAGCCCCATGCTCACCGCTGCCCTGGTCAACACCCAGGTCGAGTACGACCGTACCTTTCGCACCATCGTCAAGGAACAGGGCTACCAAGGCAAAAACCTGCTCTATGTGGCCGGCTTGAACATCGATATCTCGCCCCGACACGGGCAGATCTTTCCCCTGACCAAATTCGTCCCTTGGGCGGCTTTCGTCCAAACCGCCAAGGGCGAACGGGCTACCTGGGAGCAGGGAGAGCTTATGGCGAGACTGTTGGAGCAAAGCCCGGAGAACCCGGAGCAGATCGAATTGGATGTCGCCATCCAAGAGATGGAGCAGGCAAAAGAAATCAGGGTGCGGGATCCTCGTGCCTTCTGATGATCCTCGCCCGGGAGATCAGAAAACGGATACCACGGAGACCATGGGGTCTAGGGCGTCCCTGTTTCAGGATGGAAGCCGATCAACCCCTTTCCTCCCGAATCGGCGGAAAGGGGCCAAAGTACCTATCTCAGCACAATCTTAAGCGGCCTTCTTGAGCGCGGCAGCGATGTTTTCCTCCATCATCTTGCGAATGTTTTCGCTCGTCTCTTTTCCAAGCTGGGCCAGGGCATTGGCGTCGGCGACATAGCCTTCGATCAGGCTGCGGGCGACTTCACTCTGGTGCTTGATGAAGCTCTCCAGCCCTTCGGCGTCCTTTACGGTCAAGACATCGCGCCAGCCGGCGAACACGGCTTCAGTCTGTTTGCGCATCGCCGCCATGTTGAGTTCGGCCAGCTTGGTGGTGTAGAGCAGCGCAATTTCATTGAGCTCTTTCACCGGAGCAAAAAGTTTTTCGTAGGCGGCAAAGGGTTCGATGTTCGACATGGTGGTTTCTCCAGGTGTTTTGGTGGATTTGGATTTTGTGCGTTGCAGCATAACGCAATTTTTACTGCCGCGCAATATCTTCTTAATGGCAAGGAATGGCTGATTTCAAGACCGAAACAAGCCTGGGATCGTCGATATTGCGTCGCAACAATTAAGGGGTCGCGCGACAGGTTGACAGCGTTCATTGTCCGGCTGGATTCAATGCCTTCCTGCGTCATCCAGCCACCCGTACCAGCGGTCTTCCCCAGCATCGACAGGGTTTCGCTTGCCGCCGGGGACGATCTTCCTCGGCTTGACGGGATGAGAATGAATCGAGTCAGGTGGCGGATTGGCCGTGCCTTGTCGTGTCTGTGCGAAATGCGGGCCGACCGACTGGCCAAGGAGGCGGGGAAACAGCGTCAGGATGTTTTCCGATTAAGGGCAAGGCTTCGTTTCCGGGCTTGGCCCCGAAATGCCCATAATATAAATAAGTATTATCCTTGCAGCGCACAAGGTGAATCGTTTCTGATCTTTTTCGCTGAGTTGGATTCTCGAGCCTGTTTTTCATGGAGGGATAAGGTTCATCGAGACCAGATCGGTGAAGACCAAGGTGGCTCCGGAAAAGGCCTGTTTTTCTCATGCACCTTTATTTCGTTTCCGCGAGCCGTTATTTTGGAGATATCGACTGCGGGGGTGGCAGAATCGGTAGGCGTCCCAGGGATGGTTCGGTGCGACAATCGGCCTTGGTTCCGCAGAGATGGGCCGAGGGGAGCGCGCAACCGCTGATTTTCCGGATCTTGTGCGCCGCAATAACGGGGCCGCATGGTGTAACGGCGCCCACACCTTATAATCGCCCCCTTTCTTTTATTTTTTTACTGTGAACAAGAGGCCATTATCTGATGTCAGCCAGTAAAATCCATTCAAAAACTCTGGTAAATACGGACCAGACGGTCAGCGAAGCCCTGGGCAAGATCCTGCATCACAACTTCGATTATCTGCTGCAGTGGCAGGAGGCGGCCCGATCCTGGGAGAACATCGAGGGGGTACATCAGATGCGGGTCGCCCTGCGTCGGATGCGCTCCGCCCTGAGTTCCTTCCGCTCCGCCGTTCCCAAAACCGTCGCCGCCGACTGGTATGCCGAACTCGGCTGGCTGGCCAGTCAGCTCGGTATGGCCCGGGATCTGGATGTCTTCATCAGCGAGGGGCTGGGGGCCGTCCATGGCAAATTGCCCCTGCCCGGCGAGGAGAAGTTGCTGGCCCTGGCGGAGGCCAGACGCGCAGAGGCGTACAAAACCGTAGTCGCCATGCTGGATAGCGAACGTTATGCCCAGTTCAAGCTGAACTTTCTGGCCTGGGTAGTGGCTCGGGGTTGGGAAAAGGCGGAGCTACCGAAGAAAAATCGCCAGCGGTTGTCCCAGCCGATTCAGCTCTTTGCCCGCCAACAACTGGACCGCCTTGAGGGGCGGGTGTTGGCGGCTGGGGGGACCGTGGATAGAAATTCTGCCGAGCAGATGCACCGCCTGCGCATCGAATGCAAAAAACTGCGCTATGGCGCCGAGTTTTTCATGACCGTCATCCGTGGTCTGGACGAATTCATCGACCACATGCGAGGGCTACAGGATCTGCTCGGTATCCTCAATGACGTGGCCGTCATGAAGCATCTGCTGGCCCATGTGCTGCAAGATCAGGGGGATTCGGAGGTGATGCAGTACGCGGGCGGGCTGGTCGGGTGGCGGACCTGTCAGTATTACGACCTATTGATCACCTTTGACGCGCGCTGGAAGGAATTCGTCAGCGCCAAGCGCAGTTGGTGGACCAAGGATGAGAAACGTCCGTCGTCGACATCAGGGGCCGCCGAACCCCATTCCTAGACGTCCACTTTTCCGGCTTTGTTTCCCGCCGTTGTTCGCGATCTTCTTGGGGGCCTCGCCCGGTCTGGACTGGGCGTTTCCCCTTGTTTCCGGTATCGCGGAAGGGCGAAATACGGGTGATTCTTCGTCAATTGTTAGTGATCGGGGCGATCTTTGGCTACACTTTGGCCGTAACCGCATAAATTGCCCTCGTTCAGTTCGGCGCCGGCGTCGATTTTTGCCAATGTCAATCTGAACGATCAAGGCGTCTCACAAAAGACCGGGATCGCCTAAGAGTGTCCCTCGATACCAAGCCCGGCATGACCTACGCGGTTGAGGTGTAAACCGACTCACTACCTATTCCTCGTTCATTCCAACCACAGACCCTATTGAGAAGCCGTCGATGGAAAATGAAATCACTCCGCCTTTACCGCCGCAGCCGGCAAACCAGGGTGCTGCGCGGATACAACTCCCCCAGCTCCGGAATCAGCTCAAGACAAAGTTGCATAGACTGGCCAAAAAACTGAAACGCTATCGGGCCGAGCAGAAGGCACTGATCACCCAAAAGGATCTGGGGTACACGAATGGACACCTGATCGACCAGAGGTTGTTTCGCCTCAGCGATCGGGTGACCAGCCTGCGTGACGAGATGCGCGTCGTCCGTGAACATGGACGAACGCTGGCGGCCAACCTGGAGGCCCAGGCCAAAGCGGCCAATGGACGGGAGTTGGACCAGGCCCTCGAACGCACGGCGCAACTGGCCCAGCAGACATCCCTCAGTCTGGAACGGGCCGATGCCCTCGCCAGCCGGGTGGAACAGGTCGAGCAGCGGGTGCAAACCCTTACGGAGCTGGCCGATACACTCAATTCCCTGGCGGTGGACAACCTGGCCCAGAATACCCTGACGACAAACCTGCTGGCCGAGCCGGGTGGGAGCTTCCCGCGCCTGACCAATGTGGTCGCCTTCCGCCGCAACGAGGCTCGTAGCCAGCCGGACGATTGGCGGACCCTGGTAGAGTCCCAGCAGCAGGCCATCGAACGACTGGAGCGTCGCCTCAACCTCACGGAAGATACGACGGAAGACCTGGAAGACAAGGATCGCCAACTCGCCGCAACCCTCGACGAGATCGAGGCTCGACAGCAACGTTTACTCGAACAGGCGGGCGATCGGGCGGTGGACGAGGCCGATGAGGCGGTCGTCAGACGGCTACGGCAGTTGGAGGAGGGGAGTGCGACACTCCAGGTCCAGGGTAACCAACTGGCGGTCCAGGTGGCCGATCTGGCTGAGTTCGTGGCGCGGTTGCCCAGGGAGGAAAGAAACGCCGAGGCGGTTCTAATACAAGCCGAGAGTCCGATACCGCCACCCCAGGAGCTGGATATCGGGCCTCTGTGCGATCAAGTCGAGGCCCAGGGCCGAGGGATCCGGGAGGGGGAGACCAGGTTGGCCGCCCTGGAACAGGGGGCGGAGGAGCTCCACCGGGCCATGAACCAGGCGGTACAGGAACTTAGGTCATTGACTGATCGCAGCCATCTGTTGCAGGCGCGGAACAAGGCCATGCAACTCAATATCGATGAGCGGATGGAAGAGGTCCATCGCGCCATCGAGGATCTTTTCAATCAGTTGCAGGCCGTCGGGAAGACCCAGCAGGAGCTGCAGGGAACCACTTCGGGCTTGCAGGCCGGTCTAGGCAAGGCGATCACGGATCTCGATCGCACCGCCTCCCAGCTGGGGCAGTTGGGGAGCAGAGTGTCCGCTGTGGCGGCCCAGGGTACGGATCTCGGGGGTCAGTTGCAGCAATTGCAGGCGGCTCACGCCCAGACCGAATCCAGACTCGAGCGCCAACAGGGCAAGTTCGACCGCCTGGAAGCTGAATTCAACCAGGCGCGTGCCCAGACCGAGAAACACGAGGTGCGGCTGGAACAGCTCGATCGCCGCCAGGAAATGGGGCATGCGACCCAGCAGCGCCTGCGGGACGATGTTTCCGGTCTTCGCCAACGCCTCGCCGATACCGCCAAGGGGTTGGATGATGTCTACCGCGGCACCACGGCCCATCAGGGGGCGCTCTGGTCGGTGGTGATGGTCTTACTGGTGTTGGGTGGCGGTTGGTATTGGAGCCAGTCCCTGGAGCAACGGGGACAGGATCAGTTGCTCCAACAGGATCGAGAGGCCTGGCGGCAGGCCATCGCCCAGCAGGGGGCGGATATCGGTGAACTCAAATCCCGGGTAGCCGCTGAGACGACCCTGCGCGACGACATCGTCAAGCTCACCAATCGGATCAATGAGCAAAAATCTCTCCCGGTCGAGCCATCGCCCCAGGTCCAGACCGGCACCGAGATCGCTGGTATCCGGCAGGAACTCACCGCCTTGCGGGGGGATATCACTCTCTTGCGTACCACCCAGACCGAGCTGGGAGATAGGCTGGCCCGGCCGAGCGGGGAAACCTCGTCTTCCCAGCCCCAAACCGGGGTCGAAACGGCGGGGACGCTCCAGGCCCTGACCGGGATGCGGGATGAATTCGGGCAGATGCGGGGTGAGCAAAACCAGCTTGGCGAACGCATCGAGCGCCTGACGGCGGATCTGACCGCCTTGCGCCAGGCTCGAGCCGAACCGACAGGGATACAACAGACCCTGGCCGGGTTTCAGGGCGATGTTGGTCAGGTACGGGCCGATCAAGGACGGCTTGAGGAGCGCATCGAGCGCCTGACGGCGGATCTGACCGCCTTGCGCCAGACCCAGGCCGATATGGCTGGTCGATTGAACACCAGAAGCCTTCCCTCGACCCCATCCTCCCTCGGCATGGCGGCTATCCAAGGCGAAGACTGGTTGCTGACCCAGGATCCGGGGAGCTACAGCCTGCAGATCTTCGGCGCCTTCACCCAGGGGCCGGTGCTCAAGTTGGCCGCCGCCCATAACTGGAACCGGGAATTGGCGATCTATACCGGGGTCCGGGAAGGTCGTTCCTGGAATATGTTGCTCTATGGGGTGTTCCCTTCCATGGCCGAGGCCCAGGCCGCCATCAGCGAGCTTCCGTCCGAAGTGCGCGTCGGCGGTCCCTGGGCGCGGTCTTTGGCGCGGGTTCAGGAACGTATCCGTCGGCGTTGAGGGGTATCTGTGTCCGTCCGAGCGTGCCGGACATCCAGTAATAACAGAGCGAATGAAAATAACCGATCCACAGGAGAACTCGAGGAGATGAAGCGCAAGCTACTGATTTTGCGCCACGGCAAATCCGACTGGAGCACTTTGAAACCGGATCATGAACGCCCCCTGACCGATCGCGGTCGGGTGGGGGCGCAACGAATCGCCGCTTGGATGCAGGATCGGGGACTGGTTCCAGACCTGGTGGTCAGTTCCCCGGCGGAGCGGGCCCTGGGCACCGCTCAGGCGGCCTGCCGGGTTTTGGGTCTCAAAGAAAAAAAGATCCGCCTCGATGAGCGAATCTACATGGGATCCGTCGAGGATCTGCTGGAGACGCTAGCGGACTGCCCGGCGGAGGCCGAGAAGGTCATGCTGGTCGGGCACAATCCGGGGTTGGAGGGTCTGGTGGCTTACCTTGCCGCCGGTGCCCTGCCCGAGTCCGATGACGGCAAGTTGTTGCCGACCGCCACCCTGGCCGTGCTCAAGATCCCCAAGGACTGGGCCAGCCTGCGCCAGGGTGGCGCCGAACTCCTCTCCATTACCCGCCCGGATCAGGTTGCGGAGCTGTTTCGTATCGACACCTCGGCCGGGGCGCGGGAAGTCGAACGTCCGGCCTATTACTATGATCAGTCCGGCGTGATCCCCTATCGGATAATCGAGGGGAAGCTGCAGATACTGGTGGTGTCTTCCCGCCGCGGGACCCGTTGGGTCATCCCGAAAGGGATCAAGGAAGCGGATATGTCACCAGGTGATTCGGCCGCCAAGGAGGCCTGGGAGGAGGCCGGGGTGAAGGGCCGGGTCAGCGACCAGCCCTTGGGCCGGTATAGCTACGAAAAATGGGGTGGCACCTGTAGCGTGGATGTCTACGCCCTGGAAGTGACCGAGTGCGTTGACGAACCGGATCGGGAAGAAGGCCACCGGCGGAGGCTGTGGATGGAAAAGGATGAGGCTATCGCGAGTCTGGAGGAAGCGGGATTGAAGGAGTTGGTCGTCAAACTGGCGCAGCAACTCAAGGCTGGGTAGACCAAGCTGAGGGATAAGGCGATTTTTTTCCGGTAATCGCCTAGGCCGTGTTCACAAAATTGCTAGCGGAGCATGATCACGATGAGGGCGACGGTGACGAAAGCCAGGAAGTTGGCTTTGAGTTTTTCATAGCGGGTGGCGACTCGGCGGAACTGCTTGAGTTTGT
>WBZP01004853.1_pt1 | contig 13847 bp, 16 predicted proteins | sample 5204301 | NCBI WGS metagenome assembly WBZP01 (sample SAMN12412401, study PRJNA552823) | activated sludge metagenome | isolation source: activated sludge from nitrification reactor of wastewater treatment plant... | place: USA: Pennsylvania | collected 2017 | reverse complement strand
GATCTCGATTTTGGCGCCGAGCCGGCCCGTCGCGATGACGTAGCCTCTCAGCCGCGATCGGCCGAACCGCGCCGGGCTGAGCGGATCTGGGACGTGCACGTCTCCAACGACGATACCGCACCCGAACCCGCAACGGATGGGGCGCACCGCCCTTCGCCGGCCGAGAGCCCGGCAGAGCCGGCACAAAGCTCTCTCCAGGCGTTGCCCGAACCCGAGGTCCAGCCGGACGTGCCGAGCCGCCGCCGGCATGAGATGGGCTCCAGCGAACCGCGCATCGAACGCGTCGTGGTTCGCCCCGATCAAAGTGCGGAAGCTGCAAGTGACGCCGCACCGGCACCCCAGCGCAAGGGCTGGTGGCAACGCAAATTTAGCGGCGAATAAGGACCGATCAGACCGCGCATTTTCTAATCCCGTCGCAGAGCCCGCAGGCCGGTATCCCCGCCTCGCGGGCTTTGCCGTTTGCGCACCTCGGTTGCTGCACGGAAGATGAAAATCGTCAATGAAATGAAGGTGGCCCACGCGAACAGACCAGAAGGCGCGCGCATACCAATGCCTTGATCGTGCCCCAATCAGGCACCCTCTATCCGTCGGATGCCTGCGGCGCGGGTAAAAGCCGGTCATCGGTTGGAAACCTTTGACGCGTGGGCCGCAAGCGTTTTGGGGATCTCCCACCGCCAGGGTTTGACCCCGTTCGACTTCCTCAATAGCCTGAATGGGCGGAACGCTGGTTCAGGTGTGTTGCGACCGTGAAAGACGACCTAAAGGCTGCGCCGATGCTGAGCTTCCCCCCTCTCACTCGCACCAAGTCCTCGACGTCTGCCCGCAACGCCCTGGGCGTGGCAGCGCTCAGGCGGGCAAGGCGGCCGTGGGCATTTGCGGCGGCCGCGATGGCTGTTGCGATCTGTGCAGGCCATGCCCCCACAGCGGCGGCGCAGGGGTTGCCGCTTATCCGCGACAGCGAGATCGAAGCCCTCCTGTCCGACTATGCTCAGCCGATTTTCCGCTCCGCCGGGCTCGGCACGGGCCGCGTCGCCGTCCGCCTCGTCAAGAACGAGGCCTTCAACGCCTTCGTGCTCGACGGCAACAACGTGTTCATGCACACCGGCACGCTGCTGCAGGCACAGACGCCGAACGAGGTCATCGGCGTCATCGCCCACGAGACCGGCCATATCGCCGGAGGCCATATGGCGGCACTGCGCGCCCGCATCGCCAAGGATCAGACCCGCGCCCTGCTCACGCAGATCCTCGGCATCGGCGCGATGATTGCCGGCGGCGTGGCCGGCGGCGACGGCGGCCGCGATGTCATGTCGGGCGGTCAAGCCGTGCTGCAAGGCGGCAACGAAGTGATCATGCGCGGCCTGTTGTCCGAACGCCGCTCGCAGGAATCGGCGGCCGATCAGGCCGGCCTCAAATATCTCAACGCCACGCGCCAATCGGGCAAGGGCATGCTCGAAACCTTCGAGCGGTTCGCGCAGCAGGAATACGTGTCCGACCAGTACAAAGACCCGTTCGTGCGCAGCCATCCCGTCGCCACCGACCGCTTGGCACGGTTGAGGGACCTCGCCGCCGCCAGCCCCTATTTCGGCACGGCCGATAGCGCCGAATTGCAGCTGCGCCATGATCTGATGCGCGCCAAACTTTCAGGATATCTGGAGCGGCCCGGCATCGTGATGAACCGGTATCCGGCGAGCAACGCATCACTCCCGGCGCGGTATGCGCGCGCCGTCGCCCGGTTTTTCCAAGGCGGCTCCGGCGCCCTCGAAGCCTCGATCGCCGAGATCGACAAACTCATCAAGGAGCGGCCCGACTACGCCTACTTCTACGAGTTGAAGGGCGATATCCTGATGCGATCGGGCAAGAATGCCGAAGCCGTCCCCTATCTGCGCCAGGCCTTGAAACTTGCCCCCGACAGCCCCTTGATGCGCGTGCAGCTTGCCACCGCGCTCCAGCAGCAAGGTGACGACGGCATCACCGAATCCATCGCCCTGTTGCGCAAGGCGATCGTCGAAGACAAGAACGCCAATGCCTACCGCATGCTGGCCAACGCCTACTACAAGCAGGGCAAAGGGCCAGAAGCCGACGCGATGACGGCCCAGGCTTACTTTCTTGAAGGTAACTTGAAACAATCGCAGATATTTGCCAAACGCGCTCAGGTGAAGCTGAAGCCCGGTTCACCCGAGTGGCTGAAAAACGACGACATCATCAACTACAAGCCTCAAACCTGACAGGCCGTTGGCCGCCACTTTCAAACCCTCAAGGATTTCTGCTGCATGTCTGTGAAATCTCTCCTTGCCACGATGCCCAAGCGGGCGCGGTTCATGCTTGCGACCGCAGCCGTTGCGGCTGCCGGGACGCTCGCCGCTACTTTGCCGCGTGCAGTCGCTGAGGACCAGGCACCTGCAGCTGCGGCCGTGGCGCCGACCGCCGGTGGCGCAGTCTTCAGCGACGAGCAGAAGAAGGCCCTCGGCGAAATCATCAAGGACTACCTCGTCAAGAACCCCGAGCTGCTGATCGAGGTCCAGTCGGCGTTGGAAACCAAGATGGAGAAGGAGCAGGCCGAAAAGCTCAAATCCTTCATGTCGGAAAATGCCAAGTCGATCTACCGCAATCCCGACAGCCCGACCGCCGGTGATCCTAACGGCGACATCACGGTCGTCGAGTTCTTCGATTACAACTGCAGCTACTGCAAACGCGGCCTGCCGGAAGTGCAGAAATTGATCGAGATGGACAAGAAGGTGCGCTTCGTCTTCGTCGAGCTGCCGATCCTGTCCAAAGGCTCTGAGGAAACCGCCAAGGTTGCCCTTGCAGCCAAACGGCAGGGCAAATATTGGGCGTTCCATCAGGCGATGCTGACGGCCAAGGGACAGGCCAACGAAGCTTCCGCCATGAAGGTTGCCGAGGGGTTGGGGCTCGATATGGCTAAGCTCAAGGCCGACTACGCCAGCGATGGCGTGAAGGCCGAGCTTGACGGCATGAAGGCCCTTTCCAAAAAGATGCAGGTTAACGGCACCCCGCACTTCCTTGTCGGCGACAAATCCATCCCCGGCGCGCCTGAAGATTTGCATACCCAGCTGGAAGCGCTGGTCGCCGACTTCCGCAAAGCCGGCTGCAGCTACTGTTAACGGCTCGAGCAAGGCTTGAATTGTTGAACAGCGCCCGTAGGTTGCGACCCATCGGCGCTGTCAACACCTGCCTCCTTAGGTGCCCTTTCCGGGGTCGTGGAAAGCTGGTAGACCGGGCAACCGAATTTTTTCCCGCTCAGGTCTTGAAAGCACACGCCGCCCGATGGCTCACCGCGTCTACGTCCTCAACGGCCCCAACCTCAATATGCTCGGCCTTCGCGAGCCGGCGATCTATGGCAAGGACACGCTCGACGACATCAAGGTGCGTGCCCAGACCCGCGCCAAGGCGCTCGGCCTGGAGATCGACTTCCGCCAGTCCAACATCGAAGGCGAGTTGGTCAATTGGATCCAGGAGGCGCGGACCAAGGCCAAGGGCATCATCCTCAACGCCGGCGGCTACACCCACACATCGGTCGCCATCCTTGATGCGCTGCAGGCGGCAGAGCTGCCCGTCATCGAAGTGCACCTCTCCAACATTTTCCGTCGCGACGAATTCCGCCAGCATTCCTACATTTCGCTCGCCGCGACCGGGGTGATCTGCGGGCTTGGCGCACAGGGCTATGAGTTGGCGCTCGATGCGATGGCGCAACTCCTTGCCCGGCAGAAACCGGCCAAAGAGTGAACCGGCAGACATCGACAGAAATACCGCAACCACCAATTTGAACGCACGCGACGAAGGGAAGAGCGACTGATGACAGCGAAAGATCAAGGGGCAAAGGCCGCAACGGCTGAAGGCCAAATGATCCGCGAGTTGGCGGAGCTTCTGAACGATACAGGGCTCACCGAGATCGAAATCGAAAAGAGCGGGCTCAAGATCCGCGTCGCCAAGACGATCACAGCGGCGGCTGCCGCTCCCGTTCACTACGCACCGTTGCCGGCGGCTGCGGCCTCCGCGGCGGCTCCCGCCAAGGCGGCAGAGCCGGCCGCCGCCGCGCCCGCCGATCCAGCCAAACATCCAGGTGCCGTCAAGTCGCCGATGGTTGGCACCGCCTATCGCTCTCCGGAACCGGGTGCGCCCATGTTCTGCGAAGTCGGCTCCAAGGTCACTCAGGGCCAGACGCTGCTCATCATCGAAGCGATGAAGACCATGAACCAGATCCCGGCCCCGCGCTCAGGCACCGTGACCGCCATTCTGTTCGAAAATGCGCAGCCGGTGGAATACGGCGAGCCCCTCGTCGTCATCGAGTGACATTGTGAACCAACAGCGCCTTGAGCGTGGAGAAGCGCACCCCAATGTTTGACAAGGTTTTGATCGCCAACCGTGGAGAGATCGCGCTGCGCATCCAGCGCGCGTGCAAGGAATTGGGGATCGCGACCGTTGCCGTCCATTCCACCGCCGACGCCGACGCGATGCACGTGCGCCTGGCCGACGAAAGCGTGTGCATCGGCCCGCCGCCGGCACGCGAAAGCTATCTGAACATTCCAGCCCTCGTCACCGCCTGCGAAATTACCGGCGCCGACGCCGTGCATCCTGGCTACGGCTTCCTGTCCGAGAACGCCCGCTTCGCCGAGATCTTGGAAGAGCACAAGATCACCTTCATCGGCCCGACGTCGGAACACATCCGCATCATGGGCGACAAGATCGAAGCCAAGGAGACGGCCAAGAAGCTCGGCATTCCGGTGGTGCCCGGCTCGGACGGTGCCGTGACCAGCGAAACCGAGGCGATGAAGGTCGCCAAGGACATGGGCTTCCCGGTGCTCATCAAGGCGGCAGCGGGTGGCGGTGGCCGCGGCATGAAGGTCGCGCATACCGCAGCCGATCTGGGTGTGGCCCTGGCGACGGCGAAGTCGGAAGCGAAAGCCGCCTTCAACGACGATGCGGTCTACATCGAAAAGTATCTGCAAAAGCCGCGTCACATCGAAATCCAGGTTTTCGGCGACGGTCAGGGCAACGCGGTGCACCTGGGCGAGCGTGATTGTTCTTTGCAACGGCGCCACCAGAAGGTGCTCGAAGAAGCCCCCTCGCCCGCGCTCAACGCAGCCCAGCGCGCCAAAATCGGGGAGACGGTTGCGGCGGCGATGCGCAAGATCAAGTATCGCGGGGCCGGCACGGTCGAATTCCTGTTCGAGGACGGCGAATTCTATTTCATTGAGATGAATACCCGCCTGCAGGTCGAGCATCCGGTGACGGAATCCGTCACGGGCCTCGACCTTGTGCTCGAGCAGATCCGCGTCGCGTCCGGCGCACCGTTGAGCATCACCCAGGACGACGTGGTCCTTTCAGGTCATGCCATCGAATGCCGCATCTGCGCCGAGAACGCCAAGACGTTCAGGCCCTCGCCCGGGCAGATCACATACTACCATCCGCCGGGCGGCCTCGGTGTGCGCGTCGATAGCGGCATCTATCAGGGCTACCGCATCCCCCCCTTCTACGACAGCCTCATCGCCAAGCTGATCGTCACCGGGCGGACCCGGAACGACTGTCTGATGCGCCTGCGCCGGGCCCTGTCGGAATTCGTCATCGACGGAATCGAGACGACGATCCCGCTGTTTCAGGATCTGATGAAGCAATCCGATATTGTCGACGGCATGTATGATATTCATTGGCTCGAGAAACATCTTGGGATGAAGTAATCTGATGCCGGTGCGCGATTTTCTCCGCGCGCGTCCATTGGTGAATTTGAAGCGTAAGGGAATGGCGTCGCGCGACGACCCGATGCTGGAAATCACGCCGCAGGTCCTGTTGAAGGCCTACAGTTGCGGCATCTTTCCCATGGCTGAAAGCGCCGATGACCCCGCCCTTTACTGGATCGAGCCGCAGCACCGTGGCGTGCTGCCCATCGGATCGTCGCATTTTCCCCGCCGTCTGCTGCGCACCGTCCGGTCGACGCCTCTCATCGTCAAGACCGACACCAGTTACGAGGCGGTGATCGACGGCTGCGCCGCCTCCAGACCCGGTCGCACATCGACTTGGATCAACAAGCGCATCCGCGCCCTCTACCGGGAGCTGTTTCAGCTCGGTCACTGCCATACGGTTGAAGTGTGGAACGGCGACCGGCTCGCCGGCGGCCTCTACGGCGTGGCGCTGAAGGGCGCCTTTTTCGGCGAAAGCATGTTCTCTTACGAGCGTGACGCGTCAAAGATCGCGCTTGTGCATCTGGTGGCGCGGTTGAAGGCGGGCGGCTTTACGCTACTCGATACGCAGTTTGTCACCGATCACTTGCGCCAGTTCGGCACGATCGAATTGGAGCGCGACGAATTTCAGACGGAGCTTGAAAAGGCGCTCGAAGCCGAGGCGGATTTCGCCACGCTGCCGCCCGTCGTCTCCGGCGCCGAAGCGGTGGCAATTCTGAGCTCCGACTGAGCACCCAACGGTGTTCCCGGCGAAACAGCGGCATCTTCCAAACCCTGAGAGGGTGAGTAATCGGGTGGCAATCGACTGCCTCCCGACCCGACGAGATGAAACCTCGTCAGCTCAACTGTCAGAGGAGTAGATTTTTATGTTTTCCAAAGCGACACTTGCGGTTGCCGGCCTTGCTGTCATCGCCGTTTCCGGCGCCACCAGCGCGGCGAACGCCGGGCACCGCCACAACCGCCATTTCTTCTTCGGCCATCATCATCACAGGCACCTGCACTTCGTGCCCGTGTATCGCGACTGCAGCTACTATCGCGAGATGTGGGAGGACACCGGCAGCTTCTATTGGAAGCGCAAATTCTACATCTGCAAGGGTTGGTGGTAAGGTACCGAACTGATCCACATCAGCCGCCCCCGAACCTCTGGTTCGGGGGTTTTTCTGTGTCCGCAAAGAAACTTAACACACATCCGTCAAGGCCAACTCCCCATCGTCCTTGCGCTGAAAATGTCTCCTTACTATGCTTAACGTTGTATCTGCGCATATTGAGTGGGGATGATCATGAAAAAGTCATTGCTGGCAATTGGGCTCATTTCAGCCGGCGTTGTCATGGCCTCGGCGGCCGCAGAAGCCCGTTGCAGCGCCGATTATTATCGCGGCTTCGGTGTTGCCAAAAAATGGAAGCAAGGCCGGGCCAACGCACGGGCCGACTGGAGCGAGCGGGTGGAAGGCCATCTGGGCTGGCCGTGGTCGGTATGGGCCAAGGCGCGCGCGAAGGATGAGTCCTGCAAGTGGAACGGCAAGAAGAACGCGTGTGTCACAAAGGCTTATCCCTGCCGTTAATCGGCCAACGGATTGTCCGCAAGGCTAGCCGCCGACTGCCAATAAACCCGGCCGTGAACAGGCAGGGACGCCCGCGCGTGACATTCACGCCGCCGCCGGCGCCGATCGTACCGGTGCCGGCCGCCAAGGCTTGCAATGTCATCGTGCTGATGACAAACCCAAGCACATCGGCCGTACTGCCGCCGGTCTTTGACAACCGACACGGGCATATCCGCATGTTACCCGGCATCCGTCGCCTCCCACTGCCAGCGCTCTCCATTGTGATGCTGACGGCGGCAGCTCATGCCCATCATTCGTTTGCGCCGAAATATGACCCGGCCAAATCGGTGCGGGTATCCGGCATCGCCGGAAATGTCCACCTGCAGAACCCGCATTCGTATTTCGAGATCTCGTCCGGCGGCAAGACTTGGACGGTTGAAACCGAAGGCGTGGCCGCAGCCAAGGCCGCGGGTCTCACCAACGACAACCTTAAGGACGGCGCCAAGGTCACCGTGACCGGATGGGCCGCACGCAATGGCTCAGCCAGCCTCGGCCTCCACACCATCACCATCGGCGGCAAGACGCTGACACTCAGGCGATCGGCCCGGTAGGCAAAGATGCCCGAGGCAACGCCAGACCCGCTTTGGGACCCGGTGGTCAGTTCGGCGCTCAGCACCTTCATTCGTGAATCGGCCTGGGCCTATCCGGCCCTCGAAACCCTGCATATCATCGGCATCGCCCTGATCTTCGGGCCGATCCTGATGTTCGATCTGCGCGTCATCGGCCGCAATATCGATTTCAATATCCGCCGCCTGCATCAAGCGCTGCTGCCGTGGGTGTGGACCGGCTTCGCGCTCAACGTCACAACCGGCTTGCTCCTTTTCATATCCGATGCGGCCGAGTTCGCTTCAAGCCCGGCACTCTACGTGAAGCTGCTGCTGATTGCGGCGGCCGGGGCCAATGCCCTGCTGTTCCAGAAACTCATCTTTCCGCGCCTGCCGGGAACCGACGGATCGAGCACGCTCGACAAAGTGGCGAGGGTGTCAGCTGTGCTCTCGATCCTGCTATGGATCGGCATCATCGTTGCCGGGCGTCTCATCGCCTACATCAAGTAGGCCCGCGCTTTTTTTCCCGCCACCCCTCCCCTGTTCCTGCCGGAACAGCGCGTCGGCGCGAATACCGGCACTTTCCGGTCAGACGGTTCGGCCCCGCCCCATCACCCGAACCGTCCATCGGCCGGGCCAGCTCCCTCCGTCCCGCCCGGCCCTCAAAGCCCCTCGAGCCCGCCCCGCTCGAGGGGCCATTTTTTGTTACATTTCAGCTACTTGACCCTCCAGCACGTCGCGGCGACTGTAAAAACCGCGGTTATCCACAGGCGGGGTGGAATAGCGGTCATCGTGCCCCGTTGTCAGTTGGATTGCGGCAAACGCTGCCCATTGTACCCGCGTTGGGCAGCTTAACGCGCCGCTGAACGTCTCGACTTTGTATCGCGTATCCACGGTCGAGACGGCGCAGAGCGGAACAGGACCCCGCATCCTGTTCCGCTCTATTTTTTTGTCTCATGCATCACGGACGTGGCGACTTCATCGTTTGACGCAAAACTCATAATCCGTGCGGCCCTTGCCGCGGAACGTTGTGATTGCGATCTACGTAACACCCCTGAACGGCCGGTGCGCGCGCACCGGCCAGACCGGAAAGGAGCCCCCTCGTGAGAAAAATCCTTGCCTCGCTTGCTGCTGCCGCTTTCGCGGTGACGGCACTGGTTGCCGCCCCGGGCGACGCGGAAGCCCGGCGCCGCCATCACGGCGGAGAAATTGCCGCCGGCGTCGCCGCAGCCGTGATTGGTGGCATCATCATCAGCCAGATGCACCGCCGGCACCATCGCCGCTACTACTATGACGACTATTACGATGGGTACGACTACGGGTATTCCCGCCCGCGCTATTACTCCAGCTACGGCTACGCACCACGCCGCTACTATGGCGGCGGATGGGGAGGCCGGTCATGGGCCAGACACCGCGGTCATCACGCCCTGGGGCGGCATATCCGCGGCGGGCATCGCATCCACCGGCACCACTAAGCGCCGAAAGATTGCGGCACGCTGAAAACGAAATGGCCGCTGGGTGATGTCCCAGCGGCCATTTTTTGCAAGAGAAGGCTAGAGAGCCGTCACTCCCACTCGATGGTGCCGGGTGGCTTGGACGTCACGTCGTAGACCACCCGGTTGACGCCGCGCACCTCGTTGATGATGCGGGTGGCGACACGACCCAGGAACCCCATGTCGAAGGGGAAAAAATCGGCCGTCATACCGTCAACTGACGTGACGGCGCGAAGGCCCAGCACGTGATCGTAGGTCCGCCCGTCGCCCATCACGCCAACAGTGCGCACAGGCAGCAGAACCGCGAAAGCCTGCCAGATCGCATCGTAAAGGCCAGCTTTGCGGATCTCGTCGAGATAGATGGCATCGGCCTTGCGCAGAATGTCGAGCTTTTCGCGGCTGATGGCGCCGGGAATGCGGATCGCCAGGCCTGGACCCGGGAACGGATGGCGGCCGACGAAAGCGTCCGGCAGACCCAACTCGCGGCCCAGCGCGCGTACTTCATCCTTGAAGAGTTCGCGCAAAGGTTCGACCAGCTTCATGTTCATGCGTTCGGGCAGGCCGCCGACGTTGTGATGCGACTTGATCGTCACCGAGGGCCCGCCGGTAAACGATACGCTCTCGATCACGTCGGGATAGAGTGTGCCCTGGGCCAGGAATTCAGCTCCACCGATCTTCTTGGCTTCGGCCTCGAACACATCGATGAAATGCTTGCCGATGATCTTGCGCTTCTGTTCAGGATCATCGACGCCCTCCAGCGCGGTGAGGAACTGCTTGGACGCATCGACGTGCACGAGCGGGATGTTGTAGTGATCGCGGAACAATCCGACGACCTCTTCGGCTTCCGCCTGCCGCATCAATCCGTGATCGACGAACACGCACGTCAGCTGATCGCCGATCGCCTCGTGGATTAATACCGCCGCAACCGCGCTATCGACACCGCCGGACAGGCCGCAGATGACACGGCCCTTGCCGACCTGTGCGCGGATTTTGCCGACCATCTCACGGCGGTAGGCGGCCATGGTCCAGTCGGACTTGAGGCCGGCGATCCTGTGCACGAAGTTGCCAATGAGCTTGGCGCCATCGGGCGTGTGCACCACCTCGGGATGGAACTGCACGGCATAGTAGCGCCGCGCCTCGTCAGCGACGGCGGCATAGGGCGCATTCTCGCTCGTGGCGATGACCTTGAAGCCGTCGGGCAGGCGCGTGACGCGATCGCCGTGGCTCATCCAGACCTGATGCCGCTCGCCAAGGTTCCAGATGCCTTCAAAAAGCGGCGAGGGTTCGCGCACCTCGACCATGGCCCGGCCAAACTCGCGATGATGGCCGCTTTCGACCTTGCCGCCCAACTGCTCGGCCATGGTCTGCTGGCCATAGCAGATGCCGAGCACCGGGACTTTGGATATGAAGACCACATCGGGCGCGCGCGGGCTGTTATCCTCGGTCACCGAAGCCGGGCCTCCTGAAAGGATGACCGCGTCGGGTTTGAGCCGGACAAATTCCGCTTGCGCGTTCTGGAAGGGGTGGATTTCGCAATAGACGCCGGTCTCGCGCACGCGGCGCGCAATGAGCTGCGTGACCTGGCTGCCGAAATCGATGATCAGGACGGTATGGGCATGGGGTGCTGTCATGCCCCCCGGTTACGCCATCCGCCGTGCGCCTGCAACGGATCGCTCGCCACAGGTCTCAGTCTTCCACTTATCCGCAGGCGGTTTAGGGCACTACGCGCCGGGGTTGAGCCGCCAGACCTCAAAATTGAGGAGGGCCGCGAAGGAGACCCACAGCAGGTAGGGGACGAACAGCAGGGCTGCCCGGTGATCGAGCGTCCATGACGCCGCGATAAACGCCGCAACCGCGACCCACAAAGCCACGACGTCGGCGAGCGCAAGGCCGATATCGTGGCGGCCGAACATCAGATAGGACCAGAGCGCGTTAAATACCAGCGCGGCGCCCCAAATCGCTACCGCAGTACTCAGCCCGCCCGCCCGCCAGGCGAGCCAGCCTGCAAGTGCGATCATGATGTAGAGGATCGTCCAGGCAACCGGGAAAAGCCAGTTGGGCGGCGTGAAGGAGGGCTTTGCCAGACCCTCGTACCATCCGCCGGGCATGTAGGTCGCGCCGGTCCATGCCGCCGAAGCAACGAGCGCGGCGAAGACGATGAGCGAAGGCAAATGCCTCATGCGGGAAACCTTTCATTGAATGGCCGTCACGTCCGGCCCTTGCGTGTCAGGGCCGCGTCATGGTTCAGATGCTTCAACGTCAGACGATTGGCAACCGGATTTGTTCCCACATCATGGCCGCGAAATTTCTGCAATGCTGCTCGTAAAAACAAGGCTCGGCACGAGCCCCATTGCCGGTATCGGCCTTTTTGCCGACGAGGATATCGCCAGGGGCACGGTGACCTGGCGCTTCACGCCTGGCTTCGACCAGCTGTTCTCGGAAGACGCAATCGCCGGCCTGCCGCCGCCAGCGCGCGACACGCTGATGACCTACACCTACCTGCATCAACCAAGCGGCCTGCGGGTCTTCTGTCTCGACAACGCCCGGTTCATGAACCACGCGCTTGATGCCAATACGGCTGGCATTCACGAAGGCGGCGCGATCGAAGGCTATGATATTGCCACCCGCGATATCGCCAAAGGCGAGGAACTGACCTGCGATTACCACGCCTTCGATGGCGAAGCCGCGGACAAACTCAGCGGTTGACCTGCCCGGCTGGATACTGCGGACGTGCCGCCTCGAACTGGCGATGGAGCCTGCGCCGGTATTTCTGTTGCAGCGCGGCCTCAAGGGCCCGGATGCGCCTTTGCAGATAGGGCGAAAAATAGCCCTCGTAACGCTCCCAGAGTTCGGCCCGGCGCCAGTCCTCGCCCGTCACCCGGCCACGGCAATGAGCGGCGCCACATCCGCATTCGAACTGATCGTAATTCGAGCCGTCGCTCATGGCGTAGTCGTAGGTGATCTCCTCGCCGACGTGGATATCGCGCATGGCGACAAGCGCGATCTGGCCGGATAATCCCGAATTCGGCGCGCAACTGTGATTGACGTAATCGGCCGCTTCGCAATCGGTAAGCGAGACCAGATAGTGCTGCTCTTCAACCTGCAGCGAGTAGCGCCGTACTGACGGCGGCAGAGTGGAAAGGAGCGTGCTGTCGACCAGCGTCCCGCTCCAAACGACGATGAGTTCGCCTTTCGCAATCGGCTCGGTGGCGACGACGGTGTGCCCTCCGCGATCGGGGACGGGCAGGACAGCGCATTTCGGCGACAGGTGGGAGTGGGCTGGCTCGCTCATGTCTCCGGCTGGCTCCTAACGGACCGCCAGACCAAGCTGGAGCTTCTTCGAACTCATGATACCGGCAACTCCCCCGCGAGAAGCAACGACAGCGCCCATGAGATAGGTTTGCTGCCGATCTTGTCAATCGCCATTGCGGCGTCAAGCGCCCGCGAGCGACGGCAGGTTATTTCGATGACAACTGCGGCAATATCAAGTTGGCGAGGGCTGGCGCCGCACGATCAACCAGACCGCTTCAACACCGAAATAAAGAACCCGTCGGTCCCGTGCCGGGCCGGCGAGAGGACAAGGTGATCGGCAGACCCGTCAGCCGATTGCGGCGCTTCGCCCGGCATGGTCGCGGCCCAGGCTTCAGCGACACGCACTTGCGAAAAACCTTTGTTTTCGGCCAAGAAAGCGGCGATCTGATCGCCGTTTTCCTGTGGCAGGATCGAGCACGTCACATAGACCAGCTTGCCACCCGTTTTGACCATGCGAGCCGCTTGCGCCAGCACTTCGCGCTGCTGCTTCTGCCGATCGGCGATGTTGTTGATCTTCAACCGCCACTTGGCTTCAGGCCGCCGCCTCCAGGTTCCCGAACCGGTGCACGGCGCATCGGCCAGCACAACATCAAACCGTGCGCCCAGCGCCTCAAGAGCGGCGGTATCGCCGGCACGCAAGATTTGCACATTGCGCACGCCGGCCCGCTTCACCCGCTCGAAGATCGGCTTCAGCCGGTTGCGGTCTTCATCGAAGGCGTAGATCTGCCCGGTGTTCTGCATGGCGGCGGCGAGCGCCAGCGTCTTGCCGCCAGCCCCGGCACACAAATCGAGCACCTGCATGCGGGCACCGGCACCGGCAAGCGCCGCCGCGATCTGGCTGCCCTCGTCCTGGATTTCGCACCATCCGGCCTGAAACGCCGCCTCGGCCTGCAAATTCGGCGTGCGAGCCGGCCCCTTGGGCGGGGGCACGCGGACACCGATCGGCGATATCGGCGAGGCAACGGCTTCAAAACTTGCCAGGGCCTTCAGGACTTTCTCCTGAGTGGCCTTTAACGTGTTGACGCGAATATCGGCTGGCGCGCGCTCGGCCATGGCTTGGCCTTCAGCAACCGCAGCGGCGCCGAATGTCTTGGTGAAATCGGCCCACAGCCATTCGGGAATATTGGCGCGCACGTGATCGGGGGCGCTATCGACCGAATTCACGAGCCCCGCCTGCTCGGCCTCAGACAACGGGTCTGG
>WBZP01004851.1_pt1 | contig 13849 bp, 9 predicted proteins | sample 5204301 | NCBI WGS metagenome assembly WBZP01 (sample SAMN12412401, study PRJNA552823) | activated sludge metagenome | isolation source: activated sludge from nitrification reactor of wastewater treatment plant... | place: USA: Pennsylvania | collected 2017 | reverse complement strand
GCATATCTCCTCTTCTGTTACTATGATCTGCGGACAGATATCAGTAGGTTCTGTGGGAACCTCCGGCAACATCTGAAAAGAAAATGCAATGGCAACTGAACGTATTCAGGAATGACATCAAAGACCTGATTGAATCAAGATTAGTGGCAACCAGGCAGGACAATACCCAAATCTTCAGCTACATAAATGTTCAGCGGGCTTATACACAAGGTATCGAGACCAACATAAAGTATTTCATTACCCCAAACTTTATGGTTGATGCCGGCTACCAGTTTCTGCAGACTGCAGACAAAGACGAACTGAAAAAAGTGAAAGAAGGTGGTTTTTATTATACAAGGGATGCCAACAATTACAGTGTTCCTTTAAAACGCAGTGATTATATAGGTCTCCCTAACAGAAGTCCGCACATGACCACACTCAAACTGACTTATGAAAATGCCGATAAATGGTTTGCCAATACCCGTGCCATCTACCGCAGCAAATGGGTTGTGTTCGACAAAGACGGAAACGGGATTTACAACAAACAGGATGAGTTTGCCGAAGGATTCGTGCAACTTAATTGCAGTGCAGGCATTACATTAAAAAAAGTATTCCGAATAAAGGCCGGTGTAGACAATATACTGGATCATGTTGATGCCAACAATCTCCCCAATGCACCGGGCAGAACATTTTATGCAGGCGTATCATACACATTTAAAAAATCAACCGATAAATAATCAATCATTCTTACTAAAAAAAGAAATATGAAAAGAACACTCAGACTTACAGCTATTTTTGGAACTGCCATTGTACTATTCACTTCCTGCTCTAAAGATGATGCTACAACTGCCATTGACACCACCAACAACGGTACTTTTAAAGTATTCACACAGGGAAAAGTAACAACAGTTCAAAACCTGATGGCAGATACCATCATTGCAGCCCCCGTTGGCGCTCAACCATACGGTTCAAATAAATTCACTTTCTATAGTATTGAAAACAATGCCCTGGTAGCTTCATCAGATTCAGCCACCAACAAATGGGATATTGCTTTCCGCGGAACAACTATTTTAACGAATGCAGGAACAAGTGGTCCGGGTAACGGCGGTGCATTTGTACAGGTAGGAACTTTTGACGCTCTTACAACCATCTCTCCTGATTCAACATTCAGAACCGATGCAGCCCCGCTCTATGCTATCAGAACCGGTTCCGGCAAAGGCTGGTATAATTATGATGGCGCTAATAACCTGGTAACCCCGCTTCCTGGCCGTGTATTGGTAATCAGAACTGCTTCCGGCAAATATGCCAAATTAGAAATCACCAATTACTATAAAAAAGGGGTAACTCCTGCAGCTTCTGCCTCTGATGATGAAAAACTGCATAACCAACGTTATTATGAATTTCATTATACCTTCCAGCCAAATGGAACTACCACTTTCTAACCTGTAATCATATTGTTATCACAATAAAAGGCAGCTTCTTCAGGCTGCCTTTTCATTTCACTTCCCTTTTTTTCCCGATGCGGCATTTTTTTTCCTCATTGCGTTTTCCCGCTCCTGTATGCGGGTCTAGTTTTGCGGCATGAAAAAACTAACCGGCTTCCTCTCTTTGTGCTTAACATTTTCACTGAACACAGGAGCCCAGACAAGAACAGCGGCTCAACAGTTACTACTCACTAATGAAGATTCCCTGAATGCAGGCGCCACAAAATCAAAAACTGTAGTATCAGGATACGGCAGCGCCTATTATCAAAATAATATCAATGATAAAAAAGCGGTAGCCCGCCTCGAAAGAGCAGTACTTTTTGTAGGTCACCAGTTCAATTCAAAAATTGCTTTTTTCTCCGAACTGGAAATTGAAAATGCAAAAGTAGAAGGAGGTGAAAGTGGCGGTGAAATAGCCATGGAGCAGGCATACCTTAAATTCAACCTGAATCCGCGTCAATATATAACTGCCGGTCTCTTCATTCCACGTATAGGTCTATTGAATGAAAATCATTTACCGGTGAATTTTAACGGTGTGCTGAGGCCTGTTGTTGAACAACTGATCATCCCTGCAACCTGGCGTGAACTTGGAATTGGATTTTATGGAAGAGGCAAACGAATTCCACTTAACTATTCCATCGCATTACTGAACGGGCTGAATTCCGGAAGCTTTAAACATGGAACCGGCCTGCGGGGAGGCAGGTTTGAAGGAAGCGATGCTTCAGCCAATAATCTTGCATTAACAGCAGCATTACAATATTATTATAAGGATTTTACTTTCCAGGTATCCGGCTATGCCGGCGGCACAAATGTTTTAAGCAAAAGAGCCAGCGACAGTCTCAGCCTGAGTTCAGGTATTGCAGCCATGCCGCTTTACCTGGGCGAGGCAAACATACAATGGAACAGGAATGGTATTGCTGCAAAATTATTAGGCACGTATGTAACAATGCCTGATGCTGGTGAAGTAAACAAAGCCTATGCTAACAATGTAAGCACAAGCATGTATGGCGCTTACGCAGAACTTTCATACAACCTGTTTGAAAATTCCAGGAAATTCAAAAATCAACAGCTCAATGTTTTTGGCCGATGCGAAATCCTGGATATGAACGCGGGCATTCCTGCCAATGGCATCTACGATGGCACCCTGAAGCAACAATACATTATTGCGGGATTTTCGTACCTGCCGATACGAAATGTTGTTGTTAAAGCCGATGTGCAGCTCATTCATACCGGCCCGGAAAATCCATCGCTGGTAATCAACCCCAGCCCGGTAAGAATTCCTTATAAACAAAACAACCAGCTGATCAATGTTGGCATTGGTTATTCATTCTGACCTGTATGCAAAGAAGAGATTTTCTTAAAGGAGCATGCCGCATTTGTTTACTGGGTGCAGCAACATCCGCATTAAGCAATCTTGCAGCTTCCTGCAGTTCTACTGCCGGAATAACTGCAGGCTCCCTGAAACCTGCAATCAATAACGGGAAAATTGAAATACCACTAAGCCGGTTTGAAACATCTTCTTTCCTGGTCATCAGTCCGGCCAATTATAACTACGAAATAGCTGTATTGAAAACCACTGATGAAAAAAATAAATACAAATCGCTGCTGTTGAGCTGTACTCATTACGAGAACCAGTTGACCGTTACCGGCAATGGTTATGCATGTGCAGCGCACGGCAGCCGGTTCGACAAAGAAGGTAATGTATTAAAAGGCCCCGCTGAACACAACCTCAAAGAACTCAAAACAGAAATCATAAATAATTCACTCATCATACATATATCATAACATGAAGAAGAACATACTCGCCGCCCTTACGTGTATTGCTTTACTGAACGCCTGCTCCAAATCGGGCAGTACAGATGGTACAACAGATTTTAATACTGCAAAAGATGCAGCCATTTCAGATTTTGTAAATAAAGTAGCCTTACCCGGGTATGGAGAATTGAGAACAAAAGCCATCGTATTAAATGATGCTGTGGTTACACTTAGTTCAAATACAACTGAATCAAATTTATTTGCTGCACGCAATGCATGGAAAGATCTCAGGAGTACCTGGGAAAAATGCGAAGGATATTTATTCGGCCCGGTAGAAGATGATGAGTATGACCCGGAAACCGATACATGGCCTGTAAATTTTAATGACATGGACGCTTTACTTAGCAGCACTCAGCCACTCGGGTTACCGGATATTGAAGCGCTTACCACCCGTTCACTCAAAGGTTATCATCCTCTCGAATACATGTTATGGGGGCAGGATGGCAACAAAGCGGCTTCTTCATTTACGGCCAGGCAAAAAGAGTACATGAACAGCCTTGCACTTCATCTTAACATACAGGCAGAAAATTTATACAATAGCTGGCTTCCATCGTCAGGCAATTATGCAGATAAATTCCTCAAAGCCGGAGCAGGCAGCAACATTTTTGTAAAAAAACAAGACGCCTTTATCGCTATTACTGATGGAATGATTGGTATCTGCGGCGAAGTAGCCGATGGTAAAATGAAAGAACCATTCGATGCCTTTGACCCGACGATTGTTGAATCGCCTTTCAGCGGCAATTCTGTAGCTGATTTCAAAAACAATATCATTGGGGCATACAATGTTTACCAGGGGAAATTTATTGAAGATGGCGCAGCCATCCAGGATCTTGTAAAACTCAGGAATAGCGCCCTCAATGCTGAGCTTGAGCAGAAATTTGTTGCAGCTATCAACTCATTTGATGCCATCACAATCCCTTATGAACAGGCCATCATCAACCAACGTACGCAATGCCAGAATACGATGAATGCGATCACTGCATTGTCAAACATCCTGGATGCTCAATTAAAACCGTTCGTGATAGCCAACATCACCGACTGATTTTCATCCGCAGCAAACACCTGCATAGTCAACATAAAAATGAAGCTTCGCAAAGTTTATATAGTAACGGCAGTTATATGTCTTCCATTTGCAGCAGTAATGTGCCGCAAGGCAGGGGAATTTCCTGAAACAGGTTATGACCCCCGCTTATCCGGTGGTATGGCAACAGTTTTTGATGAAACCAGTAAGGCCTTTGGGCATGTCATGCCCGGATTAAATGATAACGACATGCATGCTCATGAACTCGGTGATCATGCCGTAGAGCAAACATTTGTTACTGCTCCTGCTCCGGTAAACAGTGGATTAGGACCCGTTTTCAGCAATGTAAGCTGCATCAGCTGCCATCACAACGACGGAAAGGGAAACCCTACGGCTGGCCTTGTCAATTCATCGTTATTGATACGGCTCAGCATTCCCGGTAGTGATGAACATGGCGGTCCACTTCCAGTGTATGGGTTTGGCGGACAGCTACAGGATGTTGCCATTTTCGGACAGGTTCCCGAAGCCAAAGTGAACATAACCTATACAGAACAGACCATTACCTTTCCCGATGGTTCCACAGCACAGTTGAGAAATCCGACCTACAATTTGACCAATGCCTATCTCCCATTACCTGGGAACCTGCTGATCAGCCCACGTATGGCACCGCCATTTTTCGGCTTGGGTCTTCTTCAGAATATTCCCGAATCCACCATCCTTGCATTGGCTGATGAACAGGATGCGAATGCAGATGGTATCAGTGGCAGACCGAATTATGTTTGGGACCCGTCGCTCCATAAAATGATGCTGGGCCGTTTTGGATTAAAAGCAAACACTGCAACCATTCTTACCCAGGTTGCCGCAGCCTATAACCAGGATATGGGCATTACAAATTTTCTTTTCCCGAAAGAAAGTTGCTTTGGGCAATTACAGGCGGATGCATATTCGGATGACCCCGAGGTGCCAGACAGTATTCTGAATGCCGCAGCATTTTATATAAAAACACTTGCTGTTCCTGCAAGAAGAAATGTAACTGATGCAGAAATATTACAGGGCGAAAGCATTTTCAAACAGCTCAATTGTTCAGGTTGTCATATTCCAACTTTGCAGACTGGTGTAGAAGTAAATTTTCTTACACTAAGCTTCCAGCGTATTCATCCATATACAGACCTGCTACTGCATGATATGGGGCCGGGATTGGCAGACAATCGTCCTGATTTCTCAGCCCGCGGTACAGAATGGAAAACTCCTGCACTCTGGGGCATCGGGCTTTTTGAAAGAACAAATGGAACCCCGTTCTACCTGCACGATGGCCGTGCAAGAACCATCCAGGAAGCGATACTCTGGCATGATGGCGAAGCCGCATCTGCAAGAACCGCATTTTACAATCTTTCCACCCAGGACAGGAACGCTTTGATAAAGTTCATTAAGTCTCTTTAACTGACACCTGAATAAAATCTATAAGTTATTCAACATTTAAAATGAAATAACTGCGGTTATTTTTCCCGGATTAAAAGCCGTGCCATCTCAATAAATATCGTTCCAGGTACAATATTTTGCCCTCCGCAACCGTTTAGGATTGGTATACATAAAATTGTATACTATAAATCCAATATCTGTAGGAAGACAAACTTGCGAACCTGATGAAACAAAATTTACGCAACTGTACCTCAAAACTACTGCTGGCATTTGCTCTCAGCATTTTTTTGCATGTATCTTCTTTCTCCCAACATTTTGGATTTCAAACCGGTAAAATTCAATGGGAAACCGGGTTGAATTTTGGCCCCACATTTTTCCTGGGTGACCTGGGTGGTAATGCAGGTTATGGAACCAAATTCATTAAAGACGTTAATCTTGAACTGACCAAAATGATGAAGGGTATTTTTATTACGGCCTACCCGAACAGGTGGCTTGGCATCAGGCTTGCCGGACAGTATACTTATGTAGAAGGTCGTGATAATATCATCAATACAAACGGCGTAAATGAACTCTGGAGGAAACAAAGGAACCTCGATTTCAAAAGTGATATATGGGAACTCTATGGAGCCTTTGAAATATACCCTACCATGATCTTCAATAAATATGAAGATTATGATCCAACATTCAAACCTTACGGTTTCGTGGGTGTAGGAATTTTCCATTTTGACCCAAAGGGCTCATTGGTAAATACAAGTGGAACAAAGACATGGTACCGCCTGGAACCATTACATACCGAAGGACAGGGATTTGCTGTATACCCGGATAAAAAACCTTACTCTCTTACACAAATGAATATTCCGATGGGATTTGGTGTAAGAACAAGAATTAGTGAAAGGATTACCATAAGTCCGGAACTACTTTACCGAAAAACATTTACTGATTACATAGACGACGTAAGTACAACTTACATCGATCCCAATAATTTTGATATTTATCTGACACCGCAAAATGCTGCAATAGCACGCCAGATCAGTGATAAAACAGTTGGAATTGTTACGCCCGGTGTTAACCGTTATGAACCCGGAACCATGAGAGGTAATTCAAAAAATATGGATGCTTATTTCTCATTCGTATTGAAACTCGGAATAAGACTCGGTGATCTGAGAGATGGAAATGAGCGCAGGGCAATAAGACAAACACGTTGTCCGTTTTATTATTAACCAAATGAAACTGTGCTTTAATATAATTCCCCCGGGCGGCAAGCTGTTGGCTTTATTAACAGCAATGCTATTGTTGCTCTCTTATGCAAAATCAAAAGCTGCCACAAATCCGGGAATCACTTATCAAATACAAACAAAAAAATAAATTACTTAAACAATAAGCCAAACAAAAAATCGAGTTAATCTACCCAAAAAAATTAAACGAATATGATTGATAGAGACAATAAGTGCAAAGTATACAGCAGAAGGTAACCCCCCGGAAAACAACGTGTATTTTAATACACGATGCAACCCCTGAAACCACAAGACTAAACTTCGTTAATATGCTTTGCCTTATTTTTTATCATCACCTCAGTTTTGCCTTTATGTTTACGGTTGATTGAAAAGAGAATCCCATGTAAGACATGGGTTTTCTTTTTACAGGCGGTGATAAAAACCGGCGCTGTAGTTAATTCAATTCCTGAACCAGGTATTTTCCTGTAAAACTTTCTTTCACTTTACCTATTTCTTCAGGAATGCCCTCATATAAAATTCTTCCTCCGCCGGAACCGCCTTCCGGGCCGATATCAATGATATGATCGGCTACCTTAATCATATCCAGGTTATGTTCAATTACCAGCACGGTATTGCCACGATCCACCAGTTTATTCAGTACATCCAGCAAATGCTGAATATCCTGGAAATGTAACCCGGTGGTTGGTTCATCAAGTATATAAAATGTTTTGCCGGTATCTCTCTTTCCCAACTCCGTGGCCAGCTTAACCCGCTGGGCTTCGCCGCCACTTAAAGTAACAGCACTCTGGCCAAGTGTAATGTATCCTAGACCAACCTCCTGCAGCACTTTTATTTTTCGATAGATGTAAGGGACCGGCTGAAAAAACTCTACGGCATCATCAACAGTCATATCCAAAACATCACTGATTGATTTTCCTTTGTAACGTATTTCCAGTGTTTCACGGTTGTATCTTTTTCCATTGCACTTTTCACAATGGACAAGTACGTCAGGTAGAAAATTCATTTCAATCACCCGCATTCCCCCTCCTTCACAAACATCACAACGGCCACTCTTTACATTAAAAGAAAAACGGCCGGCATTATATCCACGGATCTTTGCTTCAGGAACCGATGCAAACAAAGTCCTTATATCAGTGAAGAAACCACAATAGGTTGCCGGATTGCTTCGGGGAGTTCTCCCGATCGGGCTTTGATCAATCTCTATTACTTTATCGATATTCTCGAGACCTTTAATACTTTTATAAGGCATGGGTTCACCTTTGGAACCATAACAATAGTTACTTAGCAGCGGATAAAGCGTTTCATTGATCAATGTTGATTTACCGCTGCCACTCACACCTGTTACCAAAATGAGTTTTCCCAAGGGAAATTTTACTGAAACATCTTTGAGGTTATTCCCGGTTGCCCCTTTCAGTTCTATATGCTTACCGTTTCCTTTTCTTCTTTCTTCAGGAACGGCAATATTCTTTTTACCACTGAGGTATTGTGCCGTTTCTGAATTTGATTTTAATACTTCCGAAGGAGAACCTGCTGTAACAATCCTGCCGCCATGTGTTCCTGCTTTCGGACCAATATCAACCAGGTGATCTGCTGCAAGCATAATGTCCTTATCATGTTCTACAACCAATACACTATTACCGATATTACGAAGGTTCTGCAAAGCATGTATGAGTCTTTGATTATCGCGTTGGTGTAGCCCGATACTGGGTTCATCCAGTATGTATGTAATCCCCTGAAGCTGAGAACCGATCTGTGTCGCAAGCCTGATGCGCTGGTATTCTCCCCCGCTCAGGCTTTTCGATGGCCTGTATAAAGTGAGGTATGTTAATCCTACATCCAGCAGGAACTGGAGACGCTCCCTTATCTCCTTCAGAATATCTTTTGCAATGATATTTTGTTTACCAGATAATCTTTTCTCTATCCCTTTGAACCATACTGCCAGTTCATCAAGATCCTGTTCGCTGAGTTCAGCAATATTTTTTTCATCTACTTTAAACCAAAGGCTTTCCTTACGCAAGCGTGTTCCGTTACAGGTTTCACAAGGTTTCAGTTTCATGAATTTCTCAACCCAGTCACGCATAGCCTCCGTGGTTGATGTGGAAGAAAACCACCTCCTCAACATATTCACGATACCTTCATATTCTGTTGCATAATAGATCGGCCCTTCCTGCGGCACATCCATTTCCACTTCAGTTTCTTCCTGCTCGTCTGCTTCTTCCTTTCCGTATAACAGAACATTGAGTTGCCGTTTGGAAAGATCTTTCAAAGGTTTATCGAGACTGATCTTGTATTTTTTTGATAATTGCTGTACCTGTTTAAATACATAGGCCTCCCGTTCTTCTCCCAGTGCAGTAATGCCGCCTTCATTTACGGATTTACTCCAATCGGGAATTACAGCATCCATGTTCACCATGTAAACAGTTCCCAAACCTTTACAGGTTGGGCAGGCTCCATAAGGCGAGTTAAATGAAAAAGCATTGGGAGAAGGTTCTTCATAACTGATTCCTGTATCTACACACATCAGTTGCTTACTGTATTGCGCCAGTCTATTATCATCATTGATGAGCAGGAACAACAGGTCTTTGCCCATCTGCAGTGTTTTCTGAACACTTTGGCTCAGGCGAAGTTTCATATCATCCGTTACCTGGAGCCTGTCAACCACCACTTCTATATCGTGTATTTTATAACGATCTACCTGCATACGTGGAGCCAGATCGAGCACTTCCCCATCAACCCTTACTTTCAGGAATCCCTTTTTACGGATATCTTCAAAGAGTTCACGATAATGTCCTTTTCTTCCACGAACCAGCGGGGCGAGCAGGCTTATCTTTTTGTTTTTATATTTTGAATAGATGGATTGTACAATTTCTTCTTCACTGAACTTCACCATTTTCTTCCCGGTATTGTAACTGTATGCTTCCCCGATACGGGCATACAATAATCTGAGAAAATCATATATCTCAGTAATCGTTCCAACGGTACTTCTTGGATTTTTATTGGTGGTTTTTTGTTCAATTGAAATAACCGGCGAAAGCCCGGTGATCTTATCTACATCAGGGCGTTCCATATCGCCTACAAACTGTCGTGCATAAGCAGAAAAACTCTCCATGTATCGCCGCTGCCCTTCGTTGTATATCGTGTCGAATGCGAGAGAAGATTTTCCGCTTCCGCTTACACCTGTAAAAACTACCAGTTCGTTTTTGGGAATTTTAATATCAACATTCTTGAGGTTGTGCTCACGGGCACCAAACACTTCAATGAAATCAACCGCTTTCGGGGTTACGGTAACTTTTCCTTTTTTACTAGCCATCTTGTACTCCTTGCTGTAAATATACGAACAAAATACAGGGCGTACGGTTCAGCAATTAATAACATAATTTCAATAAAACAGCCGGTTCAGGAATGAACCGGCTGTTAACAAATTAATCGTCATTATTTATTTCTTCATAAGTGTAAGGGGAGCATAATCTGTTCCCTTTCCATCACTCATCCGAATAAAATAAATTCCTTTCTGTAAAACCTGGAGGCTATCAACGGTAAACTGGTTGCTTCCCTTCTGAACTTCATAAACAACTGTTTTTACAAGTTTACCTGATGCATCTGTTATGCGAAGGGTGAGTGAAGTTTTATATTCACTTTGCATGGCAATATTCAGCCTGTCAGCAAATGGATTTGGCCAGGCGCTTACCTGCATTTTTCCGTTTACCCTGATCACTACAACATTTGAATAGTCAAAATGACCATCTTTGTCGATCATTTTCAAACGATAATAGTTGATCCCTGTAACAGGATTATTGTCGGTAAAATTGTACTTAGCAGGCACCGATGAATTTCCTTTTGCCAGAACAGTTCCTATTTGCTGGTAAGTTGCGCCATCTGTACTGCGAAACACTTCAAAACGATCACTGTTTTGTTCAAATGATGTTTCCCATGACAGTAAAGTTTTGCCTCCTGCAAGTACACCGGTAAAACTAACCAGTTTAACCGGAACAATAACAGGTGGAATTACCGGTATTACATAGGTTGCGGTATTGCTCAGGTTTCCTCCATTATCGTATGCAGCATAATTGAACAACGCATTACCGGCGAAACCATCGGCCGGATCAAATTCAAGCTGGCTGATTTCGGCTGGCGTCAATACCTGGCCAGCAACTACCGGGATACCATTCAATAACAATACTCCCTGGGATGCCGGTGGTATATTATTGATTACATATGTTGCAATAGTACCATCAGGATCACTGCTGTTCAATGCCGGGATGACCGTCGGGCCGTCTGTATTGGTAAGTGTTGCCGAAACAACATCCTGTGATACCGGTGGCACGCCTGTTACATTCAATGTGTATGTTGATACATTGCTTACAAGGCTATTATTATCTGTTGCATAATAATTAAATACTACTTCACCAGTGTAACCAGGAGCCGGATCAAACTCCAGCTGACTGATCTCGACCGGTGTTAATACCTGGCCTACTGTAACAGGAACACCATTCAGCAATAACACACCCTGTGATGACAGTGGTAATGAATTGATGGTATAGTTACTGATCGTTCCATCGGTATCTGTTGCATATAGTGCCGGAATTGCAGTTGCACCATTTGAGTTCGGCATAACAGGTGCAATCACAGGATTTGCAAGAGGTGGAACATTGGTTACAGGAATGGTATAAAGAACCGTATTGCTTTTTGCTCCACTGTTATCAATTGCTGAATAATTAAATATAGCATCGCCTGTAAATCCATCAGCAGGATCAAATTCAAGCTGGCTGATTTCGGCTGGCGTTAGTACCTGTCCGGCTGCAACAGGAACACCATTCAGGTACAACACTCCCTGGTAAGCCGGTGGTAATGATTCGATCACGTAGCTTGCTATACTTCCATCAGGATCGCTTGCTACCAGCGAAGGAATAGAAGTTGCCCCATTACTGCTGTTCATCAATGGAGCAATAACAGGTTGTGCAATGGGTGGAATATTACCGGTTCCCGAAACAGCTATATTGTATTGAGCCAGGTTACTTGGATTACCATTGTTATCTGTTGCTGAATAATAGAATGTAACTACACCTGTGAATGCGGGGTTAGGATCAAAACTTAACTGGCTTATTTCTGCAGGTGTTAATACCTGCCCTGCAGTAACAGGAACCCCATTAAGGTACAAAACTCCCTGCGTAGCTGCCGGTAGTGTGTGAATGGTATAATTGCTGACGGTACCATCAGGATCTGTTGCGTTCAACGCAGGGATTGCCGTTTGCCCGTTTGTATTCGGCATCAAAGGAGCATTGATCGTTTGCGCTACCGGAGGCTGGTTGGCAATATTGATAATGTAATTTCCCGGCTGACTAACATTTCCGTTATTATCTGTTGCTGTGTATGCAAAATTTACAGAACCGCTAAAGCCTGCAGCAGGATCAAAGAATAATGAATTGGCCTGGGCCGGTGTAAGTGTTTGACCGGCTGTAACAGCCAGCAATTGCCCGATTGTACAGGCAGCAGGTGCCAATGGACAATAATACAATACGCCTTGCGATCCTGCAGGAATTGTGGTGATCGTATATTGGGTTACAGTGCCATCAGCATCACTTCCGCTGATTGGTGGGATTGCTGTGGCTGCCGCATTGTAAGGAACAGATGTGGTAACATTTGTTACAGTGGGCGGGTTATTGATAACCGGGATTGTATACACTGCTGAATTTCCGACATTACCGTCGTTATCCGTGGCTGTATAACCGAATGTTGTATTGCCAACAAAGCCGGGTGCCGGATCGAAATATAAGGAAGCTGCCTGGGCCGGCGTAAGTGTCTGCCCGGCCACCACTGCAAGCAATTGCCCTACTGTGCAGGATGCTGGTGCCAATGGGCAATAATACAATATGCCATCTGTTGGCGGGGGAATTGTATTAACAGTATAAGAAGCCACAGTGCCATCCAGGTCACTGGCCTGTAATGCCGGAATTGCTGTAGCATCGTTGCTGTTGTTTATTGATTGCGCTGTAATATTATTTACTAACGGCGGTGTTTGGCCGTTTGCTGTTGCCGCTACAGGAATCGTATAATTTGCGCTATTGCTCAGGTTACCACTGTTATCAGTAGCCGTATAAGTAAATGTTGAATTACCTGTAAAAGCCAGATCGGGATCAAACTTAAGTGTTGCCATCTGTGCCGGCGTCAATACGGTTCCTGCCGTTATAGTTGTAACTGTACCGGTACAAGGCTCTGTGCCGTTGGAACAATAACTGAGAACTCCTTCTGAAGGAGGCGGTACGGTTGTGATGGTATATGATGTAATCGTACCATCTGCATCAGAGGCTGACAAAGCCGCAATGGCTGTTGGGCCATTTGTATTTGCCATGGAAGGCACCATAATATTATTTGCCACTGGCGGGATTGCCACAACAGGCAGTTTATAAGTAGCCGTGTTGCTCACATTACCATTATTATCGGTTGCAGTAAATGTAAACTGTGCAATACCCGTAAAGGCAGGATCCGGATCGAATTTGATGGTCTGCATCTGGGCAGGCGTCAATACCGTTCCTGCTGTTACTGTTGTAACTGAACCTGTACATGGTTCCGTTCCATTGGAGCAGTAAGTCAGTATACCTTCAGAAGCTGGAGGAATTGTTGAAATCGTATAGGAAGCAATTGTTCCATCGGGATCACTTGCTACCAGTGCAGGGATAAGCGTTGGGCCACTTGTTTGTGGAATGGGCAGGTTGGTAAAATTATTGGCAACCGGTGGCAGCGTATTGCAATTATATACATGCAGTTGTACACCCCTGAACTCACGCAACTGTCCATATATCCAGGTATTGAAAAGTTTTGTATCTCCGATGCTGTTTGCCAGTATTCCTGTTCCTGATCCTCCCCATGGATGTACAAAACCGTTTGAAGTAATACCG
>WBZP01003306.1_pt2 | contig 13849 bp, 8 predicted proteins | sample 5204301 | NCBI WGS metagenome assembly WBZP01 (sample SAMN12412401, study PRJNA552823) | activated sludge metagenome | isolation source: activated sludge from nitrification reactor of wastewater treatment plant... | place: USA: Pennsylvania | collected 2017 | reverse complement strand
CCATCACGTCGCTGGTGCTCTACTGCGTCAAGGCCGCCCAGTCCGCATCCCTGGTGGCACTGCGGCCGACCGGCGACGGCGGCTGGGAACGCTGCGCGGTACCCGACCGGGCGCCCAGCAATGCGGTCACCGTGCTGCACTACAACGGCATCGGTTTGTTCGCCGAGGTGCCGAGGATCGACGAGGAGTGGCCGACGGTGGACGACAGCCACCACGCCGTGGTGGTCCTCAGCCTCGGCACGATTCCCGACGTGCCGTCCTCGAAGGTGCTGAAGTCGTTGCGGCGGTGGGCTACTGACCTACACGACAACGGCGGCCGGCTGATCATCGCCGGGGTCAGCCCGGCCACCGCCCGTGAACTGACCGCGGGCGGTGTGGCCGAACTGATTGGGTCCGACGCGATCGTGCCGGCGTCCACCCGCGTCTTCGGCGCGCTCGACGAGGCCGTCGCCCGTGGCACGCAGTGGATCGCGGGACTCGACTAGACCGCGACGGTGCAGCCATATGCATTCAGACGGTCGTGAAATGCATATGGCCGCACGCTGACCCGCCAGTCCTCAGTCCCTGGAGAACGCGGCGGCGGCCTCCCGCTCGAGGTCGAGGTACTGGTCGTCGCCGACGTCGATCCCGACGCCCAGGATCTTGCCGCCGGTGAACGCAAAACCGGACGGGTAGTCCCGGCTGACCGGATCGGCACTGTCGAAGCCGACGCACAGCCCGTCACCGCAGAGGGTGAACGTACCGACCTGCGCCCGCATCGGACCCTGTGCCACTACCTGATCGCCCACATAGAGTTTCGCGGTACCCAGCGATTCGCCGTGGTCGCCGGCACCCTCGCGGACGAACTCGACGCCGAGCACCAACTGACCGGCCGGGAGCTCCTCGGGTGAGACGAACGTCTGCTCGGGCTTGATGCCGAGGAAGTTGTAGACGTAGTGCAGCTTGTGATCCTTGATGAATAGCGTGTGCCCGCCGAACCGGGCACCGTGCGCGAAGATCACCCCCTGCGAATCGGGCGTCACCTCGACATCGGCCAGGATCTTGTAGGACCTGCCGCGAATGTTGACCGCGACGGACTCAGGCACCGGCGTGGTGTCGGGGTAGTAGATGTAGCGCGACCGCGGCGGCTCGCTCTGTGGCCGTTCCACCGTGATCATCTCGACGGCGGGCCGATCATCAAGGGGCAGCACGAAATTCGTATCGGCCTCCTCGAACCAGGCCTTGATGAGCTCCTGCAACTTCTCCGGATGCTCATCGGCCAGGTTGTGCGCCTCGGCGCGGTCCTCGTCGACGTGGTAGAGCTCCCAGCGATCCTGGTCGAAATGGCCCTTGCCGCTGATCGGCGCGTGGATGGCGGATGCCTTCCAGCCGTCCTGCCAGATGCCGCGGGTGCCGAGCATCGCGTAGTACTGGCGCTTCTTGGTGGTCGGTGTGTGGGCATCGTCGAAGCTGTAGCGCATCGATACCCCGCTCAGCGGGTATTGGTCCACGCCCCGGTACACCGCAGGCATTTCCAGCCCGACTGCGTCCAGGATGGTGGGCACGATATCGGTGGAGTGGTGGTACTGGTGGCGCATCTCACCCTTGGCCTTGATTCCGTTGGGCCAGTGGATGATCAGCGGATCGCAGGTGCCGCCGGCGAACTGCGAGTAGCGCTTGAACATCTGGTACGGGGTGGAGAACGCCGCTGCCCATCCGGTGGGGTAGTGGTTGTAGGCGTCGGGCCCACCGAGCGCGTCGATGTAGCTGAGGTTCTCCTCCAGATCGTCGGGGTAGCCGTTGAAGAACTTGTTCTCGTTGACCGAACCGTTGGCCGTACCCTCGCCCGACGCGCCGTTATCGGCGCAGTAGAAGATCAGCGTGTTGTCGAGTTGGCCTGTGCGTTCCAGGAATTCGATGATCCGGCCGATCTGGGCATCGGTGTACTCGGAGAACCCGGCGAACACCTCGGCCATTCGGCTGAAGAGTCGGCGCTCGTCGTCGTTGAGTTCGGCCCAGGGCCGGACGTAGTCGGCCGGGTTGGCCGCATCCTCGGGCATCGGGTTCAGGGGGGTCAGATCGGTGCCCTCGGGAACCACGCCCCGTTCGGTCATCCGGGCCAGGACCCACTCCCGGTAGGCCTCGTAGCCGTCGTCGAACTTGCCCTTGTACTTGTCGATGTACTCCCGCGGTGCCTGGTGCGGCGCGTGGTTGGCGCCGGGGCAGAACCACATGAACCACGGTTTGGACGGCGCCACCGAGTGCTGATCGCGCAACATCGTGATCGCCTGATCGGCAAGGTCCTTGGACAGGTGGTAGCCATCTTCGGGCGTGGCCGGCGGTTCGATGAATTGGTTGTCGACCACCAGATCCGGATACCACTGGTTGGTCTCGCCGCCGAGGAAGCCGTAGAACCGGTCGAATCCCTTTGACAGCGGCCACTCCGAGCGGTTGCCGGCCGCCGAGATGTCTTCGGTCGGGACGTTGTGGTTCTTGCCGATCCAGTAGGTGCTGAACCCGTTGTCCTGCAACACCTGACCGATGGTCGCGCACTCGGCGGGCAGGCGCGCGGCGGCGCCGGGGAAGCCGTTGGACCCCTCGGTGATCGAGGCGAACCGGTTGACGTGGTGGTTGCGTCCGGTCAGGAAGGTCGACCGCGTCGGTGAGCACAGGGCGGTGGTGTGCCACTGGGTGTAGGTCAGGCCGTTGTCGGCCAATTTGTCCAGCGTCGGCATGTTGATCCGGCCGCCGTACGGCGACCAGGAAGCCTGCCCGGTGTCGTCGTACAGGATCACCAGGACGTTCGGAGCGCCCTCCGGGGCCTTCGGCAGGGTGTAGGGCGTCCAGTCCGCGACGGAGTCCCGGACGTCGAGCTTGATGACGCCGTTGAAGGGTTTCGATGCTTCGGTCATGTCTTCCTCCTAGGTCTTGATACAGCGAAATCCGATGTGGCTCATGCCGGTGTCGATGGCCTGCGGACGCCGGGCCGCGGGCCGGTAGCGCATGCAGTAGCTGTCGGCGCACAGGAACGATCCACCCTTGATCACCTTGCGACCGATCTGGAACTGTGGCTGATTCGGGTCGTAACTCTCCGGCGCGCAGCACGGAGTGTGGGCGCGGTCCTGGCCGTACCAGTCGGTGGTCCATTCCCAGACGTTGCCCGCCATGTCGAACAGGCCGTAGCCGTTGGGGGGGAAGTTGCCGACGGGACTCGTTGTGCCATAACCAGTTGCGGGCAGGTAGGGAAACTCGCCGTGCCAGTAGTTGGCCATCTGTCGGTCGGGTCCCTCTGGGTCGTCGCCCCAGGTGTAGGTGGCGTGCGGGAGTCCGCCGCGGGCGGCGACCTCCCACTGTGCCTCGGTCGGCAGTTCCACACCGGACCAGTCGGCGTACGCCTGCGCGTCCTCGAAGGCGACGTGCACGACGGGGTGGTCCGCACGTCCGGTCAGACCCGAGCGGGGTCCGCGGGGATGGTTCCAGCAGGCGCCGGGCGTCCACGTCCACCACTGGGACAGGTGCCGCAGGTCCACCGGACCGGGCGTGCGGTGGAACACCATGGAGCCGGGCTGCAGGTTCTCCGGTGGGGCGCCGGGGTAGGCGGCGGGATCGAGTTCGCGTTCGGCCACGGTGAGATAGCCAGTGGCCGAGGTGAATTCGGTGAACTCCGCGTTCGTGACCTGCCTCGGCTGGATCCAGAAGCCCTCGACGGTGACCTGGTGCGCGGGGGCTTCCTCGGGGTAATGATCGTCGGAACCGACGACGGCGGTCTGGCCCGGAATCCACGCCCAATCCACCCGGTCCTGCGTGGTGGGGTCAGGCGAAGACATGCGTCCAGTCGTTCCGGACACTGGCCACCGTCCAGCCGCGAGCCTTTGCCGCGTCGAGTGACTTCTCGGCTCCCACAACGTAATCGAACTCGCGGTCGGCGTCGTCGTGCAGCACGAGCAGGCCCATACAAGGGCCCGGGCCTGAGGTGGCGTACTCCAGCATCGCGATGTCGCCGTTGGAGTTGCCAGCGGCGAAGACCGGCCGGCGCCCGACCCGGCCCCAGATCCGGACCGCCTTGACGGGGCCGTCGTTGAGGAACTCCGGGGTCGATGTGGTGACGAGGTTCCCGTCGGCGTAGTCGAGGCCCACCGAGCTGCCGATCACGCGTTCGGGCGGAACGCCGTACATCGCCGTGGTGATCGGGCGCATGAAGTCCCGGCCACCGCCGGACACGATGTAGTTGGTGAAGCCGTTGCCCTCCAGGTACCGCAGCAGATCGACCATGGGCTGATACCCGCAGGCCGTGTACGGCCGCTTCAGCGTGGGATGCACGGCGGCGTCGAAGAACTGCCGTACCCGCTGGGCGTGCTCCTCGACCGGCAGGCCCCGGTAGGCCGAAAAGATCGCGCCGGCAAGGGCATTGAATGCGGAGTCATCACCGTTGTAGTGCTTGGTGACAGCGTCGCCGAACCAGGCCAGATCCCCGGACGCCGCGGCCTGATACGGCTGGGTGGCGGCCAGCGTCGGATCGGCCGCGGCCTGTTCGGCCAGGCGGCGCACCAGGAAGTCCAGCTGCACGTACGCCGGCTTCTCGACCCACAGCGTGCCGTCGTTGTCGAAGACCGCCACCCGCTCCTCGGGTGCGAGCTCGGCGACGGCGCGAGTCACGAAATCGACGATCGCCGCCTTGGCGGGCCCGTCGTTCCAGGTGTCGAGGTCGCCCATGCTCAACCGGCGGTCGCCATCACCTGAGCGTCGCCGCCCAAGATCGCCAGGATGTTGGGCCGCTCTGGCATACGCGCTCCGCTCCTCGACACCCGCTGCTCCCCAACGGGAAATGCTAGTCGTGGGCGAGGAACTGGTGCAGCTTTTCCACCGCCTGGTCGACGCTGAAACTGGCCGGTGGATGCCGCGGCGGGAATTCCCGGAACGTGTCGAGGAACTTCGACGCCATGGCAGTCATGTAGAACACGAAGTAGTCGTGCCGCAGCAGCCACTCGTAATACGTGTTGGACGTGACGTCGGCGAACTCGTAGGGGTCGGTGCGCAGGTTGAACAGCTTCGGCACCCGCAGTGTGGTGAACGGCTCCGCCCAGACCCGCAGCGTGCCCTGGCAGCGCTGCTCCATGAATACTGCTTTCCAATTCTCGAACCGCATGGCGACCAGGTCACCGTCGTCGGAGAAATAGAAGAAGCCCCGGCGCGGACTCGTCTCGGCCTCACCGGTCAGGTACGGCAGCAGGTTGTAGCCGTCGATGTGGACCTTGTAGTCGGTCTTGCCGTCCGCGCCGGCGGTATGGCCCTTCTTCAGCTTCTCGACGATATCCGGTTCGCCGGCGGCGGCCAGCAGGGTGGGCAGCCAGTCGTGGTGCTGGACGATCTCATTGGAGACGGTTCCCGCCTTGATCTTTCCGGGCCAGCGGATCAGCTCCGGGACCCGGAACGCACCCTCCCAGTTGGTGTCCTTCTCGCTGCGGAACGGCGTGGTGCCCCCGTCGGGCCACGTGTTGCGATGTGGCCCGTTGTCGGTGGAGTAGATGACGATGGTGTCCTCGGCGATGCCGAGCTGGTCCAGGCAGTCCAGCACCGCGCCCACATTGCGGTCGTGGTCGATCATCGTGTCGTGGTAGGCCGACTGCCACAGTCCGGCCTGCCCGCGGCTCTCGGGCTTGGTGTGCGTGTACAGGTGCATGTGCGTGGTATTCATCCACACGAACCACGGTTTGCCGGTGTCCTGTTGGTGCTTGATGTAATCGACGGTGGCGGCGGTGATGTCGTCGTCGATGGTCTCCATCCGCTCGGTGTTCAGCGGGCCGGTGTCCTCGATGGTCTGCTTACCGACCGGGCCGAACTTCGGGTGGTCGGGCTCGGTGGACACCTCGGCGGTGGCCTTGCAGCGGAGCACCCCGCGCGGCAATGCGAAATCATGCAACCGGGGGAACTGGTCGGCGTGCGGGTAGTCGTAGTTCTCCGGCTCCTCCTCGGCGTTGAGGTGATACAGGTTGCCGAAGAACTCGTCGAAGCCGTGCACGGTCGGCAGGTACTTGTTGAGGTCGCCGAAGTGGTTCTTGCCGAATTGCGCCGTGGCGTACCCCAGCGGCTTGAGGAGCTCGGCGATGGTCGGGTCCTCGGCCGCCCAGCCGATGTCCACGCCGGGCACGCCGACTTTGCTCATCCCGGTCCGGTACACGCTCTGTCCGCTGATGAAGGCGGCGCGGCCCGCCGTACAGCTCTGCTCGCCGTAGGAATCGGTGAACCGCATTCCCTCGTTGGCGATCCGGTCGATGTTCGGCGTGCGATAACCCATCAGGCCGTCGCTGTAACAACTGAGATTGCTGATCCCGATGTCATCGCCCCAGATGACCAGGATGTTGGGCTTTCCGTCAGGCATCGCTGCCCCCTATGTCGGTGGATTGAAGACCTTCTGAAATCCAGCCTAGGGTCACGATCGGCGGTTCGAAGGGGTATCGGTGAGTTCTCAGCAGGAGTTCAGGCCGTGAACATTGGTAGTCGCAATAGCTTTCAGTGACCCTCAGGGTTGCTGGGTGGGTTCCCCGCCCCGGCGGCGACGCACCCCGGCCAGCACGTCGCGGTCGGCGCGGAACTGCAGGCGGCGCACCCGCCCGGCCTCGACCGTGAAGTCGAAGGCCACCTTGACCTCGCCGTGGTGGATCCAGGCGGCGCCCGGGCGATCCTCGACGAAGACGGGGAAGGCGGCCTTGGCGGCGCCGTTGAAGAACCCGGCAACCTCGTCGCGTCCCTCCAGACGCGTCGGCGTGCCGAGCGCACCGGCGGCCGCATCGGCGGATACCACCACGTCGGGGGCGACGAGTTCGAGCAGCCGCCGGAAGTCGCCCTCGCGGGCCGCGGTCATGAAGGCGTCCACGACTTCCCAGTCGGCCAGTGCGTCCTCGGGTGTCGGCGGGTGCACCTTGGCCCGCGCCCGGGACGCCAGTTTGCGCGCGGCAACCGGTGTCGTGTCGAGCATCGCGGCGATCAACCCGAAATCCACGCCGAAGCTGTCGTGCAACACGAAGGCCACGCGCTCGGCCGGTGTCAGGCGGTCCAGCACCACCTGCAGCGCGATGCCGACGGTGTCGGCCAGCACGACGTCGTCGGCCGGATCGGGCGCCGTTGCCTCGACCTCGATCGACTCGGTGGGCACCGGTATACGCGCGCGCAGCCGGTCCAGGCACAGTCGCGACGTCACGGTCGTCAGCCAGCCCGCCAGGTTGTCGATCTGTTCGGTGTTGGCGTTCAGCCGCAGCCACGCCTGCTGGACGACGTCCTGCGCCCCGTCGGCGTCGCCGAGTATTCCGGTGGCGATGCGCTGCAGCCGCGCACGTTCGGCCTCGAAATCCTCGAGATGGGCGTCGTTCACCATGCCGGTCACACTTTCGTCGTCGGGCGCGTCACCATCCTGACGTACCCGGAACGCCGGGTGTGACCACGGAAGGAAGACCCAGTGAAGACCATGACCTGTCAGGACCTCGGCGGCCCCTGCGACCTCGTGCACCGCGGCGCGAGCGCCGACGAGATCATCAAGGCCCAGGATCGGCATCTGAAGGAAGCCGTCCAGGCCGGCCATGACGCCCATCGGTCCGCCCGCGAGGACATGAAGGGGCGCTGGCGTCACCCCGTCAAGTCGATGGGTTGGTACAACGACGTCAAGAAGCGGTTCGCCGCGCTGCCGGAGGGGTGACGCACGGGGCAGCCGGTCGGATGCAGCGACGCGAACAACATTGCCTTTGCTGGAACGGCTTTCGCGGTGGCGCTGCCGGGAAAGGCGGTTGGCCGGCGGCCGAACAACATCGGACTGTCATGTTCGAACTGCGGGATTGGAATGAAGAAAAGTCTAAAGTCGGCTCATGGCCACTTCTGCGGAGTCCCCGTCCACTGATCCCGATGGCACCAATATCCCGGCTGGCTACTGGTCGCGCCGGATGATGCTGGGCCGACTCGGTCTGGTGGGGGCCGGCACCGTCGCCGCGACGGCGCTGCTGAGCGGCTGCGACTCCAATGGCAGCGGTTCGGGATCGTCGTCCGGCGGCGGTGGCAGCGACCACAAGCTGGACAACTCGGTCAAGGGCGCCACCGACGCGACCAAGGCGGCCAACAAGAAGATCGCCGACTCGTTGCCGTTCAACGAGCGAGGCGACTTCGACGACGCCAAGCGCGGTCTGATCGGCCGCCCGGACACGCTGACGATCAAGAACGACAAGGGCGACGTCATCTGGGACCTCGAGGAGTACAAGAAGTACATCTCCGACGACAAGCCGGCTCCCGATACCGTCAACCCCAGCCTGTGGCGCAACGCCCAATTATGTATGGAATACGGGCTTTTCGAGGTGGTGCCCGACAAGATCTACCAGGTTCGCGGCTATGACCTGTCCAACATCACGTTCATCAAGGGCGACACCGGTTGGCTGGTCTACGACACCCTGATCTCACCCGAGACCGCCCGGTCGGCGCTCGACCTGGTCAACGAGAAACTGGGCCCGAGGCCGATCGTCGCTGTGCTGCACAGTCATTCGCACGTCGACCATTACGGCGGTGTGCGCGGGATCATCAATCAGGCCGACGTCGATGCCGGCAAGGTCAAGGTGATCGCCCCGGCGAACTTCGTCGAGGACGCCGTCAGCGAGAACGTGATCGCCGGCAATGCGATGTCGCGGCGCGCGGTGTACATGTATGGGGCACTGTTGCCGCGAAACCCGCAGGGCGGTGTCAACGGCGGCCTGGGCCAGACGGTTTCGGCCGGTGTGCCCACGTTGATCATTCCGACCGACATTGTCACGGCAACCGGGCAGAAGATGACCATCGACGGTGTGGACATGGAATTCCAGTTCACCCCGGGCACCGAGGCGCCCACCGAGATGAACACGTTCTTCCCGCAGTTCAAAGCGATGTGGATGGCGGAGAACACCACCAACACCATGCACAACCTGCTGACACTGCGGGGGGCGCAGGTTCGTGATGCCCGGATCTGGGCACAGTTCCTCAACGACACCATCAACACGTACGGGCCCAACACCGAGGTCAAGTTCCAAAGCCACCACTGGCCGATGTGGGGGCATGACAAGATCATCGACTACTGGAAGCGTCAGCGTGACATGTACAAGTACATGCACGACCAGTCGGTGCGCATGATGAACAACGGCATGATCGGGTCGGAGATCGCCGAAGAGATCCAGATGCCGCCGGAGCTGAACAACTTCTGGCCTGACCGCGGGTATTACGGCACCCTGAAACACAATTCGCGCGCGGTGTACCAGCGCTACATGGGGTGGTACGACGGAAACCCGTCCGATCTCGACGACCTGCCGCCCGAGCCGGCGGCCAAGAAGTACGTGGACTACATGGGCGGTGCGAACGCCGTCATCGACAAGGCCAAGAAGGACTTCGACAACGGCGAATACCGTTGGGTGGCAATGGTGCTCAAGCACGTGGTGTTCGCTGATCCCAATAACACCGACGCCAAGAACCTGCTTGCCGACGCATACGAGCAGATGGGCTATCAGGCCGAGTCGGGCCCGTGGCGATCGGTCTACCTGCAGGGCGCCCTAGAGCTGCGCAACGGTGTTCCCAATGCCGGCGGGACTGATACTGCGAGCCCGGACACTATCGAGGCGATGCCGCCGGAAATGATGTTCGACTATCTGGCGGTCCGGCTCGACGGCCAGAAGGCCGCGGGCAAGAACATCAAGCTGAACGTGACATTCGACGATCTGAAGAAGGATTACGCGCTGATGGTCGAGAACGGTGTACTCAACTACGCGACCGGCCACGTTCCCGATCCGAATGCGAGTCTGACGTTGTCCAAGGAGACGATGAATCAGATCCAGCTGGGCAAGCTCAAGCTCACCGACGGCATCGACCAGAAGAAGGTCACCCTGGACGGCGACCGACAGTCGGTGGACCAGTTCGTCGGCATGCTTGACACATTCCCGTTCTGGTTCAACATCGTCACGCCGTAGCCGCGGATGTTTCGCTCCGTCGTCCTGCTGTGGCTGCTTCTCGTTGCCGTTTCGGGTTGCGGAAGGTCCACCGAGCCCGCGGGCCCGGGGGAGCCCGGGGCCGGCACGGTGGTCTCCGCCGCCGCGCTGCCCGACCTCGACCCGGCGCTGCGGGATGCCGCCGCCTGGGCGCGTGGCATCACCTATCGGTCCCGCTCGGGCATCGACGACGACAACACCCACGTCACCGGTTCGGTGTTCGTGCCCAGGGGCAATCCACCCGCCGGAGGTTTCCCCGTCGTGGCGCTGGCGCCCGGGTCCGTCGGCACCGCACCGGAATGCGCCGCGTCATCGTCGGCGGATCTGCTCGGCAACTCGGCGGCCGCACGGGCATTGCTCGATGCCGGGTACGTGGTCTTCGTCCCCGACTACCAGGGTCTGGGACAGCCGACGGGTGACAAGGTCACCTATCACCCGTACCTGGACTCCACCACCGCCGGCTACGTGATGATCGACGGTGTCCGGGCGGCCAAAACCCTTGTGCCCGTGCCGACGTCGAACTCATGGGCCGCGCTCGGCAGCTTCGAGGGCGGGCAGGCGGCCTGGGCGGCCGATGAACTGGTGGAGGACTACGGGTCCGGCCTGGACCTGGTTGCCGCCGCCAGCCTGTCGCCGACCGCCGATTTCGAAGGGCTGGCCGACACGGCGGCCGCCGGCACCCTCACCGCCGAGCAGAAGCTGGTGTACGTCAGGTTCCTGGCGGCGCTCGAGAACGAACATCCCTACGACCTCGATCTCGACGACTACCGGCGCGGTGTGGCACAACAGAATTGGGACGCCCTGCTGGCCTGCCACGGCGCAGAATCCTTGGCGCTGGCCGCGCAGATCCCGCCGCAGGACCTGCAGCCGGTCGGCCCGCAGGCGCTCGACCGGTTGCGGGGCTACCTGCAGAAGACCACCTTGCCGCAAGGACCGACATCGGCGCCGATGTACGTGATCTACGGTGGCCGCGACCCGGTGACCCCGGCCGCGTGGACCGAACGCGCGCTGACGCGGGCCTGCCAGATGGGCGACAGCATCCAGATGTCGTTCCGGCCCGATGCCGGCGGGGTCGAATCCCTTGCGGCAGTGGGCTGGATCACCGACCGGCTGAAGGGGATCGGTGCTGCGAACGACTGTGCGGCCTACCTCGCCGCCCGGAACGAGCCGGCGACGACGACCTACGGCCCGTCGCATGAGCGCCGGGTGCCGAACGAGGAGACCGCCGCGTCCGCGACACCCAATGCACTCCACCGCGGCGGGGTTTCACTGACCACGGGTTGGCTCCCGATCACCGTCCAAGTCCTCACGCTGGCGGCCGTGGCGGTCGCGGTCGGACGTCGATCCCGTGACTGGGCCCGCCGATGGATCCCGGGTGCGTTGATGGTGGGCTTTGCGACCGCGGCCGCAATGCGGCTGTTCGTCGCACACCAGGGCTGGACGGCGCGAGCGGTGTCCTGGCAGGCGGTGTTCTGGAACGTCGTGCTCGGCTTTACCGTCGCGGTCGCGGTGTTCGGGTGGCGCGGCGTCGCGTGGTGGCGTCGCGCCATTTCGCTGCTGGCCGTCGTGTTGTGCATACTCTCGGGTGGCCTGGCCCTCAACGCGGCGACCGGCTACTTTCCGACGGTGTCCGCGTTGTGGCGTCAGGTGACCGGCAGCCATCCCGATGACTGGGTGGACGAAGAGTCGCTGGCGCAGCAGATTCGGGACGGCGTCCGGCCCGCGGAGGGCGTCGTCGTATGGATCGATACCCCGAACGATCACTCGGGATTCGGCCACCGCCGGGAGCTGGTGTATCTACCCCCGGCGTGGTTCGCCTCCAGCCCGCCGCCTCCACTTCCGGCGGTGATGATGCTCGGCGGCGAATTCAGCCAACCGTCGGACTGGCCGGTCGCCGCGGACGCGATCACGACGCTGGATCGATTCGCCGCGGCCCATGGCGGCAATGCGCCGGTTGTCGTCTTCCCGGACACCACCGGCAGCCTGAGCAACGACACCGAGTGCGTGAACGGGCCACGCGGCAACGCGGCGGATCATCTGGTCAAAGATGTTGTGCCCTTCGTGATCTCGACGTTCGGTGTCAGCACCGACCCGTCGCGCTGGGGTCTGGTCGGGTGGTCCTCCGGTGGGACGTGTGCGGCCATGACTGCGGTGATGCACCCCGAGCTCTTCGGCGCGTTCGTCGCGCTCGACGGCCAACTGGGGCCGAACACCGGCACCAAACGCCAGACCATCGCTCGGCTGTTCGGGGGAGACGAGCGGGCGTGGGCCGCCTTTGATCCCCGCACGGTCATCGACAAGCACGGTCCGTATCCGAATATGGCAGCGTGGCTGGGCGTGTCGGACAAGATCCCGGCCGAACATCATGCCGCCGGCAACCAGCCGCCGTCACCGGCTGAACTCGGTGACTGGGACAACTATTCGGAGGAACACGCGGCCAATGCCCGCAAGCTGTGCCTGCTGCTCAGCGGGCACAACGTGGAGTGCTCGGTGGTCGGATACGGCGGTGCACACGACTTCGCCTCTGCCGGTGCGGCTTTCGCTTCGGCGCTGCCGTGGCTGGCGGGCCGGCTGGAAACCCCGGATGTGCCGCGGATTCCGCTGCCCGGGGCGACCTGAGGATCGACGAGCGTCCGGCTTTGTACACCTGACACCGGCGCGTCGCGTACGAACACGGACGCTCGCGGGGAACGCGGAGGGGGAGGCGCGGGTCAGACCTGGGCGAGGGTGTCGGTGTTGGGCAGGGCCTTGGTCTTGTGCACGCGCTCCATCGTGTGGAAGAGCTCGACGTAGTACGGCAGGCATTCGTCCATCGCCTGTGCGGTGGTGAACACCGGCTCGTAGCCGAGGTCGCGCTTGGCCTTGGCGGTGGAGAAGTAGTTGTCGAGGTAGAGCCGTTCCACCGCAGTCGGTTCCAGCGGCGGCTGGGGCAGCCCGAACTTGAAGTGCAGCCGCTGCCACACGGTGACGGCCTTGTGGACCAGTGCACCGGACACCCAGAACTTCGGCCACGGCCGACCGCACGCCTCGAGCACCGGACGGGAGAACTCGAACATGTTGACGGGGTCCGCGTCGTTGATGAAGTACGCCTGACCGGGCGCGGTGCCGCCGGGCACCAGATGCTCGGCGGCCAGGATGAAACCGTGAATCAGGTTGTGCACGTAGGAGTTATCCAGCTTGGCGTTCTTGTTGCCGATCAGCACGACGACCAGGCCGGCCAGCACGTTCTCGAACACCTTGCGGAACATGGTCTGGTCGCCGCGGCCCCAGATGCCGCTGGGCCGGACGGAGCAGGTGAGCATGCCCTGCTCGCCGTTGCTGGCCAGCACGAATTTCTCGGCGGCGACCTTGGTCTCGGTGTACAGGTCGTTGAAACGCGTTGTGTAGGGCAGGGTCTCGTCGCCACCGGAAATCCGCTGGCCACCCATCACCACGCTGTTGGACGCGGTGTAGACGAACCGCTGCACGCCCGCGCGCTGGCCGGCGTGCACCAGGTTCTTGGTGCCCTCGACGTTGACGGCAAAACTGCGCTTGCGGTATTCGTCGGTGACCGCCGCGCCGCCCATCAACTCGATCAGGGCCGCGGTGTGGATGATCGTGTCGATCCCGTCCACGGCCTTCTCGACATCGGCCGTATCGGTGATGTCGCCGACCACCGTCTCGAGCCCAGGATGCTCGGCGTGCCGGGACGGCACCCGGTCGAAGCTCCGAACCTGCAGTCCGCGGTCGAGAAGTGTCGCGACCAGGTTGGCGCCGACGAAGCCGGAACCCCCGGTGACGAGCACGCGGCCGAGTTCGGTGGTCAGTGATGCATCTCCCATGTGGCGAGGATAACTGAAACGTGTTCTATTTTCGAGTATGCGACCGGGATCAGCTGCGCTCGCGGT
>WBZP01004850.1_pt1 | contig 13851 bp, 14 predicted proteins | sample 5204301 | NCBI WGS metagenome assembly WBZP01 (sample SAMN12412401, study PRJNA552823) | activated sludge metagenome | isolation source: activated sludge from nitrification reactor of wastewater treatment plant... | place: USA: Pennsylvania | collected 2017 | reverse complement strand
AATACGACGTATTCTATCTAATCCGTTTTACTACGGACATTTCTTGTATAAAGGCGAGGTCTATGAGGGCACGCATAAACCGATTATTTCCAAGAAACTTTTTGATAAAGTCCAAGCAGTATTGGCTGAACGCGGACGACCTCGCAAAGCAAACCATAACGAACCAAAAATATATTGTGGATTGCTGCGCTGTTATTCGTGTGGTCTGATGATTACTGCCGAGAAGCGTATCAAGCACCAGAAAAACGGCAACCGACACGAATATGTCTATTATCACTGCACGAAGAAGCGCAAAGATATGAAATGTCTTGAGGCTGCCGTGCGAGAGGAAGTATTGGACGAGAGTTTGACTGACTTGTTACAAGAATATGCACTACCCGATAATTGGAGAACCGATTTGCTTGCACGGCTAGAGCAAGACGAACGAAACGAGCGAAGCTCGACGCATACGTTCGTGGCAAGCGCACAAACAAGGATTGCTAGTTTGCAAAGCAAACTCCAACGACTTCTTGATAGTTATCTTGACCAAGATATTGACCGCGACACCTACCTAGACAAGAAAGCCGAACTTATGAGCGAAAAGAAGTCATTGGAAGAGCAATCTAGCAAGCTGACGCTCGGGGCTACTGCGTGGGTCGAACCTATGCGACAATGGCTCGACAAAGCCAATTCTATCTGTAACGTATCGATTGAGAGCGATAAAAATGAGAAAAAGGTTCTTGTCAAAGAAATACTAGGGTCGAACCTATTTCTGCAAAACAAAAAAGCGTGCCCAGCACGCTCAGAATCTCTTTCTTCCCCCCTAAAAAACCAATGGTCGGCACTGCGTGCCGCCCGTCAGTCGCCGCTCGCGCGGCGCGTAAATCTCAATTTGGCTAGGGTGGAGGGATTCGAACCCCCGAATGCTAGGACCAAAACCTAGTGCCTTACCACTTGGCGACACCCTAATAAACAGCTGTAAAATTATATCATTATTTGGGGTTCGAATACATAAAAAGAGGGATTCGACTCACCTACGGCGAGCCCGTCGCAACTTCTTTGCAAACAAGTTTGCAAGTGTTGGCTCCCTTGCGAATAGCCGACTGGCTATTCTCACCCCGAATGCTAGGACCAAAACCTAGTGCCTTGGCAAGCTACGCCTGCCCACAGAACTTCACTATTGAAAACAAGTTTTCATCGGAAGATTCTCTTGCGACCCGCAGTCGTGCGGGTCTCACACTTGGCTTGCGCCCTAATAACTTGTAGATTATAGCTTTTTTTGCTTTTAGAGGCAACGAAAGACTAATTAAACACAAGCAATTGCTAGTACTCAAACTATCTTATAAGCTATATAAGTGAAGTACAGAGATACAATTTATGATATTACCTGGATGGAATCTGCTGAGTGCAGGTCAGAAGAACCCGAAAAATTTTACTTTGACAGCGAAGGTTTCCTTAGAAAACTTGCGGAACAATACTGCAAAAAATGTCCAGTAATTAACGAATGTCTTGAATATGCATTAAACACAGAAGAAATGTATGGGCTTTGGGGCGGTACAACCCCAAGGCAAAGAAGAGAAATGCTAAAACAAAAACAGCTTGGCAGTACGGCCCTAGGTGCTTACCGTTGATAATAATTGCTTAATTAGCCCCACGAACCTAAAATAGAATAAGTGATAATATTAAATACTCCTTTAAATTTTGGCTACAAAAAAATAGCAAAACCATACCTCTTTTCTAAAGATCCTGAATGGGCTCACGATAAAACCTTAGCATCAGCTAAAACATTTGGTAATATTTTGCCTGCAAGATGGTTAATTAAGCATACAATGTCGTATTCTAGTAATTTACTAAACCAGACAGTCGATTCTCTTAATTTCCAAAACCCGCTAGGCCTTGCGGCTGGCTGGGATAAAGACGGTCAAGCAATTAAATTAATGAGTTCTTTAGGTTTTGGCTTCACCGAAGTTGGGTCAATTACTAAGCATGCTTACCAGGGCAATGACTATCCTAGGTTAACCAGATTGCCTAAGTCTAAAAGTATATTGGTAAACTATGGGCTTAAAAACCAAGGTGTCGATATAATTTATAATAGGTTGAAAAAGGCAAAAATAAACATTCCACTGGGCACCAATGTGGCCAGAACAAATTCTAAAGATTGTGCAGATGACAGAAAAAGCATTGAAGACTATTGTTATTCTATTGAAAAGCTAAAAACAACAGGAGATTATTTTACAATAAACATTAGCTGTCCAAATACTTTTGGGGGGCAACCGTTTCATCAGCCAGACAGACTCAATCTTTTACTAACAGAAATTGAAACTATCAAGACTAATAAGCCTAAGTATCTAAAAATATCGCCGGACATATCTAATCGGAATATCGAAGAAATTGTAAACCTAGCATACAAGCACAATATCGCCGGATTTGTTTGCGGAAACCTCACCAAAAAACGCAACCTAAACACAATATACGAAACTAACTTACCGCAAGAGGGTGGCCTAAGCGGTGCTGTCGTCTCAGAGCTTTCTAACAATCTTATAAAAACCATCTATAAAATGACCGGCAACGAAAAAACTATAATTGGTCTTGGAGGAATATTTACAGCAGAAGATGCATGGCAAAAAATAGGTCTAGGCGCAAACCTGCTTCAGCTGGTGACTGGTTTAATATATGAAGGCCCAGCACTAGTCGGGCTAATTAATAAACAGCTCAGCAAGAAATTATCTGAAAATAACTACTCAAACATTGAACAGGCTAGGGGTTTTTTGATTTAACTACTTTTTTGATTTCTTTTTTGTAGCGCCGCTAGCATCTTCATTAATTTGCCTGACAACCCTCTGGGGGAAAGGTATCTCAATTTTGTTCTTGTCGAACGCTTCTTTAATGCGTACTCTAAATTCACTTGCCACCGACCATTGTTTACCTGGTTTGACTTTTCCAGATGCACGAACCGTCATCTGAGATTCATCAAACCTAAGCATCGTCTGATACTGAATCGGTTTAATAAACGACGATTTCCATTCGTCGTCTTCTGACATAGCTAGGCCGGTCTCATTTATAACTGTTTTAACCTTTTCTATATCAGTTTTATAGTCGACACCTAATTCAATATTTACATTAGAATAGCCATAAGTTTTATTAATGATTGCTCTGGCTAAACTGTGCGGAATAATATGCACGTTGCCATCAATGTCCCGTAGCTTAACGGTTCGTAAAGTAATTTCTTCAACTGTTCCTGAATGGTCCTGATCTACGGTAATTACATCTCCAACCCTATATTGGTCTTCTAGAAGTGCCATAAGGCCTACATACAAATCCATAATAATGTCTTTACCCGCAATACCAAACGCTATACCAGCAACTCCAGCCCCTGCAAGCAGTGCTGCAATATTAACGCCCAAAACAGACAAAATTGCCACAAGACCAATAATCCAGATAATTACAGAGGCGACTTGCCTTAGGGCTTTTGACAATGTATCGAATCTTTTTTTGCTAATTTTTATACGATTTTTTTTGGCCTGCGAGTTGTAAGCCCTTTCGAAGTACTTATCTGATACATAGTCAATAACTTTTTGTGACAAAAACATTGCAAATAATATAAGAAAAACCCTAAGAACAGGGGTTGCAAATATAAAATCTAAGGTCTGTTGAATGTAATTGGGTAGTTCGGCTAGTATTTGTTCCATTGTTTTTTTCTTATATTAGTATGTTAGTAGAGTATCATATTTAGGTATATGGTCTCAAAAGATTTTACTAAAGAATACAACAGTTTGAATGACAAACAAAAGGAAGCCGTCAACCACATCGACGGACCAGTGATGGTTTTGGCTGGCCCAGGTACCGGAAAAACGCAGCTCATAGCCTTAAGGGCCGCTAATATTCTGCAAAAAACAGATGTTTTGCCCCAAAATATATGTTGCCTTACCTATACAGAAGTTGGTGCCCGAAATATGCGTAAACGACTCAGCTCTTTAATTGGCCAACAGGCTTATGACATAAAAATAAGTACATACCACGGTTTTGGCAGCGAACTAATCAGACAACATCGTGAATACTTTATTGATTTGAACGACGACAAACCACTAGACAACTTGGGACAAATTAAGATTCTAAAAGAAATATATGAATTAGTACCTACAAGCAATCCACTGTGGCGTGAAGAAGTATATTTAAAAAGTGTCAAAGATTTCATTGGGGAGGCCAAAAAATCTCTCCTAAAACCAAAAGACATAAGACATATTGCCCAGACAAACCTCGAATTTTTAGAGCATGCTAGTCAATTATCTATGCAAATTGCTCCTTTTAAAAGGATGTCTAAAGAACAAGTCCCAGAATTTCATAATTTGCTTTCTGGTTTAGCAAAAATTAAAACTCCATCAGTCATTTTAGGAAATATCTATTCGTTAAAAGATTTAATGGTATTTGACCTGAATAGTGCGCTAGAAGAGTTTTCATTAATTAATAAAACAACACCTCTTACTAAGTTCAAAGACAAATGGTTAACAAAAAACGACGACAATTTATTGGTACTTAAGGGATTAGTCGAAAATAATAAATTAATAGGCGCTGCTGATATTTATGAGCAATACGAAAAAACCCTAAAGAACAAAGGCTACTATGACTACGACGACATGATAAATAAAGCCATCGCAGCTCTCGAAAATTATCCAAACTTTAAATTAGATATCCAAGAAAAGTACCAATACTTAATGTTAGATGAATTTCAAGACACGAATCGTTCGCAGTTGAAGCTAGTAGAGCTTCTAACTGATAATCCCGCCAATAATGGTCAGCCAAATGTTCTGGCAGTAGGAGATGATGACCAAGCTATATTCAGCTTTCAAGGTGCTGAACTAGGAAATATGATTGAATTCACTAGGCTGTATGACCAAGTAAAACTAATAAACCTGGAAGAGAACTACAGATCTCATGAAGATATATTAACTACAGCCTATAATGTTGCCGATACAATAGAAGAAAGATTGTCGGCCAAATTAAACTTACCCCAAAAAAAGCTGAAGGCTTCGAATAAGAATATAAAAGATTCAGAAATAGAAAGAAGACAATTCTTAAGTGACGCGAGACAATTTGAATGGGTTGCCGAAAAGATTGACAGTCTCATCAACGAAAAGGGCATACCTGCGAGCGAGATTGCTGTAATAGCCCCAAAACACAAACACCTAGAGCCACTAGTACCATACTTTCAGAAATTAAACCTTCCCGTAAAATATGAAAAAAGAGAGAATATTCTAGAAGACCCAAGGATTGTAGAGTTACTCCAAGCAGCCCAATTAGTCTGGTATTTGAGTGAAAAAAAGTATGCTTTTGCTAACAGCTTATGGCCTGCCGTTCTTAGTTCAAATTATCTAGAAATACCTACCAGTAAAATTTGGCAATTAAGCTGGCAAGCACAAGACAAGCATGATGCAGACAAAGAGAATGCCTGGATATCTTTAATGTTGGATGATTCTAAGCTAAATACCGTTGCCAGTTTTTTCCTAAAGCTGAGCATACTGCAGCCAAATGAGCCCCTAGAAACCATGTTGGACTATTTAACGGGCACAAAACCTCTGAAAATCAATGAGGAGGGCTCTGCAAACTACGAATTACCATATTTCGCCCACTATTTTAGTGAAGAAAATAAATCTAATAATCCAAGCGGATATATGTCGCTTCTCAATAACCTAACAGTTCTAAGAGAAAAAATTAGAGAATACCATAAGCAGAAGGATAAAATATTATTTTTAGGTGACTTGCTAGAGCTTCTACGAGACTACGAAAATGCCAATGAAAAAATGCTAAATACTTCTCCGTATCAAAGTTCATCAGATGCGGTAGAATTATTAACGGCTTTTTCGGCGAAAGGCCTAGAATTTAAAGCTGTATTCATATTAGCGGTACACGACTCCGTATGGGGAATGAAGGATAGGTCACAGAACAATATCATTTCTTTGCCTGCGAATCTTAAGCCCATTCGTAGAGCGGGGGCTACAAAAGACGAAAAAAAGAGAATTTTCTTTGTTGCTCTTTCAAGAGCCAAATCGAAGCTTTTTCTACTTAGCTATAGTCAGTCTTATTCAGGTTCGATTAATGAACCTTTGGAATTTTTAGATGAAACAGAATCTGTAAGCAAAATACTACCTGAAACCCATTCTTTAGTCCGACAAGACTCCGAGGAAACGGAAACTATCGAAAGACTGCAAATTTCGTGGGAACGAAGACATATGGATTCAATTTATAATGAGGAGCTCATAGAACTAGCAAGACCAAGAGTAGAAAATTTTCAACTTAGTGCCACACACCTAAACTCTTTTCTAGACATAACAAGAGGTGGTCCGGAAAGGTTTTTCTTAAATACAATTTTAAGATTTCCAAAAAGTCCTAGCGCAGATGGCCAGTTTGGAAATGCTGTCCATGAAACACTAGAAAAAATTCAATACTTTTTTAAGCAAAACGAGGAACCGCCGACAGCAGATGAGATAAAAAAGATTTTTGCTGATCAATTAAAACAAAAAATATTATCATCAAATGAATACGATAAATATCTAAAAAGAGGTGAGGTTGCCCTAGAAAAATTTATGGAAAAATGGTGGCATAACTTCACGCCAGATGCTCTTGTAGAAAAATCTTTTAAAGATGAAGCTGCATTCGTTGGCAAGGCACATTTAACAGGTAATTTAGATCAGTTATTGGTTGATGAAGATTCAAAAACAATCAGGGTAGTCGATTTTAAGACTGGCAAGCCTGAAACTCGCTGGCAGAAAACACCAAAGAGCTATTTCTACAATAACCAGCTCCTTTTCTATAAGGTGATGGTAGAAAACAGCCATAGCTATAAAAATTTTGTGGTAGATGAAGCTAAATTAGTTTTTGTTGAGCCAGATGCTTTTAGCGGCGAATTTGCTGAGCTGAATTTAGACATAAAAGGTAGTGACGATAAAATATTCAAACAATTAATTGAGTCTGTTTACGATCGAATTATTAATTTAAACTTCCCTAAAACAGAAGATTTTTCCAAAGACTACAAAGGCATTCTGTCATTTGTAGACTGGCTTTTAAATAACTAAAAACCGTTACCCCGGATTTACCCAAGAGTAACGGTTAATTTTTTTGATATTATCTATTTTTTAGTTGCTGGCTTTTTTGTAGTTTTTTTGGCTGCAACTTTTTTAACAGGCTTTTTTGCTGCTGGCTTCTTGGCAGCAACAGAAGTCACTGGCTTATCTGCTTTCGCTTCTGCCTTTACTTCTTTCTTAGCTGCAACTGCCTTATCTGAATTAACTGTAGATACAATGGGATTAATTACAAATGCGACCAATCCAAAGCCAACAAGTGACCCTACGATAGGACCAAAAATATAATTAACATCTGACATCTTAAGCCCTACCGCTACGGCCGGGTTAAGTACAGCATTAGATGCCAAGCTGGCAACTAGCAGACCCAAGAATAAACCTGTTCCTACAGTATAAGCGGCTTGATAACCTTCGTACTTCTGGGTTACTACTGCAGCTACAGCCGCACCAAAGACAACTGCTCCAAGAGCTTCGGCTAGGAATACTCTCCAGTCGAATTGTCCCGTAGAGCTAACTAACTTATTATCTACAAGAAGCTCATAAACCTTCATTGCCAAGAAAGCTGCTGCTACCTGGGCTATAACATAGCCAAATGCCCTTAGGGCACTGACATCTTTAATAGCTAATCTTGAAATAGTAATAGCTGGGTTGAAATGTCCACCACTAATTTTAATAAAAGCACTTACCATTAAGGTAATTGTTACACCAGCTGCAATAGCGGTGAAAAACGGATAACCTAGCCTGCTAACACTTAGCACTACCAAGACTAGGGTAAATACGCCCAAGGCCTCGGCGACCAAGGCGGCAACATGTCGTTGCTTCATTTGTATGATCCTCCTAAATTAATCATTAGTTATAGCTTAAGAATAACTAGAGAAAAAAGCAAGTAGTTGCCATAAAAAGCTCTTGGTAAAAATCAATAAAACAGTTACCATTGTTCGTATGTTCGACGATTACAAAACTAAAGAAAGCGTTGTTATTGTTTACACCGGAGAAGGCAAAGGAAAGACTAGTGCTAGCCTTGGATTAATGGGCAGATCTCTAGGAGCAGGCTGGAAGGTTGCGTATATACAGTTTATAAAGTCTTGGAAAGTTAACGAGCATGAATTTATTGCTACCATCCAGAAAGTCTATAAAGATAAACTATATTTCTACAAAGGTGGCGCCGGTTTTTATAATGCAGGGGATTTGAGCGCAAAGGGCGTATCAGAAGATAAGCATAAAGAACTTGCTTTAGAAACCTATAAAATAGCTAGTGATTGCGCGAAGAGCGGAGAATATAACTTAGTAATTTGTGATGAAATCAACAATGCTGTCCACGATGGCTTATTAAATATAAAAGACCTCAACGAATTAATCGATAATAAAGCTTCATCAACTAGTTTGTGTCTTACTGGTCGAAACTTTCCCGAAAAACTGCTTAGCAAGGTAGACATAGCGACTAATATGACGAAAATTAAACATCACTTTGACAACAAATTTCTAGCCAACGACGGCATAGACTTTTAATGAATTAATATTAATGATATTTTATTATCAATAAGATATAAGTAGGATGAACATGCCAAAATATGAACAACCAATTCTGCCGGGGATGCCCGATTTCTATGTCCAACCAGAACTAGAAATGAATACACTTACAAAAACGTTTGAAGAAAGACTAGCCGAAGCAGACATATTAATGACACTACTACACCAAGGCAAAATTGATGATGAGTATGTCGACTCTTGGTTGCAAGAAAATTTGCCCGAAAAGTACCAAAAATCTATATTGAATTAGGCCAAATATAAGCGCATTATTATATTGTAGCGAGTGATAATTCGCCGCTAACAGAACGAGGGCAACCTCGCTAAGAGACCTTTTCCGTTTTGCAAATATGTTCGGAATTTAGTGTCATCTTGGCGGCATCAGGGGCCCTACGATAGAGCAGCCACTATGCAAGCTTTCATAGTTTCGGCAAGTTGGTAACTCCCTCCTTTGTTGCAACTTGCATCCACACCAAGAAATTATGATAAACAGCATTAGAACCGGCTGCTCTTTATTTATGAAAATAATTCCAATGGCCTGTTTCGTAGTTTTTTATACAATATCTAAGGTGTATCGTAGTAACTTTTTCTACAAAAGCATTTACATAATTAGCCAGCAAGCGTAACCTAGTAGTTAGAACAAAAACTTTCGAACAACAAAGGTCGAGGTCTACGCGGAACCTCGACTTTTTTTTATTGTTTCGTAATGTATACAAGTCCTTTATCATTAAAAAATGGCTCATTAAACCACTGTTTAACAGGGTACTGCTGAACAATAGTCTTGTTCGGTTTTTCGGCTTCGATGTCTCCGCCCTTAAGGTAAATTAGCCCGTTCTTAAGCTCGTTATTGTCATGACTGTCTATTTTATTACCAATCCAGCCCCAGGCAGTGTCTAGTTTAGTTACCGCCCTAGAAACAAAGAATTCGTACTGGCCATTTATTTCTTCTATTCTGCCATTATAAGTTTGCACATTAGCCAGGCCCAGCGCACTAGATACGCTATTAACAACATTAATTTTTTTACCTATTGAGTCTACAAGTGTAAATTTTACCTTAGGGAACATAATGGCTAATGGTATCCCTGGGAACCCGCCACCAGTTCCAAAATCAAGTACTGTTGTTCCATCTTTAAAGCTTATGAATTTAGCAATTGCCAAGCTATGTAGCACATGCCTTTCGTATAAATTGTCTATATCTTTTCTAGAAATTACATTAACCTTATTGTTCCATTCATAGTACAAAGAACTTAAAGCAGAAAATTGGTCCACTTGTTCACGGTTCAGATCCGAAAAGTATTTTTGAATTAAATCCATAATTATTTATAGTAGTTCATTATATGAAATATAAAAATCTAATATTAGGGTTTGTTGCTGTTTTGGCATGGTTGGTCATATATGTAGTGCTTCCGCAAACAAACCTAAACTCTGACAAACTAATTGTAACTAAAGCAAGTCCGGGATTCTATATAGTCACAAAAGTGTACGATGGTGACACAATTGCCGTAAATATGGACGGCAGAGAAGAAAAAATTAGAATGATTGGAGTTGATACACCCGAAACCCATAAACCTGGCAGCCCGGTTGAATGTTTTGGGAAACAAGCAAGTGAATATTCCACAAAAAACTTACTAAACAAAGAAGTAAAACTAGAGCCAGACCCCTTGAACCAAAATAGAGATAGATACCAAAGACTGCTTAGATATGTATACACAAAAGATGGCATTTTATATAATGCAGAGCTAATAAAACAAGGTTTCGCGTTTGCCTACTTAAGTTTTCCGTTCACTAAAGCAGATGAATTTAGACAACTACAGTCCGAAGCAAAATCACAAAACATTGGACTTTGGGCAGGAGAATGCACCATTAAAGACGAAAACGGTCGGAATAAAACCAACCAGCTATAAAGACTGCAGAGCATTTATTAGCTCTTTGGTCATTTTCTCTTCAGAATAGTTTTTAGCTAGAATTGTGCTTTTTTTAGAGTATTTTCTTCTAAGTTCATCGTTAGCTAATAATTTTTGTAAAGCACTCCTAAAGCTTTCGATATTATTTTTAGCTAATATTCCATTTACTTTGTCTTTAACTACTCCATTAACAAATTCATCACACCAGACAATAGGCAGGCCTGCGTGGGCGGCTTCGTTTAAAACAAGCCCTTGAGTATCGGTCATGGAAGGGAAGGCAAAAACATCTGCGGCTCCATATGCATATCCTAAGTCTTGACGTGGCAGTCTACCGGCAAAAATAATTTGTTCCGAAAACCCAGATTCTTCGGCCTTGTTCTCAAGCACAGGCCGATATTTAAAATCTCCAACAAAAACTAACTTATAGCTAGAGTCTTTCGGAGCTATCTCAATAAATGAATCAATTAATAAGTCTAAGTTTTTTTCCTCCCCTAAACGACCAGCGTATAAAACTACTTTGTCTTCTGTTGCTATGCCAAGATTTTTTCTGAATTTTTCAGACTTAAGTGCATCTGACGGTAAAGCATTAACACCCGTAGGAATAACTTTCATTTTGGCGGTTACTCCATCTTTTTTCATTTGCCTAAATAGTTTTTCTGATAATGCAATAACAAAGTCAGTGTTGTTATGCATGACTGTTAATATCTTTGTTACTGTCGCTCCACTCCAGGTTTGGTTTTCATCTTTTTTAAACCTTAAGATTGCTCTTGAAATATATGCAATATCCTTAATCTTAAGTTTTAGGGCAAATGGCGCAGACAAAGACAGCGCAAACATCCCAACAATAGTGCTAGGGTATTTGCTTATATAGCCCGCCAAATCTGTAGAATATTGTTCAACTAAAGGAATATTGTTCTTTTTGGCTATATATGCGCCCAATAAACCTACTTGTGCTGGAGTAAATATTATAACTGCATCTAAATTTTCTTCTTCTATTTTTTTAACTGTTCGGGTGGGTGAAAATACACTTGTTAAATATTCATCAAAAAATAAGCCCTCTATGGCCGGAATCCAAAGTACTTTTTTACCTGGTATATCAAGCGATTTCTTTGATCTAAGCCCTGGCCTAGGCGCAACAACGACGACTTCGTGACCCATGCTTTCAAGATTTTTATAAAGTACATCAATAACCACTACAATCCCATTAGTCGAAGGATGATAGCTATCAGAGAACAAGCCAATCTTCATATTGCTATTATAAGCCATATTAACGGTGATATAATGATACTAATGGTTAATAAAAAGCCCTTAAAAAAGCAAAATCGCCGTCAGAAAATTACCGAGAGCTCAAAAAAAGCCCTAAAAAGAAAGGGATTAAACAGGTGGCTTCTTGTTGCTATTGCTGTCCCAACTGCAATACTACTTTTAGTTGGTTTAAGCAACTTAAGCGATTTTCTTTGGCCAAAAGTTAAAAACCCAAATTACGGAGCAAGCTTTTCAATAAAATACGCTAAAGAACTAGGTAACGACTGGCAGGCAAATTACACCGCACTATTAGACGATATGGGCTTTAAGAACCTTAGACTTATGAGCTACTGGGATGAAAGCGAAGCCGTGAAGGGTCAGTATAATTTTAGCGACCTAGACTGGCAAATGGATGAAGCCGCGAAAAGGGGAGCCAAAGTTTCTTTAGGGCTAGGTTTTAGGCAACCAAGGTGGCCAGAGTGTCATCAGCCGGCTTGGGCCAAAGAAATTGGTTACGGCACCGACGAATGGCAAGCAGCGCTAAATAACTACATCACAGTTGTCCAAAATCGTTACAAAAATCACCCAGCCCTAGGCAGTTACCAGCTAGAAAACGAGGCCAAAAATGCTTGGTTCGGAGAGTGCCCTGGGGCGGCAAGTACAGATCGCTTAATTGAAGAGTTCAATTTAGCTAAGAATAATGACCCTAACCACCCAGTTTATATGAGCCTAAGCGATCAACACGGCTTTCCGGCCGGACAACCCGTACCAGATAAGTATGGTTTTAGTGTCTATAGAATTGTCTGGAACGACAAAACACCAATACATTTTTACTTAACATACCCAACTCCAGTTTGGTACCACAAAGCCAGAGCAACTGCTATAAAAATCATAAAAGACCGTGACTTTTTTGTTCACGAGCTTCAGGTTGAGCCTTGGGGACCAAAGGCCACAAAAGACCTTAGCCTAGAGGAACAAAACCGCTCCATGAGCCCTAAACAAATAAACAAGAACTTTACATTTGTTAAAAAAATTGGAACAGAAGATATTTATACCTGGGGCGGGGAATGGTGGTACTGGCGTAAAACCCAATTTAACGATCCAAGTATTTGGGATACCGTCAAAAAAGAAGTCTCCGGCAACTCTAGGGCGCTAAATTAAGCCTTTTGGGCTACAATATAACATTATGAAAACAAAATCTGGTGACAGTTTAATTGTTAATAAAGCTGCAAGAAGAGATTACGAGCTAAAGCAGTTTTATAATGCTGGTATTGTTTTAACTGGTGCCGAAACCAAGTCACTCAGAACAGGACACGGCCATTTACGCGGTGCCTTTGCAAATATTAAAGACGGTGAACTATGGCTATTTAACGCTACCGTAACCGCCGGAAACTTCAACAGACAAGCCCTACCAGAAGAATCTCAAACCCGAGCACGCAAGCTACTTGTTAAAAAGAAGCAACTTGCTGAGCTAATAGCTGCCAAAGAACAAGGGCTCACAATAGTTCCAATAAAAATGCTTACTAAGGGCAGGTTCATAAAAGTAGAAATTGCTACAGGTAAGGGTTTGAAAAAATACGACAAACGCTCTAAGCTTAAAAAAAGAGACCAAGAACTAGATATAAAAAGAGCTTTAAAGAGGTAATTTAATACATTTTATTGACTAATTAAGTTTTTATGATTTAATATAATCACGTCTATAGTTAAGGAAGGTTTTGGATTATGCTAATTCTAGCCATCTCGTACGGGGTGATTCTTACTATAGGAATCATAGTAGTGCTGGCGTTATTGCTCAAAAACCATCGTAAAATTAAATAGTCGTAATTTTGACAGGGCGCCCCCAAAGGCGCCCTGTCAATAAAAATAAGAGAACACCACTGATACTATTGACTTTTTTTGCTTTATGTACTATAATGTATCTCACGCTATTAATTGGCGACAACAAAATAATCAACAATTAAATAGCGAAAAAACCAACAATACAGACAAAAGTTACCTCTTTGGAACTATTCCTAACTTGTATAGTGCGCACCGACCTTATATAGAAAACGCTAAGGTGCTCAGTTAGCAAGTTGGGAAACAAAGTAAAAGGTCAAAGCAGAATAGCTGTTACAAGGTAG
>WBZP01004596.1_pt1 | contig 13853 bp, 14 predicted proteins | sample 5204301 | NCBI WGS metagenome assembly WBZP01 (sample SAMN12412401, study PRJNA552823) | activated sludge metagenome | isolation source: activated sludge from nitrification reactor of wastewater treatment plant... | place: USA: Pennsylvania | collected 2017 | reverse complement strand
ATACCAGGTTGTCGAGATCACTCGGATTGTCGTGTATGACGAGGCGGGGACTCTACATCGGGAGTTTTCCGAAGAAGCAATCAGGCTGGGGTTCACGATTTCTCAAGTCATACCCCAAGATGGTAGTCCGGCTGGGAAAACTGGGCGGTGGCGTCTGACAATCGGCAGAGCCAATATACCCTTGATTATCGAGGGCGAACGGGTGGAGTTCTGGGACTCGGCGGGGGTTTTTGGTGATTGCGAAGTACCGGTGGCTGCCACCCCGTACGGTCAGAAACCGGATCCTCAAGCATGGTGATCCATTTCTATTCATAGGAGGACAAAATGTCGAAGCTGAAACCAACACTCACACCGGAGTACGCAGCACTCGATCCCAAGATCGCGCCCTTGGTCGAAGTGTTGAATGAGATCGGTCTACCAACGTATTACTCGTGCGAAGGCTTCAGGCCAGAGCGGAGCATCACCCAGTATGAGTATCCGATCGTGGTGTTCGCACTCGAACCGACTGACGAGCACGCATTGACCTTGCTCAGGCTGGTGGGTATGCTTGGCCTCTTCAACAGCAGTTGTGGGAGTAATATGGATGTCGAATGGACCCTGTTCCCTGTGGGGAATCCGGATCTCGGCATGGCTCTGCAGCCGGCGGATACGGAGCGTCCGCTCGTTGATCTTCAACGGGGAATTCAAACTCTGGTGTACAACCTTAGACTGATGCATGGGTGGTATACCCTAACTGAAGATGCGGGTTGACCCACCAGCAGGAAATCTATCCCGGCAGACCCTCTGTCTCGGGCGAGATTGGTAACGAAAAAGGCGGGTGGTACCAAGTCCATGACCGCCTTTTCTTTCTGTCGAACTACTTTTTCTTGGTGGCGGTCTTCCCGTGAACTTCCGCTTTCGCCGCCTTGGCGAGTTTGCTCATCGACTTCCAATGCTTCTTCAGATCTTTGGCGATCTCTTCAATTTCGGCCTTGCCAGCGCGTTTACCTTTGGTGTATTCCTTGGCGACGGCATCGACGATCCCTTGGTAGACCGGCTCGGTGATTTCACGGGCATGTTCGAGCTGTTCGACGACTTCACCCTTCATCTTTATGACCCAGGCACGAGCATGCTTCTGGTGGATCTTGCCTTTTGGTCCGAAGAAAAAGTATGCGGTGGCGGCGATACCGGCGAGACTGGCACCGATGACGGCGAGCGTGGTGACTTTGGATGTGTTTGATTGCTTGGGCATACGATTAATGAAAAAGTTATCTGCAGCGATGTTGACGACGAGGACAGGAAACGATGGAGTTCATTCGCGTTTTTTCTGGGCCATACGGAGCAGGCTACGGCTTATAGTTCTAGGGTAATCCTATCCGCCGGCTTTGGCAAAGGGGAGCATCTGAAACAAAACGCCCCAGCTTGAGCCGGAGCGTTTTTCTGAAATCTATCGACTTCGATTTACGAGAGGTGCTTGGAGACGAGTTTCGTCATCTCAAACATGTTCACGACGTCCTTGCCGCCGAAGACTGCCTTTAGGGCTGCATCAGCGTTGATATTACGCTTGTTCTCTGGATCCTGGAGATTCTTGCTCTTGATATAGACCCAGAGCTGCTTCACCACTTCTGAACGAGGCATCGGCCCAGCACCCACGACTGCTGCGAGTTCAGCACTGATCTTCATCGGCTTCATGAACGCAGAATTGCTCGTCGCCATAAAATCCACTATTTAGGGGTTACGGGACCCATTATACACCTTTTCTGAAAAAAGCGATGCCTGGGGACGGTGAGGGACTTTGTGGTACAGTAACAGTACTTATTTAAGTATCAATGCTATGAGCGTCGAGGAACGAATCGTCATCAATGACATGGCGGGTGAAAGTCAGATGAATTACATCATCCAGGAGGCCGCGCGGCGGGGGACTTCGGATATTCATATCGACCCGCTACCCGATGAAGTGCTCGTTCGTTTTCGGATCGACGGTGTCCTCCAGGAGGCGAAGCGTTTTCCGCGGGAGCATCTCGACCACATCATCAATCAGCTGAAAGTCCTCTCGAACCTCGAGGTCGGTTCGGTGCGTCTCCCCGAGGATGGGCACTTTTCTGCCCGGATGACCGACGACCACACCGTGGCCAATCGCGTGCTCGATGTGCGCGTTTCCATGTTTCCGAGCGTCAACGGTGCTGCGGCAGTGCTGCGTCTCCTCAACCGTTCGGATATGCTTATTTCCCTCGATGAGATATTTGTCGACCCTGATCTCCGAGCGAAAGTGCGAGAGATGACGCTTTCGAGCTATGGTATGGTCCTCACGACTGGGCCGACGGGTTCGGGTAAGACAACTTCTTTGTATGCGATGCTCATGGAGACCAATCGTCAGGAACGCAATATCCTGACGCTCGAGGATCCGGTGGAGATGTACTTCGATGACATGCGACAGAGTCAGATCCATCCCGAGATTGGCTTCACCTTTGCCAAGGGGATGAAGAGCATCCTCCGTCAGGATCCGGACGTCATCATGATTGGTGAGATCCGCGATGCTGAGACGGCCGAATATGCGGTGCAGGCGTCGCTCACCGGTCGACTCGTCTATTCGACCCTGCATGCCAATACGACGATCGGGGCCATCGCCCGCATGATCGATATGGATATCGAGCGAGGACTCATCGCCTATGCGGTCCGAGGGATCATCACACAGCGGCTCGTTCGAAAGATCTGCACAGCCTGCAGCACACCGGATCCGAATCCGCGGACAGAATTCATCGCCTTTCTTGGATTGAGTGACATGCCTATCGCATACCAGAAGGGTGCCGGTTGTGCGTCGTGTGATGGCACCGGGTATCATGGCCGTGCGGGTATCTTCGAAGTATTGACCTTCGATGACCAATTGCGCGCATTGATCGTCGACAAGGCTTCGATGAATGATCTGCAGGCCTATGCCGTGGAGTCTGGTATGCAGACACTGCGCCAGAACGCTATCAATCTCGTCTCTTCAGGGATCACGACAGTTGATGAAATCGTCCGCGTGGTCTAGTGGCCGATCTCCCGAGCCGTTCGCATGCTAAAATAGGGGAGCCTCTATGTCCCGACTCCGATCGCAGAGCAAACTGAAATGGTTTGTCCGGCTCCATTTTTGGGTCATGTTTTTTTCTTTCTTCCTGTATCTCGGCTTCGGTTTCTCGCTTGGGCCCGAATTCCTCTATCAGGACATCCGGAAGAAATTTTTTGCGTTTGCCGATGATACCATCGTCGTGACCGCGGTCGTCCCGGGTCCACCCGCCGTACCGGTCGTGACCGCGACACCAGCCTGTACCGCATTGGTACCGCGCGTCGTCCTCGACTGGTCAGATGATACGGGGACGACATATTGGGATATCGATCGTGACGGTTTGCCGCTTTCGACCGGGCTTACCGAGTCACAGTATCTGGATATGGCCGTCGCAGCCAATACGAGCTATACCTATCAGGTCACGGCCACTGGACCGATGTCACCGGGAGTGGCTGTTTCGGTGCTGGTTTCCGTGACGACACTCGACTGTGCGGGTATCACACCGGTGACGGTCATGATCGAAACGCTCGGGGGGAAAAACGTCACACCACATCATCGTCAGAATACCGATCTTTCCAAGCGTCGGCCCAAGGTGACGGGGACGACCAACACCCCGTATGCCATCATCGATATCGTGGTGACCAATCCGACTATCCGGGCTCGGATACTAGCCAATGCCAATGGGTATTTCGAATGGATTCCGCCGATTGGACTTGACACGGGAAATCATCGTCTGACGGTGACAGCGACTGATCCGAACGATTTGAGCCGGAGCGGTACGGATAGCTTCGTCTTTTGGACTAAAAACGTGAGTGGTACCTCGACGAGAGAGACCACGCCCTTCTCGACTGCGAGTGAGAGGCAGAACGCTTTCGATTTCGCTGTGATCGTGAAGAATCCCGAGAAAATTCTTTTTCAGGAAGAAACTCTCCAAGCTGATATTATTGCTCGTATCGGAGTCTTTCCTGAGTTGACTGCCGGTCAAGCATTCCTCAATGATCCGACCAGGCAGGACGTACTTCGGTTCGGTCCAGTTGAGTTGAGTGGGACGGCCAAGACGACGGTCGAGGCTCAAATCCCGTTTTATCTCGAACCCGGCGAGTATCGAGTGCGGGCAGATATCATGATTGATGGTGAGACCGTCAGCCGCGAGGACACGTTCATGCTGAGAGGGTTGCCACTCTTCACTGTGGCCGGTCGCGAGGTGACGTATGCAGAAGTCGCGAGTTATATTGGAACACTCTTTTTTCTCCTGCTGTTCCTGTTTCTCTTTTTCCTTTTGTTCTTCATCCGTGAGTATTGGCTGTATCTCCATAGTCTCCGAGCGATCACTGAACGGCAGCTCGCTCGGCTTGGATTCTTTGGACCCAGAAAGGAGGTGACTCGGTCATGACAGATTTCCTCTTACTTTTTCTCTCGTTCTTGACGGTGACATCACTCCTTCTCTCACTCGTCTTTGTTGTCGGTATTGTGTGGCGAGTAGAGATGGAACTCGATCTCTCATTCAAATTTTTTTCCTTCGCTGTGGTTTTTCTTCTCGCGGCCGAGATTCTCGACTTCTTACCAATGACACGTCTGGCGTCGTGGTGGCAATGGGCACTGCCGGTCGTGAGGCTTTGCATCGCGATGAACCTTCTGCTTGGCCTCTTCTTCATGCGCGACCTCATCCGTCGGATGGACGGCGAAAAACGTTCACTTGCTGGCGTCGTTTCGGAAGAGCGTTAACGGCGAGGTGCTCAATCCTTGGATCTGAGATATTGGCTTTCCAGCTCTGATTTCTCCTCTTGCTTTGTGCTCTCGTCTCTGATACCATATTTTTCTTCGGACGACTGTATCCGACCGAACATTGTTTATTTGATCGATTGTACCTATGCTTCCTCGACAACGCAGACCAGAACATGTGCAGGTGAAGCGGACGAATGCCGGGCTTGGTCTGTTTACTACCGTTCCGATCAGAAAAGGAGAGACGGTGCTCGAGTATGTGGGCGAGCGGATCCCGACACATATTGGTGATGAACGAGATAATCGCTACATCTTCAATGTGAGTAAGCGTTTCGATATTGATGGCAGTGGGCGTTACAATACAGCGCGCTATGCCAATCATTCCTGCCGTCCCAACTGCGAAGCGATCAATCGCCGGGGCAGAATTTTCATTGTTGCGAGAAAGCAGATTGTCCCAGGGGAGGAGATTACCTATGACTATGGGCGGGACCACTTCGAGGGATATATCAAGCCGCATGGCTGTAAGTGTCAGAAGTGCTTGGAGTGAATCATAGCCGAGAAACAAACAAGTGAACGATGGGACCATTGACTGACCCGCATGATTATGGGATGCTCTCTTCACTATGGAAGAACACATTCCCTTTCCTGTCCGCATCAACCGGTATCTCGCGCTCCGGGGGTTGACGACACGTCGGGCCGCAGACGGATTGATTGCCGCTGGTCGCGTGTTCGTCAATGGCCGACCGGCTGTACTCGGGATGTGTGTGACGGCCGAGGATCACGTCGAGATACAGGGTGAGGTCAGGGCTAAACCCTATCGATATATCGTGTATTACAAACCGCGCGGTATCATTACTCATTCACCGATGAAGCGAGAGAAGAGTATCGCGGACATTTTTCCGGAAAAGGGAGTGTTCCCCATTGGCCGATTGGACAAGGCATCCGAAGGGTTGATGCTCCTCACCGATGATGGTCGTGTCACTGAACGATTGCTCCATCCGCGTTTCATCCACGAGAAAGAATACGAAGTTGTGCTCCAAGAAGTAGTGCAGGGGGACATCTCAGAGAGACTTGTCCGTGGCATCCTAAGTGACGGGGAACTCCTTCGGGCCAAGCGTGTGAGTATCATCAATCGATCTCTGCTTTCGATTGTCCTGACTGAGGGCAAAAAACATCAGATCCGGCGCATGCTCGCGGCACTGCACTTGACTGTGAAGGAGTTAAAACGGGTTCGGATTATGGATCTTCGACTCGAATCGCTCGCTCCTGGTGAGGGGCGGCATCTGACTCATTCGGAAGTGACTATGCTTCTCGAAGCCCTTGGCCTCCCTCGGTGATGCTTGATCATCTCTCGACGGGCTTGAGATTTGTCATAGGGGCCGGGCCGAAGGCTTGACAGGAAGGGGATGTACCTGATTAGATAAGGATTCTGTCTTGGTAAAGAGAACTCGCTTGTTATCCAGCGGGATATAGTCCCATTTTCTGTTTCCCATTATGCCTGACCGCCGGCTTTCAGTTATCATCCCGACGCTCAATGAGCGAGGAAATATCGAACCGCTTGTGAAGCGTCTTTCACGTGCTCTCGATGAGGCGGGGATAACTTGGGAGGCGATTTTCATCGATGACCACTCGACCGACGGGACGTTCCAACAGCTGGAACGCATGGCACAAGCAGGCTTCCCAATCGCGCCGTATCCGAAAGAGGGGAAGCGAGGGAAGGCCTATTCGCTCCTCGAGGGATTCGCTCGGACTCAGTATGAAAACATAGTTATTCTAGATGCTGATCTCCAGTGCCCCCCTGAAGCAATCGGGCCCATGTTTGAGCATCTTTCGAACGGCGCGGACGTTGTCGTTGCCAATCGCCGAAACGCGGTGGGCAATCCGTGTCGGCGTCTGGCGAGCTGGATTTTCCATGAGGTATTCGCTCGTCGCCTCAATGGCCTCCAGGTGGATTCCCAGTCTGGACTCAAGCTCTTCCGTCGTTCTGTGCTGGAATCGGTCACACTCTGTCCATCTCCATGGACTTTCGACATGGAGTTTCTTTTGAAGGCTCAGCTTGCGGGATATGCTGTCAAAGGTTGTGCCGTAGATTTTTCAGAACGAACCTCTGGCGAATCGAAGATTAGTCTCTGGAATGCCTCGATAGAAATTTCCTGGAATGCACTTTCACTGTGGTTCCAGCATCGACTTCCGATTATCGTGAGAGGCCTGCACACTGAGCTTGTAGGAAAGGGAAGGCGTTTTTCGGGAATGATAACCAATCGTCGGTTGTTCTAAATATCAACCTGTATGTCCAATCAGTATCGGTTTGTACTGCCAGTCGTCAATATTGTTTTCTCAAGGACACTCATCCTCTATTTTTTCATCGGTGCAAGTGCTTCCCTGGTTGATATTGTCGGATTCTTCCTCCTCTTTAATCTCTACGGTGTTGCAGCAGTAGTTGCAACGGCAGTTTCTGTTTCGCTCGCCACTGTCTACTCATTTGTTCTCAACGTGAAATTCAATTTCAAAGTCAGTGATCGTTTAGGTATGCGTCTGGCCCTCTTTTCTCTAGTCAGTGGTATTGGTCTCCTTCTTTCGGCACTTGCACTCTATATCGCGCATGATGTGTACGGGATTGATGGAAATATTGTGAAGATTGCCTCACTGCCGGTTATTTTTTTCGTTCAATTTATATTGAATAAGCATATTTCATTTAGATCCAATAACGTATGAGCCAGACAAATAGTATGAAGAAATCAGTCGCCATTATCGGGGCCGGGTACACTGGTCTTGTTGCTGCCTATCGCCTTGCGAAAGCAGGACAAGCGGTTACACTCTACGAACGTGAACCATATGTTGCCGGACTGGTCTCGGGCTTTTCTCTTGATGGGATCGCAATGGAGAAGATCTATCACTTTCTTTACAAGACTGATGCGGACATTCTCGATCTTCTCAAAGAGCTTGGCATTCGAGAGAAGCTGGTTTTCCATGATAGCTCTGTTTCGACCTATTACGACGGCAAACTCTATCCGTTCATGACCCCGGTGGATATTCTGCGTTTTACACCGCTTTCGTTTTTGAATCGGATCCGTTTTGGTGTTGTCGGTTTGTACCTCCAATTTTTGACTCACTGGGAACCGTTGACTCGCGTTACGGCGTACGATTGGATGTCAAAGTGGTCGGGGAGCGAGGTTATGGATATAATTTGGACACCTCTCCTGAAGGGGAAGTTCTCCAAATACTATGACAAGATCGCCATGTCTTGGCTGTGGTCGCGTATTCGAGTCCGCGCGCGATCTAAGGAGAAAGGTGATGTGGTTGAGAAACTTGGCTATTTTACTGGCGGCTGGCATGTTGTCGCTGATCGGCTGGTCGAAGAGATCGAGAAACTTGGTGGTGAGATTAGAACAGGTGTCCAGATTGAATCCTTGCGATCTATTCCGGAATCAGGGAAGGTCGAGGTAATGATTGGTGGCTCTCCTATTCTTCACGATACAGTGATTGCAACTATTCCGACCCATGTCTTTGGTCGTCTTGTCGAGAATGATCCTTTGACGACAGCTGAGTACAAGTCTCAGCTCGCGAGCATCGACTACATCGGTGCCGTTGTTATGCCGTTCGTCTCCACCCAGCGGATCACCTCGTATTATTGGCACAATATCAATGATCCGCGCTGTCCTTTTCTCGTATTTCTCTCGCTTTCAGAATTGGCTGGATCGGGAAATTTTTACGGCAAGCACGTTTACTATGTCGGTGCCTATGTTTCCCACGACCACCCCTATTTTTCTCTCGAGAAGGAGGCTATTATGGATGAATGGAAAACCGGACTGAAGCGCATGTTTCCGGATTTCGATGCTTCGAAGATTACGGCTGCTGAGTTGTTTCGCTTCAAGAACGCTCAGCACATCGTCGGAATGAACTATAAGGAGAAGATGCCAGCGTACCAGACTCCTCTTCCAGGAATCTACCTTGCGAACTTTTCTCAGATCTATCCGGACGATCGTGGTACAAACTATGCAGTTCGCGATGGCAACATGATTGCCGATATGGTATTGCGTAACCTGAATGCTTGAGACATGCACTCCTAAATATCTTATGCCCAAACTGGACCTCACTATTCTCTTGCCTACCTACAACGAAGCGGCCAATATCGCCCCGTTGCTTCGGGCTGTAGCTCGCTCTCTTCAGGATGTGGCAGTTCAGTATGAGATCGTTTTTGTCGATGATAGTTCAGATATGACGCCAGATGTTATCGCTCGCATGCAGGAGGTCTACAAGAATGTCCGGCTTATTCGCCGTGCACCCGAGCAGCGGACTGGTCTCGCTACAGCACTCGTCGATGGCTTTGGCGCAGCAAAGGGCGAGTACATCCTATGTATGGATTCGGATCTCCAGCACCCACCCTACGTCATTCCTGACCTTATCGCGAAACTCCTCGAGACGAGTGCAGATGTGACAGTGGCAACACGGTATGTTGCAGGTGGTAGTGCTGAAGGACTCAATACCCTCTACCGCCGAGCCGTTTCACACCTCTGCCGATTTGCAGCATGGGCGATCATTCCGCAGACGCGTAAAACGACCGATCCAGGGAGTGGATTCTTCGTATTTCGGAAATCAATTGTGGACAAGCTGGACTTCCAGGGTCTCCAGGGGTTCAAGATTCTGATCGATATTTTGGCGCGGACCAAAAAGCTTCGAGTTGCCGAAGTTCCTTATACTTTCCAGAAACGTATCAATGATCAGAGTAAAGCGACTGTTGAACAGGGGATTGCATTTCTTCGTCATCTTGTTGTTTTGAAGTGGCAGAGTCTGGTACCTCAGAGAGTCCAGCCGAAGAGCATCGAGAGTGCTATCCCGGCCCGCCAGGAACCCTGGAACTGGAGACACATTTTCCAGACAAGTTGTATTGATGGCATTGTCGCCCTTGCGATTGGTCTCGTTGGGTGGTACCTGGTCGGCTACTATGCAGCATTCAACTATCTGTACACGGGCTATGAAGACTGGATTTATCATGCGTTCCGAGTGAAATCCCTGCAGGAATACGGGCTCGTGGCCTGGGACCATATCTGGAGCAATGGCATCGGCTATTGGAAGTTATATCAGTATGTCGCTCACTACATTATGCTCGGTGTAGTCGAGCTTACTGGCCTTCCGATTACCAAGGTGCTTCTGCTCTCGCTCGTCTTTCTATATATTGGTCTCCGTGTCATCTTGTATTTCATTCTTCGTGTCCTCGGTGTAAATCGGTTCTTTGCCCTTCTACCAGTCATTGCTTCATACACCGTTGTTCAGGAATGGGGGTCGATGCAGGATTACTCGATCTACATCGCTTTCATTGCGTTCCCGCTCTATCTCCTTCTGTGGATAGCAGCATTCCGCGATCTCAAGTGGGTATATGTTTTGGCAGCAGTGACGGGGGCTGTTTGGACATTTCATCCCGTCCTCGGCTTCAATGCGTCCATTCTTCTTGGCCTCCTGGTAATCTTCTCCCGATTGAAATCGGATTTCTCCAAGATCTTCCGCGTTGGTCTCGCGTATTTCATTGCAGCAGCTCCATTTCTCACTTCATATTTTACAGCTGGATATTTTTTCACAAATCCACTGTTCAAATCCTATATCTACCTCACGACCTCGGTGCTCGCGCCATACGGAGGACTCAGCATGCTATACTGGCTCCTCTTTGGCATTACTTGGCTCCTTGTTATTTGGCGTTCGCAGCTGGTTCCGACCTGGACCAAGGTACTTTTGGTCTATGCAAGTGCATATTTCATCCTCATCTACCTTGGGCAGAAGGATTACCTCCCAAACTTTCTCGTCCAATTTCAGTTTTCTCGTGGCATCACGGCCGTTGCTTTTACCCTTGTCCTCGTTTTCGGTGTTGTGCTTCAACGGACGCTTGGTGCTGTTCGTGGGCTTGGTATCAAACTTCTGACGATCGTTCTGATTGCTGCGGGTTTAGTTCATGCGGTCGACATCGCCTCACGTTACTATGTTTCACCCCCAGTCAATGAAATTCAAAATGCTGTTGCTGAGTATTTTACCGATCATGACTTGCCGAAGGGCAGTGTCTTCACCGAGAATGTTTCAGAGGCCACCTACTTTGCCCCATCCGGAGTCAGGTATGTTACATCGTACAATGAACACATGCAGCCGCACCCGTACTCCACTCGTTTGCGTGTTCTTATGAATAGCCAACTCGGCTATACGGGTATTTCGCAAGCACATCTCCGGAATATCGAGAATTACGCAACTGTTCTTGGTATCGAATACCTCTTTTTACCAGCCGCTTCGCCGCTTGTCGCAGGCCTGACAGCAAAGGAGGGGGCGATGTTCGAATTGGTCGCGCTCGAGGATAGTGAGCCGCTCACGGATGCGATCGCCGTCCTCCATAATACATCGCCGATTATCTCGGCATTTGCCGTCTCGCGCTCTGATATCTCAGACCGTAACCTGACTGATGACCTTCGGTTACCAACACTCCATATTGCATCCTACAAGCCTTGGGATGAGCGAATTGCTGAAATGGCGGAGCTCATGCGTTCTTCAGTCATTGTGCCAATTGAAGTCGGATTTGTTCCGACAAATGTTCTGGAGATTGGGAGAGAGTCGTTTCCGAATTTGGATGCGATGCATGACCCGATTGTTATCGTGAATCAGAGCTATGATGCGAAGTGGCAGGTCGTTTCTCCTGAGGCGGGCGAATGGTCCGTTCGTCCGTCGACGCTTCGGCTTATAGTCTTGGAAAAGACGGGGAGTGCTCCAACCCAAGCCTTCGAGCTTCGTAATGATTGGCCATGGTGGTATTGGCCAGTGCAGTCACTCGGAGTTGTTATGATGCTCGTTGCCGTGCTCTGGACTGTGAAGACACATGGTCTCATCCGAATTTCGTTCAGGAAACTCTTTCGCTATGCCAACTAATGATATCCAAAAACCAGAACGTTTTCTTGCATCGACACGGATCGATAATCTGACGATCGTCTTCTTGCTCTCAGCACCATTCATCGTTGTCTTTTATGCATCTTTCGTCTTTAATCCGGCGAATGCCGATCATCTTGTACTCTACGCTTTTCAGGTTCTTGCCGATGCGATTAGTATTACTGTCCTCGCTGGTCTCTGGGTGACTGTGCTTCTCGACGTTGTTGTTGAATGGCACCACCGGTTGAAACGTGTGTGGGATGTCTCGTTTCTCGAGACTGGTCCGACGATAGACTGTATCGTGACAACATACAATGAACCGAAGGCTATTATCCGCAAGACGCTCAAGGCCGTCATCTCGATGGAATATCCACATACGACGTATGTTTTTGATGACGGACAGTCGACCGATGTGGCTGCGCTTGCTAAGGAGCTCGGGGTACAATATGTAACACGCGAGAGTCGGCAGCATGCGAAGGCAGGAAATCTCAATAATGGTCTGCAGCAGTGCACCGGAGATTTTTTCGCGATTTTCGACGCTGATCAGGTTCCGAAGCCGGATTTTATTACGACTCTGCTTCCATATATGGCCAATGCTCGTGTCGCGATGGTTCAATCGCCCCAGCACTATGCGAATATGGATCAGTTTATTGCTTCTGGTGCGGCTCAGGCCCAGGAAGTGTTCTATCGCTATGTCTGTCCATCGAAGAACATCTCAAATTCGGCATTTTGTGTTGGGACGAACATGATTTTCCGTCGAGCAGCAATTGATAGCATCGGTGGGATTGCATTCAATAAATCAGAGGATATTTGGACCTCTCTCAAGCTTCATGAGGACGGCTGGCAGACTATTTTTGCGAATCGTATTCTCGCGATCGGCCAAGCACCAGATACCGTTGTTTCCTACTTCAAGCAACAGCTTCGCTGGGCGCGTGGTGGACTGGAAATGCTCTTCTACCACAACCCACTCCGTTCCACGCGACTTCAGCTTGATCAGCGTATCCAGTACTTCATGTCGAACTCATTCTTTTTGGTTGGCATCTCGATCTTCGTCTATCTTATCTTCCCGCTCCTGTACCTCTTGTTCTCTATCAAGCCACTCGAGACAGAGTCTCCTTTCACCTGGCTTGTGCATTATGTCCCGTTTTTTCTTCTGTACTACTCGCTGACATGGCTCCTGACCGGCCGTCTCCATCTTTCGACACTTGCGACCGCCCTTGCCACGTTCTATCCGTACCTCATAGCACTACTTTCAGTCTTCTTCGATAAGGAACATGAGTGGACGGCAACGACGTCGAAGAAGAGCTCACAAGACTACTTTATGAAGTGGGCGTGGCCGCACGCTTTCATTATGTTTCTTACACCGCTCGCCCTCATCGTCGGCTGGTACAATAACTACGATTTCTGGTCAACGCTTTTCTATTCAATCTGGTCGGTCATAAATATGCTTCTCCTCTATGTATTTCTCACTGGTGAAAGTCGCACTGGGAGTGGACCACACAGACAACTGGAAGCCTAATCACAATCATCTATAAATTTCTCTCTCTTATGCCGCAATCAACCAACCGTTCCGTTAAGAAGATAATCGTCAACGGCCTCTACCTCGGTACTGCCTTCCTGTTTGCATTCATGATTGCGACCCAAGCACTCATGCACAAGATTAATAATTACGAGTTGAATAAAAGCCTTATCTTTCTCACGGTAAAGAAAGAGCGTGTGGACGTCTCGACTACGGTTGCGGGACGGATCGAAGAAATTCTGGTTCGACAGGGTTCATCGGTGAAAGAAGGGGAGATCGTTGCTCGACTGAGAGACGAAGGGAGAGAATTGAAAATCGCTGCGCTTCGTCCAGTCGCCGGAGCAAACCTTTCCGCCCGTACCGAGCTTGAACTGCTTCTTGCTCAGGAGGACGAGTTTGAGATCCGCGCCCCGCGCTCTGGTGTCGTAGAGAAGGTCAATTCAACCAAGGGCACTTCCGTCATTGAAGGATCGGTGCTACTTACCGTGTATGCCGATGATGATCTCGAACTGGTCGGTACGATCCGACCCGAGCAATATAATCTCATCGACAAGCATCGGAGCATCAGTGTTTTCAACCCGCGTCTTGGTCAGGCGTTTACTGCTTCGTTCCAGGGGATTACTGGTGTCCGTGACGACCTCTTGCCAGATGGGACGCTCGCGCCGGTTCAAGTCGATGCTTCAAAGAAAA
>WBZP01004849.1_pt1 | contig 13856 bp, 12 predicted proteins | sample 5204301 | NCBI WGS metagenome assembly WBZP01 (sample SAMN12412401, study PRJNA552823) | activated sludge metagenome | isolation source: activated sludge from nitrification reactor of wastewater treatment plant... | place: USA: Pennsylvania | collected 2017 | reverse complement strand
TCACGTTCGAGGGTGACGACGTGGTTCTGGTCGATTATCAGGACTACCACTAGGAGAAGCGCATGAGCAGGATGCATAACCCGGCGCACCCCGGCGAAGTGCTGCGGGAATGGCTGCCGGAAGACATGACGGTAACGCAAGCGGCGAAGGAATTGCAGGTTTCCCGCGTCACGCTTTCCAAGGTGCTGAACGGCAAGGCCGGCGTCACGGCAGGCATGGCTCTGCGTCTGTCTGCCTGGCTGGGCACCTCCGCCGATCTATGGATAGGGATGCAGAGCCAGTGGGATCTATGGCAAGCCGAGCAACTACCAAGGCCGAACATCAAGCCGCTGGAAAGACTCGCCGCCTGATCGAGTTTTGCCGCGCCTATCCCGAGGCTGATCACCGACGGAGAACACCGGGCACCTTCACCCGGCTGGCGCGGCACCCCGTTGAAGGAGCGCGAGAAGGAGCGCAAGCATGCAAGTCATGTTCAGGTCCGGCCAGGAGCTTGTCAAGGTAGGAGAGATTGGCGAATTAATTGTGGAGGCTGACTGCGCGTTTCGCTTTGAGATCGTCAAAGTGGTATTGGCTGAATTGCGAAGTGACTGGGAAAAGCTTCCTCTGCGTGATGTGAGAGGATTCAAGCATCGGGCGCGAGGGTTATCCGCCCTCAAGCAATCAATGCACGACAGGGCCATGAGGTACGCCGAGTCAAGGGCGTACGCAAAGACCCTCGAAATCGATGCCGCAATCGATGCCCTGGGCATTGAACTAAAAGGTATACAACAGAAGGAAATCCGAGGCGGCATAGCAGGTCCGTCGATGCAAATGGACATCGATAGTGTCAAGTTGCGGATAAAGAATCTCCAACTACTAAAGGCGCACCACCTTCAGGAAGCGCAAGAAGAGGCGCTTGAAAAAAACGCTGACAACATGGATGCTTTTGTCCGCGAGGAGTACGTCAGAGTATCAGAACTGGCGGCGTGGCTAAGGGCAGAGCATGGTATCAAGTGGCTGATTAAGGCGGTGACCGAGGGCACGGCACCGACGAATACGCGGCTACCGGACGAAGCGCAGGAGCAGACCGGCACAGTTCATTCTGGAGCGCCAGAGGTAGCGCCTGCTGATGGCGACGAGCAAAGCGAGGCCGCAACGCCGGCAGCACCAGAGAAGACCGCCGCCGCCCGTTCTGGCGCTACAAGGAGTGCCTCGTTACTCGCTAAGCAAGACAAGCTCTCGAAAATCATTAAAGCACTGGAGTCGTATGCTGCGGGCGCCAACCTGCCCTTTGACCCCAAAGCCATGCCCGGCCCGCTTGGTGATCACTGCACTGAAGAGGGCTCATTTCACTGGCTTTGCGCAAAACTCGATCGTGACTTCATGAAGGCGAAGAATACGTTCGAGTCATATCGCGCCGGTATCTGCGCCCTCCAGAAATACGCCAAGAAAGGCGATTTCTACCGCCGCGCATTGCCCCACATACAACCAATCTTCATTAGCAGGAATAAGGCTGATCAAAAAAGTAAAAGGCAGTAAAATCAATAGCATTACATACTAGTATATTGCTGTTTTGGTGGTATATGGTGCTATGTCATACGGATTTTAAGGGGCGTAAAACGATCTTCGCCAGCGTTGATTAACCTAGCAAGCTGCGAGGAAATCAACGCAGGTTCCCTACAAGGAACAGCGAATGATGAAAGCTACCCCCCAAGCCGCGCCCAAGACGAGCCGCTCGGATTGGCAAAAAATATCGGAGTCGGTCGCCCGGAACTTCTCGACCGAAGAATTCGCCGCAGCGCTGAAAGTCAAGCCTCAGAGTATCCGCGCCGCATATTGCCGCGACGGGCATTACCTAAACGTGATTCCGGTCAAGCTGGTGAACGGCAGGTTGCTGTGGCCGGCTGACGGGGTTGATGCGCTTGTCGCTGGCCGGCCCGTCGTCCAGCCCAACGCCGCGCTGCTCGAAACGCACGCGCAACGCAAAGCCGTCGGCGCATCGAAAATCCCCGCGCACATCGCCCGCAAGGTCGAAGCGAAGGCCAAGCGCCTGGCCGCCGGGGAGGGCTAGACATGAAAACGCCCGACCTTCCCGAAGAAAAGACGAGCGCCCGCGAACAAGGCGATTCTATCACCGTTGCCTCGCTCATGGCCCGCATTCAGGCCGGCGAAATCGTCGGAGCACTCGACTACCCCGAAGCCGACCGCCCGCTGTTCTGGTCCGCCATCGCCAGCGTCCGCGATGACCTGCCTTGTGTTCGCCCGATCTGGCGGACGATCAGCGAGCAGCATGTCGACGGCATCCGGACTCGGCAGAAGTTGTTCCGGATTGTCCCGCGCCAGCAGGGGCGCGCGGACCCAACGCTGATCAGTCTGATCGCTCTGGCCGTGACGTGCATGGCGCTAGTCTTCGCCACGAGGTGGCCGCTATGAGCCGCGCACCGAGCGGCTGGTTGGTCGCACACCACCTTGCTCAGAGTATTCCGAACTGCTACGGCAACGCGAAGTACAAAGCAATCTCCGCGTTGCTGGCGCTGTGGCTCGATCTGCTACGAGGGGCGCGCGAGTGGAGTTGATCGCCGACGACACCCTGCGGGGCGCGTTCGACACCGCCGGATTGCCCTTCCCTGACCGCGAGCCAGAACCCGGCAAATTGCTGCGCTTCCCGACCAACGGGCGAGCCGGCGATGCTGCCGGCTGGTGCCGTGTTTTTCCCGACGCAGAGGGCGCTGTCTTCGGATGCTGGCGAACTGGTGCAGCATTCACCTGGCAGCGACGCCGGGAAGGCCCGCCGCCGACCGCCGAAGAATCCGCTCGCTGGCGCGCCAAAGCCGAAGAATCCCGCCGCATGGCGGAAGCCGACCGCGAAGCCGGCTACGCCGAGGCCGCGCGCCGAGCCGCTGTCGAATGGGAACAGTCCGGACCCGCTGACCTCGATCGCGCCTATCTGCGCGCCAAGGCGATACCGGCCGAAGGACTGCGCCAAGCCGCTGACGGGCGCCTGCTGGTGCCTGTGTTCGACGCAGCACGGTCCCTGCAAAGCGTTCAGTTCATCGCTGCTGACGGAGCCAAGCGCTTCCTGCCTGGCGGAAGAATGGCCGGTGGCCGCTGCTGGCTTGGCGAGCCCGGCGCCGCTGGCCCGCTGGTTTTGTGCGAAGGATTTGCGACTGCCGCCAGCATCCGCGCCGCGACCGGCTGGCCGGCCTGCGCCGCATTCTCTGCCGGGAATCTTCGCCGAGTTGCGGAAAGCGTGCGCCGCCAGTTTCCGGCCGCTGAAATTTTCGTGGCCGCTGACGACGATCACCGCACCGAGGGCAACCCCGGAATGGACAAGGCGACCGAAGCCGCCGAGGCCATCAAGGGCAAGCTGGTCGTTCCCGACTTCGTTCCCGATCGGCCGGAGAACGCGACCGACTTCAACGACCTGGCGCGCCTGCAAGGCGAAGACGCTGTGCGCCGCGCGTTCCTGGCGGGCACATGGCCCGGCGAAGGGCTGGACGTTGTCACCTGCCTGGGGACACCCGCGCCGCCCACCGCGTGGTTCATCACCGAGCGCATGCCTGCGGGCCGTGCTGGTTTGCTGGCAGCCGTGGGTGGTTCATCGAAAACGCGCATGCTGTTTCACCTGGCTGTCGGCGCCTGCATCGGCAGATTGCCATGGCTCTGGGAAGTCGCCAGAACAGGCCGCGCCGTGCTGCTGCTGGCCGAGGATACCGCGGCCGATGCTCACCATGCCCTGAACCTGATCGGCCGCACTCTGGCGCCTGACGAGCGCCGCCAAGTGGTCGACCGCCTGACGGTCTATCCGCTGGCCGGCGAGGATGCCCGACTGTTGCGGCTGGTTGCTGGTGGCGTGCTGACTCCGACCGAGCGCGCCGCCGATCTGATGCGCCGATTGATGATGGCGCGGGATCTGGCATTCATCGGGCTTGACCCGGCGTTGGCACTGAGCGATGGCGACGAACTGAACCCCGCTCATCAGCGTCGACTTGGCGAGTTTTGCGACCGGCTGGCAATCGAGACTGGCGCCTGCGTGCTGTTGAGCGCGCATGCCGCGAAGGGGTCTCAGTCGCTTGACGAGCCGGGAAGCCACACCGCCCGCGGTTCTGGCGCTCTGACCGACTGCGTGCGCTTTGAGTTCGTGCTGCGCACGATGACCGCTGCAGAGGGGCGCCAGTTCGGCATCAGCGACATTGCCGAGCGCAAGGCACACGTTCAACTGCTGGCGACCAAGGGCAACGCCCTGCCGCCTTCGAGCTTTGCGCCCTTGTGGCTCAGGCGGGGCATTGGCGGGGCATTGGAACCAGCCGAGCTTGAACGGCAGGAAGCTAGCGCCATTGGTCGGCGAGAACTGGCCGCACTGGACGTACTGCGCGAGCTTTGCCGGGCCTCGACGCCAACGATGAAAGTCTGGCGCGAAGCTTGCGTCGTGGCCGGGTTGCTGACGGGCAAAACGCCAAGCGCCATTGAACGCTGCATGGAGCGAACCCGAGACTCACTGCTCGCTGCCGGGCTGATTGTTGCGGGCATCGGTCGAGGGGTTTTCACGCCAGTTGAAGACGATGACTAAACCAGGCTTACCACCTCTTCCCAACACAACCAACCCCACAACACCCCCTAAAGGGGGATGTTGGTGTTGTGGGGAAGTTGTTGTACCCGAATGTTGCCATTTTGTGGGCAAATTGTTGGCTTCGTGTGGGCTTGCCGATTTTCGAGATGGCCGAGGGCTTCGGGTCGATCCGGGGAGCACGCCGACCTGTGCAGACCATGACGACCGACCGGCACGGCGGCAGCCGGAAGCGCTTTCGACTGGCAGCGAGGAAGCGGTCATCCGGGCCTGGCTGACGGCGATCGGCGAAACCGATCAGGCGATCGTTGCCGAGGTGCTGACCGCGTGCAGAAGTGAATGATGGCAAGAGCGAAGCAAGGACTCGTCCGTGGTGCGGGAGCACACGCTCAGGCGCCTTTCGGTGGCGCTGCAGTCCACCCACCAGTCATCGTTGGCGGAGCGATCGTGCGCTGTGGTGCGATTCTGTAGGTTTGTCGGGGCATCTCAGACTTCAAACTGGAACGGAGGAAGATAATGGCAATCCGAGAGAAGAAGCCGGTTACTCCCGACGGAAGCGACGCCATGCTTAGGCGGATCTGGACAGCCAACCACACCCGTTCGTGATTGAGGCGTAGCATGGAACACAGATGTGAAGAAGATGTCTTGACTGAAGGAGCAGACGTGGAAGAAGAACAGAGGTTGTCGGATTCGCCGATGTTGATGTCGCGAGTGCGAATGATCGGCGAGGACCAGGTGCCGGACGAGGTGCTGCAGACGATGCTGCCGGAGGGCGGTCTGGAGATCTTCATGACGGTGGCGGACCCGGACCAGTGGCCGGCATCGATGCAGCCGTTCCGCAACTGGATCGAGCAGAACGTCCCGCCGGAGTATTGGGCAGAATTCGAGGACTAGAGGACGAACGTTCAGAGCAAGAAGCGCAAGTCTTGTGTCGTCTGAAACGACAGTCGGGCATCCTCAACAGCCGTCGCATCCTCTGCGGGCGGCACTCCTCCGGATGGGGGGCAACAACCGGCGAACCTGTACACAGTGTGCAGACCGGCGCTTTAGAGTTTGCGTCGTCGCGAAGCCTGGCGGGCAGGTGTCAGGCATCGGCGGCTATTGTCCAGCGACCGGCATCCGCCAGCGCTGCCCTGCCTTCAAGCCTGCGAACCCGTTGGCCAATTCAATGTAAACTGGGACGCAAGAACAATTTCCGGTCGATGGAGGCGCCATGCAGGTGTTCCGATCCATCCAGGACGACGCCTTGGTGCGCAGTATCGCCGGCGCGAAAAGGCGCCTGGTCTTCGTGGCGCCGGGCGTGTCTGCTGCGGTGGGGAAGGCTCTGGAGAACCGCTTGGTACAAGCCCTTGGGCTCCAGATCATGATCGTGCTGGATGCGGACGAAGAAACCTGCCGCTTGGGCTACTGCGATGCGGCGTCGCTCGATACGCTGGGCAGATCTGCCGCAGGACGGGGCATTCCCATCCGGCAGCAACCAGGCATCCGAATCGGGCTGCTGATGGCCGATGACGAAATCCTTGTCTGGACACCCACACCTTTGATGTTCGAAGCACCTCGCGGCTCAGACGAGCCAAACGGTTTGCTACTCACACAGGAAACCGTGCAGAGACTGCCTGAAGCGCTCGGTGTTGACCCTGAGCATCCGGAGGCAGACGGCGAGATTGGCGCAGAGCCCCTGCATCCCGAGAACGTCGCCGCCGTGGTCGAGGCAATCAAAGCGGTTCCGCCAGCGCCCTTCGACCTGTCGCGCCTGTCGCGCGTCTTCTCGTCCAAGTTCCAGTTCATCGAAACGGTGCTGCGCGGCGCCGAGCTGACCAAGCGTGAAATGCGACTGGACAGTCTGATCGTCAATTCGGATGCCCCCGAGGAGTTGCAACCACTGCTGCACACAACCGTGCAGCCCTTCAATACCGACGCCGACAAGGCGATAGAGGTGCCGGTGCTGGTCAACGGCGAACAGGCTTTCAACCGGGCAGGCAACCCGTTGACCACACCGACCACGCAGACCGAGCTCCGCGGCTACTGGACCAAGCTGACCGACCGTTACATCATCAACCTGCCAGGTTTTGGCAAGATCATCCGCCAGGCCGACAAAGCGAAGTTTGAAGAGGGCAAGGCGGCCTTCGAGAGTGTGCTCAAGGCGTGGGTGCAAGGCTTTCAGGAACTGGTGAAAGGCGACCACGAGCAGCGTGTGCAGCGGGTAGTCACCCTGGTCGAGCAGCGCATGCAGCGGGCAAGCGGGCGTCAGAAGCTGACCCGTGAGCAGATTGAAAAGCTGGTGCGCAAGGGCTTGGACAACCTGCGGGTGATCGAGCCGAGTGTGAAAGTGGTCTACAAGAACATCACCGTCGAATCGACCCGCGACTCCGAGTTCCTGGAAGTCCTGCGCAAGGCCGTACCTGAACAGGAGCTTGAAGGTTGGTTTCAGATTTTCAGCGCGGCGCCGATGGTGCAGACCAGTCCGGGCAGTTGCCGATGACCCGGAATTTGCGACAGCCTTGCAGGACACCGCGAGGGTGAACCCGCTTGTCCGTCATTTCCTGCCGTCCGTCGTTCGCGGGGTCTACCGCTTTGATGACGGGTTTTCCCAGGTCCGGGACGACCGGGGCTACCAACAGTTCGTCAACGACAAGCTGCGATTTCTGCCACCCGATACGAGGGAAGAGATTCGAGGCAGATTCCTGGTCAGCAACGATTTCCACAGCGAGCGGCGACAGCGGGCTCTGTTGCTGGAGTCTCCCCAGGCAACTGCGCCACGGGCCAAGGTGTTCTTCCGCAACCACCGGTATTTCGCCAACGCCCTTGCCGATGGCCTACTCGCCGCCGACGACAAATTGGCTCAGGAGGAGGCCGAGAATTACCTGGAGATCCAGTTCGTCAAGAGGATTCTTGCACGCCTGCTGAACGAGGAAGGACTTCACGCTGTTCATCCGCAACAGCGCGTCGGGCAATACTTGGTGGACTTTGCCATCGAGGGCACCAACAGGTTCGCCTTGGAGGTGGACGGATTGGCGAAGTTTCGGACCCGCCCGGAACTCGACGACTTTACGATGCGCCAGAACTTCATCACCCAGCAGGGCTGGCGGGTATTGCGATATACCTACGGCCAGGTGATGAAGACACCCGAGGTCACGCTTCGCGAGTTGCACGACGTGTTGGGCTTGGACCCGGAGCTTCGCCGCTTCCTGACGGTTCCGCCGTACGAGGATTTCCAAACCAGCCTCTTTTCCGAAGAAGAAGAAGAAGGCGGGCAAAGCGCGATTGACCTAGTCAACGATTTCTACCGCACGCAGGATTGTTTCGTGGGCGCGCTGCTCACGGCGCCGCAGTCCGGCCATGTCGTTCTGGTCCGGGACAACTTCGGATTTGGCTTCCCGTTTGTCGCCGCTGCGATCAGCGCGCTGTACGAGTTTTTGAACGCAGTCGAGGGGATTGTCGAAATCACGTTCGACTTGCCAACGGTAAGGATTTCCGGCGAGCCATTGCCGGGCGATTGGTCCGCGCCTTTTCACCGCCTCGTTTTCGTCGCAGAAGACGAGACCGAAACGGCGCTGACACCCCTGACACTCGACAGCGTAGCGGTCAGACTTGGCGCCTCCAGCGTACTGACTCCGCCCGCGACAGCCGGCGACGTGCGTTTCCGAAGAGACCTCTCGCTCGACGCCATTCAGGAGCGCCTGGGCTTCTTCACACGCAATCTGTTCGAATACAAGTCAGGAACCAAGCATTTTCAGAACAGAGTCCTACAACGGATCTTCAAAGGGGAGGACGTTCTCGGCATCTCGGCGACTGGGAGCGGCAAGTCATTCTGCTTCTGGTTGCCCGGCCTGTTGCGGCCCGGCCTGACGCTGGTCATCGCGCCGCTTCGGTCGCTGATGCGTGACCAGCGGCTGACTCTGCTGAAGTGCGGCATCGCCTCCGCGGAGTTCATCAATTCCGATGTGGCTCCGCTGGAGCAGCAGAGCATTCTCGCAGAAGCCAGTCTCGGCCACGTCCGCCTGTTGTACATCTCGCCGGAGCGCCTCCGCATCAAGAAGTTCCTTGCTCAACTCGACCGGTTGAAGAAGTTCGTCCCAGTCCATACCCTCGCCGTAGACGAGGCGCACTGCATTTCGGAGTGGGGTCACGATTTCCGGCCGTCGTACCTCAAGCTTCCGCTGCTACGCGAGAGGCTTGCGAAGGACGCAGCCCGGCTTCAGCTCATCGCGCTCACCGCGACTGCGGGGCAGCAGGTGCAGGCCGACATGCTCTGGATTCTACGGCTTCGCGGCGATGAAGACGGCGATGTGGTGAAGGATGAAGTCGCCGACCGGGAGCGGTTCAGTTACCAGATTGTCGAGGCCAAGGACTTGGCGTCGAAGGACGCGGCCTATCACAAAGTGCTGACCAAGGACGTTGCGACAGCGCTCGACCAAGCGACGCTTCCCGCGTTGATGCGGCAGCAGAATCAGCATGGCGAGAAGGCGCTCGGAATCGTCTTCTGCATTTACGCGGACCCCCACGGCCAACACTCTATCAAAGAAGGCGTGGCGCACTACCTGTCCGAGACGATGAGGATTCTTGAGCCGAACGCTGGGTTCGGAAGGGAAGCGTTCGGGAGCGGCGCCGTCAGGGCATTCTCCAGTACAGCGCCGACGCTCTGCCCACACTGCCACTCCTACGCTTACACGAGCAGATCTCGGACGCGCGCGGACGATGAGGAGGATGCGGACGGGGAGGGGTCGATTGACGACAACGACAACGACAACGATAGCGCCAGAACGTCGGGGGTCAAAGTCTGCGGCCACTGCAAGAAAGAGTTCGATGGCAGAGACGCGATCACTCCACGTCGCTGGCGCAAACTGACCGAGGCGAATCAGAACGACTTCAAGAACAGCGGATTCGACGTCTTGGTCGCTACCAAGGGATTCGGCATGGGCATCGACAAGAGCAGTGTGCGCTTCGTGGTGCATACCTCGCTGTCGTCCGGCATGGAATCCTGGTATCAGGAAGTCGGGCGCGCCGGCCGCGACAACGAGCGGGCCCACATCGTCTTGCTGACCACGCCGCCCAACGAGAGCTGCCGCAGGGAACTTGCGCCGCTCGAAATCAAGCGCCCGAAATGCAACCGCAGCGCCGGATGCATGCACGGAATGGATGGGCTTTGTGACTACGGAAAGCAACACGCGTTCATCAGGGAAAGTTATCCGGGGGCCGAGCGGGATGCCTTCCGCGCGCTGCGAGTCCTGGACAAGCTCATCGTCGCGCGCAACGCAACTCGGGACGGAAGCGTGGTGTTCCCCTCCTCGAACAAGTCCCTCTCGCGCCACGAGCTGGCGCTCTACCGGCTCACCGTCCTGGGGTTGGTGGACGATTACGTCATCACGTATGCGCGTCGTCCGAGGTTTGACGTCGAGTTCACGCTGCCGGAATGGTCTGATCAGCCGGAAGCTTTGGCTCGCCTCGAAGGGCAGATGCAAAGTCGGCTGGCTGAACATCTTTCGCGCTCTTCCAGTCGGCAAGGTCGGCCTGTTCTCAAGGAGCTTGCCCGTTGCCGACAGGAATATGAGCCCTTGGGAAGTTTTCAGAGAAAGTTGCACCAGCTCGCCGGCTACGGCCAACTTGTTGAGCTTTGCGATGGAATGGAGGTGGCGTTCTATCGCTCGACGTACGAGCACCTGTTGTTGCTGCTCGACCACACGTACAAAGACGTGTTGAAGATGCGGTACCAAATGCTGTGGAACTTGCTGGCGGTCGTCAGGCCCCCCAGCGACAACTGCACGTGCCGTCGCTCCGTGATCTTGGGCCACTTTGGCGAGAGTGTCGAAGAGGGGTATCGCTGTGGTTGCTGTGACCTCTGCGCGCCGAGCCTGAAATTTCTCGAAAGCCGCAAACCGCCCCAGAAGACCAGCAACGCCGAGAAGGAACTTCAGTTGAAGAAAGCCCTGGAAAGCGACTCGTTCGACTTGAGCGTCCTAATCGGGCTGGTGGCCGATTTTTCTGATTATCCGACCGCGAAGTATCGGCACGCTTGCGCCGTTCTGGAGGGGAATCCCAACAACCTGACCGCACTGTTCATCGCGCGCGAATTCTCTCCGCTCGAAGAGCGGGCGGCGAACTCGAGGCGACTGCTCCGCACCGCCAATCAGCGCCCGGTACCGTTGTCGGAAATCCAGAGACTCTTGCGTTTGCCCAAGAGTTGGCCGAAACCGGAGCTACTGGCGGTGCTCAACGAAACGGATACGGCGTGCGACTCTCCGGCAGGCTGGAAGTTTCTGGTTGAAGAAGCGAGCAAGCCGGAATGCCTCAGGAACGAGGAGGTCGCCCGGATGCGTGAGTGCCTGCAGTTCTTTCTCTTGGTCGAGGAGGCGTTCCCCGACCACACACGTTCGCTTGCGGCGAAAGCGCGCAGGTTGGAAGAGGTGTTCTATGCCTGAAATTACCCATGTCGACGCCATTCGGAAGAAGCTGCAGCAGTTCGACGCACAAGTGGACGGGGCCATTGCCGCGGCGCAAGCCCTCAAGCGAGTCAAGAGCGATGCCGAGAAACAGCTCAAGGTTCTCGAAGGGCAGTCCAATCAAGGGGAGCAGGCACTTCGCAAGGCCGACGGCATACGGCTCCAGCTTCAAGAGATCAAAGCAGAGTGGGAGCGCCTGAAGCAGGAGGTGGAGAACGCGGAGACCGAAGGGAAACGGACGCGCGACCACTTGCTCACGGAACTCGATCGCATCACGCAGTCGGTTGGCAAGCGGCTGGTCGAAGCGGAGGAGCAGTTGCGCTCGACCAACCGGGCGTCGCTCGCCGAACAAGAGGAAAAGCTGCAAGGCATCGAATCACGAACAGGGAAGAACGCCGACGCTGCAGAACAGGCCAACGCTTTAACGCAGAAGCGAGCAAACGACTTGGAGAAATTGTTAGCCACGCTTCGCGATCAACTACAGAGCGATGTTGGCGCAAGACTCCAAGATGCAGAGGATCGGCTGGAGTCGCAGTTCCAGGAGGTTCGCAACGGACTGGATGCACAGTCCGAGCGTCACGGGCGTTTCCTGCAGACCGAGATCGATGCATTCAAGGATGCTGTGAATCATGACTTGGCCGAGCACGAGGGGAAGATCGATCGCCAAATCACGGAGTTCCTGAATAAGCAGAACGCGCTTATCCAGAACCTCACTCAGCAAATCGACAGTTTTGTACGTGTTTCGCGAAGGCAGTCAGAGGTCATCGTCGCGACGAGGACCTCGCTCAAAGAGCTTGCATCCGAATTCAATGCCCACCGTGCGACAACGACGCGTGAACGGGACACGCTTGCCGAAGAAATTCGAGAACTCAAGGTGCGGGTCGAGAAAGTCGAATTGTCGCTGCTCGACGTTTTGGAGCGACTCAAGAGCACTCTCGACAAGCTCAAGACGATTCCCGTGGTCGGCAGCAAGTTCAAATAGCTTGTCCGCCGTGCTTGCTGGATTTCGTGCGATCACCTGCAGCGGGGACTCGGCTGCCTTCGACAGTGAATCGGCGACCGTCCTCGACCTAGTGTTGGCGGCGGTGAAAAACCGCGGAAATCTGGCGGCGAAAAGCGCCGGTCGGCATGGTTGTACGCGCGGAGACGCCGCGCTCACAGCCATGCCCTAGCGTATCCGTCCGCCGCGTAAAGGGTTTGCTGCGCCGGCTGGCGCCCGCCCTTGACCTGGTTCCAGGCATGCAGTTATCGTGCCTGATTTCTTGGCGCCGCCGGATTTCCGCGGTTTTTGGCCGCTATTGACACCAGGACCATGGTGGGTGATCGGTCCGCCCCGATCGGTCCGGACCGGCGGGATACCGGAGTCGACCAGCAGATGTTCGGGCTTGCCGGCCTGGCCCAGCGTCAGTACGGGCCAGTGCTCGCAGCACCAGAGCTGATCCGCGGTCTGTTCGATCCGCCGGGTCGTGAAAGAGGCCATCTCCCGCCATGTCTGCTGGTAATCGATCCGCCCGAGATAGCGAATGACCTCTGCGACGCCGTCATGAGCGGCGCACTCCGCGGGCGCGTCCCCGATCGTACCCCTCGCGCCCGGAGTTTGGAGAACCGTCGGCGCGGTTGCACTCACAGCACGATCCTGACCAACGGATGAGTGCTCAGTTCCCGGTACACCGCGTCGAGCTGATTCCGGCTGATGGCATTGATCGTGCAGGTGAGACTGAGGTACCTACCCGCAGACGAGCGACGCACTTCCATCGTCGTGGCGTCGAAATCAGGCACGTGTCGGCGGACGACTTCGAGCACCGCAAGCTCCAGCGCGTCGCCAGCGAATCCCATGGCCTTGATCGGGAAAGAACACGGGAACTCGAGCAGGCGCTCCACTTCCTCAGTCATCGCTGCGTGCCCCCGAATTCCCGGAACCAAGGCTGTACCGCACCCATCTAGCGTTCCTATAGGGGGAAACGTCTGTTTCGCATGCGGGGCCGATTCAGGCATCGCTGGGTTACTGGAAACCACTTGTTCCACCGTCTGGCTCGCTGCGCGCGTGGGCATTCGGTCTTTTGGTTCTTTCTCGATGCTATTTGCTCTGCTATTAGCTAACAAACCACCTTTGTCCCCCCCTTCTCTAATTATCTCTTTGATGTGTTGCCGATAACCTTCTTCCTCTTTCAGGTAGTCGCTAGTTACTACTATGCGGTCTTGTACGTGAGCAGTCTGCATGGGTGTTCCTGCGGCTGAGCTATTACCCTTTGATGCATTTGCGTGCTGCCTTACCTTTGAGTCTCGCGGTTCGCGGCGAGGCATTTGCGTTTTGAGGTCTGGCAGGGCACCTCTCCGCATCAGCTCAAAAAAGCACCGGGCAGTAGCTTCTGCATCCGCTTTCGAAGTATGAGCGTCTGCGAAGTGACGCCTAAAGAGATGCAGATACAACTCCTGAAGCGTTGGGTACTTGTAACCATTGCCGCTGGCCCGTGGAATTCTGCACACCGACTTGCCAATTTGCATTGTGCAGATGAATGGCAACGCGAAGATGTCGAAACCGAATCCGTTCCGACTTAATTCGGCCCCAACAACTTTTATATCGAAATCGACTTTGTGGCCAACAATCGTTAGGTCTGCGAACGACTGCAGATCGTGCACCAATCTCCCCAAGACATCGGAGACTGGCCGGCCATATTTCTGGGCTTGATCTTCGGTTACCCCATGAACCCGAGTTGCACCCGGCGCAATCCGAAATCCGACGGGCTTAACAATGAGGTTCTCCATCTTCTCTACGAAGCTGTTGGACGAAGCCGCTGCGCGGAGGATGCACGTTCGAGTCTCTGCCGGCAAAATGGAGCCTCACTCCCTCGGAAGAGGGCTTTGTTTGA
>WBZP01004848.1_pt1 | contig 13856 bp, 10 predicted proteins | sample 5204301 | NCBI WGS metagenome assembly WBZP01 (sample SAMN12412401, study PRJNA552823) | activated sludge metagenome | isolation source: activated sludge from nitrification reactor of wastewater treatment plant... | place: USA: Pennsylvania | collected 2017 | reverse complement strand
TCGTAAGACTGTAATGGCTGCGGGGAATGCCACCGAGCGTTGAGGCTGTTCCCTGTGCTTCCGAGAGCAATCCTCATTCGGGGAAAGTAAGCTCTCTACTTCTCGACGGGGCTTGAGTTCACTGTGATCTCAAGCCAGACAACCTGCTGATCGCCAAAGACGGGCGGGTGGTGATTACGGATTTTGGGATTGCGCGTGCGTTGCAGCAGGCGACACCGGCCAAGCGTGATCCGCGTCGTTTCGATGGGACTCCGATGTACGTCGCGCCAGAACAAGTGGGCGGAGAAGCAATCGATGCGCGGGCAGATATCTATTCCTTCGGGGTCGTGTTGTATGAACTCCTGACCGGGAAACTTCCTTTCGCAGGGGATTCCCTGTTGGCGGTTTTGGCGGCACGGGTGCTCAATCCGCCCCCCGATCCTCGGCAAGTTCGTCCGGATTTGCCATCTTCAGTCGCAGAGATCGTCCTTCGCTGTCTGGCGGTGAATCCGGTAGAACGATTCCAGAGTGCTGCGGAGCTGTCTGCCTCACTGCGACAGGCGGTGGTGTCTGCTGCTTCCGAAGCGACGCTGAAGCGCAGTGGACGGAGTTCCCAGCGCAGTACGGAAGGACAGGTAACAGAGAGGTCGGCCGCACGTTCCCACTTGGTCAAGTCGCACACTGCCAAGGCAGCAGAGTCACACTGGGCGGACCCAGCCCACGAAGATCCGCATGCCGCCCATGTTGATGCCTCACCGACGAGTGCATCCCGTACCTTGGCTGTGATTCCACTTACCAACCTTGGAGCAGCGGAGGACGATTACCTTGCCTATGGTCTGTCCGAGGAACTCTACGATCGGCTGACCACCCTGCGCACGCTGCGGATATTAGGCCAGAGTACCACCACATTACCCCAGTTTAGGAGTGGCGACCCGATCGCGATGGGAATCGAACTGGGCGCAGAGCTGGTGGTGACTGGATCTCTGAGACGAGTCAAAGACCAGCTCCAGATCGAACTGCGTGTGCTTTCTACCAAAGACAGAGTCCCGGTGCTCAGCACGCGAACGGAGTGTCTGCCCGCTTCTGCGCTCGCGGTGAGTGAGTCGCTGGTCTCCGCGCTCGCGAAGGCTCTGTTTGTCGAGCGGGAGCCTCGTCAGAGTGCGCTTCCTACCGAGTCCGACACGGTCGAGCTGTATCTGCGCGCCCGCTATCTGTACGGACGGAGCGATGAAGTCAGTCTGGAACAGAGTGTCAAACTGTTTGAGAGAGTCCTTTCGCGGGCACCGACCGATCCGACTCTCCGCATGAGCTATGCCTTGACCCTGTCGCGGCTGTGGTTTTATGGAAACCCTGGTGCAGCAGAAAAGGCTCTGCCCGCAGCAGAAGCGGTGGTCGAACAGATGCCCCTGCATGGAGAGTCCTATCTGGCGCTCGCTGGGGTAAGGTTTCAAGGTGCGGACTTGCTCGGTGCAGTGCAGAGCCTTGGCAAGGCGCTGACTCTTTCCCCGGATCTCGCCGACGCGCACGAGCTGCTGGGTCGGATCCTGGTTGAGACGGGGCCGATTCGCGAAGGACTTGCCCGACTGAGTCGCGCCCGGAGTTTGGACCCCGGTCTGTTCCGGACGCTGGCCGAGCAGGCGCGGACCTACGCACTACTGGGTGACTTCGAACGTGCCCATCGAGTTCTTGCCGATCCCTCTCTCTCAGGAGGGTCGTTTGCCATTCAGTGGATTTTGCGGGGCCGTCTTTGCTTGTGGAGTCGTGATCAGCGGCGTGCCAAGGAGTACCTGTCTCACTCTGAGATCACGCAAGGGAAGTTTCCAAGAGCGCGACTCCTGCTCGAAGTTGCCGCAGGGTATCAGCAGATCGATCCGCAGACCGTGCTCAGCGCGGGACTGAATTCCGATAGGAGCAGTCCGCGTGGTCGCACCTTCGTGTTCCAGATGCATGCGGAGCTTCAGGGGGCCTATGGACAGCCCGAGCAAGCGATCCGCAGTGTGGCTCGCAGCGTCGATGCAGGGCTGGCGGATCTGAGTTGGATCGAGCGATGTCCATTGCTCGTGCCGCTGGCTTCCGATCTTCGTCTTGTCGCACTTCGTAGGATTGTCTATGCCCGTGCGTACGCGATCCGGGAAGCCTTGGGGGCCATTCCTCCGATTTCCGCAGATGGTCATACATCGGCCGCTCGCTGACGGATGAGTACGCACCCCATTCGTTGCGCGCTGCGGCTGGGCCTATGCCATCCCGAGTGCGGCGGCCATGCCGTTTCCCACCTACTTCCCAAATCGAGCGCAGGCGGTCCATGACGCGACGGTCAGCGGCTTCAAGAGGTTACCTACGATCAGCTCTTTGTCGAAGCGAGCGGCTTTTGGCTGCGCGAAGGGCTGATCAAAGAAGCTGCGGTTCCGGCGCAGACCAAGTGGTTAAAGGCACTCGGGGCGCTGGCTCCGCAGTTCAAAGAGCAAAAGGTGACGGAATCGTTTCGTTTCCTGGGGATGCCTCAGAAGCAGGGACCGTCGCTGCTGACCAAGAGCGTGAGCATCTACTTTGGTAGCGGGCTGTTTGCGGTGGATCCCAATGCGCGGAAGGTGCTCGACGGCTTTGCGCAGACGCTCGGGGTATTTCAAAACGCCTATGTCCAGGTCGAGGGCAATACCGATAATGTCGGGGCCAGGCCTGCCAACGTGACGCTGTCGAAGCAGCGCGCCGAGGCGGTGGTTTCGTATCTGGTCGAGCGTCACAGGCTCGATAGAGGCCGTTTTGTCGCCGTCGGCAATGGTCCCGATCGTCCGGTTGCGGACAACCGCACGGCCGAGGGTCGCGAGCTGAACCGTCGGACCGACTTCAAGATCATCAAGAACGCGGCTGCTGCGACGGCTTCGACGGATCCATCGGCGGGGCAGGTAGAGGCCGCCGCAGCGAGCAGCGAGCCCAGAATTTCTGGTGACATCGATCGTCGGGTCATTCAGTCGGTGATTCGTCAGCACATCGCCGCCTATCGCGCTTGCTACACGGTTGCACTGGCGAAGTCACCGGGCCTGGCTGGGAAGGTGGTGCTGAGCTTTGCGATTGATGGCAAGGGAGAGGTCAGCGATAGCTCGATTGCCTCATCAACGATGGCCAATCCCAGCGTTGAAAACTGCTTGGTTCTGGTGGCGCGACGGATGAAGTTCCCGCCTTCACCGGGAGCACCGATTCGCATCAACTACCCGCTGCTCTTCCAGCCCGAGACCCCGTAACGCTGTCGACTGGAGGAGGATGGGATCATGGCTTTGCACAGACCGTTTTTGCGTTCGCTCGTGTCGCTGTGGCTGCTGTCCGGACTCGACCCATCGGTCGCATTGGCGCAGCCCGCCGATGAGCTGGTGATTACGCCGGTTCGGAAGCAGGCGGCTACTCCTCCGGCGGCTACTGGCAAGAAGCCGTCGGTCCTCGATGCGCACGGACCGAAGCTGGTGGTGGTGCTGGTTGCTGATCAGTTTCGAGCCGATACCATCGCGAGATATCGGGCAATGATCGGGGCCGGTGGGCTCCAGCGGCTGTCCAAGGGCAGTACGGCGATTGGACACTACGGCCAACAGAACACCTACACCGGGCCGGGACACGCGCTCATCGCCAGCGGCGCGTACGGCTACCTAAACGGCATCACCCAGAACAAGTGGTATAACCGCGTGACCCGTCGCTCCGAAGCGATGATGTTTGATTCGACGGCGCGGGTCCATGGCGACAAGGGCGGGGATGCCGATGACGAAACTTCGCCGCGCAACTTGGTGGGAACCACGGTCTTTGATGAGCTGCGGCTACGGAATCGGGAATCGAAGGTGGTGGCGGTGGCGCTCAAGGGTCGCGGCGCGCTGCTCCTTGGTGGGCAGCTTGGCTCGGCGTACTTCTTTTCGGAACAGTCGGGTGTCTTTACCACCACCAGCTACTACGGCCCCGATCTGCCCGATTGGGTGAAGCGCTGGAACAGTCGCAAGCTCGCCGACGCGGCGTTTGGTCAGAAGTGGGAGCGGCTGCTTCCCGCGACGCAATATCAAGGACGCGACGATGGGCCCAGCGAGGGTGAGGTCAAGGGAATGGGCAAGACCTTTCCTCATCCGCTCACGGGAGGACTTCATGCACCGGGGCCGAGCTTCTACGAAGCGCTCACGCACTCGCCGGTGGGACTGGACCTAGAGATTGACTTTGCTCTGGCCGCACTGATGGAAGAAAAGCTCGGCCAGCGTGGCGTGCCCGACGTGCTGGCGGTGTCGGTGAGCGGTACGGATTTGGTGGGTCACGTCTACGGTCCGACCAGTCACGAATACCAAGACATGGTGGGCCGGCTCGATCGCGGGGTGGCCAAGCTGTTCTCTGAGCTGGACAAGCGCTTTGCGCCCGGTGAGCTGCTGGTGCTGTTTACCGCCGATCATGGTGCGGTGCCGATTCCCGAAGATCTGGCGCGGGAGCAGCTTCAGGCCGGGCGGATCAAGAAAGCGGCGATCAAAGACGTAGTCCAAAAGGCGCTGACCGAGCGCTTCGGACCCGGTGAGTGGGTGGTCGCGCTGGAGGATCCGAGCATCTATCTCGACGAAGCGCTGGTGACGCAGGCCAAGGTGGATCCGCAGCTCGTGGAAGAGGTCGCGGGCAAAGCGACGCTGGCGCTACCGGGCATGCTCGGCTTTGTGACCCGTTCGCAACTGCTGAGAGGCGCGCTCCCGCAGACCGAAGCGGCGCGAGCGATCAGCCGTTCCTACTTTCCCCCCCGAGGTGGTGACGTCGTGCTCTTCACCGCGCCGTACTACTTTTGGGGCAAGTACGGCGAAAAAGCGGTGGGCTCCACCCATGGCTCGTTCTACCGATATGACACCGATGTGCCGGTGATGATGCTCGGTCCGCAGCTTCTGCCCGGTGACCACGGCGTGATCGAGATGGTCGATGTCGCGGCCACGCTCAGCCACCTACTTGGACTGACTCCACCACCGGGCTGCGAGGGGCGACCGGTGCTGCGCATGCTCCGGCCAGTGTATGTTCCCTAATGCGGCTATGATCACGCAAACCCAGCCACGGAGGTCGCGATGTGTTGCTTCACTCGACCGGTCGAGTCCGTTTCTGCCACCAAAATATTTGCCCGCGAGGCCGGAGCCGGAAAGCAGTTCCTCGTCTACAGCATGAATTACCGCGTGGGTGAAGACCTGGCGATGGTCTTGCCGCTGCCGGTTCCGGTCGGGAGCAAAGAGGACGCGGTCCAGTTCATCGACCTGCATGACTACAGCGACCTCTTTAAGGATCTCCAGTCCGGCTTTCCCGAACCGCAAGCGCTACGGCGACCACTCAGTCGCAGCATGCCCGCGACAGCCATGGCTCCGCTCGCGGTGGTCCAGGTCGGCAGCTTCGAAGCGTCGTTTGTGCCGCAGGTCAAAGACTTTGCGCGCCTCGATGCTCGATTCCGGATGCCGGACGGGATTTGGGACAAGCTGCCCGCCTACCAAAAGTCGGGCTTTGCGGTGTTCAAGCTGCGCAAGGATGCCAGTTCGGTGCATCCGATGGCGTTTGCGTTTCCTCGCGCCGACCCGAGCAAGCTGTTCTTCCCGACCGTGCACATTCACGATGGCAAGGTCCATGACACCGCCCACTTCGATCACAGCCTGTACTGTCAGGTCGGCAGTCAGTACGGCAAGACCGCTGGTTGGGAGGAAACACCTCAGCTTGCGAGCGCGTTTGTGAAGGTGGCTGCGACCAAGGGCATCGTCGACGGCAACGCGCACTGCTACCGCAAGACCATCCATGGCAATCAGAAGAATCAGGACACCTGGCTGTAGTCGGGGCTTAGCTCGGGGTTAGCTCGGCCCAGTCTTTGAACACGCGCATTCCCATAAAGCGGGTGGAGTCGGCGGGCTCGGGAGTGACCAGGTGGATGTAGATCTGTTCGACGCGACTCGGTAGCTCACTGCGCAGCCGAGCGTAGATCTCCGGGTCTTTTTCACCGGAGTCCCCAAACAGCACAAACTTCTTCATGGGCAGCGAGTCCACGATGGCTCGCAGGTGCGGATACTTAAAGCCCATCTGGTCGAGCAGCGGATCTTTCGAGAACCGCTTGAGCACCAGGGTTCCTTCAGGGAATCCGACGCGCTGGAAGTAGCTCTCGATGCGTCGATGAAATCCCCACGGACTGCCCGATAGATAGAACACCGGCTTTCCCTGGGCGAGCTGGCTGAGCACTTTCGGTGCATTGGCAAACGCAATCAGCTCCCAGGTGCTGCGGACGAGCGCGTTTTCGATCATCTTTTTGCGGTCGGTGATTTGAGAGTCGAGCAGCGTGTCATCGACATCGGACACCACCGCCAGCCCTGGCGAACCATCCGCGACCAGCACTTGTCCCTGTACCGGTGCGGCCTCGTAGCCGGGCTGTCGAAGGCGCAGCTCGACCGGGGCTTGCGGCGGCGTCAGCTTGGCGGGCAGCTTGACCGTTAGGTATCCGCGATCGTCGCTCACTGCGGGCAGCGTATGACCGGCCACAGTGACCTCCACTGCCGCAAGGGGCAGTGCGTTGGCATCGAGCGCTTGCAGCGTTTCGTGGATGCGCTGGATCTTCGACTGTCCCGGCTCCGGCAGGGGGTCCGGTGGTCCTTTCGAGACCCGTCCGTACAGCACACCGTTTTCTGGCGTGGCATAGCCGGTATACAGCTCGATCGAAGCTGGTTTGCCTCGGGGCTTCTGACAGCCCATCCCAGTGATACCTACGAGCGCTAGCGACCCCACCACTACAGCAATTCGCATGGCCATACGGTATCGCAACTGCCACATCGGCGGTGCAAGGTGGCGTCCCTTCGACGTGGGGGATTAGCTTAGGCGGCTGAGTAGATTGCGGGCGAGTTCGCGGATGTCGTCGCTAAAGCTCGTTTCGGTCAGGTAGCGCAGCTTCCCTACCAGGGCTCGGGTCCGACGCGGCAGGTGGCGCCGGTCCAGCAGTTCGCCGATGCGGGTCATCGCCTCGCGAATCCGCGACTCCTTTTCGTGTTCTAGGATCTGCTCTAGAAACTCGTGGTCGTCGGGAAGTGAGAAGCGCGACAAATACTTTTCAGCGGCGCGGCTGATCTCTTGACGATTGGTTGCCTCGGCCAGCTTTCGAAACAGCGAGGCTCGGTCCTCGACCGGCTTTTTCTTGGCCGCCGGCTTCTTGCCACCCTCTGCTTCCGTTCCTTCGGCCACCGGCGCTTCGGGCGCAGGTGCTGGCGCAGTCGGTGCGACCGCCTTCGGTTCTTCGGGCGGATTGTTCCGGGCCGTGAGGTTGAGCTTATCGGCCAGCTTGCCCAGCTCTCCCTTGGCGAACGCAGCCTCGAGTACAGCGCGGTATTGTTTTTGTCGCGTCTCTTCGCCGTGTGGCGGTCGCTCCGATGGGGTGCTGCTTCTTCCGCTACCACCCCCAGCGCGACGCTTGTCGATCTCACGCCAGGACGGCTTCGGTCGGTCTTCGTTTCCCATGGTCTTACACTCTTGCCGGAAGGCCCTAGCCCAGCTCGTGTCGAGGTGGTCGGCCAAGAAGGTCGGACATCACCTGCCCGACGGGTTGGTTTTCATAAAGAACCCGATAGATCGCCGCGCTGATCGGCATCTCGACCGAGACTTTCATCGACAAATCGCGTACCGAGCGGGTGGTGCGGATACCCTCGGCGATTTGCCGCATTTCTGTCTGCACCTCCGTCAGGTTCTTGCCTTGCGCGAACAGCAGCCCAGCCTGACGGTTGCGGCTGAGCGGACCGTTACAGGTGAGCACCAGATCGCCCATTCCTGCCAGGCCAGCCAGCGTCAGAGGATTACAGCCGAGCCGCACTCCGAGTCGGGTGATCTCGGCCAGCCCACGCGTAATCACCGCTGCACGGGTGTTGTGGCCAAAGCCAAGTCCATCGGCGATGCCGCAGGCAATGGCGATGACGTTCTTGACCGCGCCACCGATCTCGGCCCCGATGACGTCGTCCGAGGTATAGACCCGGAACGTGCCGACCTGAAACGCTTTCTGCACCGCTTCGGCAATCGCCCGTTGCTTGGCGGCAGCAACGACAGCCGTCGGATGCTTTTCAATGGTCTCTTTGGCAAAGCTTGGCCCCGACAGCACCGCGATTCGATCGTGAAGAGTGCTCGGGAGCACCTGCAAAAGGACTTGGTCCATCGTCAGCAGCGACTCGTTTTCGATGCCCTTACTGGCCGTGACCAGGATGACTTGCGGCGGTAGGTCGCTGGCGATCTCGGAAAACACCTGGCGCATCGTGTGGGTCGGCACCACGGCGACCACCAGCGATGGAGCATCCTTGGGAAGCGCCAACACCGACGCTTTTAAATCGGAAGAATACCGGAGCGATTCTGGCAGCCGTAGCCCCGGCAGATAGCGACGATTTTCGTGGAGCGCTGACATCTCGGTCATCTGTGCGACATCTCGACCCCACAGCGTGACCCGGTGCTGGTTTTCACTGAGCACACAGGCCAAAGCGGTGCCCCAACTGCCGGCTCCAACGACGACGATATCCATGGTGGTGTTTCCGCTACAGACTTGCTTGGCTTGAAAAGAGGCGACGCTTGCTAACGGCTTGGGCGTCGAGGTGAGACACCTGGGCGACAGCGCTCGCGTGAGCAACCGCTAAACCGTGATTCATCATAACAAAAAGCGCCGACCTTTCGTGCTAGCAATTTTGGCCGGTCCGTTTGTCGGATCGGGCTGCGGGCGCGAAATTGCAGGTGAATAAAATCGTGTTGCGGGTACAAGTGCGCGACGCCGCTTGGACCTTCGCGAACGTTGGCTTGCCGACAAACTTTGCCGCGAGCGTCCATAGTTAGTCGTGTTAACCTCCAAACTATGTCGCGTAAGTTGCTACGTAGTTTGGTCCTGTTCTCCGTCGCGATGTCCCCATTGGCCGCGCAGGCTGATGAGGCCGCCGCACAGTATCAGAAGGGCTTGCAGTTCATGCAGATGGGCAAGCTCGACGATGCGCAAGCCGCTCTCGAAGAAGCGCTCAAGCTGCGTGGAAACTACGCCGCTGCCGAGCTGACCTTGGGAAACGTGCTTCGCAAAAAGAAGCAGTGTGACAAGGCCATTCCACATTACGAAGCGGCCATTAAGCTTCAGCCCGACGACCACTTTGCGCATGGCAACCTCGGCTTCTGCTATGCGACGGCGGGCAAAGACGCGGACGGCATTCGGATGCTGGTTCATGCGACCGAGCTGGCCCCGAATGAAGTGCAGTGGCGGTCTTCGCTCGGCGCGCTGTACCGTCGTGCCAAGCAGTTTGACAAGGCGCTGCCGCACCTAGAAAAGGCCGTGCAGCTTGACCCGAACAACCCCGATGCGCTGCGCAACTACGCAGTCGCGTTGCGGCAGGCCAAGAACCTCGACAAGGCTGCCGAGGTGACTCGCCAGGCGATTCGGCTGCTGCCCAACGACAGCAATCTGCGCTTCGACCTTGGCGTCATCTACCGCGTCCAGGGCAAGACCTCCGAGGCAATTGCTGCCTATCGCGACGCGGTCAAGATGGACGACAAGAACGCCGAGGCTTGGTATGACCTCGGGGTACTGCTCGCTCAGGACCGCCAGAAGCAAGAGGCCGTCGATGCCTTCAACAAGTACATCGACCTAGTCGGCAACAAGGCGGGTACCCAGGTCGAAGGCGTTCGCCAGCAGATCAAGGGACTCGGCGGCACCGCGCACTAGAAGACTTCGGCGAACCAAGTGCGCATGCGGCGCCAGACGCCTCGGCGCTCGCTGTTTTGCGAAAGCTGGAGCCCGTCTTGTTTGCGCGCCCCGTATAGGACCAGTCCAACGGCGGTGGCGTAGATGGGGCTCTTCACCACATCGGATAGCCCGCCGACTCCTTGGGGCACTCCGCGACGCACCGGCATCCCGAGGATCTCCTCGGCAAGCTCTGGTAGTCCCTGGAGAATGGTTGAACCGCCGGTCACGACCATTCCAGAAGCCAGCGTCTCGGCCAGCCCACAGCGCTCCAGCTCATCGCGAACCAGCGAAAAGATCTCATCCACTCGCGGCTGGAGGATATCTGACAGCACGGTCCGTGGCATGACCCGGGGCGGGCGACCACCTACCGACGGCACTTCGATCATCTCGTCTTCGGAAATCAGACTGGTCATTGCACAGCCGTGCCGGTGCTTCAGCCGCTCGGCCTCGGTCATCGGCGTGCGCAGTCCGACCGCGATGTCATTGGTAAGCTGATGGCCACCAATCGGCAGGACAATCGTGTGAACCAGCGCGCCCTCGGAAAAGACCACCAGATCACTTGTGCCGCCACCAATATCCAGCAGCGCCACGCCCAGCTCTTTTTCGTCGGCGTGCAGCACCGATTCAGCGGTCGCGTACGGCTCTAGCACCAGATCCTGCACCTCCAGACTACAGCGCGTGCAGCACTTGATGATGTTCTGAGCCGAGGCACTGGCCGCCGTGACGATGTGGACGCGGGCTTCGAGCCGCACCCCAGCCATGCCAAGTGGCTCTTTGATGCCGTCTTGCTGGTCGATCGAAAACTCACGCGGCACGACATGGAGGATCTCGCGGTCTTGCGGGATGCTCACCGCTTTGGCCGCCTCGATGACGCGCTCGATGTCGCCAGGGCGGACCTCGCGATCGCGTATCGCCACCACCCCTTCCGAGTGAAACGCTTTGATGTGCGAGCCTGCGATACCGGCGTAGACCTGGGTGATCTCAACGCCCGCCATGTGCTCGGCTTCCTCGACGGCCTTGGCAATTGCCGCGACGGTCGAGTCAATGTTCACCACCACGCCCTTTTTCAGCCCCGAACAGGGATGAGTGCCGACGCCAATGATGTCGATGCCTTCGTCGGTGATCTCGCCCACCAGGCACGCCACCTTGGTGGTGCCAATATCGAGCCCGACGATGATTTCCTCACGCTTTGCCATGGATAATCGCCTAACCGCTGCTCGCGGGTCGAACGCTCAAGCCCCTTCTGGCACTCGAAGCCGCTGACCGCACCTGCCTAGCTTGCCCAAGCCCGCGTAAGGGCGCGAATTTTTTGGTCTAAGTATCTAGCTCCAGCACCGTCACACCGTCGCCACCATCCCCTTGTCCTGCGGGATAGAGCTTGCGCACGCCGGGAAAGCCCGCAAAGTGCTCGCGTAGCGCCTCGCGCAGGATGCCGGTCCCGTGGCCATGCAGAATGAACACTGCCGGGCGTGATTCCCGCAGTGCATCGTCGACGAATTTTTCGGTCCGCGCTACTGCCACCGGCAAGCGCTCGCCGCGCAGATCGATGGTGGCGTCGGGTGTTCGTGGTGGAACAATCGGTGCCGCGACCGACATCAGAAGTGGTGCAGCGAGGTTTTTCGGGCGTGGTGCTCGCTGGGGCAGGGCAGGGCGCTCGGGCTGGCTGCCATCGACGAGGAGTAGCTCTCCGACATCGGCGGTGAGTCGCAGCGCGCCGACCTGTACCACCACCTTGCCCTTCGCCATGTCCGAGGCCACGACCCCACTTGCCCCAAGCCGCGCCACATAGACGCGGGTGCCCATTCGTAGTTCATCCTCAGAGGGAACGCGACCCGCTGGACCTGCTTTCGCTGGCGTGAGGCCCCGGACCGCATGGGACAGCTCATCGAGTCGTCGCTGGGCGCTTTGTAGCTCTTTGGCGGGGGCGTCTTGGTTGCTGCCATTTGCGTCCTCGATCTTGTGCCGAGCCGCTCGCAGCGCGGTCTTCATGTCGGACAGCTCTCGCCGGGCCGCTTGGAGCGTTTGGATCGCTTCGTCGTGGGCCTTGCGCCGTGCCTTTTGTAGCTCGATCCGTGCCTCATCATGGGCCCGTCGCGCTTCGGCCGCTTCGCTTTGGGCAATCCGCCGCAGTCTTTCGGCATCCGCTCGCATCGTCTCGGTGCGCTCGCGCTCATCAGCCAGCGTTTGCATCAGCCGATCGACGCTCGACTGGCCGTGTTGCAAAAGCGACTGTGCCCGGTCGATCAGCTTGTGTGGCAGTCCAAGCCGCTCCGCCACCGGCAGCGCCGATGACGGACCCGGAATCCCCAAGTGCAGCTTATAGGTCGGCCTCAGCTCTTTGAGATCGAACCCCACGCTCGCGTTGTGAAAGCGGGGCGAGTCCGCCGCCATCGCCTTCAGCCGGTCGTAGTGGGTCGTCAGCAGCACCGTCGCGCCTCGCTCGACCAGCCCTTCGAGCACCGCTTGGGCCAGCGCCGCCCCTTGTTCGGGATCGGTTCCGACGGCGATTTCATCGAGCAAGATCAGCGTATGCGGGTCGGCCTGGCGCAGAAACTCGCACAGGTTCAGCACATGCGCCGAAAACGTCGACAGGTTTTTTTCGAGGCTCTGGTCGTCGCCAACGTCGCTCAGCACCTTGTCAAACCACGGCAGCCGCGAGCCCTCTTGCACCGGCACATGCAGCCCGGCTCGCGCCAGCAGTACACACAGCCCGGTCAGCTTGAGCGCCACCGTCTTGCCGCCCGCGTTCGGCCCCGAGATCACCAGCGCCCCGCCCGCTGGCAATACCACGTCGTTTGGCACCACCTGCACCCCCGACAGCAGCATCAGCGGATGCCGACCGTTGCGCAGGTCAATCCGAGTTGCTTCGTCGGGATTCGTCGTCGTTTCGTACAGCTCCACCGGATGGGCACGCAGCTCGGAGGCCAGCTTGGCCCCGGCATCGATGAGGTCGAGGTAGGCGAGCAGCTCCAGGTTGCGCAGGACTCGCGGCGCGGACTGTTCGACCAGCATCGACAGTTCTGCCAAAATCCGGCGCTCTTCCTCGGCCACTTCGAGCTGTGCCAGCTTGAGCTTGTTGTTTAGCTCGATGATCTCTTCAGGCTCGACAAAGACCGTGGCCCCCGAGGCGCTTGTGCCGTGGACGATGCCGCGAATCCGCGTCCGTGCATCGGCGCGCACCGGCACCACATAGCGTTCCTCGCGCTGGGTCACAAAGCGGTCTTGTAGATACGGCTCGATGTGCGACTCACCAAGTAGGCTGTCGGTACGTCGCGACAGGTCTTGCAGAAGCTGCTGGACGCGCTGCCGTAGCCCTCGCAGCGCTGGGGACGCCGAGTCACGCAGCGCGCCATGGTCATCGAACGAGTCGCTGATTGGGCCCGCCACCTCGGGTAGTTCGGCAATCGGCTCGGCGTGGACAAATAGGCTCGGCAGACGAGTGGTCCGCGACAAGATGTGTCGCCGCAGCCGCTGACCCGCGCCGAGCGTCCGGCCAATCTCGGTCAGCTCATCGGGAGCGAGCACACCCGCCTTCTGGCTTCGCTCGACAAACGCCCGCACATCGCTGATCCCCCCAAATGGCAGCGGCTCGCCGGCATCTTGGAGCGCTTTGGCCTCGCTTACCTCACGCTGCCGCATCCGCGCTTCCTCGATCGTCCCAAGCAGCGGAAGGGTCGTCGCCAGCACCCGCCCTCGGGTCGTATGACAGCGCTCGCCCAGCTTGTGAAGCAGCGTCTGCCACGACAGATCCGCCACCGTCTTTTCCTGCACCACCAAATCCCGCATCACCCGCGCATCCTACCAAAACCTCGAGATGTCCCAAGAGGTTCACGGACCGGATCAATGCGAGTTCAAGATGTCCCAAGAGGTCCACGGACCGGATCAATGCGAGCTCAAGATGTCCAAGGAGATCCACGGACCGGATCAATGCGAGCTCAAGATGTCCAAGGAGATCCACGGACCGGATCAATGCGAGCTTGAGACCTCGAACAAGCCCAACGGACTGAGCCAAATCGAGGAAAGGCGTACCAAGCAGGCGCTAGAAATTAAAAAGGCCCAGTCTCGACTGAAGACTGGGCCTTTTTGCTTTGCGGGGTGGACGGGACTTGAACCCGCGGCCTCCGGCGTGACAGTTCCCCAAAGAGTCCGCTTCCGTCCTCACAGAACGGACGCA